>Ga0224534_1001669_pt1 | contig 11383 bp, 12 predicted proteins | sample 714E12024metaG_FD_172012 | JGI IMG/M metagenome (GOLD analysis project Ga0224534, IMG submission 172012) | Peat soil microbial communities from Stordalen Mire, Sweden - 717 E1 20-24 | ecosystem: Environmental > Terrestrial > Soil > Wetlands > Peat | place: Sweden: Norrbotten County, Stordalen... | reverse complement strand
GGAGGAAGGATTGGTAAAGGTCCAGTGGGATGAAAGCCTGATCCCCAGGCCGATACTCCGCAAAGCCGATGTTGCCGAGACGCACCACGGCTGCACCATCATCGGAGTAATCAGCACTGGCAAAGGCGCTACCGAACGGACCATCCGTGATGAAGGAGATGGCTCTGCGGAGCGGCGTCATGCGGGCTTCAGCCCTGAGAACCGAGTCCGTGAAGGCTATCCAGAATCTGGCCTCCGTAAGCTTTACCATTTGCCGCTTCTTCTCGATCAGCGCGTCGATGCGGGCTGTCTCGGCGTCGAGGTAGTCGGCGATGGCGCGCTGAGCCAACAAGGGCGGTACTCGAAGCCTCAGGTTTTGATACTTGCTCGCGCTGAAGTTCTCGATGGTCGAAACAACCTTGCCCGCAGCAATCTGATCCCAGTAGTCCTGCGATTCCATCCAGTAGGCGACGAATCGGCCGTCGACATCAACTCTTGGGCGGAACCTTGCCAAATAGCCCGCATAACAGGCAGGCTTGTCAGAGTCGTAGAGAAGTGTCTTTCCGATAGTCGCCCCAGCAGCAGTCATCACTATGTCGCCCCGACGCAGCATCGCCCGTTGAGCGACTTCGGGTGGAAGCGATGCGAACACGTCCTCACGGAGGGTTCGCGGTCCAGCGATGTCTGTTGTGCGGATGTACCTTGGCCAGGACGAGTCATCCTGAGCACCTGCCTCCCCGAGGCCGTTACGAATCGGTTCGGCGGCGAGGAACTTGAGCCGGTTGGCTTGCCAAGTCACTCGGTGACCTCACGCAGCAACTCCTGAATCTCAGCTTCCAGCGCCTTGATTTCCCCGTCGATTTCCGTGAGCGGTCTCGGGGGCACGTACTTGTAGAAGTGTCGGGTGAGCGGTACCTCGTAGCCGATCTTCGTCTTGTCATGGTCGACCCAGGCGTCCGGCACGTAGGAAAGGACCTCTGACTCCACATAGGTTTCGACGGCGGCTCTGTAGGTGAGCGAGGCCAGGCGTTCTGCCGGATCGGCATCCCAAATGACTGGCTCGGTTGGCAAGGGCACGTTCTCGTTGTCTCGGAGGTCCGCGTCTGGTTCCGGCTCTCCCGTCTTATTGGTAACGATGGCGGCGTTCTCGTCGCGGACCGCGACCGCGTCCCAGAGGGCCTTCTCGATGGGCTTTGGCACCGGTCCTAGCTTGTTGGCGAGGCTGGGCCTCTCGGGGGCGTCAGTCCCAACTAGGGCTTGCAGCCGATCGGCAAGATCGAGCTGAGCAGCTTCGGTCAGCTTGTCCCACGCCTTGTCTTGCGAGATGAGGTCGATGGCCTCTTTGGCGACCGTCCAGCGCAACCTCAGGGGCCTCTCAACTGTGATCCGCTGGTAGCCGAAGGACTCGTTCGGGAATATCTTGACGCGCTCGTTCTCGGTGAACTCGCCATAGAGCCGGGTTATGTCCTCGATCTGGTCGGTGGCGATTTCCTTGCGCTTATCACCGAGGGACTTGCGCATCTTCACCCAGGACTCACGGGCGTCGACTAGCTGGACCTTGCCGCGGCGCTCGGGGGACTTGCGGTTCGTCACAATCCAGAAGTAGGTCGAGATGCCGGTGTTGTAGAAAAGCTGATCGGGGAGGGCGACGACGGCTTCGAGCCAGTCGTTCTCAATAATCCAGCGGCGAATCTCCGACTCTCCCGAACCTGCCGCGCCGGTGAAAAGCGGCGAGCCGTTGAACACGATGGCGATCCGGGAGCCGCCCTCAGCCACAGGCTTCATCTTCGAGATCATGTGCTGGAGGAACAGGAACGAGCCGTCGTTGATCCTCGGCAGGCCCGCGCCGAAGCGCCCGTTGAACCCAAGCTTGTCGTGCTCGGTCCTGATCGTGTCCTCGACCTTCTTCCACTCGACCCCGAAGGGGGGATTCGAGATGCAGTAGTCGAAGTGCTGCCCGATGTGCCCGTCCTCGCTGAAGGAGTTGCCCGCAGTGATGTGCGAGGCATCCTGGCCTTTCAACATCATGTCGGAGCGGCAGATCGCATAGGTCTCGTCGTTCAGTTCCTGCCCATAGACCTGAAGGCTGGCGTCAGGGTTGAGAGAGCGCAGGTGGTCCTCGGCAACGCTGAGCATCCCGCCAGTGCCGCAGGCCGGGTCGTACAGGGTTCTGATCGCACCGGCGTCACGAAGCACCTTCTCGTCCTCGATGAACAGCAGGTTCACCATGAGCCTGATGACTTCGCGGGGTGTGAAGTGCTCTCCGGCGGTCTCGTTCGACAGCTCCGAGAAGCGCCTGATCAGCTCCTCGTAGAGGTAGCCCATCTCTAGGTTCGAGACGACATCAGGATGCAGGTCGATGTCGGCAAAGCGCGACAGGACCAGGAACAGCAGGTTCGCCCGGTCGAGGCGCGTGATCTGGCCGTCGAAGTCGAACTTGTCGATCACGTCGCGAGCGGCGGAGGAAAAGCCCAGGATGTACGAGCGCAGATTGTCGGCGAGGTGGTTCGGGTCATCGAGCAGCCGCCGGAAATCGAGTGGGGAGACGTTGTAGAACTGCTGCTTCGCCTCGGCTTGGAGCACCGGTTCGAGGTTGTCGATCTTGTCCGAGAGTTGATGGTGACGCTGTAGGACCTTCTCCTTGGTTGGCGCGAGCACGCAGTCCAAGCGGCGAATCACAGTGAGCGGCAAGATCACCTTGCCGTACTCGGACTGCTTGTAGTCACCCCGGAGCAGGTCCGCAACCGACCAGATGAACGCCGCGTGGTTCTTGACCGTCTCGGTAGTCAACCTATGTCCCTTCGGACGGCTCGCTCTTGCCCGTACCGCGATTCTGCCAGGTGACTGCTCGGCCGACGGTGTTCTCCATGCGAGCAGCGACAGCTCGGCGACGAGCTTCGGTCACGTCCAGATGCCCGCAGGATCTCTCCTGGCATTGAGACGCTTAACAGCCTCGGCGGCAAGGGGTCCGAGTTCGCGGCCAATCCTCGCAAGAACGACTTCGTAGTTGGTCCATCCACAAATCGGCGCTGCGATCTTGCAGTTCTCCAGATGGAGGCTGCACGCCTGAGTGATCCAATAAGCCCGCTCAATGTGCAGGCCCTTGAAGTCCCAGTCCAGGACGTTGGATCTCGGTCCCCCATAGAATAAGAAAGGGTTCCCGGGATGAGCCCCCATGTTGGACAGCAGAGCGAACACGAAGTAGCCCCCAGGCAGATAACTGTCGAACAGCTCTTGGTTCTCGGGCCGTCGCGGGATGATCAGATCGTTCCGGCTGGCAAGAGTGTCGAGATCCGTTTCGGTCGCTTCCAACGCCTGACGAATCTGGGCAGCCATCTCAGGGCTACGCGTCCCGGTCGCAGTCCGTTCCCAGTGATCAACGGACCTGCGTGTCCGTTTGACTGCTGTGCTTGTTACTGCAAGAACCCGGCCGCGTTTCTCTTCGGCAGTGGCCCCGTCCAACACCCATCTCATCAAGACGTGGCACTCCGCGACGGTGCGGATGATGCCCGTAGATGCCGCCGACGCGTTCATTCTGAGCCCGACCGCCGCGGTTCCGCACGCGTCCTGAGAGGTCATAAAGGCAGTACGGACGAACATTTCGACCGTCGTCGCCCACGGGTGATGCCATGTCGAATCGTCGACGGCTCTGCCGCTGAAGCTTGCCTGTACTACGGGACCAAGTCCGTCGACAAGTGAGGTGGCCACCCGAAACGCTGCCTTGCAAAGCTCGGAGTCCGCCATATCCTCAGGACCCATCGCGGTTCGAGCTTGGTGTGGCCGTCCGAGTCCGCTTAGGAAGAGGAAGGCCCTAGACACACAATCCAGGATCGGGTTTCCGGTTCGCGGGACGCCGGGGGCTAGCTCGCGAGAAGGATCGAAGCTCACCGAACTGCTCCTTCAGCCATGATCAGTGTTTCGTATGCTCGGACTCCTCCGCTCACATCTCCATGATGGCATGGCAATCGCGGCGGCGAACGCTACGCCTGACTCAGGCGACTACCCGGCGTCGTCCATCCCTCGGACATCTGCTACCGAAAGTCGGCTTTCGGCCACGGGTTCGGGTCCCCGCTTCAGCGCTAGGCTCCCGGTTCCGAGTTACGTCGCAAGCTCGAAGGCGCGCAGCCACCTGTTGTGGTAGCGGGATGTCCGTCGGGAGACGCACTCCGCTTAGCGACTTGCCGGAGCGCCGCGTAACCTCCTACGAGGCCATCTCGGAGGAGGTACTACTGTTGGCTCAAGTGCGCCGTCAGGCAAGCCGATAAAATGACCATGCGGCGCGTCCTTGTAGCTACGTCGGTTGGCCTGCTTGTTGCGATCTTCCCGTTGAGACTCCCCGCGGCGTTAGCAACATCACGGCCTGTGCCAAAGGCATCTGAGTACGTGTCAGCGATTGATCACACGCTGCAGGCGGTGGAGTCAGTGAACGCCGTTAACGGGTTCTTGACTCCGTCAACGGTGCACTATGTCGTCGGCGATGCCATCACCTTCACCGTCATCGTAAGCGAGGCGAGTGGCCATGTCCCAAAGGGCACAGTGAGTTTTTCAGTACCCGGGTCGTACGGTGGAGCGTGCCAATCCGTGCGCGTGGTCGCACTAGCCGCGAGGTGCCAGATTCGGTACATGAACGCCGGACCGTTCACCGTAACTGCGCGCTACCTCGGGTCTGACAAGTCTCACGCCGTTTCGTCGAAAAGCATCACGGTTTCTCGGGAGACCGGTTTCATTACTGCGCAGCTCAACAGCACCGTTGTGGGTAACCCGGCGACCCTCGGCACCGACGCCTACTTCTCAGCGAAGGTGTCCGAAACCTCCATCCTCGATCCGGGCGGCAGCGTCGAGTTCTCGTCCCAGAGTCTGCATTGCACGGCAAGTGTGGCGGCAAGTCCGGGCGCGCCTGCACAGGCGGACTGCCAGATCGACTACCCCGACCCAGGTCAGTTCGGTGCCAACCACAAAGTGAGCGCCACACTTCGAGCCGGGAATGGTGTGACAGCCACGACCTCTTTTCCCATCTTCGTTCAGTAGAGCCAAAAGCGCGTTAGAGAGAGCACCAAACGAGGGGGCGGTTTGTCAGCAGGCGCCTGCTTGAGCACTGCAGGGCCGAAGGTCGGTCTGTTCGTGAACCAGCGAGCGTCCTATTGGAACAACTGCTCCTGGCGAACATCAGGCTCCAGCTCGGGAACGATCTCGCCTGTGTGCGCTTGCCACCAGGCGCTGAAGAGGCGCCGATGGCACCTTAGGCCAGGCTTCGTGAGGTCCTCATAGCAGAGCAATATCAGGTGTTCGGTGTTCGCTCGTTCGGCACAATCGGTGAGCAGCCTTGCAACCTCACCGACGCCAAACTCGTCCAGACGATCCTGGTACATCTTGTCGAACGTGCAGGCATCCCCGATAGCGAGCATCTCTCGGGTCGGAGCGAGCTGACGGAGATTGGCGATGACAGGATACCGCAGCTTCCAACGAGGGTACCAGAGCGTGATGCCGACAGCGGCACGGCCGGAGGCTTCAATCAAGTCGGCGGCCTGGTAACGGCTTGTCGCCAGATCCATATGCCACATAGTTTAGTCGAACACCCGTGTCTATGCGGCTCCATAGAGAAGCTTAACCCCCGACTCACATTTAGCTTCGTGGCCACACGGTATGCCACCGATACAGGCACCGTCCTGTCCTCTACTTGCTTGCAGAGGGCGGTCGCTGCATATCTCCAATCAGAAGGCCATCAGCTTGTCCAAGAGCTTCAGACAGCCTCTCGTGTAGGTATATTTGGGGGCGTTGCCGTCGACACGTAGGAGCGAGCACGTGCGCCGGGACTACGAGGTCTAAGCCCTGACCTCGTATCTACACTTCATACGGGCGCCGATGCTGGTCTTATCGCTCATGGTGCCAGAATCCCGCCGAGTCCTCGCCGGGAGCCCCGAAAGCGGTGAGTGGTCGTGAGTTCGGACGGAACACGAGTAATGCCGAGCCGAACGGCGCCGCGCTCGTGGCATCGCTGAACCGGAGCCGCCCCTTGATGAACCGAATCTCGGCATAAGGCTCGACGTGCTCATGCCACCAGATCGTTGAGGTCCTGGCGCCGACCAGTAGGACGACCGTGGCGCCGTGCTCGGCGGCCTTGTGCGCCTTCTCGACCCATTTGGCGACTTGGGAGTATGGCGGATTGCACCAGACCATTCCGTGCCAGGGCTGGGAGAGTCCATCGTCCTCGATGGTGTAGAACTGCTCACAGAGGGCGTTCTCAGCCGTGGCGGCGGCGTCGAGCGTGAAGGGACCAAACTCCCGATCCCATTCCGCGAAGTAGTTCAGCGGTGTCGCCCACTCGTCACTGAGGCGTGAATAGACCGCCGCTCGCCGGACCTGGCGCCGATAGTGCGCCCGTTGTCGGCAGGCGTCGGAGCAGTAGAGGCGGCGTCTCCCCGTCGCGGACCGCTCGAAAGCGGCTCGACAGACTTGGCACCGACCGGGTTTCGTTAGGGTGGGCACCTCACGAAACTAACCTTGAGGCTGCCAGCCAATCGTGGATGCCCCTCTTGAGGGGACGCCAGATACTGTTCGTGAACACACGTACCGTGCGTGAGCCTGCGTTATCGCGTTCCAGTCCTTAAGATTGGGCACGTGGAGCGGCCAACACTGGCAGACCTGAAGGCACGCGCAGAACGCGGTCGGCGAGTCCTCGGGACGGCGTCAGTTGACAAGAACCACGACTCGCAGGTAGCCGGTACGGACGGAATCGAAGACCTGGACGGGTCCGCCGAAGTCGCCCCGCTCGAAACGGACGCCGATCGGGTCGGGGAATAGCTCTCCCAAGCGGTCGAAAAGCTTCGTTTCCTCGGCGGTCAAGAAGCGCGAAGGATTGGCGTCCATCGTCTCGGAGATGCGAAGGGACTCGGTTACGAGTGCCTCGTACTCGCGGGTCCACGAGTTGAAGTCCATGGCAAGTGGCGATGGTCCGAGTCGGCAGGGAGCGAACGCGGCCAGGTAGTCAGCTTCGCCTCGTGACTCGGCGTCGTCCTCACCAGGCTCCGACAAGGCGAAAAGCTGACTGAGAGAACGGCCGCCGTAGCGCGCCGCGTTGTAACGATGGTTGCGAAGCGACCCCGCGGCGTCAGCCAACCTGGTGAGCTGAACCCACTCGGCCATGACTTCCTCGACGTCCACCGTGGCGACGACGGTCCTCCCGATCATCGGTGCCAGCTCCTCGGCAAGAACGTCCGGTCCGACGCCACGCGGCGCTACAACGGTCCATTTGGACCGGATTCGTTCGCGCTCGGCCGGGACGAGTTCTCTGTACCAGTCGTATTCACCGGAGGTGTCGCTATTCTTCGGACGACGCAACTTCGAGACCCTGTACAGCGTCTGCGTAGCGGACTTAGCAAGCGTCTCGGCGGCGACGATGTCCGCCGGTGAGACTTTGGCCGCCGGGTCGTGGTCGGTCGTTTGCGGCAGACGCCCGGTCCGATCCGCCCATTCACGCACCAGCGGCCAGTGCCAAACAGGGGTGTTCGACACGATCGCCAGCGGCTCAGGCAACACGCCCCGAGCACGCCACATGGAGACGGTGTTCGACCTAACCCCGAGTCGAGTAGCGATCTCCTGGGGTCCGACTAGGTCGAGCAGCTGAGTCAGCGCCATCGTGCCCGGCCGCTTTCTTGAGTGCCGGGAGCGGTCTCCCGAGGCTCTGTCACCTGGGTTGTGCTTCCAGCGTGTCGCCGTCGACATAGCAGGCGGCAGCTCGTGCAGCACACACCGGCGAGCAGCCGACGCTACGTGTCCAACTCGACGAGCCGTCGGGAACGAAGAAGCCGTCCGCGCCGATTCGAGCGCCGCACCGGCAGTAGCCGAGTTGTCCGCGCTCGTCGTGGATCGGCCGGACCCGGTCCACGATCTTCGAGGCAAGCTCCTCGCTCGCAGTGCGGTCGCAGAACACGAAGTCAGCGCCGTAGTGGACCTCTCGGACGCCGTGCTCGGGATCGGGCACAAGCTCGGGAGCACGGTACGTCTTGAGGTCCTGTGTAGCGTCAAAGTCAGCACCGGCGAACTCGTCAGCGAGAGCCTTGACGGCCTGAGCGGTCGGTCCATCGGTCCAGCGAACGTCAATCGAGGCCCCACCGGCGTAGGTCTCGCTGCGGACGCTGAACTTGATTCCCGAGAAGGTCCTCCTGAGTGCTTGGCGTAAGAGCCTCGCCGTGTCAGCGCAACTCAGATACTCGGTGCCCGCGGCCATCGTTGTCCTTCTCTTGGCGGTGTGAGTTTATCTCACAGCTTTTATGTTAGTCCTGTTCAGGGGCTATGTCCAGCTCCGCGCCACTGCCAGTTTGCCGCCGTCACGATGTTTCCCGGTCCTGGCACCGCGTTGAGTGACAGACCTCATGTCCGAGAGGGCTCAACCCCGCGAGAGGTCGCCGTGTAATCGCTCAGGATGCTTTGGAGGCAGGGGAACCCAGTCTCGGGCGCGATCGAGGCGCAGGCGTGATCCTGGGGGCTGGAGCCTGCCTCCAACTCGGACATAGCGGACCACATTTACCCGCTCACGATGACTTTGCACTACAAGTCTTTCCTGCACCGAAAGTCACGCGGCTTGAGATGCCGCAGTTCACGACATGTCGGTCAGTCAGACGACATAGCACCTGGTTCAACCTCGTCCAGCGATAACTGCCCATCTTTGTGCACGGTCAATCTGAATGGTTTGGTCAAAGGCTCAACATCATAAAAGTCGGTCCATCCGCTAACTGTGAGATCGAAGATAACCCTAGTAGGCGTCAAGTCTCTTTCTGACAATCCCATAATCGCAGAATCCGCGAAGGATAGGTATCGCTTTCCTATGTCTCGGCGCGCAAATGCGACGTCAAAATACACCTGTTGACCTGCAGCTAGATCCTCGCCTCTTCTGGACACGAACCCCGGGGGATTGTTATCGTGCTCTAAGAGTAGGAAGTGGCTCCGGTCATCGCTACTGTGGGCACGAAGAAAGACGCGCACGCGTTGTACTCCGGTGGGACTTGTGTTGGTGACAGCGACCCGCAGTTGTTGCGACATTTCAGTAACGGACTCATTGCATTCCCAGTCGCCAGAATCATGAAACAGACAAAAGGGCGTGTCGCGAGAATCTTTCCATCTCAGAAGCGCGGCCAAGGCGCACAAAACAACGCCGAGTACACCTACGGCCCCGATGCCTAGTCCCGCGTACAAGACGCCGTAGTTGGTCTGTTTACCTGTGCTTGCTGCCTCGGCCGCAATCATGAGGGCGCCCGCCGCGATCAAGGCAACCGACACTTGGAGCCAAGTGGGATCAGGGATGCTGCGGCGCGAAGGATGCCACAGTTGGGTACCGAGCCTCTTGAGTTTGTCCATGTCAACAGCGTAGGAAGGGGCGCCGCGCCGAGGTCGAGAGAGACGAGAGTTTTGATGCAGGATCGCGGTTTGCATCGAAGATCGCTCCACCAGGGACTTTCTGGTGCAAAACCGCTCACGATCGCTAGTGCGTAGGCGGCAGTCCGATAAAGCGCGGCGTCGGCTCTTCCAGCGGAGAACAGGATCACTGTCACGAGGCGCACACTCAGTGTCGGGACTCGGTTACCGAGTGGTGAGGGAGGCCGTTCTCAGTCTGCGAGCTGGGGCCGGAGCCGCGGGCGGCGGCGGCCCATGGCGACGCGCCAAGTTTGACTGGACAGCATCGGGATCGACCTGAGCGAAGCAATCCACCTGGCTTGCCTGTCCTGTGCACGTGGGCGCGCCGGATCTCGTCCCTCAGTGCCGCGACGTTGCCAGCAGATTCTGACCGATAGCTGTCGGGGATCGAGACGTTAGGTGACCCGGAGATCTCCCTCGCTGCCCTCCTAAGGCTTGGCCTTCGGGGCGGCGTTGCCGATCAAGTACATGGACTACAGCTTGCACCCTGGACTCTTTCCTAGCGGCTCGCAGGGACCCGGATCCTTAGAGCTGAACGTCAGTGTGCTTTGCGTGGACGGACATCCTGGGTCAGGTAACGCATCAAAGGCCCTTTACGAGCGGCTTTTGCAGCATTGCGGGCAGCCTTCTTCTCTTTGTCAATCGAGCGAGACGCGATGTTGACGGGATCATGCCGTTCGACGTACTTCAGCCTGATGGCTCCAGCGATCACAAGCGCACCGACCAGGAGCGCAATGCCGGTAGCAACGACGAAGCAAGTGCCTACGAGGCCGCCGACGCCAAAGATGATGAAAGCGTCGATGAGCCCGAGGACCACCAGGACGGCCAGGAGCATCAGCATAGAGCCGATGGTGCCAATGAGGGTGCCAACGAGCACGAGAAAGCCACCAACCGTGTTCCCGTCGGTCTCGTCGATCTTGTTGGTCATATCAATCACCTCCTTCCTCTCTGTAGATGCTGATAGCGAACGACGTCATCGCCCCGGTCCAGACTCCCTTGGGCAGCGTGACCAACTTGATCTTGAAGCCGAACTCCTCCTCGATCCCACCGAACGGGAAGTAGGTGGTCCAGTCGTACTCCCTCCCAGTTCTCCCGAATCACTCGGTCTCGGCACAGCTTTCATCGAAGGTGCTTGAGCACGGTCTTCGAGCGGTCTCGCGGTGCCACCATAAGAGTTATCGACATGTCTAAGAGATACCTGAGGAGCAGGTATCCGCACATCGCCCGATGGCCGGTAGCAAGCGGAAGCGCGTCAGTTGTGCTCAGCGCGGGCTCATGTCGAAGGTCCACAAGCTCTCCCTTTCCTGTCTTTTCTGTCGGGCGTGGGCCATGGAGGCCGCCGAGGAACTACATCGGCGAGGTAGGTGTCGTCGTTCAGCGGTACGGGCGGCAGCGGCATTGGCTCGTTTCCGGGTCCGGAGGTCGCGATGGCCACGGTCAGTGCCCGAAGTCACCCACAGAGGCGGCCGTTTTCGTCTTGCGAGCTGGGCCTGAGGCGCGACGTTCGCTATCGACCACGCCGGTGACTGCCCAAGGCCCCGTCACGCGATAAGCCGCAGAACCCTCGGAGGTGCGCGTTTGGCCGCCATCCGATGGAATCGTGCTCGCGTGCCGACTCCGTACACGTATCCGGACGGTTTTTGGCATCGCCCCAGGTCACAGGCACGACGAGGGAATCTATATCTCTGTTGGCGATGCTACTTCGATGCTAGATCGTTGCTGGCGATTAGCTGCGGCCGGTCGCCCGTTGCGGCCCTGAGCTGGTGAGCCCGTATGGCGAGTTCTGAACCCTGACCATCGTATTTAGTCTTCATGCTGTCCCCGATGCTGGTCCTATCGCTCATCGCTTCAGAATCCCGCCAATCCCTGCGTATTCCGATGATTCCGTACACCCAGTCCGACGTTTTCGTACGCGGGCGTCGGAGGCCGCGCAGCGGCCGACGCTTGGGGGCCTATCCCGTTAGCTCACCTCCTTCCCGGTGCTTGATCGATA
>Ga0224534_1001667_pt1 | contig 11390 bp, 7 predicted proteins | sample 714E12024metaG_FD_172012 | JGI IMG/M metagenome (GOLD analysis project Ga0224534, IMG submission 172012) | Peat soil microbial communities from Stordalen Mire, Sweden - 717 E1 20-24 | ecosystem: Environmental > Terrestrial > Soil > Wetlands > Peat | place: Sweden: Norrbotten County, Stordalen... | reverse complement strand
AAGCGCGAACAAAAGTCCAGCTTTTTCTCGCGGAAATCGCGGAAATGTTCCGCTCCTTCTGGGTTTGCCTTGCTCCCCGACTGCAAGTCACTGTTAATGAACGACTTTACCCCGGTAGACAATTACGCTCCTCCTCACGCGGCGGCTGGTTCGAAAGAATTACCGATCATTCCGCGTGTGCGTGATGCGTGAGGACGAAAGCCGAAGCCGGAATCTGTCGATGCGGGATACAGCGTCATTATGGCTTTGGATCTTTCTGCCGCAGCTGGCTCTCCTGGTGCTGGCGTCGTTGGTGGTTGGGGTCTGGGGCACGAAACTCGAGCCGGAGGCCAGCCGTGGACTTTCTTCGTTGTCGTTGTGGCTACGATTCCTCGGTGTCGGACCTTACGCCGTGGGCTTTGCGCTCCGGAGAAAGTATGCGACGTTTCGGTTGCAAGCGCATGGATTCCGGTACGTGTAGCCTGGATCTACGCAATCAGCGCACGCCCTTCCTCCTCCGAAAAACTGTGCCCATTTTTGTGCCCACCCCACGCATAGAAGCGTTGCCCGCGATTGCGAGACCCGGCGCACCGAAGGCCCGGAAGCCTTTGAAGACTCGCGACACATAGCAACGCTGCGCAAAACCACTCTGCCGCCGCTAAGTCTTTGATATTTCGTGGGTTGATAGTTCGGGACCAGGAGGTCGGGACTTCGAATCCACTCGCCCCGACCAACCTGACTCGGTGCAATTGCATCGAGTCAATCCCCCCTTTGGAAGCGCCCGCTCCCGGCGCGCTCGCGAAAACCCCGGCTACGCAAAGCCCGGCCGCAGCGAGGACGCAGCGTTTTCGTCAGCAGTTGACGATCGCCTCAGCGTAAGGGTCCCAGCGCACTTTGGCGTTGCGCTTGTAACTCTCCACCGAGAGGAAGATGGTGACGGCTTCCTCAAACGCGCGGTCCACGCCACAGCGCGGCGTGGCGCGGCTGCGAACGCAATCGATGAAATCCTGCCAGTGCGACGACACTTCCAGTTCGCCGGGCTTGAACGAATAGTCGGCCGGCGGCGCGGCCTCGCGCGGCTGGTAGCCGATGGCGGCCAGCTCCTGCGCGTGCTCCCGCAGGCGATCCTTATAGCCGGGCTTCCACTCGGCGGCGTACGACCGGCAGAAGCCGGGCGCGACTTCGAGCGTGCCATCGCGGCCCATGAACTCCAGCACCTCGCCATAGTGGCGATTGTGGAAGGTACAATGAAAGCTCACCGATTGCTCCTTGGAAGGATAGTCGGCGAGGACGTTCCACTGGTCCGGCACGTCGCGGCCGTCCTTCCAGAAATAGTTCCCGCCCTGCGTGACGGTGGTCTCGGGGATGCCCAGGCCGGCAATCATGTTGGCGCCGTCCCATAGGTGGCTATACAGGTCGCCGGCGATGCCCGTGCCGTATTCCCACCACTTGCGCCACAGGAAGAAGCGCTCGGCGTTGAACGGCCGCTTGGAAGCGTTGGCAATGAAGCGCTCCCAGTCGATGGTCTCGGGACTGGCGTCCTTGGGCATCTCGGTGACCATGTAATCCTGGAAGAACTGCCACTCGGGCCACGGGTTGGTGCGGTCGATGTAGATGCGGATGGCGGCCACTTTTCCCAGCGCGCCGGAGCGATAGATCTCGCGCCCTTTATGAAACTGCGGCATGCTGTTGTAGTTGTGGCCAAGCTGCATCACGCGCGCGTTGTTCTTGAGGGCGGCGCGCATGCGCTTGGCGTCCTCCAGCTTGGTACACCAGCCCTTTTCGACATACACGTCTTTCTTCAGTTCGGCGGCGCGAATGGTCATCGGCGCATGCCAGAAGTCGGGTGTGGCGATCACTACCGCGTCGATGTCCGGATCGTCGAGCGTCTTCTCCCAGTCTTTGCCGCTCTTCATCCGGTCGTTCTTCGCCACGGCGCGGGCGCGCTTCAGATTGCCGTCGTACAGGTCGCAGATCGAGCGGATTTCGACGCCCGCTATTTTCTGGAACTCCTGATACAGGTAATAGCCGCGGGTGCCGACGCCGATGACGGCGAGCCCGATCGTGTCGTTGGGGCCTTTCTGCGCGAGCAGGGCGGGAGCGCCCGTTAGCGCGGCCGCACTTTTCAAGAAATCTCGTCTCTGCATTTGTCACGCCTTCCGGTCAGCGTACTAATATCCCATCACCCGGCGCACGTATTCGCGGCTCAGCTTGAAGCTCTCCCGCAGCGGGCGGGTCGGCGTGAATCCCGCCGAATGGGCTAACTCGATTGCCAGCGTGCCGGAGAATTTCGCCTCGTGCAACGCGCGCCCGACCGCGGCGTAGTCGATGGCGCCTTCACCCATCGCCTCGGACCAAACCCCATCGGCTTTCCGATCGCGCAGGTGCGCATACACGATCCGGGCGCCGTAGCGGTGGATGAAACTCACCGGGTCGACCTTGGCGCCCACCAGCCAGTCGATTTCGGGGCCGAGTTTCGCGTCCGGGATGCGGGCGAGCGTCCCACGCAGATCGTATTCGTCGTCCTGAACCTCGTAAATGTGCTTGTGCAGGTTCAGGACCACGCCATTCGCCACGCAGATTTCCGTCAGCTTGCGCAGCATCTCCGCCTGCGCGTCGAGTTCGGCCGCCGTCTTTTTTCTCCGGGCATCGCCGACCGAGGTCCCCAGAGTGTGTCCGCCTACCTCGGCGATGCGGCCGATCACAGCCCGCGCATCCTCGACGATTTCGGCATGCTTTTCGCGGTTCCACATGGGCGCCTGATAAGAGGCGCCGATGACGGGCAGGCTGTAACGCCGCGACAGGTCGCGCACTCGCGGCACTACGTCCGCGTGCCGCAGAGCCGTGTCCATCAGTTCAACCCCATCTACTCCGGCGTAGCTGAGATCGGCGAAGATGCGGTCCAGGACGGGAGTAATGTCGTAACCCGGCAGCGGAGCCGCATACACCCACGGATGCGCCCCGACCCTGATCCTGGGCCCATCCGGAAGCGCGGGGACGGCTGCCAGCAGCGATGCCGTGGCGGCTTTCAGCAAGTCGCGTCGAGTGGAGCGGATGGTCATGTTGGGAGTTGGTGGTCCAGGATTTCCTGGCCAGCTTAGATTATATCCGGAATACATTTATTCAGATCCGTTGTTCTCATATTGCGAGTCGGCCCAGGTGGCATGGGAAACCGCTTCCTGACGGTCGCGGCTCGGTAACAGCCACGTTGATTTCGCAAGGTCTACCGAGCCGCGACCGTCAGGGAGCGGTTGCCCCACAACTGTTAAGCACCCCCGGTCGCCCCGTGATGCTATCTGTCCGGCCGCTGCATGTTATGATGCCTTCGCAAGAGCCACCCGACCGTCTATGTTTCACAGCTTCGATGAACTCCTGGACGCCGCGCGCGCCCGCGGCCCCGTTTCCGTCGCCGTCGCCGCCGCCCACGATCCCGATGTGATCGAGGCGCTCAAACGCGCCCACGAATTACATCTGGCGGAGGGCATCCTGGTAGGGAAGGGAAGTGAGATCCGGGCCCTCGCCCGCGAGGGCGGCTTCGAGCTTTCCGACAGCCAGATCGTCAACGAACCCGACCCAGCGGCGGCTACCCGGCAGGCCATTGCCCTGGTGAGGGAAGGCCGCGCGGGGCTGCTGATGAAAGGCAAAATCGCCACCGCCAGCATGATTCGCGCGGTGCTCGATAAGGATGCGGGTCTGCGCACCAGCCGGCAGTTGAGCCAGGTCGCCGTATTTCGCGTACCGGGCTTCGACCGCCTGATGCTGCTTACCGATGCGGCCATCAACATCGCGCCCACGCTCGCCCAGAAGGCGGAACTCTGCCGCAACGCCATCGAGGTGGCCCAGGCCATTGGGATCGAGAAGCCCAACATCGCCGCGCTGTGCGCTCTGGAGTTTGTGAATCCCGAGATGCCGGCCACGGTGGACGCCGCCGCCCTGTGCGCCATGAATCGGCGCGGCCAGCTTCCAGGCTGCTATATCGAAGGACCCATCGCGCTGGACGCGGCCCTCAGCAAATTCGCGGCGGAACGCAAGGGCATCGCCAGCCCGGTGGTCGAAAACACGGACATCTTCCTGGCGCCGGATATCGAGGCAGCCAACATCCTCTATCGTGCGATCGTGTACTTTGCTAAAGCGGAATCGGGGGGGATTGTTTTAGGCGCGCGGGTGCCCATGGTGCTGCTATCGCGGGCGGAAACGCCGGAAACGAAGGTGCGCTCGATCGCGATCGGGATACTGACAGCCGCCCGCTGAAGTCAACCATGCCCTGGCCAGGGCTTCTTCCTGGGCCGGACGCTGGTGGCAGCCCGGAAGACCTGCTCCGTAAGTTATTGAAAAAGCAGCCGGGCGGCCTGAGAGGCCGCCGCAGGCCGGGGGCCTGCCCCACAAGCGTTGTCATCCTGCCACAAAGGGCGCGAAAGCGGTTTATCATAGCTTTGTAACGCTTAGGCTTTTAATCTCACAATCTATTGAGGCATGGAATGGAGCATGACGAAGCGGTTCGCTCTCAGGCTGCCGAACGTTACGTAGCACACGAACTTTCGCCGGCGGAGAGAGACGCCTTCGAAGAACATTTCTTCGATTGCCAGGAATGTGCGGACGACGTCCGCTTTGAAATGACTTTCGCGGCGAATGCACGCGCCGTCTTCCGGGAACAGCGAGCGGAGCGCCGGCCAGCGCCGGAGCCGCGCGCAGCCGATTCACGGGGAAGCTGGCTGGTCTGGCTTCGCCCGCGTCCCGCCTTGGCGTTTTCATTTGCCGCTAATTTCGCGTTGGCTGCCGGGCTCGGATACGTCCTGCTGACTGGCACGCACGAACTGGCGGTGCCGCAATTCGCGCAGCTCTATTATGCGCCTGGGCCCACGCACGGCGCGGAAGATGTGCACGCCATTCTCCCCGGCGAAACTTTCTACCAGGTGCGTTTCCCCGCTCCCGGCGCGGCAAGCCAGTCTTATTCCTACGAGGTTCTGGGTGCCGCCGGCAGGCGCGAGTCGTCCGGGTCCTTGAAAGCGCCGGCCAGCGAGGATGCCGACTTGTACTTGCAGTTGCCAGTCCGGAGTTTGCCCGCGGGCGTGCACACTCTGGTGGTCCGCGGCGGCTCCGGCGGCGAGATTGTTTCATGGTCCAGATTCCGCATCTCACGTTGAAAGGAAGCAGCTCATGCCAATGAAGGAATACCTGTATCATGGCCAGGCGTTCGGAGTGGATGCCGACATCACCGATCCCGGCCCGTACAAACTGGACGGCCACGGCAAGTGCGCGTTGCCCGATGGGAAGGCTGGCCACCCGACTGGCAGCCATCAGGGATTCACCATGTCCGGTGGATTGTCCCACGGCGCTTGTGCCACAGAGGTCAACGCCATGGCGGAGGACCCGCAAGGCTTCTTTCGCACCGAAATCCGCGCCACCGTCGAGAACCTGAAGGTCGAGGGAAAGTCGCTCCTCAGCGTCGACCGCATCGTTTTCGGCATGGTTACGGTCTACCGGCGCGACTGGTACGACCGGCCAGGACTGCATGCCAGGCGCACCCGGGTGCTGCCCTTGGATTCGAGCCTGGTGAACCTCACGCTCAACGGCGCTCCGCTGGCAGCGCCGCTGCCTGCGCCGTTCCATTATTCGGCGGACCGCCGCGAAGCCTATCTGGCAGCCGACGAGCCGGACCCCAAGATCGACGCCGAAGTCCGGCAGGCCATCATCGACAGTCCATCGCGATGCATCTACATCCCGAATTTTGGTAGGATCTTCTTCTGCGAATGGACTCTCCTTCCCAGCCAGAATTGGCACCCGGTCCACCAGATTCTCATGCTGCGCATGGCGTTCAGCAGCCCTCCGTCGGGCAGCGGGTCCGGAGGTGGGGGCCAAGGCGACGGTACGGGAGGCTAGCTCTATTCGCGATCGCCGCCCATCTGTGGCTTTCTTCGTGCGGCGGCCACCGCGCCTTTGACGCGGCATACCTGAAGGCGCAATCTCTGTTTCGATCGGGGGACTTCTGCGCCTCGCTGGAAAAGGCGCGCCTCGGCCTCCGGCGGTGGCCGGCAGGCGACTGGGGATGGAAGTTTCGCCTGTTGGCCGTCGAAGATCTCACCAAGATCAGCCGCGCGCCGGAAGCCCGCTTGCTGCTGGAAGCTGCCGGCGCACCACGCTCGCCTGGATTGCTGGCGCGTTGGAAGATGGACCAGGCGAACCTGTCGGGAGGGTCCGCCCAGGAGAAGCTGCTGCGCGAAGCCCTGCCGCTGGCCGTCGCGTCGCGCGACCCAGATATAATCTGCATGGTCGAGTTGTACCTGGGAGAGGCAGTTCTAAACCCAGCGGAGGCCGAGATCCATACCCGGGCCGCCTTTGCCGCGGCCGGGCAGGCACGCGACGCCTTCTTGCTGACATGGGTGCAACTGGCTCGCGGGTACAACAGTCTTCGCTTCTTTCGGTTCGACGAAGCCTTGCCGTATCTGGATGAGGCACTGGCTACGGGACGCCGATGCGGGGCCCGATCGCTGGTCGCCGGTATCGTGGGCAACCAGGGTTGGTGTTACTTCCGGTTGGGTGACTGGGATCGCGCCATGGACGCGCTAACCCGAGCCGAATCCCTGGCCGCATCCTTGGGCCAACCCGACTCTCGTCAGCGCTGGTTGGGTGCTATGGGCCTGGTCTATTTCGCCCAGAGCGACTTCGGCCGGGCAGAGTCATTCGAGCAGCGGGCCGCCAAGCTGGCTGGCGACGCCGGCAACGATAAATGGCAAGCCATGGCGTGGCACAACCTCGCCCGGATCGCGATCGAAAACCGGGATCTGCCCGCAGCTCAAAGCTACAGTGCAAGAGAACTTGCCGTTCAAAAACGTGGCGGAGATCCGGCGTTGCTCGTCTCTTCGGAATTGAGCGCCGCGGAAGTCGAGAACCTCTCGGGGAAGTACGCCGAAGCGGAACGGGATTACCGGGCAGTCATCGCCCAAGCGCCGCGAGCGCGGGCGGCGGAAGTGTTGTGGGAAGCCTACGCCGATCTCGGTTCACTCTACGCCGAACGAGCGAAACCGAAGCAGGCCGCGGAACAATACCGCAACGCCATCAACACCATCGACCGCGAGTGGAGCAGTCTCAGCAGCGAAGAATCGAAGAGCACCTTCCTTACCCTCCATCTGGTTGGCATCTTTCAAGATTACGTTGGTTTCCTGATCAAAACGGGCCACATCGAAGAGGCTCTGGAAATCGCCGAATCGGCGCGGGCGCGCCTCCTCAGCCTCCGGCTGGAGCGTCTCGGCGCGCTTCCACCCAGTTTTGATCTGGCCCGCTTACAGCGTGCCGCGCGGGCTTCCCATACTGTGATCCTCTCCTACTGGGTGGCGCCCTGGCGGTCGTCGGTGTGGGTGATCGGCTCCGGCCGCCTTGCCCGGTTCGACTTGCGGCCGGGCAAAGAGATCGGCGGGCTGGTCCGGAAGTACATGGAGTCCGTAACTGGAGGCCGCGATCCACTGACCCAGAACGACGCATCGGCGCTGTACCAGGCCCTGCTCGGTCCGGTGGCCAAGCTGATTCCGGCCGGCTCGAACGTTATCATCGTGCCCGATGGCGAGTTGCACCAACTCAACTTCGAAACGCTGGTCGTGCCCGGACCGCGGCCGCACTATTGGATCGAGGATGTGTCCATCGCCACGGCGCCGTCGCTGCGCGTGTTGGCGGGCGATGCGCAGGCGCGTACGCGTGCGCCGAAACTGCTCATCATGGGCGATCCGGTGCTGGTGGGGCAGGAATTTGGGCCGTTGCCTAATGTGAAGAAGGAAATTGCAGCCGTCGAGGAGTGTTTCCCGCCCGCAAACCGCATCGCCTTCACCGGAGCCGGCGCCGTTCCCGGAGGATACGCCAAAGCGTTGCCGGCGAACTTCACCCACATCCATTTCGCCACCCACGCCACCGCCAACCGGGAGAGCCCGCTAAACTCGGCCATCATCCTCTCGCACCAGGGCGAGAGCTACAAACTGTACGCCCGCGATGTGGCCGACGTGCCGCTCCGCGCGGACGTGGTCACCCTTTCGGCATGCCGAAGCGCGGGCGCGAACGCTTACTCCGGCGAAGGCTTGATGGGCTTTGCCTGGGCCTTCCTGCACGCTGGTGCGCAGAACGTGATTGCCACGCTGTGGGACGAGGACGACGCTGTCTCGGCCGATCTCATGCGTGTTCTCTATAAGGAGATCGCCGCGGGCCAGACGCCTGCCCGTGCCCTGCGCGCCGCCAAGCTGGCGCTGATGCGACCGGGCGGGCGCCACCGGCTGCCGTATTTTTGGGGGCCGCTGCAGGTGTTCACGCGCCGCATGGCCCCCTGATGTACTTTACGGATAAAAGCACTTGACACTTATGCGGGAGTGCGTTACGGTGGCAGCATGACCATCGATCGCGCTGAATGGATTTGGTTCGCCCTGGCCGTGGCCGTGGGATTGCTGGCTGCCGTCCTCGGGCTGCATATGGACAATCTGCAGTTTTTGGTGCTGTTCCTCTTTATCCAATGCGCCGTGTTTGGCTATGCGCGCCCCCGCCGGGCTTGGCGCTGGGCTTGCCTGATTGCCGTATGGATTCCGCTATCGCTACTGTTCAATACGGTGGTAACACTGCCCAGTCCGCGCGAGTTGGGCGTTCCGGCGCGCTTGTTTCTGGGACCGTTGGTGGTTTTCTTCCGAGCTACGATTCCGGTGCGGCCAGCCGACATTCCCGGGTCTTGTCTCGCCGTGATCCCGGCAATGGCCGGGGCTTACGCGGGCGCCTGGATGAGCCGCATCGCCCGGCCGGTCGCGGGAAAGGCCGATTAACAATCGGCCTTGCAAAAAGAGGCGTCCTGAGAGGCCGCCGCAGGCCGAGGGCCTGCCCCACGAAGATAATACAGAGCTTTCACTCTATTACGATGGGTTCAGGGTGATGGTAGCGGTCGAGGTAAGATTGCCATAGGTGGCGGTGATAGTCACATCTTCAGTGAAGGAGATCGCTACCGTCTGCACCGTAAAGGTGATATCGGTGGAACCCGCGGGTATAACCACGCTGGATGGCAAGGGGAAATTGGTATTGTCGGAGGAAGTAAGATTGACCGTTGTCTGGCCCGTAGGCGCCGCCACGGTCAGCAGCACCGAACAGGCAGTGCTATTCCCCGACGTCAGGGTGCTGGGATCGCAAGTGATCGAGGACAGCACGGGAGTTGCAAAGACCGGGAGTGTGACAACGTTACTCCTAAAGTCGTTCTGCGCAATATACAACTCCGCCTTGGGATCGGTAGTCAGCGACGCGGACAACTGCAGGTAAACCTGGTAGATTCCAATCATCCCGGGCGCTAACTCGGCGCGCAGCACATTGGCGGTCGTGTTATTGATCTGGGCCGAGACGAAACTCTGCGGGTAGGTGGGCGGACCCGCATAAGGTTGACCGGAGAGGAGGTACTTATCCGCCAGGGGCGATAAGGACGGCAGGCCCAACCCGGTGGCGTATACCACGATCGTTTCGCCGGCCAAGGCGGCGGTGGAGTTGGGCCCTGTAACATTCGCGCCTCCTGTGCTGGCGCAGCACAGCATGGCGCCTTCTCCCGGACTCGGCGGCGCCGGGCCGATGGCGGTCAGGAGCAACTCCGCTCCCGTGCTGACGGATACCTGAAAAGGAGTGCCGTTGCCAGCGGCGCCCGCGACTTTTGCCTGTAACAGAATGCGGGTGAACTCGCTGGAGGCAGTCGCGCTTACCTGCGGGTCGGCGGCTAACAGGGCGATCAACGCACCCCGGATGCTGGCCAGGGAGTCGCCGCCCTGCACGGTATAGCTATACAGTTGGCCCGTGCATCCCGTCGGAGTCGTGGTGGTGGCGGTGAGCGCGGCGCTCGAACCGATGCAAATCGAGCCGACATCGCCGGCTTTGATGGTGCCGTCCACCGAGATCACTCCGGTGGCGTTGCTGGCGGCATGCAGGACCGGGTATGCCACGCGAGGATCCGTGCCGCTCATCGCGAAGATGCCGGGGTTGGCCGGCACTATCGTCACCGCCACTGCATCGGTCGACGTAATGGTGCCGTCGGCGCGCTGAATCCGAACCCAGGCAGCGGCCGTATTCGTGTTGCTGAAGCCAAAATTGAAAGGTATCTGGGCGTTGATCTGAGTGGACGAGACGAACAGCAGCGGCGACTGCACGCCGTTAAAGTAGACTTGCACGCCGCCCAGGGTGAGGGGCAATTGCGCATTCAACGGAGCGGACGCCGTTTGGTCGCTCAGGTTGGTTCCAAAAAACGACACCAGACTACCTGGCGCAACCGAAGCCGCACTTGCGCCGCCCGTGAGACTGGGACCTTGTGCGTTGGCCGTGATTACCCCGGTTACGGCGGATACCACGGTCACGTTGTTGCCAAGCGGGCCGGCCGTTCTGGCGGTCAACACGACCCGATCGCCTTGCGTATCCGGAGTTGCAATGACGTTCGGATCTCCGCTGCCGGCGTTGACCAGCGCCACCAGTCCATCGATGATGCTCGAAAAGGTGTCGCCGTTCTGGATCGTGTAGGTGTATGATTCGGTGGTGGTGGTGGTAGACACGCCGATGGTCAACTCTATGGTGTTGCCCGCCTTGATGGTGCCGCCGATGCTTATGGGATCGATCGCGTAGATAATCACGCTGGCGGTGTTCACCACGGCGTTGTAGGGCAGATCCTGCTCCGCCATGGTGTAAACCAGGATGCGCTGATTGTAGGTGTCCGCCACGTATAGGTTGCTTCCATCGAAAGCCAGCGAGAGGGGCGCATTCATGGTATCCGCGCCATCGGTGGGGGCGTCGGTCACAAAATCGGTTTGTCCCAGCACGATCTGCGCCTTCGCTGCGTTTTTAGTGGGAATCGGCTGGTAAATCAGCACGCGGTCGTTGCCGCCGTCGGCGACATACAGGTTCGTGCCATCGGAATACGCGAACCTCGGGAAACTGAGCGTGTATTCGCAAAGCGCGGGGTAGGTCGGATTATTGTTCGAGTCCACACCGTTGGAAACCTGGCAAAGCACCGCCGTTTCGGGGGCGGGAAGGGTTCCGGTGTAATTAGTCGGCGTGGAATAAGCGTCGTTGGGTATGCCGGTGACCATGTCCGGCTCGCCGATCTCCACATCCGCTGCCTGTTGGTTGGTAGTGGGAATCGTATTCCAGATCAGCACGCGGTTATAGCCCAGGTCGGCAACGAACAGGCGCGTCCCGTCGGAAGTCACCGACACCGGCGTGAGCATATTGTTAGCCGCCGCGTTGGTGTTCTGCTGGGAGATGTCCACTTGCACCCAGGTGGTCATGTTGGGCTGACCCAGGACGAGGTTGGCCGCGGCGCCGTTGGCGGTTGGAATGGAATTGTAAATCAGGACCCGGTCGTTCATGGTGTCGGCAATGAACAACGTGCCATTCTGAATCCAGACGCCTTGCGGGCCGCGTAGCGA
>Ga0224534_1001666_pt1 | contig 11400 bp, 7 predicted proteins | sample 714E12024metaG_FD_172012 | JGI IMG/M metagenome (GOLD analysis project Ga0224534, IMG submission 172012) | Peat soil microbial communities from Stordalen Mire, Sweden - 717 E1 20-24 | ecosystem: Environmental > Terrestrial > Soil > Wetlands > Peat | place: Sweden: Norrbotten County, Stordalen... | reverse complement strand
TCGTATAATGTCCCACTGTGAATTCGCAAAAGCGCCAGCGCGTCGTCTGCGGCATGAGCGGGGGAGTTGATTCCTCGGCGACGGCGGCGCTTTTGATCGAGCAAGGTTACGATGTCATCGGCATCACGCTCAAACTCTGGCCGCAGGATTGCGTGAACCGCGCGGAGGACAAATGCTGCGGCCCGCAGGCCGTCACCGACGCGCGCTCCGTCTGCGACAAGCTCGACATTCCGTATTACCTCATTGACGAGGCGGCGGAATTCCAGAAGCACGTCATCCAATATTTCGCCGACGAATACAAGGCCGGCCGCACGCCGAATCCGTGCGTGATGTGCAATCAAAACCTGAAGTTCGGCCGGCTCATTGACCGCGCGGATCAACTCGGCGCGCAATTCATCGCCACTGGACATTTTGCGCGGGTTGAATTTTCTCCTCACACAAATGGTAGGGCCGAGCTGCCGCTCGGCCAGGACGCGCGGCAGCGCGTCCCTACCAAATTTCCGGGACGCTATCTGCTCAAGCGCGGACGCGATTTGAAGAAAGACCAGAGCTATTTCCTTTTCTCGCTGCGGCAGGACCAGCTTGCGCGCGCCATTTTCCCGCTTGGCGAAAAAACCAAGAGCGACACGCGCGAAGTGGCGCGGCACTGCCAGCTCAAGACCGCCGACAAGGAGGAGAGCATGGAAATCTGCTTCGTGCCGGACAACAATTACGGCGGTTTTCTCCAGCAGGCGAACCTTGTCCAGAAGCATCGCGGCGACATTGTGGATTTGCACGGCCGCGTCCTTGGCCATCACAATGGCATCGAGTTTTACACCATCGGCCAGCGCAAAGGGCTTGGCATCACCACGCCCAAGCCGGTCTATGTCGTGGAAGTGGATGCAGAGAATAACCGTGTTGTCGTCGGCGATGAATCAGCACTCGACCGCGATGAGTTCACCGCGACGAATTGCAACTGGCATCCGTTCGACAAATTGACGGAGCCAATTGAAGCCACGGCGAAAATCCGTTACAACCATCCCGGCACGCCCGCAACCGTGACGCCTACCGGCAACGGTTCGGTGAAAGTTAAAATTCATTCGGCCCAGCGCGCCATCACGCCCGGCCAGGCGGCGGTGTTTTACCGGGACGATTTGGTTCTCGGCGGCGGGTGGATTGTTTCTTAGCGCTTTTTCGTCTTAAATGACGAGTTTGTAGCCAACGCCGTGGATGGTCAGCAGATGCTCCGGTTCGCTGCCGTTGTCGCCGAGTTTTTTGCGGAGCTGCACGATGACCTGGTCCAGCGTGCGGGTGGTTCCGTAATAATTGTAGCCCCAGACTTCGTTCAGCAATTTGTCGCGCGACAATACCTCGCCGGCGTGCGCGTGGAAGGCCTGCAACAGTTTCAATTCTTTGGCGGTGAGTTCCTCCGTCACCTTGCCGCGTTTGACCTGAAAGGTTTTCGGATCAATCGTTGCTGAACCAATCTGGAACACGGCGTCGGATTCGGCTTTGCCGGCGGTTGAATTTGTCCGGCGCAGCAAAGCCTGGATGCGCGCCAGCAGTTCGCGCACGCCGAAGGGCTTGGTCACATAATCGTCCGCGCCGAGGTCCAGGCCGATGACCTTGTCAATTTCCTGTCCCTTGGCGGTGAGCATGAGAATGGGCGCGGCAAATTTTTTCGCACGGAGCTGTTTGCAGATGTCGTAGCCGCTCGCGCCGGGCAGCATCACGTCCAGCACAATGAGCGACGGCTGATGTCTGGCGACGGCTTCGAGCGCGGCGTCGCCGCGGTTGCAGGAGGCGGTTTCGTAGCCTTCGCTTTTCAGAACTTCCTCCAGACCCAGCAAAATGTGCGGGTCGTCCTCGACAATTAAGATTTTCGTTTTCATGTTTTGTAGCGGCGGTCTATGACCGTCGCATCGTTCGGCGCTCACAGAGCGCCGCTACAAGGTATCCGCAAACAAAAGCAGCTTCCCCCGCCGTCGCGCGGTTCATAAACCACGTCGCCGCCGTGCGCTCGGGCGATTTGCCGGGCGATGGTCAGGCCAAGTCCCGAACCTTGAACGCCGCTGCTCAACGAGTCATGCGCGCGGTAAAATTTCTCGAAGATTTTCTCCTCGCTGCCGCGCGGAATTCCCGCACCGCGATCCAACACCTTGATTGCGGCATGAGGCAACGGCGATTGCTTCTGCGCCAGTTGCAACGTGATTTCCCTGCCGTCGTTGGAATACTTTTCCGCGTTGGACAGCAGGTTGACGATGACCTGCGACAGCGCGTCGGCGTCGCCGCGAACGGGAACCGGCGCATCCGGCAGGTCGCAAACGAATTTGAACCCGCCGGCTTCGAGATGCGGGCGGAAGGTCTGTTCGATGCCACGGATTACTGCGGCCAAATCGCACGGCTGGAAGTTGTATTTCTTTTCGCCGCGTTCCATGCGCGAGAAATCGAGGACATTGTTGATGAGCCGCGTGAGCCGGCCGGCCTCGGCGGTGATGATGTTCAGGTAGGAACGCTGCTTGGCGGTGTCGGTGACGCGCTGTTCGGCGAGCAACTCGGAAAACATGCGGATGGAGGTGAGCGGCGTCTTCAATTCGTGCGAAACATTGCTGACGAAATCGGTTTTTTGCCGCGCGAGCTTCAATTCGGCGTTCAGGCTGCGGACGATGAGCCAGCTTCCAATGCCGATGGCGAGCACGAGCAGCGCGATGAGCAAGCCAAGCGTGAGCCGCGTGGTGTGCGCCGCCTGGGTGAGCCGCGCGGGATTGACGAGATAGGCGGCGACCTCCCAATGCGGCAGCGCGTCGCCGATTTCCGTGGCGACGAATGGGCGCTTCCAGTTCGTCTGAAATTTCTCGCGCGAAACCACGACGGGTCTGGCGTTATCGTCAAGGACGGCCAGGCAAATCTCATTTTGCAATTCACGGTCCGGCTGCACGAGGCCGCGCAGCCCATCCACGACGCGGTTGAGGTCCAGCTCCGCGCCGAAAATCAAATCAGGCTCGCCGCTCAAGCGGTGCCAGAACATGAGCTTGAGTTTGTTCTGGAGAAAACGGGCGAGCATCCCGTCGGTCTGATCGCCGATGAGCTGGCGGAATTCCGCCTCGGCGGGAATGACCTTGGACAAATTATTTTGCTGCTCGTCCACGCCGCCTTCGGCTTTGGCCTTGTCAGCGACCTGATAAATCTGACTTTGCGGACTGACCGCGCGGGTCTGCGCCGCTTTGTAATTGAGCGTGTTTTGGGTTTGCGGCTGGCCGGAAACGTCTTTTCTGGCAGCCGTGTCATCAAAAGAAAATTCCTGCGACGGCGGTGCAGCAACCGAAGCCGGGGCTTCCAATTCCTTGACCGATGCCACTTCTTGTTTTTGCCGCGAGTTTGAAGAAATCGAGTCAGTGAACAAACCTCTCGCCGCCGTCGCGGGTTGAACTGTTTTGTCACGGCTGGAACTATTCGCTCCGCCGCCAAATCCACCACCTCCGCCGCCGCCGACACCCCCAACTTTGCCACTGTAGGAATTATTCGCGGCCAAAGTTGCGGGTTGACCGGATGGCGCGGAGGCAAACTTTTCCTCCGACGGTGCGGCAGCGCTCGGAATGTCCGACCGTTCGGCAAGTTTCAACTGCTGTTGCGGCTTTGATGGCAATTGTGCGGCGGAATTGGCGGTGGCACCGTTGAACGCGAATGAAGATTGGTTCGCCTGGCCGCGGGAGAAATTCAAGGCGCTGTTTGCGCCGGCATTTCCGCCGCCGGCGACAAAGTTGGCGTTGTTGGCGCTCGAATAAACTTCCACCGGCTCGCGGTTGCCGAGGAATCCGCTGTTATCCAATCGGAACATTTGCGCCTCCGGCCGCGCGTTTGGCGATGGCGAAAGGATTTTGCCCGAAGCCGTGACGCAAAAACCGACCGCCGCCAACGGCCAGTGCTGGCGAAGTTGATTGTCAAACTGCGCCGCCAGCGTTTGGGCGTCGCCGGCAGCGGCGAGACTCTCGACCTGCGCGGCGAATTCCTGCTGCCGTTGCGCAAGGTAATCGGCGATGTTTTGCGCGAGCGCGTCCGTCACATGCTGATCAATCAGCGACTGCTGGCGTTCGAGCAGGAACTGCTGGTCGCGCAGCGAGCGCACGGCCAGCCACGCGAGCACGAGGCTCGGCAGCAGCACCGCGAGCACAAAAACCAGCGCGACTTTTTTCATGGGTGTTCCTTCCGAAATATCCCAAGTTCGGCTGCATAACCAAGCTCAATTTGGGAGCGCCGGCACGGATGCCGGCGCCCCCGGTGAACTCATTTTGAGTTCCGCGTGTTGTAGGACTGCGACTGCATGGCTTTGCGCGTGGCGGAATCGTAGGAAGCGCCGCCAAAGCCGCCACCGCCACCGCCGCCGATTTTGTCACTAAAATAATTGAGGTTGTTTGTTTCCTCGCGAAGTTGGATTTGAACGGTCGGCGGTGCGGCGGGATAAGCGGTGGCGAGCGCCCGATTTTGCGCTGTCAGGATTTTGGCGGCTTCGGTGTAATTTCCCGCATCCGCCTGTTCCATCGCCTCGTCCTTGGCGACGGCGGTGAGCATCAATTCTTTTTGCGCAACAACTGCGCCGTTCACGGATTTATCGGAAGCTTTTTGATCGTCTGTGAAATCAATTCTGGCAATTCCACTGGCCAACTGGTCGCTGCCATCGCCAAGCTCGTCCTTGTAATTCACGTTGACGCGGGCGATTTCCGGTTTGTCTCCGTTCACGAGGCAGCGCAGAAACAAATAGCGATTCTGGCCGGTGGTGAACTGGCTCAAGTTCACCGTCGCCCGCTGGCTGTCAAATTTCTCGGCGCGGCCAATGAAGCCGAGCGGCTTCACACCGTCGGGGCAGACAATCTCGATCCGCACATCACGCGCGGCGACGGTGAGCAGTTCGCCGAGTTCCTTGGCGAAGATTTCGGGAAGTTTCTCCGTGTCCTGGACGTAATAATAATTCGCGTCGCTCGCCTCGGCGAGGCCGGCCATCAAATCCTCGTTGTAATCGTCGCCGACGCCGATGGTGGTGACGGAAATGCCGCGTTCGGCCAGGTCGCTGCCGAGCCGGCGCAATTGCCGCGGCGTGCTGGGACCGACGTTGGCCAGGCCGTCGGAAAGCAGAATGACGCGGTTGATGCGTTTGCTGGAGAAAAACTCCTGAAGCTGGTCGGCGCCCATTTTCACGCCGGCGTAAAGCGCCGTGCTGCCGTCGGCCTCGATGCCTTCGATTTTTTCCTTCAGCGCGTCCTTGTCCTCGACCTTCTGCGCGGAAACCAGCACCTGTGCGTGATCGCTGAAAATGACCAGCGAAAAAACATCGTTCGGCGCAAGGCGGTCCACCAGTTGCATCGCCGCCTGCTTGGTTTTTTCCAGTTTCGCGCCGGTCATCGAGCCGGAACGATCCAGCACGACGGCGAGATTGAGCGGCGTGCGCCGGACTTTCTGCCTTCCGGCGATGGCGGAGAGGTCAATTTTGATGACGACCTCCTGCGGCGAATTTTTCACGACGCAGCCGCGCTCCGGCACGAGGTTCAATTGCAAAGTTTCTCCGGCAAACAGGTTCGCGGTGAACGCCGTCGCCAGACCGATGGTGAGCAGAATTGTTTTCATGCCGACAATCTGCCTTGTGTGGAAAAAAAGTTGTCAGCGGCGGGTCAAACGTTTGTAAATAAATTGTGATGCCAGACCGGCCAAAACCTTTTGCATTATTTACTATTTCCAGCCGCCACGGGCCGCATCCCGGTCATCGCTTTTGCCGCCGGGGGCGCGGCTCAACTTGAAATCCGAAGTTGAAACCACGATTCAGAATGACCCGCCGGAACCGCTGAATCCGGCGCTGCATATCGCCGCGTCGTCTCACGCGAAAATGACGCTGCGGCATGAAGGAATTTGGGGCGCGGGTTGGCTCAACCGGAATTCTGATTTAGTTTCCGATTGACTCTTTGGCAGGCATCCATTATACTAAAACGCATCCCGGTCATGGTCTAAAATTACCGGTGTTAATCATGAACCCAGCACGACGCCGGATGGTCGTTGTGGCGCTCATTTTCCTCTTTACCATTGGGGAATGGGCCGTGGATTTGAACACCCCGCTGGGGGTTGCCGACTGGGTGGGGTATGTCATTCCGCTGATGCTGTCGGTTTATGTGGGCGGCAGGTCTTTGCCCTTTCTGCTGGCCGCCGGTTATTCGGTGCTGACGCTGGCCGGTTTCTATTTGTCGCCGCCGGGGATTGATCCCCATTGGGCGATCATCGGTCGCATGGTGGGCATCGCCGTGTTTTGGCTGATGGCGCTCATCATCTGGCAGCGCAAGTGGAGGGTGGACGCGCTGTGGAAGTTAAACCGCGCCCTGCGCCTGATCAGCCTGTGCAATCAGGAAATGGTGCGCGCCACGGATGAGGCGGCGCTGTTGCAGTCGGTTTGCCGCCTGGCGGTGGAACCGGGCGGCTACCGCATGGCGTGGATCGGCTTGGCGGAGCAGGATGAAGCCAAATCGGTGCGCGTGGCGTCCCAAGCCGGTTTCGTGAAAGGCTACCTCGACACCGTGAACATTACTTGGGCTGATACCGAGCGCGGGCGCGGCCCCACCGGCACGGCCATCCGCACCGGCAAGCCGGTGTCGGTTCGCAACCTTTCCACCAATCCGGCCTTTGCTCCCTGGCGCGCGGCGGCCATCCAGCGCGGTTATGCCTCGTCCATCGCCCTGCCGCTGATGGACGGAGGCCGCTGCTTCGGCGCGTTGATGATATATGCCGGCGAACCGGACGCCTTCGACCCCGGTGAAATCGAACTGCTGTCCGAGATGGCCGACGATCTCGCGTATGGAATTGTCGTGTTGCGCCACCGGGCCGAGCACAGGAAGGCGGAGGAGGCGGTGCAGGAATTGCAGGCGCTTTATCATTCGCTGGTCGAGCAAATGCCCGCCGGCGTCTTCCGCAAGGATCGCGCGGGCCGCTTCGTTTTTGCCAACTCCTGGTTCTGCCAGTTCCTCGGCCTGAAGCCGGACCAGATCGTGGGCCGGGCGCCGGAAGAACTCGTGGCGATGGAAGAAGCGGCGCACAGCCAGACGCGTCCTGAAGTTCTTCAGTTGCTCCGCAACGGAAGGAAACATCACGAGGAAATTTTGCGCACCGGCAAACCGGTTCACGTCGAGGAAGTCCATCCCGCCTCCGGGGGCGGCGAACGGCATCTGCACGTGGTCAAATCGGCGGTGTTCGGTCCCGACGGCAAAATCGCGGGCACGCAAGGCGTTCAATTCGACATCACCGCGCTCAAGCAGGCGGAAACCGCGCTGAACTACGAACGCGATTTGTGGCGGACGCTGCTGGACACTTCGCCGGACCACATTTATTTCAAGGACGCCCGGTCCCGTTTTATCAAATCCAGCAAGGCCCAGGCCCGCCAATTTGGTTTGAAATCCCCGGATGAGATGGTGGGCAAGACGGATTTTGACTTCTTCGACGAGGCGCACGCGCGTCCCGCGTTTGAGGACGAGCAGGAAATCATCCGCACCGGCCGGCCGATGATTGCCAAGGAAGAGCGGGAAGTGTGGAACGACGGTCATGTCACGTGGGCGTCCAGCACGAAGATACCGATGCGCGACGCCGCCGGGAAAGTCATCGGCATCATGGGCATTTCGCGCGACATCACCGAGCGCAAACTGGTGGAGGAGGCGCTGCGGAAGAGCGAGGAAAAATTTTCCGTAATTTTCCACTCCAGTCCGGTGCCCGTCGCGCTTTCCACCGTCAAGGAAGGGCGCTACCTGGATGCGAACGCCGAATTTTTGAAGATGTTTGGATGGTCCCGCGAAGAAATGATCGGGCATACATCGTCGGAATTTAACATTTGGGTGAACCCGGAAGACCGCGACGCCATTCTTTCAAAAATCAAAGTGCATGACTCGGTGCGCAATTTCGAAATGAATGTTCGCATCAAGTCCGGCCAGATTCGCCGTGTTTTGTGGTCGGCGGAAACGGTGGTCGTCGGTGGTGAAAGCTGCTTTCTGGGAACGTCGCTGGACATCACCGAGCGCAAGCAGGCGGACGAGGCGGTGCGGGATCGCGAAATGAAGTTGCGGCTGGCGCTCGACGCGGCGCGCATGGGCACCTGGGATTGGGACATCCAGGGCGGGCGCGTCATCTGGTCGTCGGGTCACGAGGCGCTGTGGGGTTATGCGCCGGGGACTTTTCCCGGCACCTACGAGGGTTACGAGTCGCGGATCCATCCCGACGATGTCGAGGGCGCGCGGCGCGCGGGACAAAAGGCCATGGACGAGCACTCGAACTATGAGCATGAATACCGCGTGCTCTGGCCCGACGGCACGGTGCGGTGGATTACCTCACGCGGCCAGGCGTTCTATGGCCCGGACGGCAAGCCGGTGCGCATGAGCGGCGTGGCGATGGACATCACCGAGCGCAAGCAGGCGGACGAGGCGGTGCGCCGGGGCCGGGAGGAACTCAAGGACTTGTTCGACAATGCCCCCGTCGGTTTTCACGAGCTGGACGCCGGGGGACGCATTGTTCGCATCAACGACACCGAGCTGAAAATGCTGGGCTACTCCGCCGGGGAATTGCTGGGGCAATTGGTCTGGAAGATTTCCGCGGAGGAAGAAAAGGCTCGCCGGGCCACGCTGGCAAAATTGGACGGGGAGCCGCCGTCGGCGGAAGGTTTTGAGCGGATGTTCCGCCGGAAAGACGGCTCCGTTTTACCGGTGTTGATCAACGACCGGATATTGAAACGGGAAGATGGCGCCATTACCGGCATTCGCTCGACCATTCAGGACATCACCGGGCGCCAGCAGGCGGAGCGGCAATTGATTGACGAGTTCAACTTCAACCAAAGAATTATCTCGGGCGCTTCGGTGGGGATTGTCGCCTTCAAGGCGTCCGGCCAGTGCGTGCTGGCCAACGAAGCCGCCGCGCAGGCGCTCAACGGCACCATGCCCCGGATTTTGGCCCAGAATTTCCGGCAGATTGAGCCCTGGCGCGCCGCGGGCATGCTCCAGATGGCCGAGGAAGTTCTGGCCACGAAGGAATCGCGGCAGGGCGAGGCGCACTTCATCAGCACTTTTGGCAAAGAAGTCTGGCTGGTGTGCCACTTCAGCCATTTCGTCCAGAACGACGAATCCCACCTGCTGCTCATTTTCACCGACGTCAGCGAAAGGAAAAAACTGGAAACCCAGTTCCTGCGCGCCCAGCGCATGGAAAGCGTCGGCACGCTCGCGGGCGGCATCGCCCACGACCTCAACAACGTGCTGGCGCCGCTCCTCTTCGCCGTCCAGATTTTGAAGGGGAAAATTTCCGACGCCGAGGGTCAACGAATGCTGGAAATCCTTGAGGCCAACGTCAAGCGCGGCGCCAGCCTGGTCAAACAGGTGCTGGCCTTTGGCCGCGGAATCCAGGGCGAGCGCATCCTGGTTCAACCCAAACACATCGCCAATGAAATCAAGCAGATCGTCCAGGAAACCTTCCCGAAATACGTGGAGTTTGAATTCCAGTGCGCCCCCAACCTCTGGCCCCTCACCGGCGACCCGACGCAAATTGAACAAGTCCTGTTGAATCTCTGCGTCAACGCGCGCGACGCCATGCCGGGCGGCGGGAAATTGTTCCTCCACCTGGAAAACAAGGCACTCGACAAAACCGGCGTCGGCGCGAATCCGGAGGCCAGGCCCGGACCCTATGTGGTCATCAGCGTGACGGACACCGGAATGGGAATGACCTCGGAAATCCAGAACCGGATATTCGAGCCTTTCTTCACCACCAAGGAAGTGGGCAAGGGGACCGGCCTGGGTTTGTCCACCAGCCTGGCCATCGTCAAAAGCCACGACGGTTTCATCACCTGCGACAGCGAACTTGGCAAGGGCAGCACCTTCAAGGTTTATCTTCCGGCCAGCCCCGACACGTCGGCCACGGAAAAGCCGGCGGCGGGCAAATCCAGCCTTCCGCGCGGCAATAACGAACTGGTGCTGGTCGTGGACGACGAGGAACCCATCCGCGACATTGCGAAAAAATTGCTGGAACGGTATGGTTACCGCGTCCTGCTGGCCACCAATGGCGCCGAGGCCGTCAAGCTCTACACCTCCCGCCAGAATGAAATCGCCGCGGTCATGACCGACATGGCCATGCCGGTCATGGGCGGCGCCGCCGCCATTGCCGCGCTTCAGGCCATCAATCCGAAAGTCAGAATCATCGGCTCCAGCGGCTTTGAAACGAATGACGGCACGTCCGAGGACAACAGCGCCCGGCCACCGCACTTCATTCCCAAGCCCTACAGCGCCGAAACCGTGCTGAACATGCTGCATGAAGTTCTAAGTGAAAATCCGTGAAGCAGCAAACTGGGGTGGCGGAACTTTCACCGGACGGTTCGGGCGAGCCGCCCAAGCCAGCACGCGGGCCGCGTGCGCTCCCAACTTCGGAATTCTGGTTCAAAACAGACTTGCCGGAATGCAAAAAATGGTCTATGTAGAATCTGCGTGAAGAATACATTGACCATCACCAAGGGGCAGGCGCGGTTCCCCGCGCTGTGCCGGAGCGGCAAAACGTCCGCCATCACACGGAATGGCGAAGTCGTCGCCTTCATTGTGCCACGGAAGCGGATGGCCGACTTGCTGGAGCAGATGGAGATTCTGTCCAACCCGGCGGCCATGAAAGCCATCAACAACGCCAAGGCCGGAAAAACCAAGGACTATCCCATCAGCGTTTTGGACGAAGATGAGAGTAACGATTGAACCCCAGCCGCGCGAATTCATCCGCCGCCAGCCGCCCGCCACGCGCCAGCAGCTTCGGGAAGTTCTCCACGCCATCGAGCGCGGTAAAATATTTCCCGAACCGCTGGACGAAGAACTGGAAGGCTTCTACAAGCTGCGCGTGGAAAACTGCCGCCTGATCCTCAAGCACGAATCCGGCGACAAAGCCCCGCTCTTCAAAGTCGTCTTTGCGGAACGCCGCAGCGTCGTTTATGAAATGTTCCGCCAAATCATCGCGCTGGAATAAAAAAACCGTCCGCTTGATGCGACACTGTCCGCGTTCCTATAAATTAAATCCCTAACGAGGCTTGCTGTTTTCGTCTGTATTTGGCTCGACACCTAACAACTCTCTGAATTCTGCTTCTGCGATTCGCAGAGCTGAACTCGCATCAATTGTTGCCTCGCTTAAAAGTGACTCTATGTTTTCCCAGCTTTCTTTTTTTGGCGAATCCTCGCAATAAAATTTGTAGGAAATGGCAGCATCAATTAAGCATACGCTCAATTCATCAAGCTCGCGAGACAGTGCTAAACTAAAATAAATTTTCATTGCTGGCCAACCTTGTTGAGGGTTGAGGGATAAAAAAAGGTTGGCTTGGGGGTTTGCGCCCTGCCACAAGGTAGGGCATGAAAAATAAAACCACAGCCAAGCCAACCGCCAGCAAGTTCT
>Ga0224534_1001665_pt1 | contig 11403 bp, 10 predicted proteins | sample 714E12024metaG_FD_172012 | JGI IMG/M metagenome (GOLD analysis project Ga0224534, IMG submission 172012) | Peat soil microbial communities from Stordalen Mire, Sweden - 717 E1 20-24 | ecosystem: Environmental > Terrestrial > Soil > Wetlands > Peat | place: Sweden: Norrbotten County, Stordalen... | reverse complement strand
CTGAGGCGATCACGGCCCGGGACCCGGACGGGAAGGATCCTTGCCCGGGAATTGGAAATGGCCGCGCGGATGGCCGCGCATTCCTGCAAATTCATGCTCTGGCAGCAGGCGGTGGCATCCGGAAAACGCGGGCAGGCCCGACGCCTCGCCGAAAAGGGCATCCGCGAACTCCGCGGAATCGGCGAGGACTTCAATGCGCTGTGGCCCGTTCGGAACAAGGGCACGCCGGAGAAGTGTTCGGCCTTTTTGAGCTGGCGGATGGCGGACTACAGGCGGGGCCGGACGACGGAACCTCAGGGTTTCGCCCGGTAATTCAGAGCAAAAAGGATGACGCCAATGCCGATGCACACAAGAATTGCCAGCAGCAGCGCGAGGAGAAAAAATCTCATGTGACGCCGCCGTTGCCCGTGCGGTCCCGGGAAGAGCAGCTTTTCTATGTAATCTCGAGTTCGTGCCATTGTTGGACCCAAGTTCGTGAACAGCGTGCAGGGCGCCGTGGCGGCGATCAAGTTCTTTCTGATCAGGTCAAATCCCCTTGCCAAGAACAAGAGCCGTCTCCCAAGCTGCAAGAATGCAATCGCACGAACTCCTTCGTGAGATGTTTCAGAAATGCAGCGCAAAACAAATCGCCGCGCAACTCGGCCTTTTGCTGTCGATGGTTTACAAGTGGGCCGAACCCGGCGACGGAACGGGCAGCGGCGCGGCGAATCTTCTCGACCGCCTCGAAGCGCTCCTGCGCCGCACGAAAGATCCACAGCTGATCCAATAGCATGACGCGGCGAGTCGAAATTGTGGCTTTTCAGCCGAAGAAATTTGACGGACGAGGCGGCTATTCGTCCCGGACTGGCTTGAAACGTGCTCAAGAACCTGGCCTGTAGATGATTTCGCACCCTCAACGCAAAAACCAGGATGCGCTATGGATGCACCCGCCCCACGAGCGGGTTTGGCGTCGGGACGCCGCCAAGGCAGTGAAGAATCTGGTGCTGTGCCTGTTCTGTTGCCTCCTGCCGTGCGCGGCCCATGGCCAAGGCACGGAATTGAGCTTCGCTGACTTCAACAGCCAGAGTCCGTTCAACAACTTTTCCGGCGACAACGGAAACTTCGCCAGCAAAGGCGCGAGCCTCGCCACCGCGTTCGACAACCAAATATTTCGAGGCCCGAACGGGGCGTCGTTGCGGCTCAACTACGCGGTCCCCGCCGGTTTCTGTGGCGTGTGGTTTTCCCTGCTCGGCAAGGCGAGCTTTCCCAGATACACGGTAAATTTTACAAACCTCTACGGCCCTTTGAAGAACAGCACTGGAAATCCTTCACGGGTCGAACAGGTCCGGGTGAAGACGTTCAGTTTCTGGGCGCGCGGCGATGGCAACGGAGAATTCGACCATGAGATCAAAGTTGAATTCAAGGACCCGGACCGGGTGCTGGGCAGCGCCGTGTTTGCCGTGCCTAACGGAACCAACTGGGTCCGCTTCGATTTCCCGATCCGCCAGTTCGGGGCCGCCGACCTGTCGCGCATGAAAGAGGTGGTTTTTGTCATCGAAGATTGGAGGAACAACAATCGAATCGGCCGCCTTTACCTCGATGACCTCTCGTTCACCACCGATGAGCCGGCGTACAATCCCGAGTTGTGGTCGGACGACGCCGTGCTCGATCTGGTGGCCCAACGCGCATTCTTTTACTTCCTGACGTTCACCGATGACTCCGGTTTCGCGCTGGATCGTTCCACGTATTCGGACATGGTCAGCGTGGGGACGATTGGCTTCCAACTGACCGCCTATTGCATCGGGCACCGGCGCGGTTGGGCCGACAGAGCGGAGCTGGAAAACCGGGTGGTAACCATTCTCCAGAATCTGCACGATCTGCCGATGGGCCCCGAGGAGGGAATGTCGCGGGCGGGGTACCGCGGATTTTACTATCATTTCTTGAAGGCGAATTCAGGCCGGAGAATGGACGATCATGTGGAGCTGTCCCTTTATGACACCATGCTCCTGATGTATGGCGTGTTGAGCTGCAGGGAATATTTCAGCGCCAACCCCCGCATCCAAACCCTCAGCCAGCAATTATACGATCGCGTCGAATGGGACTGGTTTGTGGACCATACCCCGGGGATCAACTCAAACCGCTTTTACCTCGCCTGGCAACCGGCTCCGAACCGGCAGGGGACTTTTCTGAAACACGTGGACGGTCAGACCGACGAGGCCTTCATGGTGGATGTCCTGGCCATGGGTTCGAGAACACATCCGACCTCGCTCGAAAACTATATCGCCCGAAACCGGGTGTACGGTTCGTATCCGCCGGCCAATCCTCAAAGCATCATGGTTTCCTGGAGGGGTTCGCTGTTCAACTATTTCTTCGCCAGTTGCTGGCTGAACTTCAAGGATCGGGGACTGGATCTGCATCCGAGCGGGCCGCGCGACCTGTGGGAGAACGACAAACTGGCCATTCTCGCCAATCGCAGGTTTTGCCTCGATCATGCCGGCCGGCGCAGCGGCGGCCTCGACGACCACTACTTGACCTATGGCGACACGGCCTGGGGGCTGACCGCATGCGATAATCTCGTTCCTCCCGCGTCCGGTCTCCCCAGCGAATACTTTTCCTTCGGCGCACTGCCCACGGAGGAAAACATCCGTTTCGGAACAAAACCTCCCCAGGCCGGCACGCTCGCCGTGTATGGTGCGGTCAGCTCGATCAATTTCGTCCCGCAGACCGCCCTCGCCGCCTTGCGACACTATTTTCAAATCCCCGGCCTGTGGAGTCCCCTGTTCGGCTTCGGGGACGCCTTCAGCCTAGACCCGCATTATCTGGGGTCTCCGTACGATACGGAAGGAAACCCAACCGTCCGGTTCGCCGATTACCTGAACGGCCCGTGGATCAACCATATGGTCATGGGAATCAATGTCGGTCCGATGCTGCTGGCGGTAGAGAATTACCGGAGCCGGTTGCTGTGGGAATTGACCGCGCAGAATCCCGAGATCAAAGGCGGACTGGATGCCATCTTCGGCGCGTGCTCGCCCCATGTCGTCAAGGTTTCAGTCGACCCGAACGCCACTCATACCCGGGTGAACCTTCGGTGGGAATCCGGCCATGGAGCGTCGCACTATAACATCTACTCCTCGACCGACCTGCAAAACTGGACCTTGCTCAAGCGCGGCATTCACGGCACCGACTGGACGGACACCGAACTCGCGGCGGGCTCCCAGCGATTCTATCAGGTGAAGGGGCTCCCCTAGGATTGCCTATTGTTGCAGGGATTCCAGGAAGCGTTCGGCCTCGATCGCAGCGGCGCAACCCGTCCCGGCCGCCGTGATGGCCTGCCGGTAAACAGGGTCCGAGCAATCCCCGGCCACAAAAACACCCGGCACATTCGTCGCCGCGCCTTTTCGGGGCACGATGTAGCCGTTGGCGTCTCTGGTGATGGCGCCCTGGAAAAGCTGTGTGTTGGGAACATGACCGATGGCGACAAACACCCCCGCGGCAGCAATCACCGTTTCCTGGTTCGTCTTCAGATCCTTCACGCGCACGCCCGTGACCTTGCCCTGTTTCGTGTCCAGGACTTCGGCGACCACGGAATCCCAGACCGGCTTGATCCTGGGATTTGCAAGGGTGCGATCGGACATGATTTTCGACGCGCGCAAGATGTTCCGGCGGTGAATGAGATGGACCTCGGAGCCGAACCGGGTCAGATAGAGCGCCTCTTCACAGGCCGAATCCCCGCCGCCAACGACGACCAGCGGCTGGTTTCGAAACATCGGCAGCGCGCCGTCGCAGGTGGCGCAGTACGTCACACCTTTGTTTTCCAACAGATGTTCGCTTTCCAGGCCGAGATGCCGATGGCTCGCGCCCGTGGCGATAATGAGCGTTTGCGCTTCGACCGATTCGCCGTCCACGGTGAGCGCGAACGGTCGCGCGCCGAGATGGGCCGCCTCCAACGCGCCGAACCGGACGCGGGCCCCGAATCGCTCCGCCTGCTTCTGCATGCGCACCATCAATTCGTAACCATCGACGCCTTCGGGAAATCCGGGAAAGTTCTCGACCGTGCTGGTTGTTGTGAGCAGGCCGCCGGGTTGCTTGCCGGTAATGACCAGGGGGCTCAGGTTCGCGCGCGCCGTGTAGAGTGCGGCGGTCAGGCCCGCGCAACCGGTGCCGATGATGACGACTTTTTCCATAAGCGGGCGCAAGGTAGTTTCAACCCGCGGGGTTGGCAAGCGCGTAGGCCCGGAGAATGTCATCCATCTCCTTGTTCACCGCTTCATCCACACGCCGCCGCCTTTCGTCAGCGTCGAACCACGCCAGCGTCCGCCGGATGCCCTCCCGGAACGGTATGATGGCCTCGAACCCGAGCACGAAAGTTTTGATTTTGCTGTTATCGAAGACCACGCTCCAGGCTTTGTCCCCCAGAAGACTTCCGGTCATCCGCGGAACCATGCGCGCGAGAAAATCGGACGGGATATGCACGAGGTTCGCCTGCACGCCCAGGGCTCCGGCGATGGTTTCATAAATCTGATTCCAGGTCAGCACCTCGTCCGATGTGATATGGAATGCGTGACCCAGGGCCTGTCCGTTGCCGAACAACCCGATCAAGCCGCGTCCAAAATCCTCCGCATGCGTCACCACCCTCAGGGACGAACCATCGCCGTGGACGATGATCGGCCGGCCTCTTTTCAACCGATCCGCCAGGGTGTAGCAACCCCAGCCGCCGATCGCGATTGGGAAGTTCGGATCGTACGTGAGCGACGGGCGCACGATGGTGACCGGGAACCCCTCCTCACGGTAGGCCCTCGTCAACCGGTCCTCACAAGCGATCTTGTCGCGCGAATAGCTCCAGAACGGATTGTGCAACGGAGTGGATTCCGTGATCACGTAATGGGCGGGCGGCTTCTGATAGGCCGACGCGGAGCTGATGAAGATGTAGTGTTTGACCCGGCCCCGGAAAAGCGCCAGGTCGCGCTCGATGTGCTCCGGCGCATAGGCGATCCAGTCAACAACAACGTCGAACTGCAGGTCTTTCAAAACGGAGCGGACCTCCTCCGGCTTTTGCATGTCAACCACCAGCCTGTGGCTGCCCGCAATCTCCACATCGCGCAAACCCCGGTTCAGGAGGTAAAGATCGAACCCCTTCGCGATGGCCAGGCGGCTGACTGCCGAACTGATGAAGCCGGTGCCCCCAAGGAATAGTACTTTCATGGGGCCAGTTCTAGCCCTGGCAGCAACTAATTGCCAACTGAAATCTCCGCAGCGCAAACGCTGAGTTCAAGCGTTTAGTCGTGCCCTGCTCTCACGTCACTCTCAATCCATCGCGCAGATACACTCCCAATTCCAGAGCAGCCACGAGAGAATCCAACTGCTATTTCAAAGTGAACGGGCCGGTGCTGGTGTCGGTCAACGTGCCGGTGTTGTCGAATGAACTGGTGAAATAAGTGCCTCCGGCCGCCGACTTGAATGTCACCTGCACATACGCCGTCTGCCCCGCATCGGCCGCATCTGTGAAAGTCAACACCAGCATCCCGGCCACCGGACTGTATCGCGTAAACACGTAGGTCCCGGTGCTCGCGCCTGCGCCTCCACCGTTCGCCGGCGTCTTGGTGAATTTTCCCTTGGCGCCCAGCATTGGTCACGGAGAAGACGTTTGTCACCGCGGTAAAATTGGCCGTTGGGCTGGCCACGCGGAAGAGATATTGCCCGACCATGTTTTCCAGCGACCTTGGCTCGGCAAACCCCAGCGCGGCGGTGATGGCCCCCGCCGTTCCATCGGTGTCATAGATTGCGTTGATGTTGGTGATTCCACCGATGACGGCGGTGCCTCCGTCAGTGATATTGAACGCAGACACCAAAGGCTCTTTGGCATCGACCCGATGATTGCCGTTCAGATCAAGATATTTTTGAACGGCGACCTGTTCGCCGTTCGTCAACCCTGTGATATGGACCGTAACGGACCCGCTATAGGTGTTGCTTGCCGACGCCGGGCTCACAATGACCGATACGACGGGATGTGAAAAACCGACCTCGGGCAGAAGCGACAGAAATAGAGCGATCAGGGGAGTACAGATGCGACGATGTATTGAGTTCATATGCGACAAACCATTCGATCACCGCCTTCGTTGTTCGAGATCCAATCAACCGGGTTCCTGCATAGATGTTGCACGGCACAGCAATTTCCGTGCTCCGAACGAATTTCCCAGGGCGAACATATGTCAACGCTAAAAAAAAGTTAAAATGAATCAAAAACAGGCGGCTCTGAAAAGGATGAACGGGATGCCGATACCGTCGATGGATCCTGAGTCCCGAAACGAGACGGCTTCTGCCTGTCCTCGGTGTTTGTGAGGCCGATGGACCCGATAATAATGGTGCTTGCCATGCCGCCGGTCCGTGAATAATCTGCGCCGAATGAGTGTGGAAACCAGCAGGAAAAACCGAATAAAATAAACCGAGAAGAAAAAACGTAAACGAATATGAAAACAACGAAATTCAGCATATTGGCCCTGGCAGTCATGGCAGGGGGAATATTGGCTGCGTCAGCAAAGGTAGTCCCCACAGTGGTGAATGCCTACAGCGTTGACGCAACATTCACAAACGCCACCGTTGATGTTTGGAGCGTTGACGGTGCTCCGTCCACCACTAACGCCCTCGTGTCAACTGCTCCTGCGCTGGGATTTCACCCGAGCCTGACTGTAGCGACGGACGGATCCGGCAAGATCACAGGTGCAGGCTCTTTGATAGTTAATAGCACCAATGGTACGGCACTCGGTACGCCAGTCAGTTATTTCCTGGTTAGCGTCAGTGGGAGGATCAGCTCGACTGTGGCTTCGGTCGGAAGTCCAAGCGTATCCGCCATGACTGTCAAGGGAAGTGGATGGACCATTGATTCCAATGGTGTTCCAACGGCTGCCAGCATCGTTGTCACTTTCAACAGCAATGGCGCCGGGGACACGACGAATAGCCGTATTCCGGGCATTCTGGTTGGCAATATCAAGGGTATTACTCCCGGCAAGGTCGGCAGCCATCTCGGGTTTACCAATCAAGGATATGTGAGCGCTTCCAGTGATCTGCCCCTCAGCCTCAGCGCTTACGTGATACAAAGCTTGAAGGGCAATGCCGGCAGTGTCGTGATTCTCAGCGATAATTACACAGGCAGAGGCAATATTACGAAGACCAACAATTACGTGTTCAATGTCAATGGAACGGGCCTTGGTGCGGGTTCCTCATTGACCGTGAAGGGCCTGGAGGGTTCCTACACCAACACTGCGTTTGAGGCCACCAACGAAATTGTGTTCAGTGCGCCAACGAATGCCGCAATCACCAAGGGCAAAATCAAGGGACAGGCGGTTGTTTCCCCAGCGGCCTCGACTGTGTCAGCGACTTTGGTCACAGGCTACTGATTCCAGCATCGGAGCAAATATTCTCAGAACAGGGCCTTCGGGATAATCCCGAAGGCCCTTTTGGTTGAAATGAGTCATTTGTTCGGTCTGAACTCAAGGGGAAAATTGCTTGTTGCCGTGCTCCCAGCCTGTTTAGCTTGTCTGGCTCCTGCCGGGAGAATGAACTTCCAGCGGTTGCAGATGATCCAATTCACGGGCATTCTCGAACATGCGACCCAACAATCAAGAGGCTGGTAGCGGCAAAGGTCCGCGGCTTACAGTGATCCTATCGACGCTTGCGGCGGCGAGTCTTATCGTGCTTGCGGTGGTGCTTCTTTTCAGACACACGTCCCCCCCCCGGCCTGGGACAACCCCTGTCAGCACGGTTGTCGACACAACGGCTCAAAGCGCCCCAACCGTCGTGCCGGGGTCGGCCCCTGTGGCCGTTTCCACGGCTGGCACCAACACGGAGAAGGTTGCGAGCACAGGTGCGATCGCCCAGGTGCAGACGTCGGTGAATGATCTCATCAAGATTTTGAACGATCCGTCGCTGCCGCTGGAAGAGCGCAAGAAAGCCATCAAAGCCCTGGCACAGGATGGATCCCCCGAGGCGATTGGGGCGCTGAAGAACGCCTTGGCGAGCGGCACCGATGAACTCCGGGTGGCCATTGCCGAAGGTCTGGGCGCCTGCGCCAGCCTGGACTGCACCCTGGTCCTGCAGGGGCTCTTGAACGATGCGAATGCGGCACTCGTCAAGGCAGCCGTGCAAGGCCTGGCTCAGCAAAGCTCTCCCCCGGCGATTGCTGCCCTTACCCAGTTGCTCTACGACTCCCAACGGTCCGCGGACATTCGTGAAGCGGCTATTCAGGCCTTGGGCACCATCCATCAACCCGGCGCGCTGGACGCGCTCACCCAGGCTGCGCTGAACCTCAACGACGAGGGATTCGTCACCGAAATCCTCACGGCGCTCGGGTCGCGGGATTTCAGCGAGACACAAGGCTTCTTCCAAAACTATCTGCGGTCACCCACCGTTCCTTCCGACCTGCGCGTCGCCGCAGTTGAGGCTCTGGCGCAGGCCCAGGGCGATCCGACCGCCTTCCTCCTGACACTGGTTTCCGACCCGAATGCGGATGTCCGGAACGCCGCCGCCTGGGCGTTGAGCGCCACTGAAGCGACCGGAACCGCCGGCGCACAATTACTGGGCTTGTTGCAGGCAGAGAGCGATCCCGGTGTGCGGGCACGCCTGTATCAAGCTCTCGGCAATCAGGAAAGTTACGACGTGCCATCGGTCCTGACCGCCGTCGAGAGTGAAAAGGATCCCGCAGCGCAGGTGGCAGGCCTGGATCTGCTGGCCAAGACGCTCGCCGAGAATCCCTCCACTCCCGGGCTGCAATCGTTCTTCGATCAGACGGCCATCGCCCAGCTCAGACAAATCGCTTTGAGCGGACCAACCTCCGATGAACGGATGACGGCCATCATTGCGCTCACCCGTCTGGCCGGAACGCAGCCAGCCCTGCAAGCCTTGCAGTATGTGGCTCAGAATGCAACGGACCCGAATGTGTTGCGCGCGGCTGGCAACATCGCCAACAATCCACCCCATTCGTTGCCTGGACCTGGCAAATGATCGCAGAAACCTGCCGGGTTTCCGACTTTATTGTTCAACAGATGTCAACGCTGAAAAGAAGTTAACATGAATCAAAAACAGGTGGCTTTGAGAGGAATGAATGGGATGCCGATACCGTCGATGGACCCTGCGTCCCGAAACGAGACGGCTTCTGCCTGTCCTCGGTGTTTGTGGGTGCAACGGACTGTGCACTTTCTGGTTGACGCACAAGTATTCCATGTAACCTTTCCTGTTGGTTTTGCGTCTGCAAAGCCAACAGGAAAGGTGTGAGATCGAAATCTGAGCGACAGGATGGAATATACGCTTTTCGGCATTGCCGAATGAGTTGAATCCATGGACCTGTCCAGGATCGAGGACGAGGAGTCCTTGCGGATCTTGTTTCCAGCCCGATTGGCGGGAAGCAGACCAGCACCGACCGACAACAAAAAGACAGGACTAATCGACTATGAAAAAAATATTGTTATTCACCATCATGACCGCATTGGCAGCCGTGGACGCTGTCCAGGCCAGCGCAGCCGAGACGAATCTCGTGCAGCATCTCAGCTTCAACCTGACGGCTTGGTATCAAGGCCCGACGGTGACCAATGGAAGCATCATCATCAGCAACGCCAACAGCAGAACCATCGTCACGAAGCAAGTCATCACCTGGCTCGGCCAGGCTACGACGAACAGCTTCACCAACGCCAGTCTGCTCATCATCAAGCAACTGGGAGTGACAAATCCCCTCACCCGGTTTGTCGTCAGGGAGAAGATAAAGGGCGTCACCACGAATGTGGACGTGACACCCTTCTTCTTGCGAACATTTGGCGCTCCCCAGGTCGCCAGCACTTCGCTTAACATAACCAATGGCGCGCTCAACGGCACCTTCTATGGTGGAGTTGCCTTCAGACTGCAGGACAACAGCAATTATCCGGCGCTTAAGGGCCATTTTGACGTGGGCGGCTTCCGTGTCACAACGTTTACCAGCCTGCAGAACAAGCACCATCAACTGATCGGCGAAACCGAACAGGGCTCGGTCCCCAACGCTTTCGGCAAGGGCGACTTTGTTAGTAACGGGACTACTAACTTGTTCACCGCCGAAGGCAGCATCACCATCAACGGCCAGGTCCAGGAAGTTGATCTCCAGCCTTTGGACTAGTCCAAAGATCATTCAAACAGGAATCGGCCGGGGCGGGGTTCGCCCTGTCCCGGCCCTCCGGTGAATAGCCGTCCAAATTCCCGCTCACCCGCCGGAGACGGAATCGCTTCATGAGAGCCAGAGTCATCTTCCCGGTGATTGTATCGAGCGGTGTTCTGCTCCTCCTGCTCTATCTGGCCAGACCCGGGACCAATCGCCACGCCGGCACGATGCAGTCGCCGGAGGCAACCGCACAGAACGGTGATTTTCATTCGACGGGCTCGGGCCCGGACAAAACCTCGCTTCGTCCGGCGGTGTCGATACGGGTCACGCCTCCACGACAGACCGCTTTGGATTCAGGCGCCGACGATGCCGCGCAAACTCCAGAGCAGCATGAAGCCCAGGTGAACGAGCGCATCGCCGAACTTCAGGACCTGGCCATGAACAACGATCCCGCTTCGTTGAACACGATCCTCTCGGCACTGGGCGATTCGGACGCGCCCGTCCGCAAAGCGGCCGTGGAAGCCGCCGTCCAGTTCGGCAGTCGCGACGCGATACCGGCGCTGCAAGACGCCGCCGCGCAGACCGAGGATCCGCAGGAGAAAATCGATGTGCTGAAGGCCGTCGAGTTTTTGAAGATTCCTCCTCTTGATTGACGCCGGCAAACCCGGTGAATCCCTTGGATGACTTTGAGTGGCGCCCTGATTGTGCGGATGCAGGGGTTGTGCAAACCTAACATTGCCGGTGCGGCTTGTTTGGCGCACTGACACTGGGGTGGCCGCTCGCAAGGGGTCGCCCACAAAAACAAAAAAGTTATGATCTACGCCATGTTGTATGCAATCGCTGCATTGTCATTGACCGTCGTGGGATATCTTGGATTTGACTTTTACAATGAGCAACTCAAGGCCCGGATGGTACCCGTGCGCGCCGCCAGGAAGAGCCGCGGCCACAGCGGTCACCACAGACAGACGCGGTAAGGTTTTCCAGACGGCCTGATCAGGCCCCGGTTTTCTCTCGACGCTTCGCCGCCGGATCACAGGCGAGGCATTATTCCGGCCATTCCATTCCAGGAGGCCGGATTTTTCTTTCATCGTGCCGCGCATCGTGTGATTTGCATTTTTCGACTCTTGGTTCCGGCTATGCCGGATCAGGCGCTTCGCTGCCGGATTCATCCCGGCGTTCCCTGGACTGGACTGCCCGCCGTCGGCTGAAGCTGCTGCACCGACGGCAACAGGAACGCTGCATGCATGCGGCAGCCCATTGCTTCAGAAACTTCCCGGGGGGTGCAAAGAAAAACGGCGCAACTCGAA
>Ga0224534_1001664_pt1 | contig 11404 bp, 7 predicted proteins | sample 714E12024metaG_FD_172012 | JGI IMG/M metagenome (GOLD analysis project Ga0224534, IMG submission 172012) | Peat soil microbial communities from Stordalen Mire, Sweden - 717 E1 20-24 | ecosystem: Environmental > Terrestrial > Soil > Wetlands > Peat | place: Sweden: Norrbotten County, Stordalen... | reverse complement strand
TCCCCATCTCATTGCGCAGCACGCCCTGCGCCATCTCCGTCAGGTCGCCGGGCCGTTCCGCCAGCCCCAGCAGCTCCCCGTCAGACATCGCGCGATACAGCTCCACCAGCCGCTGCCACTGCCCCTGTGTCTCCAGCTCATCTCTCATCGCCCGAGAATATCACCCTGCCCTCTGACCCCTCTTCGCTCTATACTCATCTCCACGCCATGAACATCACCCGACGCCGCGGAGCCATCGCCCTTGCCATCACCCTCGGGGTATTCATCGTCGGCGGCCTCGTCGCCTTCAACATCGCCTGGATCATCCTCAACGAGCGCCGCATCGCCCTGCTCGTCGTGGGCCTCATCCTCTTTGGCCTGATCACCACCGGCGTCGTCCTCAACACCGTCTTCCTGGTCCGCGAAGTCCGCCGCAACGAGCGGCAGGACTCCTTCCTCAACGCCGTCACCCACGAGCTCAAGACCCCCATCGCCTCCATCCGCCTCTACCTCGAAACCCTCCAGCGCCACGAAGTCCTCGAGCCCCAGCGCCGCGAGTTCTACCAGATCATGCTGGCCGACTCCGACCGTCTCCTCGCCACCGTCGAGCAGGTCCTCAAAGCCGGCGAACTCGGCGCACGCCGCCCTCAGGACCGCATCCTCCTCGAGCTCGCCCCGCTGGTCGCAGACTGCATCGCCATCACCCTCCTCCGCCACCACCTCCCCGCCACCGCCATCCAGCTCGCACCCACCCCTGGCAACGTCCGCCTGCACGTCCGCGCCGTCCCCGAGGACCTCCGCACCGCCGTCCTCAACCTCCTCGAAAACGCCGTCAAGTACTCCCCCAACGGGATCGAAGTCCGCTGTTCGCTGGCCATCTCCGGCTACTCCAACGTCGCCCTCACCGTCACCGACACCGGAGTCGGCATCGCCCCCAACCAGCTCAAGCGCATCTTCAAGCGCTTCTACCGAGTCCCCGGACGCAACGCCGCGCGCATCCGCGGCACCGGCCTCGGCCTCTTCCTCGTCCGCGCCATCACCCGCCAGCACGCCGGCAGCATCACCGCCTCCAGCCCAGGCCCCAACCTCGGCGCCACCATCACCCTCACCCTCCCCCTCGCCAATCCCGGCAACTCCTCCGCAGAGTTCCTATAAATGTGTCCAGAAATTGCGTTTCGTCAACGAGCGGTTAGTTCGCCATTCTGGCGAAGCCTCACGAGTCGCCATTCTGGCGAAGCCTCACGAGTCGTCATTCTGGCGAAGCCACAGGAGTCGTCATTCTGGCGAAGCCACAGGAGTCGTCATTCTGGCGAAGCCAGAATCTCCGTATTTGTACTTGTATCTGAGATAGGTCCGGGCTTCAGCCCGGACATTCGAGGCAACCAACAGAACGGGCTTTAGCCCCCGGGACATGCCCTCCGACGGTCCTGCACACAGAGCAGCCGCTCCCAGAACTCGCCCCATGATCTACGATGACTCCATGAACGCTGGCACTCATGCGCCCGACCCATCCCCCCTCATCGCCCTCATCGAAGACGAAGAGCACCTCGCCCAGGGTCTGCTCTTCAATCTCGCCGCCGAGGGCTACCGCACCCACCACGAGTCCGACGGCGACGCCGCCCTCGCCTACCTCCTCGACCCGCCCGAGAAGATCGCCGCCATCGTCCTCGACTGCATGTTGCCCGGCACCGACGGCTTCACCATCGCCCGCGCCCTGCGCGACGCCCAATGCTTCACCCCCATCCTCATGCTCACCGCCCGTACCCGCCCCGAAGACATCCTCGAAGGCATCGAGACCGGCGCGGACGACTACCTCCCCAAGCCCTTCGACCTCAACATCCTCCTCGTCCGCATCAAGAGCCTCCTCCGCCGCACCGCATGGCAGTCCGCCGATCCCCCCGCCATCCCCACCGCCGAACTCGCACGTCGTCATTCTGACTCGCAGCGCAGCGCAGAGTCAGAATCTCCGTCGTTCACTCCCGCCCAGGCCCAAACCTCACCCCCCCCCGACACCTACTCCTTCAACCACCGCACCATCCGCTTCGACGCCCTCGAGCTCATCGCCCCGCATCGCACCACCCACCTCACCGTCATGGAGGCCGACCTCCTACGCTACCTCACCCTCCGCGCCGGCCAGATCGTCTCCCGCAAACAGATCCTCGAAGACGTCTGGCGCGTCCGCGAAGACACCGACACCCGAGCCATCGACAACTTCATCGTCCGCCTCCGCCGCTACATCGAGGACGACCCCGCCAACCCAGCCCACCTCACCACCGTCCGCGGCGTCGGCTACCGCTTCCTCCCCAACCCATGATGCAGCTTCAATACCTCCAAGTCAGACGACCATTCGGGACTCAAGTGACGAGAAAGGCGTTTATCGTTACTGATTTGCTCAACTCATGTTCCCGACATCGTAGGACACGCCTTCAAAGCTGATCTGTTCGTTGGCGGTGTTGACGCTGAACTGTGTTCGTGCAAGTCTATGGGAAATCGAGCCAGAGTTCCGCATGCCCCCCCAAAATATAATTGGAAGGATTATCGCAAGCAAATACGTGCTTTCCGAGTCTAAGATCGTATAGGCGATTCAGCTTGTGCTGAACTTGCCTATATCACAGAGATGGAATGAAGCTCAGCCAGTAGGCGCATAGCCTTCGATGCCATGAAGGTCTCAGGAGGAATAGTAAGATGCGGCGTTGTTGGTTCATTTTTTTCGTATTCTTTGCAATTTCATTATGGCAACCACTTATCTACGGTCAGGGGAGCCGTGCCATCGACCCGAAGCCCGGCATCGGTCATACTGTGCGCGTGCCGTTTGTGTACGAGCATCCTGAAAAGGGCTCGTTCGACCTCTATTACGAACTGGGAAAAGCATTCGATCCGGCGAAGCGCACCGTATTTGTCATCGCCGATGGGCAGCAATTCTATGTGCGCAAAGGACTCATCACGCCGCTGCAAGACAAGCTCTTTGGTGACTCCTTCAATGTGGTGGGCATCATCGGGCGTGGTGTGAACGAGACAGTAATGCGAGAAGTCAAGCAGGGCGGTTCTGTTGATTGGCTCAATGCTTACCAGATTCTCAACAGCGACGAATGGATTGAGGACATTGATTCGGTGCGCAAGGACATGCTGGGCTCCACTGGCACGGTTGCTCTATATGGACGTTCCGGTGGGGCGCTCCTTGTTCACCAATACCTTTGCAAACATCCGGAGCATGTGGCCACCGTATTTACGCAGGCTTCGGTCAACCGGTTTCTCGATGCGGAGTTTGGTCTCTCGTCTGATACATTTTGGGACGAAATTGGACAATCCGACATCACGCTTCAGTCCGTGCTTCTCAAAGCCGTTGCGCGGCGCCCGGCTGATCGCAGCAGAATTATGCTTTTGCTGCAGAGGCAGAATTTATTTGTTCCAGCTGCTCATATTGCCGCAGAGCGAGCGAAGTTAATTCATATACTCGACATCTGGGATGAGACCAGCATTGCGAAGATGAGCAAGGATTATGAGGTCGATCCGATTCAGGATTTCTTGAAAGCCGGAAACCCTACGATCAGTGTGCGCGTGTTTGAGCTGTTTGCGCCCGTGCTCGCGGTTGCGCGAGCTGGCACAGAGCAGCGAATCGATCCAGACATGGAAGTGGGCAAGCTGTTCGCCGAGCCACTGCTTCAACTGCTGGCGCAGAATAAGATTGCTGCCCCGTCCATGGACTTCAGAGCAGCTCATTTTGTCACCGCCGATGTTTACATCGTGGCCGGTCGTTATGATCACACCGCTGACTACCGAAGCCAAATCGCCCTGGCGTCAGAGTATCCGAACCACCGACTACTTCTGCTGAACGACGATCATGATTTTCTTGAACTAGAGAAGACCAAGTTGATTCCTAACCTTGTGCAGTCGGCACTGTCCGATGGCATTCATGGACCGGAGAAGGCGGGGATTGAACGGCAATTGGGTTCTCTGATATATCACGAATATCGATAGGGAAGGACAGATCATCTGGCGGGTGGCCCAGATCTGAACTGAGTCACAAAGCCGGGTGCCCCACATCCGGGGCCCCCAGCGAGTGCACTTGCTCGCTGGGGTGGCGTCTCGATTCTGAGATGTGGGAGATGCCGCCTCCCCCCCCTCGCACTTCCATCCCTAACCAATTCAGTTGTCCTCCGTCTGACGTATATGCAACCTCTGCCGGCATCGCTCCTTCCATCGCCTTGCGGATCGTCTTCCCGGCGCATCGCTCCCATCCACCAACGATTCACAACCCCATCTCAGTGCCATACAGTTTTTCCGAATATAATTAGCTGCTGAAATTTGAAAGGGTGATCCATGGGCCTCAAAAGGTTTTTCGCTCTCGTTGCAGCCACCGTCCTTCTGACTGTCGCCTCCTTCGCTCAAACCCTGCCGCAAGGCGTTCAGAAGGTGACCTCCGTCGAGGGCGTCACGGAGTACGCCTTTCCCAACGGCCTGCACGTCCTCTTGTTTCCCGACAACTCCAAGCCCAAGATCACCGTCAACGTCGTCTACCTCGTCGGCTCGCGCAACGAAGCCTATGGCGAGACCGGAATGGCCCACCTCCTGGAGCACATGACCTTCAAGAGCGCCGAGGACGGCCGCGAACTCTTCAAGGACCTCACCAACCGCGCTGGTGGCAACTTCAACGGCACCACCAACTACGACCAGACCATGTACTTCGAGACCGTCAACGCCAGCGACGACAATCTCCGCTGGGCGCTCGATCTGGAGACCGACCGCATGGCCCACATGACCATGCTCAAGAAGGACCTCGACAGCGAGATGACGGTCGTCCGCAACGAAATGGAGGCCGGCGAGAACAGCCAGTTGAACGTCCTCGACGAGCGCGTCATGGCCGCCGCATACAACTTCCATAACTATGGAAAAACCGTCATTGGCGACCGCACCGACGTCGAGCGTGTGCCCATCGCAAACCTCGCGGCCTTCTATCACAAGTACTACCAGCCCGACGACGCCGACCTCATCATCGCGGGACAGTTCGACCCATCCAAGGCGCTGGCCATGGTCTCCCAGACCCTCGGCGCACTGCCCCGGCCCGAGCGAGTGCTCACCCAGCCCTACACCGTCGAGCCCACCCAGGAAGGCGAGCGTTTCGTCACCCTCCGCCGCATCGGAGACATTCAGGCAATCATTGCGGTCTACCACATTCCCGCCGCGCTGCATCCCGATATCGCGCCCCTCGAAGTCATGTCCCAGGTGCTCGGCGCTCCGCAGACAGGCCGTCTGTATAAGGCGCTGGTCGACACCAAGAAGGCTGTCGCGGTCAGCATGGGCGCAAACGACATGCACGACCCCGGGGTTGAACTGGCATTCGTGCAGCTCAAGCCGGAGCAGTCCATCGACGACGCCCAGCAGATTCTGCTCAAGACGGTCGAGGGCCTGCCCAGCGATCCGCCCACGCAGGAGGAGGTCGATCGCGCCAAGGCACGCATCGAAAAGAACATTGAACTGGCGCTCACCGACTCGCAACAGGTTGCCCTCATGCTTGGCGGATACGCGGGCGACGGCGACTGGCGCTCCTTCTACCTCATGCGCGACGAGGTGAACAAGGTCACCCCCGCCGACGTGACGCGCGTGGCCAAGGCCTATCTCAAGTCCTCCAACCGCACGCTCGGCGAGTTCATTCCCACCAAGACTCCCGATCGCGCCGAGATTCCCCCCACGCCCGATCCCGCTGCGCGCTTCAAGGACTACCACGGCGGCGCGGCCATTCAAGAGGGCGAGACCTTCGATCCCACGCCGCAGAACATCGAGGCCCGCGTCATCCGCGCCAAACTGCCCAACGGTCTCAAGCTCGTCATGTTCCCCAAGAAGACCCGCGGCGGCACCGTCTCGGCCACCATCGACCTCCGCTTCGGCGACGAGAAGTCGCTCTTCAACAAATCCGCCGCCGGAACCATGGCTGGTGGCCTGCTCCTGCGCGGCACCACCACCAAGAACCGCCAGCAGATTCAGGATGAGACCGACCGCCTCAAGGCGCAGATCAACATCGCCGGCCACTCCAACTCCGTTTCGGTCTCCCTCCGCACACTGGACGCCAACCTCGCGGATACGCTGCGCTTCACCCGCGAACTCCTGCGCGAACCCAGCTTCCCCGCCACCGAATTCGAACAGATCCGCCAGCAGCGCCTCGCCAGCGCCGAGAGCGGCAGGTCCGACCCCTCAACCCTGGCCTCCATGGAGATGGATCGCCACATGAACCCGCAGTACTCCCGCGGCGACGTGCGCTACACCTCCACCATCGACGAGCGCATCGAGGACCTCAACAAGCTCACCCTCGACGACGCGCGCCAGTACTACAAGCAGTTCTACGGGGCCAGCGAGGGAGAGATCGTCATCAGCGGACAGTTCGACCCCGCCCAGATGAAGAAGCTCGTCACCGAACTCTTCGGCGATTGGAAGAGCCCCAGCCCCTACGCGCGCCTTCACTATAGCTACGTCCCCGTCGCGTCCATCGACCAGAAGATCGAAACCCCCGACAAACAGAATGCCCTCTTCCTCTTTGATATGCCGATGAAGATGAGCGACGAGGACCCCGACTACGCGGCCCTCACCATCGCCGGCATGATCTTCGGCGGCTCGCCCAACTCGCGTCTCTTCGAGCGCATTCGTGTCAAGGACGGCCTCAGCTACGGCGCCTCTGCCGGATTCACCATTCGCACCAAGGATGACGGAAGCCTCCTATCCGGCGGGGCCATCGCCGCGCCCCAGAACATGGCCAAGGTCGAAGCCGACTTCAACCAGGAGCTTGCCCTCGCCCTCAAGGACGGATTCACCGCCGACGAGGTCGCGAAGGCCAAGAAGACCTGGCTCGACGAGCGCGCGCAGCAGCGCACCGAAGTTGGCTCCGTAGCGGAGCTGCTCAGCAGCCGCGAACGATGGGACCGCACCCTGCTCTTCGATGCAAAACTGGAGGCCGCCGTGGCCGCCCTCACGCCACAGCAGGTCAACGACGCCTTCAAGCGCCACATCGATCCCACCGACATCTCCATCGTCAAAGGCGGCGACTTCAAAAAGTCCGGCACCTTCCAATAACCCGCCGCCTCAGACGTGACAACCCGGCGAGCGCTCCTTGCCCGCCGGGTGTCGCATCTCACCGTTGCCTGTCCTTGCTCGTCATCCTGGCGAAGCCGCCTGAGAGTCGTCATTCTGGCGCAGACACATGAGTGTCGTCATTCTGGCGCAGCCAGAATCTCCGTATTTGTCTTGCTTAAGGGCACGGGTTCACCCGTGCCGTAACCGCCGCATAATGACCGGGGCTTTAGCCCCTGAGGCAATTCTTGCTCGTCATCCTGGCGAAGCCACCTGAGAGTCGTCATTCTGGCGAAGCCAGAATCTCCGTATTTCGCCGTTGCCCGTTCTTGCTGTCATCCTGAGCGCGTCTTTCGAGCGCGAAGGACCCCGAGAAACCCCGTAGCGCCGCAACCTCCCGAACCTTTCTCCCACTGGATTCGCCGTTGCTTGTTCTCTCCATCATCCTGAGAGCAGCCGCCTGAGAGTCCGTCATTCTGGCGAAGCCGCCTGAGAGTCCGTCATTCTGGCGAAGCCGCCTTTGAGTCCGTCATTCTGGCGAAGCCAGAATCTCCGTATTTCGCTTCTGCCTGTTCTTGTTTGTCATTCCGCAGCGCAGCGGAGGAATCTGCTTCTGCCGTTGCCTGCCGGCTGCCTATCCCGCGCGCTCCCATCCCGATTCCTGGCCAATCCCGCAAATTCGATTGTCAAGCCCCTCAACCCTCCAATTCCCCAATAACAATCCCAATATCAGCAACTTACCTCCAAAAAATAGTTGGCATACTAGTTTCCCTCCATCCCGTATAATTAAGATAGTAATCAAGACAAGAAGCCCGGCCAACCCGCCGGGCTTTTGCATTTAACTGTTCCCTGTTCCCTGTCCTTCGCATTTGACACTCAACCGTCGCAACGAAGTCTAGACTTAGTCCAGACTTAGTCCAGACTTAAACCAGAAAAGTCCAGACTTAACATGCCTTTTTTGAAGACTTTAGTACTTTTCGCACACAAAAGGAGAACCCGCGGCACCGGCGCAACCGAAACCCGCCGGGCCTTCGCATTTAACTGGCCCCTGGCCCTCAACCGTCGCAACGAAGTCCAGACTTAGTCCAGACTTAGTCCAGACTTAAACCAGAAAAGTCCAGACTTAACATGCCTTTTTTGAGGACTTTAGTACTTTTTGCACACAAAGGGGGAACCCGCGGCACCGAAACCGCCGCAACCAGCCGGATCTTCGCCTTTAATACGTCTCACGCGCTTAGCACGAGCTTAACGTCCATGTTTTGAATACTTTACGCTATTTGCGCAGGGGGGCACCAACGCATAGCAAAAGGGGCCGCAAGCGCGGCCCCTCGTATCACGCAAAAGTCAGATCGCTTCAGTAGGGATAAGGATAGCCATAAGGATAAGGCCGATAGTAACCCGGCCCATACGGCCCGTAGTACACCGCAGGATAGCGCCGCCGGAGTTGCTGTGGCTGCGCTCCCTGAGGAACTCCCTGAGCCAGCCGGTCCATCTCCGCCTGCGACAGGGTCGTGACGGTCGCCGGCTGTGCCAGATGGAACGTCAGCAGCCCCTCCGACGGCACAAAAACCTGTCCGCCGCCTGACGCCGCCGCCGATCCCAGCCCCAGCGCGCCGCCCACGCCCGCGCCGATCGCCGCGCCCCGTCCGCCACCGGCCGCCGCGCCCAGCAGCGCGCCGATCACGCCGCCCACCGCCGTGCTATTCACCGCCTGAGCGGCCTTGTCGCCCGTCGTCCTGCCCCACACATCGGAGACGAGCGCAGTGCTCACGCCGCCCAGCGTCACCTGCGTCAGTTGCAGCGTAAGCTCGCCGCGCCCAGCCAGCGCGCCGGACTTCTTCGCGTCCACCACCGTTCCCTGCACCGTCGCGCCGCGCGGGATCGCCACCGCGCCGCCCGCCACCACATCGCTCACCACAATGCCGTCGAAGCGGTCGCCCGCCTTCGCGCTCGCGCTGGTCAGCGTCTGGTTGATCCGCATCCGCAGCAGCGCGCCAGCCGGCACCGTCACCGCCGCCCCACCCTCCTGCCCGCCATACACCGGCTGCGCCTGCGCATAACCCTGCTGCGCCTGGCCATAGCCTCGCTGAGCATAGCCCGGAGGCGGCGCGCCGTAGGGCTGCTGCACCGCCGGATTCGCACTTTGATTTTGAACCTGATTTGGAGCTTGATTTTGAACCTGATTTGCACTTCCCGTGTTGTCCGAGTCCGGCGACCCCTCCTCGATCGGGGCCTGCGCCTGCGCTGCAGGCGGCGCTGGAGCCATATTGCCCTCCGGCAGCGCACTCGCGTTCTCGCCGCCCAGCGTCATCTCGTCAACCACCTTCTGCACGCCTCGGGTCGTCGACACGATGGTCTCGGCCTCGGTGCGCAGCGCCTCGCTCTCCACCGAACCGCTCAGCGTCACCACCCCATACACCGTGGTGGTCGTCATCGGCTGGTTGGCCAGATCGGGCGCTCCCGCCAGCGCCCTCAGAACATTCGCCTCCACCTGTGCGTCCGGCATCGTCTTGGCCACCGCCGGAGCCGCCGTTGCCGCCGCCTGGTCCGCCGCCGTCGCCGGTGCCGGAGCCTGGTTCTGGTCCGTGCTCTGTGCCGTGTTCTGCTCCGTGCTCTGTGCCGGCGCAACCACGCTCCAACCCAGCACTCCAACCAGCACAACGGGAACCGCAAAACTCAACCGACGAAAGAAAGTCCGATGCATACTGTCCTCCACATTCAACTCCGCAGGCTCGGCGGTTCAAACCGCGAAGCCTGTACTCTTGCAGACGCTAAAATCGGCAAAAAGTTACGTTCGAGCTGCATTCTCATGACGCCATTTGCAACCATCACCTGCACCTGCTGTCAGATGCCGAATGGTCCACCCGTGTGCCATGCAGGCGCGACTCACCGGCCACGCACACGGTTTGACCTGCCCCACTCTACGGCAGTATACTTACACTGCGGGGTGGAGCAGCCCGGTAGCTCGTTGGGCTCATAACCCAAAGGTCGGAGGTTCAAATCCTTCCCCCGCAACCATTTACGGGAATTCCAACCCATTCCCAACCCATCGAAACGGGCGCCATTGAGCGCCCGTTTCCATTTTTCCAGCTTTTCCTCCAGTCCAGAGCTACCCTGCCGACTCACGAAAGAGTAGCTGAGTGCTCTGATCAGGATGACCGCGCTGTCCGGATAGCACATGTCACTTCGCAGGCCGCGCGGTTCGCGCAAATGGCGATTTCACATAAATCGAAGAACGCCCCAGCGGGATTACAAGTCCCTACGGCGTTTCAGGGGACTAACCCAGCTGGGCCCGGATTAATGCGGCTGAAAACCGGGTGGAGGAACACATTAGCCTGTTGGCAACAACTGAGATTCGTCTGTGGGCAATTCGATGAACGCTGGCCGACTTTCTGGTACGGATCTCACCTCTCGTCCCTGAACTGAAACCCCGCACCTTCTTCCGCGGCGCATCCAAGGGAATCGTTACGACCGGGAGCTACTGCCCCGTCTGGAAGCGCAGCGCAGCAAGCGTCTGCTGGTAGGCGTAGCGTGCGCCGGCGTACGCAATCTGTGCCTGTGTCTGCGCGAGCTGTGCCTGGCTCAACTCCACGATGGACGACAGCCCCAGCTTGTAGCGCGTCTGTGCCAGGTCGAATGCCGAGTTCGCCTGCTCCAGCAACTGGCGGCTCACATCGATGCGCTGGAATCCGGACTGGGCCTCAAGCACCGTATCGGTCACATCGCGCGCGATCGTCTGGCGAAGCTGCTGCACGCTCTGGTCGGCAGCCTGAGCGCGCAACTTTGCCTCGTTCGCACGCGCCGAGAAGAGAAAGCCGTTGAAGATGGGAATGCTCACGTTCACTCCGGCGGCTCCGTACCAGGGCGTTGTAATCTGGTCGGCGCGCACCGGCGCGTCTCCGGCTACACCGAGTGCGGAGATTGTGGGCCGAACGAGATCGCGCTCGGCCTGGCTGAACTCCTTTGCCGCGCTCGCTTGCAGGTTGAGCGCGGCAAGGTCGGGCCGGGACTGGAAGGCAAGCTGGAGCAGCGGTGTCGCGTCCTCCGGCGCTGGCGCGGGCGCGGCTGGCGTCTCATCGACAAGCGTATAGACCGCGGGTAGTTCTTCGCCCAGAATGGTGTTCAGCGCGGCCTGAGACTCCTGGTTGTCGTTGGTCGCATTTAGAAGCAATAACTTTGCCTGTTGCAGATCGACGTTGGCGAAGCTCAAGTCCAGCTCGGAGCGCAGCTTTGCCTCTGTCAGTGCACGAACTTGGTCTGCGGTTTCCTGCCGCGTCGTCACCGTCTGCTGGGCGACAAGCAGGATGGCCTGGCTAGCCAGCGCGTAATAGAACGCCTCATCGACGGCGAGTAGCACGTCCTCGCG
>Ga0224534_1001661_pt1 | contig 11418 bp, 10 predicted proteins | sample 714E12024metaG_FD_172012 | JGI IMG/M metagenome (GOLD analysis project Ga0224534, IMG submission 172012) | Peat soil microbial communities from Stordalen Mire, Sweden - 717 E1 20-24 | ecosystem: Environmental > Terrestrial > Soil > Wetlands > Peat | place: Sweden: Norrbotten County, Stordalen... | reverse complement strand
ATGCCTGCGCGCAACGCGTGCAGCCGCGGTCTTTCCAGCACTTCGCCAGGTCGATGGCCATCGCCATGCGGCGCGGTTTGGAAAATCCGCGCGCCGCGGCGGCCAGCAGCGCGAGAAAAGCCTGGCGGGTGATCTTCATCGCGGGCTCCGTGGATCCACGTGGCAGCTCCAGCACTCCGGCGCCACCGCCACATACTGGTGGCAGCGGTCGCAGAACTCCGCCTTTTGGTGACAGCCCAGGCAGGTGCGAACCAGGCTCAGCTCGCGGACCCGGCCGTCGGGCGCGGTGAAGACGCGCTCGCCCGAGCGCACCACGCGGTCGCGCCAGGCCAGAAGCAGGTCGCCGTGCGAAGTGCGCATGTAGGCCACCGGCGCCACGCACTGGCGCTCGCCCGCCGGCAGTGGCAGCGTGAGCAGGCGCGGCGGCGCGGCGGCGTTACGCCAGAACGGGAAGCACGCGCCGGCCAGGAACAGCGCGATCGCCGCGGCGATGATGCCCCGCTCAGACATACGCCTCCCCGCGCAGATCGGCCGCGCGCGGTTTCTCGCCTTCCATCACCAGCGCGTTGCCCACCAGCTCGTGAACGCCCGCCACCTCCACGCCGCCCACCCAGTAGTCCAGCAGCTTGGGCAGCGACGCCTTGTCGATGGCGCAGATGCAGGCCAGCAGGTTGACGCCGTGCGTCTCCTTCACCTGCCGCACCGCGGCGGCGCGCGGCAAACCGCCGCGCATGCGGGTTTCGAAATTCTCGTCGCCGCCCAGCCCCGCGCCGCTGCCGCAGCACAGCGTGCGCTCGCGGATGGTGTTCTCCGGCATCTCGAAGAAGCGGTGGCACGCGGCGCGCAGCAGCAGGCGCGGCTCCTCGAGCAACCCCATGCCGCGGGCGGTGTTGCAGGAATCGTGGAAGGTGACGGCGAAGCGGTCGTTGCGGGCGGGGTCGAGCCGCAGCTTGCCGTGCGCCACCAGGTCGGCGGTGAATTCGCAGATGTGCACCGCGCAGGCGGAGCGCGCATTGGCGAACACGGTTCCGGTGACGGGCGAAACCGGCGGCTCGAGGAAGTCCGGCGGCCCGTTGAGCGTGTTCATGTACTGGTGCAGCACCCGCCACATGTGGCCGCATTCGCCGCCCAGCACCCATTTGACGCCCAGCCGCCTGGCCTCCGCGTAGATCTTGGCGTTGAGCCGCTGCATCAGCTCGTGCGAGGCGAACATGCCGAAGTTGCCGCCCTCGGAAGCGTAGGCGCTGAACGTGTAATCCACACCGGCCTCGTGCAGCACCATGAGGTAGCCGAGCAGCGTGTAGTAATGCGGCATGCCGTAGAAATCGGCCGAGGGCGCGACGAACAGGATCTCGGCGCCTTTGCGGTTCACGGGCGCTTCCACGCGGATGCCCGTGATCTCCTCGATTTCCTCCACGGCGAAATCGAGGGTGTCCTTGAACCCGTGCGGCTGGATGCCGAGATGGTTGCCAGTGCGCTGGCAATTGGCCACGGGCTCGACGATCCAGTTGATGTTGCACCCCACCAGGTTCAACAGCTCGCGCGCCACCATGGTGATTTCGGCCGTGTCGATGCCGAAGGGGCAATACACCGAGCAGCGCCGGCACTCGGTGCACTGGTAGAAGTAGTAGAACCACTCCTTGAGCACGTCCACCGTCAAATCGCGCGCGCCGGCGAGCCTGCCCAGCGCGCGGCCGGCGGGCGTGAAGTACCGGCGGTAGACGGAGCGGAGCAGCTCGGCGCGCAGCACCGGCATATTCCTGGGATCGCCCGTGCCCAGATAGAAATGGCACTTGTCGGCGCAGGCCCCGCAGCGCACGCAGATATCCATGAACAGCCGGAACGAGCGGTACTTCTCCAGGCGCTCGCGCATGCCCTCGAGCACGATCTCACGCCAGTTCTCGGGGAGCTTCCAATCCGCGTCGGCGGGCTGCCAGTCGCGCGGGTTGGGCAGTCCCAGGTACTTGAGGTTTTTGGCAGCGCCGGCGTGCGAGTAAGTGCCTTTGCGGAATTCGGCGGGAGCGCCCGGCCACGGCGCGCGCGGCGGCGCGTAATCGATCTGCACCAGTTGCTCGGGCGTGGGCTCGCTCATGGTCACTCCCGCTCCAGCGGCAGCCCGGCGGCCCGCATTCTGTCCCGGAACTCGTCCTCCCACTCCGCGTACGTGTGGACCTGGGCGGGCGCGAGCCACGGGTTGACGTGCCGGCGCGCGCGCGAATCGTTGGGCAGGTTGCGCGTGGGGCTGAAAAACACGCCCGCCATGTGGGCCAGCTTGGTGAACGGGATGGAAACGGCCAGCGCGCTGGCGGCGAACAGGTGAATGTAAAATAGCAGGCCCACGCCCACCGGCGCCACGGGATGGAACGTCGCCAGGCCGAGAGCGAAGCGCTTCACCGCGGCCACGTCCGTGTGACTCCACCAGCGCATCAGGACGCCCGACCCGGCCACGGTCGCGACCAGCGCCAGCGGCAGGTAATCGGCGGCCAGGGTCAGGTACCGCAACCGCCGGTCGAGCACGCGCCGCAGGAAGAGAAACGCCACCGCCGCCAGCAGCCCGGCGTCCACGAACCGGTTGGCCGGTCCCACCAGCGCCGGTTCGACGAAGAACCGCAGGTGCCCGATCCACACCCACAAAAGACAGCTATGGAACAGCAGCGCGCCGCCCCACAGCGAGCGGTCGCCACGGTAAAAGAGTCGACACCCGCTCCCTAACGGTCGCGGCTCCGATGTGCTTTCCGAGCCGCGACCGTTAGGGAGCGCCTGCCCCACCCCCGGCAGCAATTCGGCGCGCGAATCCCGCAACAGCGAGCGAAACCACAGCGCCTCGATCGCCGTCCGGCAGGCCGCGCCCGCGCGCGTCCACGGATTCTCCAGCCACGCCGCGCGGATGCCTTCGAGCGACTTCTGCTGCCCGCAGGTGAGCGCGATGGCGAACGGCACCGGCACGCGCGCCCACGCCACCACGCGCCACACCATGCCCGCGACGAAAATCGCGAAGGCGAGGTACGCGATGGCGGCGGCGATCATGGTATTACACGCAGCCGGTGGGCTTAGGCAGCCCGGCCACCTTGCACGCGCCCTTGGCCGGCCCCGAGGGGAACAGCTCGTAGATTTGGGTGAGCTTGAAGCCGGTCTCCTTGACGACCTTGCGGACCATGGGGGCGATGCCGAACTGCAGGTAGTAGTTGCGCAGGTAGTGGACGACGACCCAGTGCGCTTCGGTCATCTCCGGCACGTCCTCGCAGGCCGCGAAGTCGCGGGCCACGGTTTCGTTCCACAGATCCGGCTCCTGCAGGAAGCCATCCTCATCCACCTCGTAAACGCGTCCATCGTGTTCGTATGTAGGCATATGCTTACAGCATGTCGATAAAGCCCGACGGGCACTCTTCCGCGCAGCGGCTGCACCCGTGGCACAGCTCCAGCTTGAGTTTGAAACGGTTCCCCTTGGGAGTCTTCTCGAAGCAGCCGTTGGCGCAGTACATCCAGCAATTGCCGCACCCCATGCAGGTGCCGCAGGCAAAGCAGCGGCGGGCTTCGGCCAGGGCGTCGGCCTCATTCAGAATCTGTTCGTGCCGCGGCGCTTCTACGTACCACGCCGTCTTGATGCGGTCCGCCGCGGCGCGAGGCGGGGCAAGAGCGCGGGCGGCGGCTTCGATGCCTTCCGCGGCCAGGCGGCCCTCCGCGATCGCGTGCGGAAGCTTCGCCAGCGTGCCGCCCGGATCGGTGAAAACGACGCCGTCCGGCGCGGGTTCCGGCCGCAGCGTGACGCCCAGCGCCGCGATGCGGGCGATCTCGCGGTCGAGGATCTCGGCCGGCAGCCCCGGCAGAGAGCGCAGGAAACCTCCCGGCGCCGCGGCATCGAACACCGTGACGCGCCATCCCCGCCGAGCGAGTTGATACGCGCACGAGAGGCCCGCCGGACCTGCGCCCGCCACGGCCACTTCGCCCCGCGGCGCCGCGGCGGCGGCAGGCGCCAGCCCGCGCTCGAGGGCGAAATCGCCCAGGTACCGCTCGAAAGCGCGAATGGCCACCGCGCCGTCCTTGGCTTCCCGCGGGCAGGCCGCTTCGCAATCGGCCGGGCAGACCCTGCCGCAGACGGCCGGGAACGGGTTGCGCGCGGCGATCTTTTCCCAGGCGGATTCGAGCGCCCCGCCATCGGCCACCACCGTCAGCCAGCCGCGGATATCGCCCACGCTCGGACAAGCGGCGGTGCACGGCGCGGTCTTGGGCACATATGTTGGCCGGTAAGGGCCGATATCGCCGCCCGGCGCCGACAGACGCCGGATCACCGGCTTCTTCACCGGCTTGAACAATCCCGCCATCATGGCCGCAACCGCATGTGCGTCGAGCGCGCGTAGCTCAGGCCGGCGTACCGGAAATCGTCGATATGGTAGCGCGTGAACGGAATGCCGGTCAGCTCGAAGAAGCGCGGCCATCCCACGCGCTCCGTCCATTCGCCCAGCCGCTCGTAGCGCCGCGCGTGCCGGGCGTACACGTCCACGATGTTGGCCACCGCGCTCACCACCTCCGGCCACCGCGGCGGGTTGTTGGGCAGGAACGGAATGGCCAGCTTCGAAAACTTCGGCTCGCTCCGCGCGTTGCTCACCTTGCCGCCCACCCAGATCGAGAGGCCGTCGTTCTCCGGGTCGTTCATCTGCATGGCGGCGCACACCGTGAAGCAGTTCGAGCAGTACATGCACTGCTCCTCGACCACGTCCACCGTGCGCTTGCCGTCCACCACCGCGGGCCGTATGGCGCCGGTCGGACAGGAGGCGATCAGGGTGGGGATCTCGCAGCCCTTGCGCAGCGCGTCGTGGCGGATTTGCGGCGGTTTGCGATGAATTCCCAGGATCGCGATGTCGGAGCAGTGCACCGCGCCGCACATGTTCACGCAGCACGCCACGGCCACGCGCAGCTTGGCCGGGAGGTCTTCGCGCGTGAAGTGCGGGTGCAGTTCGTCCATCAGGGCCTTGACGATGCCGGAGGCGTCGGTGGCGGCCGAGTGGCAGTGGATCCAGCCCTGCGTGTGCACCACGTTGCTGATCGCATTGTTGGTGCCGCCCACCGGGAAGCCGGCTTCGCTCAGCTCGCGTTTGAGCGGCTCGATGTTGGCCGGGTCATCCAGCAGAAACTCGATGTTATGGCGGCTGGTGAACCGCAGGTAGCCGCCCGAGTACTGGTCGGCGAGCGACGCGAAGCGCCGGATCGTCGCCACGCTCAGCAGCCGCGGCGAGCCGGCGCGCACGGTGTAGATGCGCTCGCCCGATTCGGCCACGTGGCACAGCACCCCCGGAGCCAGCGTTTCGTGGTACAGCCAGTGGCCGTAGTTGCGCTTGATGAGGGGGTGCAGAAACTTCTCGTAGTGCGGAGGACCGATGTCGGTGATGCGCGTCACTTCACGTCCTCCTTCTGGAAGAACACGAACGGGTTGTCGCGCGGGAAGGCCACCATTTCGGGCCGCGGCTCCAGGCCGATGCCGTCCAGGAACGCGGCCATGCCCACGCGCTGGATCAGCTCGCCGACGCGCTCGCGGTTCTTGCCGTACTCGTCCCAGAACTCCCAGATGCGTGCCAGCAGCTCGCGCACGGTCGCCTCGATTTCCGCTTCGGGCACGAACGGGACCAGCACCGAGGAAAGCAGCGCCCCTTGTACGATGGGGGCCTTGGCGCCGATGAGGATGACCGCCCCGCGCTCCACGCCCGGCCGCAGCGCCTTGGGCATGACGTTGATGCAGTGCATGCAGCGCTTGCAGTCCCGGTTGTCGATGGTCAGCTTCGCGCCGTCCCAGTCCATGCATCCGCCGGGGCAGCGGGCGCATACGTCGCGCGCGATATCCAGGCCGCCGACGGCGTATTCCGCCACCGCCGCGTCGTCCTGCCGGATGTCATCCTTCCAGATGCCGATGACGGACAGGTCCGCGCGAGCGATGGCGGCCACGCAATCGTTGGGGCAGCCGGAGGCCTTCACCTTGAACTTGTAGGGGAACGCCGGCCGGTGCATCTCGTCCTGGTAAGCCTGCGTGAGGTCATTCGACAACTTCATGGTGTCGAAGCAGGCCCACTCGCAGCGCGCCTGCCCCACGCAGCACGAGGGCGTCCGCATGGCCGAACCGGAGCCGCCGAGGTCGAAGCCGGCCGCGGTCAGTTCCTGGAATGTGGCCTCCAGCTCATCCGTGCGGGCCCCTAATAAGATGATGTCGCCGGTGGCCCCGTGCAGGTTGGTGAGGCCGGAGCCGTGCCGCTCCCAGATGTCCGCCAGCGTGCGCAGCGCGTCGCTGGTGTAGAACCATCCCGAGGGGTTGTTGACCCTCAAGGTGTGGAATTGGGCGACGTTGGGAAACTCATCGGGGATGTCGTTGTAGCGCCCGATCACACCGCTGCCGTACCCGCGCACGCCCACGATTCCGCCGTGTTTCCAATGCCCCTTCCGATCCTGGTAGGACCGCTCCAGCAGCCCGAGCAGGTCGGCGGAGGCCGGGCTGTTCTCGGCCGCCCGCTTGATTTCGGTTACGAAGCTGGGCCAGGGACCGTTTTCGAGCTCATCCAGGAGCGGGGTTGGCTTGGGTTGGTCTTCCGGCATTCTGAGGTCTCGATAGTCGAAATATTACATGTAGCACCAGTGCAATCAAATGCGCAGGGGGGGCGGGTGGTTGCGGATTGGCCGGTTTACCAGTCACAAAACTTGAAAATTTATTTCTCCAGGGTTTTCAGGCAGTTTTCCCTGAATTGACGAAAAATGGCCGAGATCCCGTGCCAACATGAAATCAGGAGGACGTTTCCGGTTTGCGCGGCATGCGATTCGTTGACCGGTTCGGATCTGAAACCGAGAGGATCCTTACGGCCGGCGTTGCTTAAGCCTTTTGTATCCGTCAAACCTGTGACATCATCCGCAAGCATCCTTACGGTTTTGAGGAATTCCATGGATCAGAACATCTCGGAAAGTGTCGAATTGGGCGCGTGGCTTGGCAGGGGACAGGCGTTCGGCATGGTCGCCAATCAGTGCTCGGCCGCGCACGCGGAGTGCCTGCGCAACGTTCGCGAATCTGGCTCTTACAAATTGCTCGGCCTCACCTGGGAGGAATTCTGCCCGAACTACGCGGGTCTTACTCGTCCGCGAGTGGACGTCCTGATCCAGAACCTCGAAGAATTTGGCGCAACTTACTTCCGCTTATCCGAAATCGTTCGCATCTCCCCGGAAACCTATCGCCGGATGGTTCCGAAAATCGAAGGCGAACAGATCGACATCGGCGGCGAGATGGTCTCCATCGTTCCCGAAAACGCCGTCCGCATTCGCCTGGCTGTCCACCGGATGCGCGCCGAACTCCAGCAAGCCAAGGAGCAGGCAGAGGTCCTCGCCTCGCCCGGCATCACGAGTCTCCAGTCGCGCCTCGATTCCTGCTTCGAGGAAACGTCGCGCATGGCCGGGCGCATCCTGTCGCGGCTCGAAGTCACTGCGCTGCGAGGCCTGGTCATTTACTCCACCCATCATCTGAAGGAGATATCCGAAAAGATCCGGGATTAGCCAGGAAATGTGGCGTGCGCACTCTTGCCCGCCACATCCTGGCCCACGCCTCCTTCGACTTCCGTCGACCGGCAAGCTGGCGACGGCCATCGGCGGCGTGCAGTTGCTGTTCAACGGCACGCCCGCTCCGCCCCGAGTGCCTGCCCAACGTTCGCGAATCCGGCTCAAACTGCTCGGCCTCATCTGGGAATTCTGCCCGACCTACGCTGAAATCATCCTGCCGGATGGCCGGGACCTAAACCGTGAATCGTCCGCGCCGGGTTCGCCTGAACTAAATCCGAACCGCGCAATGCTGTCCACGATCTGTGCGACCGCCACCGGCGCCGTAGTAGACTATACTTCAGGAGCGAGGAGGAGGCGCGATCCCGCATTTCGTCCGTCACTCGAATTTCGGAAAGGGGATTAAGAATGAGCGCAGTTGGTAGTTGGACTCTACATTTTAGTTGGGGTTGCACGGGGAATTACTCCCAAATCCCAATCACTTTCAACGCAAACGGAACCTTCGCTTTGGCGCCTTACACAGGGAAGTGGGTGCAAAACGAAGGGAAGATCATTTTCAAATTCGATCAGGCGCCGAATTCTGTATACGGCGGGGACGAAGTGAGCAATGCCATGGTCGGCATTAGCAGCACTTTCGCCGGCACGAATGGATGCTGGTACGCCATTCGGACAGGCAGCACGGCGAAGCCAATGGCTGAGGCCAAGCCGGAGTTCGATGCGGCTGGTAACAAACCTAAGTAAAGGCGCCACATTCAGATTTCTTAACATTTTGGGGCATGAGGCAGGGCGCCTCGTGCCCCATTTTTGAAGACCAACACGGAACACCTCCAGCCCGGCCCCCGCCGCTCTCCCGCCTATTGTTGCCGCCCGGGCGGGTTCTCTGCGCCGCTCCGGCCTCCCCTGCCGCCACTAAGGTCTCGATAGTCGAAATATTACATGTAGCACCAGTGCGGTCAAATCCGCAGGGGTTCACTTCATGCAAAGTTTCCAAGTCCCGCCCCCTCGCCCCCATTCTTCTCCGCTTCCTCTGCGCCCGAACCCGGGGTAGACACGCCATCCCCCACTGACCAGGTGCTCCTTCTTACTTTTCTTGGGTTTTACTCTGCGTCTCCGCGTCTCCGCGTCGAAATCTTAGCCCGCGGCGACCCTACTCCCACCGCAGCGCCCGCATCGGGTCGATGCCCGTCGCTCTCCGCGCCGGAAGATACCCCGCCAGCGTGGCCACGAATGCGATGCCGATTGCGGCCACGGCCATGGTCAGCGGATCGGCCGGTTGAATCCCGAACAACTGCGTCTCCACCAGCCGCGTGAGCGCCCAGGCCGAGGGCAGCCCGATGGCGAGGCCCACCACCGCCAGCAGCAGCACTTCCCGCATCACCAGCCACACCACCGAGCCGCCGCTCGCCCCCAGCGCCATGCAAATTCCAATCTCCCGCGTGCGCCGCGCCACCATGTAGGCCATCACCCCGTACAGCCCCACCGCCGCCAGCAGCGTGGCGAGGCACCCGAAGATGGCCGAGAGCGTGGCCAGCAGCCGCTCCGACATGAGCGACTTGTCGACTTGCTGTTCCAGCGTGCGCATGCGGTAGACAGGCACATTCGCATCCGCCTCCCGAACCGTCCGCCGCAGCAGCGAGAACATGTTGTCCGGATCGGCCTCGGTACGCAGATAGGCGGTCATCCCGAGTACGAATGGCATCTGGCGGTAAGGGACATACACCTCGTAGGGAATCTCGTCCCGCATGCTCTCGTACTTCGTGTCCTTCACCACGCCCACAATCTCGATGTCCGTCTTCGTCCCCGGATCGCCGCCGTTTCCGACGTGCCGCCCGATAGCGTTGGCGCCGCCGAAATAGCGCCTGGCGAATTTCTCGTTGACGATCGCCACCATCGGCGCTCCCTTGTCGTCCTGGATCGTGAAATCCCGGCCCAGCAGCACCGGAATTCCCATGGTCTCGAAGAAGCGGGGCGTGACGAATTGCATGTGCGGATCCACATATTCGCCCTGCTTCGTGGTGTAGCCTTCCACCGTCACCGTTTGGTCCCACTCATTGCCGTCCAGTATCTGCACGATTGCCAGCGCGGCCGACTTGACGTCCGGAAGCGCGTTCATGCGCTCGGTCAACTCCCGATAGAATTGCAGGCTGCGCTCCGGCTTGTACCCGTTCAAGGTCGGATCCATCGCAAACGTCAGCAAGTTCTCGGTGTGGAAGCCCGGGTTGAGCTCCTTCAGGTTCCTCAAGCTCTGGATAAAGAGGCCCGCCCCGATCAGCAACAGCAGCGAAAGCGACACCTGCGCCACTACCAGGAATTTTCGCAGGCCCACGGCCGTGCCGCCCACCACCGAGCCGGCCTGATCTTTCAAGGTCCCCGCCAGTTCCGGCCGTGTTGCCTGGAGCGCCGGCGCCAGTCCGAAGACCAGCCCCGTCAGTACGGCGACCGCGAACGTGAACGCCAGCACGCGCCCATCGGGCACGCTGGAAACGGTGAGTGGGGTCACGCCAGGCGGCAGGAAACCGATGAGCGTCCGGTCCATCCACACCGCCAGTCCGAGCCCCGCCAGGCCGCCCGCCGCCGAGAGCAGGACGCTCTCCTCGAGCAACTGGCAGATCAGGCGCCGCCGGCTCGCCCCCAGCGCCAACCGTACCGCAATCTCCTTCTGCCGCGCCGTCGCCCGGGCGATCAGCAGATCCGCCACATTGGAACACGCAATCAGCAGCACCAGCCCCACAACGGCCATCAGGGCCCACAGCGGATTGGTGAACTGCCGCCGCAGGTCGGACCGGCCCTTGGAAGCCGGCAGCACGTCCATCCACATTTTCAGAAACTGCTGCCTGGTGTGCTCGGTGGTCTTCGCGAAGTCTTTCTCTTGCACCTCCACCTGCAAAATCTGGTGGAACAGCGGCTGCAATCCGGCCCTGGCGGCTTCCAGTGTCATGCCGGGCTTGAGCCTGCCGAACACCTGCGCGAAACGGCGGCGCCGGTCGTTGAGGCCGAAGAACGACTCCGCCGCCGTCATTTCCTTTTTCATCATCATGGGGATGCGGATCTGCGGCGAGGTCCCCACCTCCACCCCGTCGAACCCGGCCTGGCTCACCCCCACAATCGTCAGCGGATACCCGTTCACCAGGATCCTGGCGCCGATCGCGTTGCCGTTTCCGCCAAACCTGGTTTTCCAGAAACCGTAGCTCAGCACCGCCAGCGGATGCCCGCCCTGGATGAGGTCGTCGGAGGCGTTGAACACCCGCCCCACCGCCGCTCCCACCCCCAGAACCGGAAAGTAATTCCCCGACACCAGTTCCCCGGATACCAGTTCGGTTCTTCCCTCGAAGTTCAGGCTGAGGGTCGCTCCGTACTTGCAGAACATTCCGCTGAAAACCTGGTTCTTGTCGCGGATATCCCGGTACATCGGGTAAGAAATGGCGTTGCGGCCCGTGTTGCTCCCGTAGTGCTGGCCCCGGCTGGTCAGCAGCACCAGTTCTTCGGGATGCTTCACCGGCAGCAATTCCAGAATGAGTTGATGAATCAGCGTGAAGATGGCCGTATTGGCGCCGAGCCCCAGCGCCAGCGAGAGTACGGCCACCCCGGTGAACAACGGCGATTTTCGCATCGTCCGCAGCGCATAGCGCAGGTCCTGTAGCAGCGTAGCCATTGGTGACTATACCGTTGGACGCCGAAAAGGTTACACGGTTGGGTTTTCCACGGGCGTGCGACTGGTTTGCCCCTACGACTACGCAACCGTGGCCAGCCCATTCTTCTCGACCAGCGATAGCAGCTTGAGCGAGGCCCCGGAAGGCCGCTTTTCGCCGCGCTCCCACTTGCTGACCAGACTGCTCGTCACGTTCAGGTAGTTGGCGAAAACGGTTTGGCTGACGTGCTCTCTCTCCCGGATCGCCT
>Ga0224534_1001660_pt1 | contig 11419 bp, 10 predicted proteins | sample 714E12024metaG_FD_172012 | JGI IMG/M metagenome (GOLD analysis project Ga0224534, IMG submission 172012) | Peat soil microbial communities from Stordalen Mire, Sweden - 717 E1 20-24 | ecosystem: Environmental > Terrestrial > Soil > Wetlands > Peat | place: Sweden: Norrbotten County, Stordalen... | reverse complement strand
GCACGGGCGCGTCCTCCAGGCTCCCGTGCCCGTGCGAAGCGGGTCCTGTCGGCGCGCCTTTACGCCTGCGTCGCCCGCGAGCGCCGGCCTGGCGCATGTGCGGTGCCGGCGGTACGGCGTGCAAGCCTGAGCCCGCGCCGACGAGCCGGGCCCCACCCAGGGACACGACAACCACGGCGCCTACGGCGTTCCTCACCCGTTCAGACCAGTCCGGGGAAATCTGACGTTGCTCCCTCCCCCCAAAAGATCGCCTCTCCCCAATTTCTTCCATGGGTGAACCAGGCTGGTGGGGCAATGTTGACGCCGTCAACATCGTTCTGTCAGGCTTGGTTACATGAAAGTCGGCAAGCCATATCATCACCAGAATCTCCGTGGCGCGCTGCTCGCTGCCGCATTGGATTTGATTCGCCAGAAAGGGGGATCTAACGGGTTTACCCTCCGTGAGGTTGCCCGCCGCGCAGGAGTGTCACACACGGCGCCTTACCGACACTTCCGCGACAAGGACGACTTGTTGGGCGCCATCGCAGGAGAGGGATTTCTTCGGCTTGCCGCACTCCTCCGGGCCGCCGTTGCCAAGGACTGGTATCCAGTCCGGCGGTTGCGAAACGCTGCCCTTGCGTATGTCGAGTTCGCATTGGATCAGCCGGACCAATACCGGGTCATGTTCTCCGTCGATCTTGATGGAGAACTCCCTTGTTCCGCCAAACCGGCAGCCCAGGCTTTCTTTGAGGCCGTGGTCGCTCTCGTCGGGGCCTGCTCGCAGTTCGGACCAATGCGCGCTGGTGATTCACTGAGCGCTGCACGGATTGTGTGCGCGCAGGTGCATGGCATAGCGGAGCTTGCCGTACGCGGAAGGTTTGGCTTCAAGAGCAGGAAAGAATGCGTGCAGCTCGCGACCATCGCGATAGAGGCCCTGGAAGTCGGCACGGGGTGGTCGTAGTAAGGATCTCCAAGCCACCGCAATCTAAAGCGACTCAGTCAGCGAGCCCGCCCTTTTGCGAGGAGTTCCTTGAAAGCAGCAATGAGGTCAAGAGTAATTTCCGGAGGCCAGCCGTTGCTACGACTTCCTTGGAATCGACCAAGCGGCGGTGCCCACCACATGAATGAGGATTTCCGATCGTCCTCTCCCACAAAATCCCCGATTGCATCGAGCAAGTCCCGGACATTACGTGCCGTGCGACGCGACCTTCCTTCGCGGCATATTTCAGTTAGCCAACGTTCAACCATCCCGGCCCAAACCGATGCAAAATAGAATCCTGAGCCGACCCGCACATAATGGACACGGTAACGGGCGTGAGAGGAAAACCACTCCTGTATGCTCGGATGCGCTAAGAGGCCGGTATTCAACGCCACTACCTGCACTTCTCGGTTCCCGTGCAGTTGGTCCAAAAAAGTCAAGAATCGGCTGAGCCGTTGCTGCGGTTCGTCGGAACCAACCTTGCCCACCACTTTCCGCAGAACTTGTGAAACACGCAACCCTTCGAGTTGGGACTGGGTGCCAGTGTCGTGGGATATACGCACGAAAACCCGCGGTCCCACGGGCAGTACCGAGTGTGTGTCGTCGCGGGCTTGGATCTGGCAATTGTTATCCCCGATGAAGACCGCGACCGCATCCACGGAGTTCACATATAGAGCCGCGATGCCTCGCACCCTGAAAGTCTCAAGAAGGTGAATCTGTAGATCTCGATCTTTCCAGATCCGAAATACGGAGGAATGACTCACGCGCTGAGCCCGGGCCAAAGCTCGGGTACTCCAGCGAATTCCATTTGGCGGTGTCGATTGCAGTGTAGCTGACACAATTGTCTCGATCTTTTCGGCGGTGAGCGTCTTCTTTCTTCCGGGATGAGGGCGCAGCAGTTCGACACCCTCAGGAGCCACTGCGAATCGTCTTCGCCAATGGATCACGGTCGGACGGCTGGTTTCCAATTGACGGGCCAGTTCACTATTGGACAATCCGTCAGCGGCACCGAGCACAATCCTAGCGCGCAATACGAGTTTCCGCGGCATGTTCGGGTCGCGAACCCAACGTTCGAGTTCGTGGCGCACAATGGGACTTACCATCAGCCGCGTGGCACCGTTCGACATCTCAGCGTTAAGTATGACACCAATGGAACTGTAAAGCCACTTATATACAGTAGATGTTTTGTGCCTTATTTTCCAATCATTTGGCTGTTCCCGTGCTCATCAAAGTCATTGATTCTCCTAGAAGGAATCGCGCACAGAAACCTCAAGCCTCGGCTCCTTGCCTTTGTCTGATGACCACTGTTTGTGTTTTGATGAATTCAGGGAAGATGCGAATGTCAACGAGGTTCTTGAAAGCGAGCGAAATTGCCGAACGCTTCAGGGTGTCGCGCGATGCTGTGTACCTTTGGATTCGCTTGAGGAAAAGTCCATCCGAATGCGTGATCAGGATTGCAGGCACCGTTCGGGTGGATGAACAGAAATTCGAAGACCTGTTACTCTCGGGCAACCTCGACGGGCGTGTCGGACGAAACGTAAGGGACGAAACGGTGCAAGGTGCCGACCACCAGATTGTTCACCTCGAAGCTGAGCAAGCTGCGGATTGTCCGCCGTCTGCTCCGCGAAGAGTTGGAGATGGACTGATAGGAAAACTGCGATGACATCAGCACAGGCTCTGATGGCTGGCAATGATGCGGAGGTGCTCACGATCAAGGAAACCGCGACGGTTCTACGCTGCTCCAAAGCGCACGTACAAAACCTGTTGGCCGGGAAAGTGAAGGACACGCCGCTGCTGCCATTCATCCCGCTTGGCAGGCGCAAGCTGATACGTCGCGAATCGCTGCTTCGGTGGATGGAAAGAGCGGAGGCGCGGTGCTAGTATCGTTCACATGCCAGAGTTCAGCATCAACGGCGCAGGAAAGCGAAAGCACAATGCGTCGAAAACGATTTCAGCGGGGCAGCCTTGGCGTACGCAAGCATGGCGGCATACGCGTATGGGTTGCCCAAATGGTGGGAGAACGGGGCTCGCCGCTCCCGGGTCTTGGGGCGGTGCGCTCAGATGAGCAGGAGCCGGGCGGAAACGCTGCTCGCGGCTACTCTGCGGCCAATCAACGAAGGCACGGCCCCCGCAGCAAGGCCAGTCCTAACCTTCGGCGAGTTCGTCGAAGGAGTCTACTTCCCGCACTGCCGGCGGACCTGGAAGCAGTCGACTGAGATGACCACGGTGCCGACAATTATGAAACACATCGTGGGGGCATTTGGGGATCGGATCTTGGGAACGATCAGCAGGAATGACATGCAGGACGTGCTCGAAACCAAAGCCGGCGACCTGTCGGGAAGCATGGTCGCACACCTGCGTTGGCATTTGAACGCTATATTCAAGCTGGCGGTGTCAGATGGGTTGATTGACCACAACCCCGCGCAGGAGCTACGCGTCCCGAAAGATTGCAGGCCGGGCCGCGCCAGGCGTCCGTTGACCGCGGAGGAGGTCAATCAGTATCTCGGCGTGCTCGATTTGCGTGAGCGGCTGATGGCGCGGCTGGCAATCTTCGAGGGGCTTCGTCCGGGCGAGATCCTGGCGCTGCGGTGGGGCGGCTTGGAGAGCGATGCGTTCTTGATTCGCCAGCGTGTTTATGAGGGGAACCTCGATACGCCAAAGAGCGGGAAAACTCGCGATGCGGCGTTGTCCCACGGAACGCTTGCGGACCTTGGGATCTGGCGCAAGGTGGCGCGTTCGACGGCCGCCGATGCGTTCGTGTTTCCTTTCCGAGAATCCAGGGTCGCCGCTTGACAGGCGGAACCTGTGGGGGCGCGCGTTTGCGCCGCGGCTTGAGACGGTAGGCTTGGAGTGGGCCTCGTTCCAGGTCTTGAGAAAAACCAACGCGAGCCTCTCCAAGAAGGCTGGCGTAGACGCCAAGGTCTCGGCTGACCAGCGCGGCCACGGGCTTGGCGTGAGCATGGAGGTGTATACCATATCGGACCGCCAGCAAAAGCGCGAAGCGGTCAACAGGCTCGAGTCCCTGGTGGCTCGAAAACGTCAACGCAAGCTGTCAGCATGAAGCCCTCGGCGGGCTTAATGGAGTAAACGGAGTAACGGTTGAAAACTCAATGGCTCGTAACCCTAAGAAAACATGGTAGGCCCGGCTGGACTCGAACCAGCGACCCTCAGCTTAGAAGGCTGATGCTCTATCCACCTGAGCTACGGGCCCACATCCTCAGTTTAGCGTGGCAACCCGGCCCCGCGGTGCTGTATATTGAGACGTGGTTCGCACCTTCGCTGTTCTCCTTTGCCTCTCGGCGCTGGCCCTCCGTGCCGCTGACTCCGCGGCTACGCCCGCCGGCCGCTGGCGGACCTTCGACGATAAGACCGGCAAGGCTAAGGCCATCTTCGTGCTGTACGAAGAGAAGGGCTTGCTGTTTGGCCGCGTGGAAACGCTGGTCGATCCGGACGCCGTCAAGATCTGCGACAAGTGCAGCGACGAACGCAAGGGCCAACCGGTGACCGGCATGGTGCTCGTTCGCAGAATGAAGAAAGACGGCGACGAGTACACCGGAGGCGACATCCTCGACCCCAAGAACGGCTCGGTGTACCGCTGCAAGATGCGTCTGATCGACCAGGGCCGCAAGCTCTCGGTGCGCGGCTATCTGGGCTTTTCCCTGTTCGGGCGCTCGCAGACGTGGATTCGCGACGATGCGGGGCAGAAGTGAGATAATCGCGGCATGTGGAATCATAGCCGCCGTGAATGGATGAGAGGAGCCGGTCTGGCTCTGCTGGCCGGGCGCTTGCGGGCGCTGCCCCTGTCGCAGATCAAACTCGGGGTGACCACCGACGAGATCGATGACGACGTCCCGACCGCCGCCAAGTTTCTGCGCGAATACGGGTTGAGCTGGGCCGAGGTGCGGAACATCTGGGGCAAGTACAATACCGAACAGCCGATGGAGAAAGTCCGCGAGGCGCGCGGCATCTTCGACCAGCACGGCATCAAGGTGTCGATTGACGACACGGCGTTCTTCCGGATTTCGCTGCCGCCCGAATCCGCCGAGGGGCAGCGAATCCTGGACGAGCAGTGGGCTTTGCTGAATACGTCCATGGAGCGGGCCAAGGCTTTCGGCACCGAGAAGCTGCGCATTTTCGCGTTTATGGCGAGCGGCGCCATTGCTACGTCCGATAAGAGTTTCGCGCGGATCTACGAGCTGCTGAGCGAGGCCGCGCGGCGCGCCAGGCCGGGCGGATTCCGGCTGGCGGTGGAAAACCTTGGCGGGGGATGCGTGGCAACCGGAGCGCAAGCGGGCGAAATGCTGAAGTGCGTCAAGGCGGACAACTTCGGGCTCACGTGGGATCCCAATAACGCGGGCGAATCCGGCGAGCAATCGTTTCCCGATGGCTACCGCAAGCTGGACCCGGCGCGCATCTTCCATGTCCATCTACGCGACTACAAGCATCAGGACGGGAAGGTGGTGTGGACTGCCGTGGGCGACGGCGAGTTCGACAACCTCGGGCAGATCCGCGCTCTTTTGAAGGATGGATACAAGGAGACCTTCACGCTCGAAACGCACTGGCGGGATCCGAAGGGCAAAGCGTACTCGAGCGCGACATCGCTCAAGGCGCTGCTGAAGGTGATCGAGCGCGTGTAGAGGTGAGAGACAGAGTCGGAGTTCGGCCGGTTCTGGTCCTGATCGGCTTCACCGCGGCCATTGCTCAGATCGTGCTGATGCGCGAGCTGATGGTGGTCTTCTACGGCAACGAGATCTCGCTCGGGCTGATGCTCGGGAGCTGGCTTTTTTGGACTGCCGCGGGCAGCGGCATCGCTGGCCGCCTCGCGCGAGAACCCCGACGCCTGATGGCCGGTCTGGAAGCGCTGGTGGCTTTGGCGCTGCCGGCGACCATCCTGGCGGTGCGCGCCAGCAAAGCCGCGCTCGAAACGGTTCCGGGAGAAAGTCTGGGGCCCGGGCCTATGCTGCTCGGCTCGCTGGCGACGCTGAGCGTGTTCTGCGTTTTGTCGGGCGCTTTGTTCGCCGCCGGCAGCAGGCTATACGCGGACCAGGCGGCCACCTCGATGGGGGAAGCCACCGGTTCGGTATACCTGCTGGAGGCGCTGGGTTCCGCCGCCGGAGGCATGCTGGCGGGCCTGGTGCTGGTGCGAACGGTCGCTCCGCTCGAGATTGCGTTGGGACTGGGCCTGCTCAATCTTCTGGCCGCGGCGGGCCTTGTCATCCGCGCGCGATTCGCTCGCATCGCGGCGATGGGCGCGCTCGCCGGCGTCGCCGTTTTGCTGGCGCTTCCGTTCGGTCTGCCGAGGCTGGAGACAGTTTCCCTCGAGCGCTTCTGGCGCGGCTTCCACCTGGTTGCGAACCGCAACTCGGTCTACGGCAACCTGGCCGTGGTCCGGACGGAAGGCGCCAGCAGTCTTTACGAGAACGGGCTGAACCTCTTCAACGTGCCCGATCCGGCGGCGGCGGAGGAAGCGGTCCACTACGCTCTGCTCGAACACCCATCGCCGCGAAGCCTGCTGCTGATCGGCGGGGGCGTCAACGGAAGCCTGGCGCAGGCGCTGAAGCACGCCAGCCTGGAGCGGATCGACTACGTGGAGCTCGACCCCGCGATCCTGGACCTCTTCCCGGTACAGAGCGACCCGCGCGTGCGCGTGCACGTGACCGACGGGCGCCTGTTTCTGAAGACCACGGCATCCACCTTCGACGTCATCATCGTGAATCTGCCGGACCCGCAGACCGCGCAGTTGAACCGGTTTTACACGCTTGAGTTTTTCCGCGAGGCGGCGAGAAAGCTCACCGGAAGCGGCCTCCTGGCGCTCAGGCTCACCGCGGCGGAGGACTACATCAGCCCGGAACTGGCCGCATTTCTGCGCTCGATCTACAAGACCCTGCGCGCGGTGTTTCCCGAGGTCACGGCGATTCCGGGCGAGACCGTTCACTTCTTCGCGGCGAAGCGAGCCGGGGTTCTGGCGGCGGGCTCCGAGGAGTTGCTGGCGCGGCTGAGGGCGCGGCGGGTTGAAACCAGCTACGTGCGCGAGTACTACATTCCGTTTCGCATGATGCCGGATCGCATGACCGACCTCGCCCGGCAGATCGAGCCGCGGCCGGAGACGCCGGTGAACCGCGACTTTGCGCCGGTGGCCTACTACTTCGACGTGGCGCTGTGGAGCAGCCGCTTCAACCACGGTTATCGCGACCTTTTCCGCGCCATGGCGGGCGTCGACTTCCGGTGCCTCGCGGGCACGATGGGCGTGCTCCTGCTGGTGCTGGTGGCCAAGAAGCGGCGGGCCCAAACCGTTGCCGCATGCTGCACGGCCGCCATGGGTTTCACCCTGATCGGCCTGGAGATGCTGCTCTTGCTTGCCTTCCAGGCGATCTACGGCTACGTCTACCAGCAGCTTGCCGTCATCATTGCCGCCTTCATGGCCGGCATGTCGCTGGGCAGTTGGCTTGCCCTGCGCGCACCGGCGAGGAGGGGGATACGCACCCTGGTGTATTTGCAGGTTGGCGCTGCCATCGCGCCGCTGCTGCTCTGCGCGGTGTTTGAGGCCGTCACCCCAGTGCTGTTTCCCGTGTTGGCACTGTTTTGCGGGATGTTGGGCGGCTTTGAGTTTCCGATTGCCAGCCGGATTTTCTTTTCCGGCGGCCGCAGGCGCAGTACAGGAACCCTGTACGCGCTCGACTTGGCGGGATCCTGCCTGGGCGCGGTGCTGTTCAGCGTCTACTTGATCCCGGTGTTCGGTTTTCTCAAAACGGCCGTTCTGGCTGCGATGGTGAGCTTGGCCCCGGCGGTGATGGCGGTTCGTTCGGCGCCGGAAAGACCAGCGCGGTAAAGCGGAAGATGTCGGTGTCGGCATCCTGCCAGCAATTCTTGGCCAGGCCGGCCTTGAGGCAGGTCTCCTCGAGGAAGGTGGCGCGGTCCCACTTTTCTTCTACCGGGACCTGGGGGAGCAGCAGACCCTCGGTGTCGCCCTTCTTCATGATCAGGCCATGCTGTCCAACGCGGATCTCTTTGACGTCCAGCACCCGGCGGAGCGGCGAAAGGACCGAGACTTCGTACTCCAGCGCACCCAGTTCGCCGGCGGAGACGGGGCGGAAGCGCGTGTCCCGCAAGGCAGCGAAGACGGCCACGTCCCGAACGGTAATCCAGAGAGGCTTGAAAGGAGCCACGTAGCCGATGCAGCCGCGCAGTTGGCCGCCCTCCTTGAGGGTGACGAACGCGCCGCGCTCCTGCGCCAGCGCCTCGAACCCCGCCGGCGAGTATTCGAATTGCTTGTGATCGCGCACGGCGCTTTCCACGGACTTGCGGGCGATCTTGAGCAGCTCGTCTTTCTCGCGTGCGCTGAGAGAGAAAGGCTTCTCGATGGCGGCTCCGCGCGCCGGAGCTTTAAAGAAAGCCACGGCGCCGTAGCCCACGACGCGGGTCTTGTCGCCGGCCGTATCGCCGGAATTCGCATAGTCCAGCACCTTGGCCTGCGAAGCGCCCAGGCGTTCGGAGGCGATCATGGCGGCGATGATGGGATATCCGCCGCAGGCCTCCCAGACGTTCACGTTCGGTTCGAAGTTGCGGGCCATGCTGAGGTAGTCCCACTCCTCGATGGCCTTCAAGGTCTTGTGGTCAATTTTGACGGCCTCGGCGTAGGGATGGTAGTGGGAGAGGTCGGAACTGGCGACGATCAGGGTGTTGGTGCCCGGGATCAGCTTGGCCAGCGCCAGCCCCAGCGCGCGGCAGGTTTCATAGCTCTGGTCGCCGATGACGATGGGCACGAGCTGGAACGGGCCGAGCACGCGCTGGAGGAAGGGGAGCTGATCTTCGAGAGCGTGCTCCGGCTTGTCGGGCGTGGGCGTGTGGCCGGCCCCCGAGAGCTTGATGAGCTTGCTCATGGAGGCGAGCTTGGCGGCGAACGCGCGGTCGACGGGGACCTGGCCCAGCGGGGTGGTGTAGGCAGCGCCGTCGTACACGGACGCGAAACCGAAAGATTCGTAGTGCGACGGCGCGATGACCACCACGCGGTCGAACTTGCGGCCTTTGAGCAAGGCATAGGAGTAGGCGGCCACTTGCCCGGCGTACTGGTAGCCGGCGTGCGGGGAGACCAGCGCCACGACGTCGGCGATCGGCGGAGGCGTGGCCTTGGCCAGAAAACCATCCACCATCTTCGCAAGCTCGGTGGGATCGGCCGGATAGAACGATCCGGCGACGGCGGCGGGCCGCACCTTGGCGGAATCGGCGGAACTGGCGATCCTGGGCCGGAGCAGAACAAACCCCGTTACCAGGGCGAGCGCGATGACAACGACAGTCAGAGTTCTCATAAGTGAAGTAATCCGTCCCAAACTCCGGGGATGACTTGCTGGCAGAACTGACACTTGCCCCGGTTGAGGTGAATGGCCCTCACCGCGAAACCGGCGCGCTCCACCACCACGCGACGGCACTTGGGGCAGTAGGTGCTCTCGGCCGGATGGCCGGGAATATTGCCGATGTAAACGTAGTGCAGGCCTTCGGCGTCGCAGATGGCTTTGGCGCGATCGAGGGTCGCGACGGGCGTCGGCGGAAGGTTCTTGAGGAGATACTCGGGATGGAATTGGGAGAAGTGCAACGGAACGTCGGGGCCTAACTCCGTTTTCACCCAGCGGGCGAGCGACTTGAACTCCTGGTCGGAGTCATTCAAGGTGGGGATTACCAGGTAGACGATCTCGTTCCAGGTTCCCAGCTTGCGAATGGCGACCAGCGTGTTGAGGATGGGCTTCAACTCGCCGTTGACCACTTCTTTGTAGAACTTGTCGGAAAACGCTTTGAGGTCGATTTTGATGGCGTCCACGCGGCGGCACAACTGTTTCAGCGGCTCTTCCTGAATGTAGCCTCCACTGACCACGGCGCTCTTCACGCCGGAAGAGCGGCCGGCCTCGGCGGTATCCAGGACGTACTCGCAAAAGACCACCGGCTCGCTGTAGGTATAGGCGATGGAAGGGCAGTTATACCGCTGCGCCAGCTCGGGCACGCTTTTGGGAGGGAGATAGGTGTTCTCGACCTGTTCGGGCCGGGACTGCGAGATCTCCCAGTTCTGGCACATCTTGCAATTGACGTTGCAACCCGCGGTGGCTATGGAGAAGGCCATGGTGCCGGGCATGAAATGGAAGAAGGGTTTCTTCTCGATGGGGTCGACGTGGGCGGAACAGACGCGGGAGTAGACCAGGGAGTAGTAAGTGCCGCCGCGGTTTTCGCGCACGCCGCAGTAGCCGCGCTCGTGGTCGTCGATGACGCATTCGCGCGGGCAGAGCTTGCACTTGGTCTTCTTGTTGGGCAGTTTCTCGTAGAAGCGCGCTTCGATAGTGAACTGCGCGTCGTTGGCCGCGGGCTTGGCGGGGGCGCCTGGCGCGGCGCACGCCACCAGGCAGGGCAGGGTAGCGGTCTTGAGAAATGCCCGGCGGTCCATGAGTTCAGATCTCCACTTTTTCGATGAGGTTGGGGTCGTTGGTGCCGAGCTTGTGCTGGGCATCGGCCGCCCTGGCTATGTAGGCCGGTTCGCGCTTGGCATCCCGCAGGGGCTCGATGCCCTTCTCGGCCCGTTTTTGTTCGATGATCCGCCACCCGGTGTAATCGAGCGCCACCGGGTCGCGGGAAACGATGAGGCCGTTGAATGGCCAGGACCACTGCGGCATATAAGAAGGTCCGCCTTCATACTGGGGCGCGATGGCGTCGCAGATGGTGAGCCTCACCTTCTGGCGGATAGGCGGCAGCATGTTGACATCGGCGACGTAGGGATCGCCGGCGGTGAGGTGGTACTTGTTGGGGTTGTGTATGGCGCCGAACAGGTTTTTGAGGGCCATGGTGACGCCTACAATGCCGTGGTCTTTGAGCACCGGCAGGTTGACGACGGCGTCGCAGGTTCGCGTCAGGGTGGTGGAGAGGAGACTCCCCACGCTGCCGTAGATGGCGAGGTCGGTTTCGTATCCGGAGGCATCGTTGCCGATGCAACGGATGCGATCCTTGCGAGAGGACACGGGGAATCCGGCGCTCTCGAGGTCGGAGTTGAGGCGGTCCCAGATGACGATGTTGGCGCGCGGAATTCCCGCCTGCTGGAGGCGCTCGCAGACGGCTTCGACGAGCACAGTACTGGTGGAATTGCCGCGGCCGGAGAGGCAATTGACTTTCAGGCCAACTACCTCGCTGGGGCGGGCGATCCGCTTCCAGGCCTCGATGGGGGAGTCGGCGTCGTAGAGGGACTGGATGGCGCGGTCGAGCACGTTGAGGAGACGGGCGGAATCGGGGGCCAGGGGCCGGGGGCCGGGGGCCAGGGAGGGGTCGCGGGCGATGACGACTTTGGATTTGGTGGGGACGGCGGCGCGGGCGGAGAGGGCGCCGGCCAGACAGGCCTGGAGGAGACTTCGGCGACTGGTGCCGGGATTTCGGTCCATACGCAGCTCCCATGCCTGGGCGGCGAATATCGGGTGGTCCGACTCCTTTATA
>Ga0224534_1001659_pt1 | contig 11419 bp, 12 predicted proteins | sample 714E12024metaG_FD_172012 | JGI IMG/M metagenome (GOLD analysis project Ga0224534, IMG submission 172012) | Peat soil microbial communities from Stordalen Mire, Sweden - 717 E1 20-24 | ecosystem: Environmental > Terrestrial > Soil > Wetlands > Peat | place: Sweden: Norrbotten County, Stordalen... | reverse complement strand
TGACCAGAAATTTGAGCGCCACCACGCCCGCCGAAGCAAGCCCCCATTGCGCGAAGAACTGCGCCGGCGTCGTGCCGTTTTCGGGAGACCAGATGGCCGACAGCGATGGCGCCACGCCTTCCAGCGCGGGGCCAAACATCTTGACCGCCGCCGGATTGGCCCGGAGAATTGTCCCGGAGCCGTCCAGCAACAGCGCGGGCCAGGCCGCATTTTCCAAAATAAAAACTACATCCGGTTTCATCAATGGTTTTTGTCAGCTAACTTAAATCTTTAACGCCGTTTCTCAACCGAATTTTAAGGACTCCCCCGCAAATGCCGCCGGCAGCAGTTCCCGCACGGTGAATTCCCTGATTCTGCCCGGCGCGCGGCTGTCCGCGACGAACACCTTCGCATCCGGCGCGTATTCCGCCAAAAGCTGCCGGCACGCCCCGCACGGCATCGGCCCGCCTTCGCAGCGCGCGACGACGGCTACCGCGGCAAAGTCCCGTTTTCCACCAGTCAGTGCATTAAAAAGAGCCACGCGCTCCGCGCAGCACGTCAGACCGTAGCTCGCGCTCTCGACGTTTGCGCCGCCGATGATCTCGCCGGATTTCGTGAGCAGCGCCGCGCCCACCTTGAATTGGGAATACGGCGACACCGAGCCTTCGCGCGCCTGCGCCGCCGCCCGAATCAACATTTCCCGCGACCGCCGGTGTGCGTCGGCGCTGGCTTTTTCTTCATTCTTCATTCTTCATTCTGCTTTCGAGGTAAAGTTCCGCAAAATTCTTCAGCAGTTTTGCTGCCAATGTTTTCACCCTTTCGGCGGTTTCCAAAACTTCCGCGTGCGACAGTTTTTTCCCGCCGATGCCCGCCGCCAGATTGGTGATACACGAAACCGCCGCCACGTTCAATCCGCATTGCCGCGCCGCAATCGCCTCCGGCACCGTGCTCATGCCCACCGCGTTCGCGCCCAATCTTGCGAACGCGCGGATTTCCGCCGGCGTCTCATAACTCGGGCCGCTCACCGCCAGATAAACGCCTCGTTTCAACTTTAGTTTGGAAATCTTTCCAGCGCGGAACAAAAGCTTGCGCAATCTTTTGTCGTAAGTCTCCGTCAAATCCACAAATCGCGGCAAACCCGGAATCGCTTCGCCGCGCAATGGATTCACGCCCATGAAATTGATGTGGTCGGTCAACACCATGAAATCCCCGGCGCGAAATTTTTTGTTGATGCCGCCCGCCGCGTTCGTCAAAAGCAAATCCGTGATGCCGAATGCCGCCAGCGCGCGGACGGCGGACGTGACGCCCTCCATCGGATGGCCCTCGTAAAAATGCGCGCGGCCGCTCAAGACCAGCACCGGCGCTTTGCCGAGGTGTCCGAAATACAATTCACCCGCATGGCCGCTGACGGTCGGTTTGGGAAAGCCGGGAATCTTGGCGTAAGAAATCTTTTTGTCCAGGTTCAGCCCGGTCAGAACGTGATGAAATCCACTGCCGAGCACAATGGCGAGCGTCGGGCGTAATCGCGAATTTTTTTTGAGCCGCGCGGCGGCCTGGGAATTCTGCGTTTTAGAGTTCGCGGATGATGTGTTCATATTCATCGTGCGTGCCAATCCAGAACCAAAGATAGCGGCCATCAACAAAAGTGGCCAGCGCTCGAAAACCTGAACCGGCTCGAACAGACCAAAGGTCGGGCTTGATTTTCTTGAAGGCGAGGGATTTCAGCGAAGGCTCTGTCTGCCAGAGCTTGAAATTCTTGCGTGCAATTTTTTGAACCTGCGGCGGCAGGTCTGTGAGGCAGTCCCAAAATTCCGGCAGCGCGGAAGATTTCACGGAAAAGGCGTCGCCTTGCCCGCGCGATAACCGGCCTTGGCCTTGGCAATCATTTTGTCCAGCCGCCCGGCCTTGGCGTCGGCGTCAATCTGCCGGTCCCAAAGCTCCTCGCGCAATTCGTCCAGCAACTGGCCGACCTCGCGGATTTCCCGCGGCTTCAGATTTTTTATGGCCGACTCGATTTCGGCAACCGTGCTCATGGAAAAAGTTTAATGCAGCAATGACCGGCTGGCAACGGGGTTTTCAAGGCATCATGAAATTCGCTGCCAAGCACGATTGTCCGTTACCTTTTCGTAACAAGCGTTTGCACATGCCGCTCGATGCGGTTGCCCGCCTCGATGAGCTGCTCATAACTGGTCGCAAAACATGCGCGGCAAAAACCCTTGCCGTTTTCACCAAAAGCCGTGCCGGGAACCATCGCCACTTTTTCCGCCTGCAACAGGCTGACGGCAAAATCTTTTTCGGTCAGCCCGGTCACGGAAACATCCGGAAACGCGTAGAACGAGCCGCGCGGCAGATGGCATTTCAGACCGATTTCATTGAACCGGCGCACGATGAAATCACGGCGACGATGATACTGATCGCGCATTTTTTTCATGGCGTCCTCGCCGCGCACGAGCGCCTCGATGGCGGCTTCCTGGCTGATGATGGACGCGCAGAGCATCGAGTATTGATGCACCTTCATCATCGCCTCGATCAGCCCCGCCGGACCGCAGGCATAGCCGATGCGCCAGCCGGTCATGGCAAACGCCTTGGAAAAGCCGTGCAGGAAAATCATGCGTTCCTTCATGCCGGGAATGCTGGCGATGCTGGTGTGGACGCCCTCGAACGTCAGCTCGGAATAAATCTCGTCGCTCAATACGATCAAATCTTTTTCCAGCGCGAACTTCGCGATGGCCTCGATTTGCGCGCGGTCGCAGGTGCCGCCAGTGGGATTGCACGGCAGGTTCAGCATGAGCAATTTGCAGCCAGGCTGCCACGCGGCGCGGAGCGCCTCGACGGTCAAAGCAAAATTGTCCTTGGCAAACGTCGGCACCGGCACGGCCACGCCGTGCGTGAGCGTGATGCTCGGGTGATAACTGACGTAGCACGGCTGGTGGAACATCACCTTGTCGCCGGGATTGACGAGCGCGCGGCAGGCGAGGTCCAGCGCCTCGCTCACGCCGACGGTGATGATGACTTCGTCCTCCGGCTTGTAGCTGACGGAGAAGTTCGTTTCGACATATTTGCTGATGGCGCGGCGCAACTCGATCAAACCGAGGTTCGAGGTGTAATGCGTCTTGCCCTTTTCCAGCGCGTAAATGCCGGCCTCGCGGATATGCCAGGGCGTGTCGAAATCCGGTTCGCCGATGCCGAGCGAGATGACATCCTTCATTTTCGAGACGATCTCGAAAAAGTCGCGGATGCCTGATTTGGGCAGGTTGATGACGTGCTTGGCGATGTAGCGCGAGGTGTCCATTTTGGGAAATCTCAAATCTAAAATTTCAAATTTGAAATCAAATTACGGCGTGACTTTGAGCCGGTCGTTTTCCTCGGCCTTCGCTTCGAGCAGGAAGCCGTTTTCCTTGTAGGATCGCAGCATGAAATGCGTGGCGGTCGAGAGCACGCCTTCGATGGTGGAAAGCTTTTCGGACACAAACGCCGCGACTTTTTGCAGGCTTGCGCCGTTGACGAACACCAGCAAATCGTAGCCGCCGGACATGAGATAGCACGACTCCACCTCGTCGAATCGGCTGATGCGCTCGGCGAGGCGGTTGAAGCCGCCGCCGCGTTCGGGTGTGATGCGCACCTCGATGACGGCGCGGACGACGCCGGAATCTTCCTGCGAAAGATTCAGCACCGGGCGGACACCGAGCAGCACGCCCTCTTTTTTGAGTTCGTCGAGCTGGCGGTTCACTTCGGCCTCGGACAGCTTGAGCACCTGCGCCATCTGCGCGGTGTTCAGGCTGCCGCCTTCAAGCAACAGTTTGACAATCGGTTTCATCGGACGGGCAGTGTCTCAAAAATCCGGGGCAAATCCACACCAAATTCGCGGTCGCGGGAGTTCCGGATTCGAGCCGCGTTCGATGGCACGGCTTGATTTATTCCGCTTCTGCCATACTTTATGCAACTTGATTTATGGAACTGAACAATGATGAAATCCGCCGTTACTCGCGGCACCTGATTTTGCCGGAAGTCGGTCTGGCCGGCCAAAAGAAAATCAAAGGCGCCAGTGTCCTGTGCATCGGTGCGGGCGGGCTCGGCTCGCCCATCGCGATGTATCTCGCCGCCGCCGGCATCGGCAAACTCGGCATCGTGGATTTCGACACGGTGGATTATTCCAACCTGCAACGCCAGATTCTCCACACGGACGCCGACGTGGGCCGGCCCAAGGCACAGTCGGCCAAGGAAACCATCCACGGCATCAATCCGCATTGCGAAGTCATCATCCACAACACGCGCATCACGTCTGAAAACGCGCTCGACCTTATCCGGCCCTATGACATCGTGGTGGACGGCACGGACAATTTCCCGACGCGCTACCTGACGAACGACGCGTGTGTGCTGCTGAAAAAGCCGAACGTCTATGGCTCGATTTTCCGGTTCGAGGGACAGGCCAGCGTGTTCGCGCCGCATCTGGGCGGGCCGTGTTACCGGTGCCTTTATCCCGAACCGCCGCCGCCGGGCATGGTGCCGAGTTGCGCGGAAGGCGGCGTGCTCGGCGTGCTACCCGGCATCATCGGTTGCATTCAGGCAACGGAAATTCTCAAACTCGCCATTGGCCGGGGCAGTTCACTCGTCGGACGGTTGTTGCTGTTCAACGCGCTCGACATGAAGTTTCGCGAACTGAAATTGCGTCGCGATCCGGCGTGTCCCGTTTGTGGCGAACATCCGACCATCAAGGAACTGATTGATTACGAAACGTTCTGCGGCATCGTGCCGGAACCGGAAAACACCGGCAATCCCGACGAAGTGACAGTGCAGGACATGAAAAAGGTCTTGGACAATCCGGGTCTGGGCATCAAGGTCGTGGATGTGCGCGAGCCGGACGAATACGAAATTGCAAAGGTCGCGGGCGTGCCGCTGCTTCCGTTGAGCCAATTGCACAGTCGTTTCACCGAGCTGGATCCGAACCAGCAGTATTATTTACATTGCAAGGCTGGTGTGCGTTCGCTCCAAGCGTTGAACTTTTTACGCCAGCAGGGTTTCAAATACGTCAAGAGCGTCAAAGGCGGCATCACCGCATGGTCGGATGAAATTGATTCCAACGTGCCGAGGTATTAACGTCCGTGCATGAAACTCTTCTCGCGCAAACTATCGGATGCGGAATTTGTCGCCAGACTCCACAAACGTCTGGATAAAGGTAAACGCTATGCACGGTTTGGATTGATTTTCCACGCCCTGTTCCTGTGCGTGGTCATTTATCTTTTTATCTCAGCCTATGATTTGATTTCCTCCTTTAAAGCGGATTTTGGTCGCACGCCGGAAGCTTCGACATCGTTTCAAATGGGTTTGCTTCTCGGTTTGGGCATCGGTTCGTTTCTCTTGATGTTGCTCTTCCACACCATCTACGGTTTCATAAATTGTTTAATCCTGCTGCTAGGCAGTCGGCGGGACAAACTTCTCGTCGCATATTACGACCGGCTTTATCCGTTGGATGCAAAAGCTCCAGCCCCTTCGAGCGCGCTGAAAAATTGAGCGCCGGCTGACTTTGGAGACAACAGGGAAAAACCAATCCGTGATCGGTTCAAGTGCCGGGTTTGATTTCAAATTCCGCGCGCAGTTTATTCAACGCTGCCAGAGCCGCGTCGCTCTCGGCGGCTTTTTTGCTTTTGCCCCGGCCACGCGCAAGTTCGACGCCCTCGTGATGCACGGTGCATTCAAACACGCGGTCATGGTCCGGCCCGGTGGCGGAAATGGTTTGATATTCCGGCGCGTGCGGCGAGCGAGCCTGTAGCAACTCCTGCAAATCGCCTTTTGGATTTTCAATGGTTGGCGCCTCTGCCACCCGTGTCGGGGCCAGTGCCGCGCTGAACTCGCGCAAAACAAATTCGCGCGCCGTTTCAAAACCGCCGTCCAGAAACATCGCGCCCAGCAGCGCCTCAAACGCGTCGGCGAGCGTTGACGAACGCTCGCGACCGCCGTGCGTTTCCTCGCCGTGGCTCAAAATCAGATGCGCGCCGAGGTCGAGAGCGCGGGCACGCTCGGCCAGCGCGCGGCGGTTGACGAGTTTCGCTCGCGCCTTCGTCAGCGGCCCTTCGTCGGAGCCGGGAAATATTTCATACAACTCGCGCGTCAGGATGAGTTGCAACACCGCGTCGCCGAGAAATTCCAGCCGCTGGTTGTGCGCGGTCGCCACGCCACTCTCGTGCGCGACGGACGGATGCGTTAGCGCGAGGCGCAGCAGGGTTTCATCCCGGAATTTGCAGCCGAGGCGGTCTTGAAATGCGGCAAGGTCGGACACGGTGAAAGACATTTTTGATTTATGATTTGCGATTTACGATTGCCCGAAAGTCCGCAAATTTGATTTCAAATCGTAAATCATAAATCGAGAATCATAAATTCAGCTTTGCAGCGGGGTTTCGACCGGTTGTTCCGCTACAGGCTGCGGAGCATCGTCATTTTGAATGGTCGTTGGCGGCGGATTCAGGCCGTGTTCCAGCAATTGCGCCACGTCGCGCTGGACGGCCTCGAGCTGATCCAAATGCAAATCCGGGTCGGCGATGGTGAAAACGTCGCCCGTTCCCGGCTGCTCGTAAATGAACACGCGCTTGCCGGCGCGGACAATTTGCTCCTTCACTTTCAGGATGCGCTTGCGTTCGAGCATGACGGCCAGGATGAACGCGGCGGGCGCGTAACGCGGATCGTTTTGCTCGATGAGCTTGCGCAGCAGGGTCTCGGCGGTCTCCTTCTGGATGGCGTCCACCATCGGCGGCGGCACTTCAAAAATTCCCTGCCAGTGCGAAATGAATCCTTTGCGCTCGCGCGCGCCATCGCTGAACTGGCTCTGCCAGCAGGCTTCGCAAACGTCCATGCGGCGCAATTGCTCCGCGTGCTCATCAAAGAGCAATGTGTGCAGCGATTGCTTGTCTGCAAATGGCTGGGCGCACGACTCACAAGCCGATGCGCGGGACTGGATGTTCCACTCGTTCATGGGCAGGCAATTTAGCCACAGATTGAACACAGATGAAACACAGATTTTGAAGAAAATATATCCGTGTTCAATCCGTGTTTCATCCGTGGCTGAAAATCAGTTTGCGAAATCGAAATCCGAACAGCTCATGAAATAATGGCAGCGCGGACAACACAGCTTGCATTTCTCATTGATCAACTCATGCCCGCATTGTGGACAAAATCGCTAGTGTTCGCCGGAAACGTTTTCGTCTGACGGAACGGGACAAGTTTCAGACGCCTCCCGATTTATTTTGCTGTCGTCAGCAATTGACATATCGAATCGGATTTTGACCACTTTTGCCAACAGACTTGTGCAAGTATTGCCCTCTTAAATCTTCGGCAACTTCGCCGTCGAATTCCCAACGGCCTGAATTTTTGAAATCTTCATCGGCTCTGGTTTGATAAGTTAAAGTTCCTGCCGGAAACCATTTCTTGATTCGATAAACTTCGCGCACGATGCCTTGGTAAACAGCCATTGCAATTTCAGCTTTTTCACGGCGCTTGCCGAGTTTCCAAATACCACGAGTCGCTTCCAAAAGCTCTTGAGCGCTCATGTCACTTCGGAAGAGCTGATTGATTGTGATTAACAATGCCGGATGTTCAACTGTTACGCGTTTTGCTGTCTTCTGCAAAAGCAACTCATCAACAGTTACTCGTCCAAACGAGTGGCTGTGTTCGCCACGAACCCGGTTGGTAAGCTGATTCAGACCGAGCAAATCAATAATCGTTGCTTCAAGCAATGTGGCTTGGTCGTCCGTTAAACCAAACCGAAGAATTTCGATTTTGGGTTCAAGTCCGGCACTCTGAAGCAGTCGAATTCTTTCAACTTTTTTGGAGTCAGTTTCATCTACCAAATGGCTGAATGCACGATTGCCAACACCCTTGCCAACATAAAACGGCTTTCCGTCGCGCGGATCAGAGTAAAGATAAACGTAAGATTTTAGTTGTTCAGAAATTTCTGGCGGAAACATTTTCATAACCAAGTTTTACTGCGTCCTTCCAAATTTTTTCTCCAGCTCGCGGTAGTTCATTTCAATCAGCGTCGGACGGCCGTGCGGGCAGGTGTAGGGCATCGCGCAACGGCGCAAATCCTCGACGAGATTTTCCAGCTCCGCGCCGCCGAGCGGGTCGTTGGCCTTCACCGCGTGGCGGCAGACGGTCTTGGCCACGGTGTGCTCGCCCAGCCGCGCCAGGTTCACCTCGCGTCCGGCGGCGCGCAATTCGTCCACGAGATCGAACACAAACCGGCGCGTGTCCGGCACCTTCACGAATGGCGGCAGCGCATCGAGCAGAAATGTCCGCTCGCCAAATTCGCTCAAGCCGACGCCGAGCTTGGTCAGCACGACAAGCTGTTCGCGCAAAAACTGCGCGTCGCGCGGCGGCAGTTCGATGGTCTCCGGCAGCAGCAATTTTTGCGACGGCGCAACTCCGCCCTGCTCAATCCGGTTCAGCATCTGCTCGAACAAAATCCGCTCGTGCGCTGCGTGCTGGTCCAGCAGCACGAGTCCGCGGTCGGATTCGAGCAGGACGTAAAGCTTGCCGATGACGCCGACGAGACGCATCGGAACGTTGAGCAGCGGAGTTGCGCCGGTCGAAGGCGCGGTTTGCGGCGAGGATGGAAGATGGACGACGGAGGATGGAGTTTGGGATTCGGTCGCCGCTGGTGATGTCGGCGAGAAACCCATTTTCAAAGGCGTTTGTGCGGCGGGCGGAATTTGAGGTGGAGTCGCCGGCGAGGGTTTGAATTTCTCCGGGAAATTCGGCAGGGCCGGCGCGGAAACTTCCGGTGCCGGTTGAAACTCCCCCTGCGCGATGACTTTGGGCTTTGGGCTATGGACTTTGGATTCTTGTCCGTGAAACGCGAGCAGCGCGTCATGCACGGCTTGCGCGACAAGTTTGCGGACTTCAAATTCGCGGTGAAACTTCACCTCGCGCTTGGCGGGATGGACATTCACGTCCACGGCGGCCGGATCAATTTCCAGAAAGAGGCAGCAGACCGGATAGCGGCCTTTCATCAGCGACGTGTGGTAGCCCTCGATGAGCGCGTAGTTGATGCCGCGATTTTCCACCGGGCGGCGGTTGACGAAAACGAACTGGCCGTCGCGCGTCGCGCGCGAGACGCCGGGCGAGCCGGTCAAGCCCCAGACGCGGATTTGAGATTTGAAATTTGAAATTTCAGATGCGGCGGATTTTTCCGGCGAAGCATTTTCAAAAATGTCGGTTTCGTCCGGCGCGGAAGCGCCGCCTTCATCTTCAAGTGAAGCGGAGAAATTCACTGACAAAAGTTTTTCGTCGCCGAGCAGGGCGCGGAAGCGTTCGCGCAGGGCTTCGATGCGGCTGGAAGTGGCCGCGCCGGATTTGACGGCGGGCAGTTGCCAGACGTTGCGCCCGTCCTTGACAAAGGTGAACGCGACTTCGGGAAACGCCAGCGCGGCAAGCGTGAGGTAATGCTGGATGTGCGCAGCCTCGGTTTCTTCCGTGCGGAGAAATTTGCGGCGCGCGGGCAGATTGAAAAAAAGCTGGCGGACTTCGACGCTTGTGCCGGGCGCGCTGCCGGCGGCCTTGACTTCGGCAATCGTGCCGCCATTGACGATGATTTGCGTGCCTTCAATAGTGGCGCGGGCATCTTGCCCGTGAGTTTCCAGCGTAACAGCGGAGATGCCTTCGGTGGCCGACACAGGCGAGACGCCCGTGCCACTACCGATTTCGCGTTCGCGCGTGGTCAGCGTGAAGCGGCTGACGCTGGCAATGCTGGGCAGCGCCTCGCCGCGAAAACCCAGCGTGGCGATGGACGCCAAGTCCTCGGCGCGCAGAATTTTGCTGGTGGCATGGCGTTCGAGGCAGAGCAGCGCGTCGTCGCGGCTCATGCCGGAACCGTCGTCGGTCACGCGGATGAGGCTGCGCCCGCCCGCGCCGATTTCGACGGTGATTTTCCGGGCATCGGCGTCGAGGGAATTTTCGACCAGTTCCTTCACGACGCTGGCGGGGCGCTCGACCACTTCGCCGGCGGCGATCTGGTTGGCGACCTGTTCGGAAAGGAGGCGGATGCGGTTCATGTGTTGGGGTGAATCGTTGAATCGTTAAACCGTTGCATCATCCGGCCAGTCTGTCGCCAGTCCGCTTCCGATGCAACCCTTCACGATTCACGGAGCAACGATTATTTTGCCAGCGGCAGCGCGAAGCAAAAAATCGCGCCGTGATCCGGCTCGTTGCGCACCCAGATGCGGCCGTGGTGGTCTTCGATGATTTTTTTGCAGATGGACAGGCCGAGGCCGGTGCCGTGCGCCTTGCCAAAGGTGACGAAGGGGGTAAAAAGTCTGCCGGCGATTTCGGGCGGGATGCCGGGGCCGGTGTCCTCGATTTCGGTGACGATTTCATTTTCGCCGGAATGAAAGCGCAGAAAAATCCTGCCGTCGTCCGGCATCATGTCGGTCGCATTGCCGACGAGGTTGAAAAAGACGCGGCGCAGGCGGTGTGCGTCCAGAGACAGTTTGCCGGCCGGCGGCTGGTTCTGAAGTTCAATGCGCGCGGACTTGGTTTCGGTTTCGGCCTGCAGGTCGGGGAGGATTTCCTTGATGAAGTCCGGGTAATTGACCCGCGCGAACGCGGCCTCCGACTGCTGGCTGCGGGTGTATTCCAAAATGTCGCCGACCATGTCGTTGATGCGCCAGACCTGTTTGCGGATGCGTTCCCAGGCCCGCGCGCGCTTTTCGGGCGCGGTGTCGGGCTGGCACACGGTTTCGGCGGAAAAGCCGATGATGGTCAGCGGCGTTTTCAAGTCGTGGATGATGGAGCGGGCGAAGGTGCCGACGGCGGCGAGGCGTTCGGCCTGCACGATTTCGCGGAGGTGGAGCTGGTTAAATTCGCGGAGGCGGCGGCTGATTTCCTGAAGGCCGTTGAAGGCGAGCGTCGGCGAGCGTTGCAGCAGCACGAGCATTTCATTGCGCGGAATGAAATAAACGAGCGTGTCTTTCAAGGCGGTTGCGGTGGCCGAACGCGGACGGTCTTCGATGACGGCCATTTCGCCGAAAATTTCGCCGGGGCCAAGCTGCGAGAAGACCCGGCACGCCTCCCCGCTGACCAGGCAGGAAATTTTCACCAGCCCGTCCTTCACCACAAAGACACCGTTACCGGGATCGCCTTCGCGGAAAATTTCACTGCCGGCGGCAAAGCGCTGCTCTCGCGTGATGGCACGCACCGCCTGCAGTTCGCCGGGCGCCAGATTGCGGAACAAGTTGACCGACTCAAATGCGATCACAAACGCACTTTATGACAAAACCCGGCGGCGTAAAGCCGGGAAATTTTCAAAAACACGGCCGGGTTGGAACCAAAACTTGACGTTCCACCAGATTTCCCTTAATTTGCGTTTTCCCCTTGCGGGGGCGTAGCTCAATTGGTTAGAGCGCTGCCCTGTCACGGCAGAGGTTACGGGTTCGAGCCCCGCCGCTCCCGC
>Ga0224534_1001657_pt1 | contig 11430 bp, 5 predicted proteins | sample 714E12024metaG_FD_172012 | JGI IMG/M metagenome (GOLD analysis project Ga0224534, IMG submission 172012) | Peat soil microbial communities from Stordalen Mire, Sweden - 717 E1 20-24 | ecosystem: Environmental > Terrestrial > Soil > Wetlands > Peat | place: Sweden: Norrbotten County, Stordalen... | reverse complement strand
ATTGTCGTGCTGAGAACGACAATTTTATCGGTCATCAAAAAAATCAAAGAGCGAATCAGCCAAGCAATGCTACTATTATGTTCCAGGGCCGCATAACATGAAAGCGCCGTTGAGCCGGTTGGCTTACGTCATGGCATTCCTCATGGTGGTTAGTTATGCCTTTTTCACGTTACGCGGCCCGAAAGGCATACCCGGCCTGCTGGAGAGACAGCACCAGATCCAGGAAGCGGAAAAGCGCAACGCCGGATTGGCGCGGGAGATCGAGCAGAAACGGGAGCATATCAAGCGCCTCGCCGACAACCCGGCCGAGCAGGAGAAGGAAATCCGCCAGCGGCTGAAGCTCGTGCACCCGGGCGAGAAGATCTACATTGTCGGGGAACCGGAAAAAAAATAGAGGCCGGACGCGCCGGCGCCAGCGGGCGGGCTTGAGGCGGTCACTTCTTGGCGTCCTGGGGAACGCTGCGGAAAGTGAGAGTCTCGATGGACCATAGCGCCGGAACCGGGCGGGTGGCGCCACCGCGGGTCATGGAACTGGTGCTCGAAAGCAGGTCGGTGAGCGGGTCGGATGCGCCGCGGGTTCCTGCTTCGGTGCGCACACCCTCGAAGTGGAAGACTTCGGGATTGTCGATGGCGTTGTCGCTGGTAAGCAGGAAATAAGTGTCCACCCCGAAGGGCGAACCGATTTCGATATCCGCCTCGGCCGAAACGCCAGAGAGCGGTATGAGCGGCTGGAAATCGGGTTTGTCGCCCACCTGGGCATAGGGGAGGCGGTTGCCTTCGTTACCGCGGCCGGGTGGAGGAAAGACGCGCGTGCCATCGCCGAAATGGTCGATGACAAAGACATACACCCAGCGCGGCGCGAGCGAGTCGCGAGCGGCCAGGGCAGAGGGGTCGGCGCGAAGGTAGAGCTTATACCGCTCGCCCTCTTTGAAGTCGCCGGAATCCTTGACTTCACCGAGCGTGCCATCCACCACCTGGCGGAATGCCAGATGGTAAGGAAAGGTTTCCTGGGAGGGCGGCGATTGCAAGGTCAGCCAGGCGCGGATGCGAGCCAGCAGCAGCGCCATCCTGGTCAACTCGGCGCCGGCCGCACGGACGCCTTCGGAACCTTCCCGAAGCTTCACCCAATCGCTGCGAATGGGGAGCGGCAAATATCCCGAGGCGCGCTTGATCTGGCCGGCGGCATCGCGCACACTGGCCTCTGTGGAATCGGGGAGTAACCAGGCATACACCGGGCCGCTATCGGAGATTTTTCCCCAGAACCAGTACTGCGCGCCAGAGGGGGCAGTCGAAATCTCAACCGCCGAATGATCGGGATCGCCCAACGGAATGGCCGGCAGCAGGCTGGTGGTGGGAGGCAAGCGCACCAGCAGGCGCGCTTTGGGTGGGAGCAGGCGTTTGATATCGGCGGCGGTGGGCTCGGCTGCGAGAATAGTTGGCTTGGTGGCGGGATTGGTTTCGAGAATCCAGGCCGACCCGTTCCAACTGACGACGTGAGTAGGTGCGCCGGCGGTGGGGTCGTCGAGCCAGTCGATGGCGGCGTCGCTGCGCAGTTTTCCGAACTCGGCGGCGGCACGCTCCACGACGGTCGCGGGGGCCGGTTTGGGAATCGAAACTCGCAGACCGGCTTTGGCGGGAACCACCCAACGCTCCAGCGCCAGTACGTCTCCCGGCTTGACGCTGCCTTGGCCGACGACGCGCGCGATGGAACCGTTGAGGCCGTCGGAGGAAGCGATCTCCACGGTCACAGCAGGCTGGCTGACGGTCTTGAGGCGGCACCTGGGGAAGAGACCGATGGCGGCGCCGCCGCGCAAACGGATGTCGGCGCCTTTGACCGAATCCACCACCACGGTGAGACCGCCGCCGGCGGCCGGCGGCTGGCCCAGGATCGTTTGGGAGAATCGCGACGGACCACCCATGACCGGCTGTTGGATGGCGCCGTTCGCGCCGAGAGCAGCCATGGTGCGGGCGAAAATGCGGTCCATCGGTTCAGAGGCAAACCGGAGCGACTGGGCCAATGCCCAGGTGAACGCGCCGTGCGGGCCGTCTTCGGTCTGGACTTCGCGGGCTTCCTGGTTGGGCTGGGCGGCGGCCAGCGTGAGCACGCCGAGCATTTCGGGATCGATGGGCTGGTGGGTAGCGGGATCGCGGTCGGGAGGATCGTTGGCCACGGGCTCATGGAGCGTCACGCCGGGAGTGCCGGCGCGCGTGCCGCTGTTGGTGCGCGCTTTGCCGCTCGAGTTCCAGACGCCGCGGGCGAGCGAGCCGCTGTGGCAGCTATCGGCGATCATGGTGACGATCACACCCTTGCGGGCGGCGTGGAAGAGGATGCGCGAGATTTCCTTATCGCGGATGTCGGGGACGTTGCGCCAGTTGTCGGCGGGCACCAGGGTCTGATCCTCCTGCTGCTGTTCGGCGCTGGCGCGGTTGTTGACATGGTTGCCGTGGCCGGAATAGTAGAACAGGCGCAGGTCGCCGGGCTGGGCGTCGTCCACCAGGTTCTTTTGCAGAGCCTGCAGGATGGCATCGGCGGTGGCGTCCTGATCGGTGAGGACGACGAAATCCTGGAAGCCCAGGCTTTGGAGAACCGCCTTCATGAGGCGGACATCGTTGACGGCGCCATCCAGGTCGTCGAATCGCCAGTACTTGGCGTCGCCCTCGACGGCGGGGCGCTTGACCGCGGGCGGCTTCAAATCGCGCAGTAGTTGGGCCTGGGTGGTGGCGTCGGGATTGTAAGTATCGATGCCCACCAGGATGGCGCGGCGCGACGCACCATCGAGAGCCGACCCGAGGGCCGCCAGGGCAAAGACAAGAAACGCGGCGCGCCCCAGATCCGTATAGGGAGAAAGGGACACCAATGGTATGATAGCCGATACGTCGGGAGGACGTAAGAGATGAAGACGAATCGCAGGGGATTCCTTTTTGGAACTCCATTGGCCGCTTTCGCACTGGCGCAGTTCGACGAAGAGGCCTTTTCGCAAACTTCCAATGCCGGCGCGCCGCCGGATGTGGTGGATTTCTGGGTCAGAGACATGGGGGTTCCCGCCCACATGGTGCTGGGCGGAGAAACCACCAGGGGGCGGCGCGCTCAGGCCGGACCGGAGACCTCCAACCTGGCGCGCGAGCCGCTATTCCTGCACTACGACCCGGAGGAGGGATCGTTGCTGCCCGCGGACCAGATACCGAGCGCGAAGATGCACGCGTTTACCGACGCCAAGTTGGATTTTCAGTTGGTGCGGATGCGGCTCAACCCGGAAGACCACAAGCAGTTCGAGAACTTCACCTCCGGCGGGATCTATCTGGACTTCCAGCAGGGGCAACCGCAATCGATGTTCGGCGAAATGGTCTCGCTGGCGACCACCAGTTTCAGCGCGATCTTTCCTGGGGCGAAGAGCGCGGCGAGCGGATCGAAAAGCGGCGCCAAAGGCGGTTCCAGCAGTTCGGGCAGTGCAGCTTCGAAAAGCCCAGCAGCCACTCCGGCAGCGGCTGCGGCAGCGCCGGCGGCCGCCATACCGTTGCAGGCGGCCAAGCAGTCGCAGTCGCTCACGCTGCCGGGCGGGATGGGGAAGCACTCCTTCGCCTGTTTCGCCAAGGACCCGCGAAAAACCCTGTTCGGTTCTTTTGTGGATGTTATGTCGAAAGTGGTCAATTCGCCGCTGGTTTCCTACCTGCCGCTGATGTCCTTCCCGGTAGTGGGGAGCATGGGATTGGCGGGCATCAAAGGCCTGGTGGGAAGCCTGCAAGGGCAGGGTGGGCAGCAGCAGTGGATCCTGCAGAGCCCGCCGATGGACGTGACGGCCACGGTGGATGGCTCCAAGGCTTCTCCGGAGGCGTTGCGGCTGCGCAGCGGAAGCTACATCGTGATTCCGAAAGAACACGCGTCTGCGATCAAGGACCAACTTGGCAAGCTGAAGATCCTGGACGGCTTTCTGGTGCCGAAAGAAGCGACGTCCTTGGATGTGTTCGACGCGGCTCCGCAGACCGCGCAGATGGTGAGCTACATCTCTCTGCAGGTAACGGTAGCCAACACCAAAGGCGGCACCAAGACGGCGTAGGCCTCGTCACGCTCCCGGACGGTCGCGGCTCTGAAAGCAAGCGGGGCGAGTTGCTGGTAGCGGCAGAGAAGAAGTTGAAACGGCAATTGCCACTCACCCTTAAAGAGGATTCAACATTCTCAAACCTCGATTGTCTTGACCTGAGGTTTGACTTTGGTGGCGCTACTGGAAATTGCCGATCAGGACAAACGGCGCCCAGTAAAACGGGTGCGAATAACCGGCGTCCTGCTGCGCTGTCGCCGCCTCTCGCGCATTCTTGACACCGCGATCGCTCGCGCCAGCCGCTTGCGCGGCGGGTCCGCTCAGGAATGCCAGTTGCGCTTGACGCAATGCCTCCGCTTTGCCGTCGGCGGCATGTTTCATCCATCGATCGTAGAAGTCGCTCATCAGCCGGCTTGTACTCGCGTCGTTCACGTCCCAAAGTGTCGCCAGCACCGCTTCCGCATCCTTCTGCTGGGCAACCATGCCCAGGCTGTCCATCTCCAGGCCATTCCTCGATGTATAGTCTTTCGCCGTACTGCACGCCGAGAGAGTCAGAAGGCGCGTTCCGTGAAAGGCAACCGGAGAATTTTCCATATCCGAGAGATTCCACGCATATCCCTTCGCTTCTCCGGCGTCTTCTCCGCCCAGCATCAGGTAAGGTTCTTCGCCACTGCCCGTCTCCACCACAAAATGGCTGGCAATATGCACCACGGGAAAGCTCCTGCCGGCGCCAAGCTCGGTCTTCAACGCGGCCAGAGTGAACTGTTCATTGGGCAGCAGCTTTCCCTCCATCGGCCCGTGCGATTCAGGCACGGCTGGGTCGTGGACCACGGCATCCAGCTCCGGCATCACGCCGGGCAGCGCCGGCAAACCGCCATAGCTCTTGGATAAGCCCATCGCCAGCACACTTGGCTTGGCTCCGCCCAGGAGCGGTGAATCCGCCATGTGGCCATAACTCGCGGGAGTGAAGAGAACGTTGTTGAAGCGCTCGACCAGGTAATGCCGGCCATCGTAGAGCGCCGCCATCGGCAGATAGCGCAAGGCGTCGTCCAGGGACCACAGCAGGGTGGCAACACGGCCTTGCGCGCCGGCGGGTGTTTCCATGGCCTTCAACTCATCCTCCAGGGGAGCTGCGACCATGGCATATAACTCCTGCAGACGCGGCCGTGGATCGGAGCCGCGCGAGCCCAGCGCATTGAGCGCCTGAAAGGCCTTGCCGCGCACTTCGGCAGGCGTGGCCTTCAACTCGAACTTCTTGCGCGTGTTGGCCGTGACCACAATCGTATAGGCATGATTGTCGCCCAGAAGCAGACGGATGCCCATCACGCGCGGACCCAGTTTAGCCAGCGTGTTCTCGAGATAACTCTCGGTCGCGCTATCGCCGTCGGAAGCTCCGGCTGCTTGAGGGGCGCCGGATTTCCACTCGAGCTCTGAAGAGATCGTGCTGGCGAAGAAGGCCAGTATCTCCCCGATTTCCCGCTCCATGGTCGAATTCAATGCCTTCCATCGGGCGTCTTCCCCTGAGGTGCGCACAGCTTTGCCCTGCAAGCCCGCGGACTCGACGCTGAGCTGCTCAAAAGCCAGCGCCCTCTTCTCCAGCTCCGCCAGCCCGCTCTGCGCCTTCTGCTGTGCCGGAGTGAGCTTCAGCGGCGCAATTCCGGGCAATGGATTGGCGGCGGCGCCATGCACAATGCCTTTCAACTCCTGTTCTTTCAGAAGGTCGAGAATCTCTTCGGCTTCGCCGAGCCGGTTGGCCTCAACCAGAAGCTCCGCCAGCACGCGATAGCTCTTCGCCTTCGATTGCACAAATCCAGCTTGCAGAGCCTTATCCATCGCCGCGATGTTCCTGCGAATCTGCTGGTAGGCGCTCACCGCATCCATCCCGAAGAAGATTGCTTCCTCGGGGCGATGCTGGTCGCGGAAGCCGACCATCAACGTGGTTTCAATTCCACCCTGTATCTCCGGATCGCCCGCAACCTTGGCCAAAGCCAATGCCGCGAGTTCGCTCGCCAACGCCTTTTCCTTCTCTTTCCGCTCCGAGTACGCCCACCCGATGGTCATCATCGCCAGCGCTTCGCCGTGACGGTCCTCGACTTCGCGCCAGATGGGCAGGGCCTGGTTGTCGAGCTCGAGTGCCTTGTCAGCCTCTCCCAGATTCGAATAATCGCGGCCCATGTTGTTCAAGGTCATCGCTTCGCCGCGACGATTCGCCGTCTCGCGCCAGATGGGCAACGCCTGCTCGCAGTACTCCAGCGCCTTTCGCGCTTGCCCCAGGTCCGCATGAGCCCTGCCAATATCGTTGAGAGCCAGCCCCTCCCCGATGCGGCTTCCCACTTCGCGCCAGATCGGCAGCGCCTGGTTGTAATAGTCCAGCGCCGTCTGGTGCTGCCCCAGATCACGATACAGGCGCCCCATGTTGTTCAGCGTCAGCGCTTCGTCCTGCCGGTTGCCGACAGACCGCGATATCGACAGCGCCCGGTTATAAACTTTCAGCGAATTCTGCTTCTGTCCCAGGTCCGCGTACGCCCTGCCCATACTGTTCAACGTCAGCGCCTCGCCGCCTTGCTCTCCCTCTTCCTGCCAGATCGGCAGGGCCTGGTTGAAGTACTTGAATGCCTCCGTGCCCTGGCCCATGGCAGAGTAGGTCTCTCCCAGGTTGTCCAGCGTGTTCGCCTCGCCGGTGCGGCCGCCTGCCTCCCGCAGGTTCGCCGGCAGCGCTTCGCCCAGTTCCTTCAGATCCCTTAGCTGCCCCAGGTTGCGCAGCCGGTCCCTCCTGCTGAGCATCCGCGCCCCTCCCTGCCTGATGCCAAGGTCGCTCCAGATCGTCAGCGCCTGGTTCAGTTCCTTCAGCGCCTCGTCCCGCTGCCCCAGGTTGTTATGGGCCCTGCCCATATTGGTCAGCGTGTTGGCTTCGGCCGGCCGGATCCCCAACTTGCGCCAGATGGACAACGCCTCGCTGAACAGCGCCAGCGCCTTGCCCTCCTGGCCCAGGTCGATGTACACCCTGCCCATGTTGTTCTTCGTCATCGCCAGGGCGGCATGGTTGTTGGCGTTTTGTTCGATGAGCAAGGCCTCGTTGAAGCAGGCCAGGGCCTTTTGCATGTTTCCCGCTTGCCGGTACAGATAGCCAAGGGTAATCAGCTCAACCCCTTCGTCGCTCACCCGCCGCGCCGCACGGGCCCGCGAGAGCAGTTGTTCATGTTGGACGATCTGAACTTGAACAGGCGAACTCTGCGCGCTGGCCGCTGTGCTCGCAAGCAGTCCAAAGGCGAGGCACGCAATCACTCGAACTCTCTGCGCCAGAATCATCTTTCTCCCTCCACTACCAGGGGTTGGCACCTGATTGGTCAGTCAGTCTCATAGCTCCCGCGCTGCCGCAATGAAGGGGCATCCATCATTTGACAGCCAGGTTTTCACGCAGGAAGGCCACCACTTTGGTTACCGAATCGTTGGTCGCCTCGGGGTCCCATTTTATGTGGGCTTTCATCCCTTTGGCGGCGGGGTCGAACAACGTCATTTCGGGCCCATTCAGGTTGAAACCGTGCGTGGCGCCTGGATATTCCACCGTGGTCACGTGAAAGCCGTACTTTGTCGCGAGCAGGCTCTTGAGCTCCGGAACGGCCTTGCCGTCGCCATAGGAGTCCTCGGTCCCATAGAAGACGATCATCGGACCACCGGTCAGCTTGCTGCCGCTCTTTTCAAATTCTTTTGTGAAGTGGTCGCACACGGGGTAGAACAAGGCAAATGCGGCGAAGCTCTTGTCATCTCCCATCCATTGTTTAACGTTGCTTTCCATGGCTGTTCGCAAGGCTGTGTTGCCGCCCAGGGAAAAGCCCATGATGCCGATGCGGTTCGGATCGACGGCGGGCTGTTTTCGCAATTCCTTTAACGCCGCGAAGGCCATTGGCAGAAAGGTGTCGGGCTTCGGCCGGTCCGTGGTGCCCCGATAAATTCCGGTCTTGAAGTCGACTTCGAAGATCCCGATCCCTGCATCGAGCAGCGGCCGGCGATAGAGTTGGCCGCGCCGGTCGATTCCCGCGGTGCCGTGAACCAAAACGATAGCGGGAACCGGGCTCGTCGCGTTTTCCGGAAGATAAAGGGTGCCCGACACTTTGTAGGGATGCTGGGCATCGAGGGAAGAAAACTCAATCCACCTCCCCGCCTGGGATGCCGCAGATGGCATGACAAAAGCAGCGATAAGAACCACTGCAAGGAATCCAGCACACGTCCAACGCTTCATCATCAGCCTCCTGTCCTCTGGAGTCACGATGTCGTTCCACCGTCAACCTAACACTATACGCCCAGTTGCCTCGGCTGGCGGTGATTGTTGCATCCATGAGGAGCAGATTTGTAGCGGCGAGTCGGCGTCGCGACTGGAATCCGCAAAACCCGGACACCATTGAGGATCGGGGTCGCCGTGCGTTTGTGGTTCCTGAACCGGTAGAGGAACGCCCTGCTAGATAAAGCGAGGCCCAGATATCTGCCAGTCATTGAAACGTCTATCTTCGATCCCCTGAAAACCTCCTGTTTTACAGGCGCCCGGCTGTCACGGATGCGACATGCGAGCATTGAGGCGGATTACGGCTGGTACGGAGCGGATGTTTCCGGGGAGTCGCCGATGGTGTTGGTCAGGATGATGGAAACGGAATCGAGGATGTTGGAGCCGGTAACCGAGAAGGGGAGGGTCAGAGTGAATTGGCCGCCGTAGGTGGAGGAGGCGGGGCTCTGGAACCAGGAGAGCGCGCCAGCGGCGAGCGGAACCGTCACTTCGGTGGTTTGCAGCGTGCTGCCGACACTGGGGTGGAAGCGAACTACTGCCTGGGTTAGTTCGCGGGTGGTGCTCAAGGCGACGGTCTGCACCTGGAAGCCGCCGGCGGTCTGCGTTACCGTGACGGTGCGAACTACGGGGCTGGTCGCATCCACCTGCACGGTTCGGGTGATGCCGTCCGGCGTCGGGATGGAGTTGCCGGCCGCTGACAGCGAATCCATCGTGAATGTCATGGTACCGGCGACGCTGCCCGTCTGAACGGAGAGTTGCTGCGTGGCGAAGGTGGCATAGGTGGAGTTGGCTGGAATGGTAAACGTGGCGGAGCGGCCGCCGCTCGAGAACTGAACCGACGGATCATCCGCAGGCACTGTCGCGGATGAGGCGAACACCAGGTTGATCCGGCCGGTCACCGGAACCGGGTAGGGATCCGAGAGAGTCACGTCGATGATGGGCTGCTGCAGGGGGCCGTAATCATTCGCGAGCCCGCTGATGGTGAGGGCCGGAAGCGGCGGTAGCCCCACCACAATCGTCTGCACCTGGGTGGCGGCGAGATGAGCGGCATCGCTCACCTGCACGGTGAAATTGAATGTGCCGTTGGCGGTGGCGGTCCCGCTGATGACGCCCGAAGATGCGTTCAGCGCGAGCCCGGCGGGCAGCAAACCGCTCGTAATGCTCCAGGCGTAGGGGGGTTGGCCGCCGGCCGCGCCCAGCGTGAAGGTGTACGGTGTGCCCGCGACGGCGTTGGGGAGGGAGGCGGGTGTGGTGAACGTGATACCGGCGCCGATGACGATGGTGAACTGCTCTTGCGTGCCGATGCTGGCGGAGTCTACCAGCGTAACGGTGAAGGTGAAAGTTCCGGCTGCCGTCGGTGTGCCCGCCAGTTCGCCGGTGTGAGCGTTCAGCGCGAATCCGGGCGGTACGGAGCCGCCGCTCACGGTCCACAGGTAAGGCGGGGTGCCGCCGGCGCCGGCGAGTGTCACGTCGTAGGCGGAACCAGCGGAACCGTCGGGCAAACGGGCGCCGGTGGTGATGGTCAGGGCGGGCAGCACCGTGAAGCTGAACTGTTTGGACGCGCTGCTGCTGACCGCGTCCGTGACCTGAACGGTGAACGTGAAGGTGCCGGTCGCGGTTGGTGTGCCGTCGATGTGCCCATCGGAGTGGAAGATCAGGCCCGCGGGCAGCGAACCCGCAGTCACCACCCAAACATAGGGCGCAGTCCCGCCGGCGGGTTGCAGAGTTGCGGTGTAAGGGACTGCGCTGGTGGCGGAAGGCAAGACGGGCGGCGTGGCGATGGTGAGGGCGCTCGCCACGGTGAGGACAAAATCGGCGCGCACCGAGGAGGCAGTCGAATCGCTGACCTGAATGGTGATCGGGAACGTGCCGGCCCGTCCGGGTGTGCCGCTGATGACCCCGGAACCGGGGTTCAGAGTAACGCCGGGCGGCAAATTGCCGGAAGCAATCGTCCACGTGTACGGTGGGAATCCGCCAGCCGCCGCGATGGTCTGGGTGTAGGGCGCCGAAACGGATCCGGCCGAGAGTGTCGCGCCCGTAGTGATCGCCAGCGGGTTCACCACGAGGATTCCAAACTGGCCGGCGGCCTGCGCGCCGAAGTTGTCGGTGGCCTGCACGGAGAAGGTGAAGAGTCCCGCAATCGTGGGTGTGCCGCCAATCCGGCCAGTAGACTGGTTGAGCGAAAGCCCCGGCGGAAGCTGCCCGGAAATGATGGTCCAAACGTACGACCCCGATCCGCCCGATGCCGTGAGTGACACGGAATACGGCGTCTGGACGACGCCTGCCGGCAGTGGCGGGGTGGTGAGCGAAACCTGAGAGATCACGGTGACGGTGAAGCTCTTCAAGGCAGACGCGGATGCGGCGTCCGTCACCTGGACCTGGAAAGTGAACACTCCTGGTGCGGCGGGTGCGCCGCTGAGCACTCCGGCAGCGGTCAATGAGAGTCCGGGCGGCAGCGAGCCCGAAGAGATCGACCAGCGATAGGCGCCGGTTCCACCGGTGGCCGCCAGCAGTTGTGAGTACGGGGTCCCTACCGTGCCGCCCGGCAGTTGCGGGGTGGTGATGACGAGTGGCGCGGAATTGACGGTAAGGGTCAGAGGCTTGGTGGCAATCGTGAAGGAGCTATCGGTCACCTGAACCGTGAAGCTGACGGTCCCGGGAGCGGAGGGCGTTCCGCCGATGGCGCCGGCCGCGTTCAGCGCGAGTCCCTGGGGCAGAGAGCCGGAGGCGAGGGACCACCTGTATCCGCCGGTGCCGCCGCCTGCGGAAAGCGACTGCGAGTACGCAGTGCCGACGGTGGGGTTCGGAAGCGAAGTGGTGACGATGGTGAGCTGCGGCGGTGAAACCGTAATGCTGAGCGGCTTGGTCGCGGTGACGCTGGAACTATCGATTACCTGGACCGTGAAGTTGGCGGCTCCCGGCGCAGAAGGCGTCCCGGCGATCATACCCGCAGCACTCAGAGAGAGTCCTGCCGGCAGCGAACCGGAGGCGATCCACCACGTGTATCCACCGGTCCCGCCACTGGCGGCGAGTGTTTGAAAATAGGCCGCCCCCTGAGTGCCGGCCGGCAGCGATGAGGTGGCGATCAACAAAGGCGCCGGGTTGAAACACGTG
>Ga0224534_1001656_pt1 | contig 11442 bp, 9 predicted proteins | sample 714E12024metaG_FD_172012 | JGI IMG/M metagenome (GOLD analysis project Ga0224534, IMG submission 172012) | Peat soil microbial communities from Stordalen Mire, Sweden - 717 E1 20-24 | ecosystem: Environmental > Terrestrial > Soil > Wetlands > Peat | place: Sweden: Norrbotten County, Stordalen... | reverse complement strand
GCGACGCAAATTCCTTCGCAACGCGCGCCCTTCTTCGACCAGTGAGCGCGGGCGAGTCTCCAAAGACGGGCTGCGGCTTCCTGCTATCGACCCACCAAAGCAACCCTACGAAGCAAAGGCCGCCAATCACAAAGAGAATAGCCGTAAGGGTAACGCGCTCAGCGGTGTCGCGCATGGACGCCAGCCACCAACCAACCCTAGCGAAAAAGATTAGCGCCGCGAGCGTAAAACTCAGCTTCGCCATTAGAAACGCTGGAGGGTTCATGCTCATGACAGCGAACCCGACACCCACGAAGACCGCGCCAATGACGCTCGTGACCGCCCAACTGAAAAGATCCGTCCACATGCTGCAAAAGGTCCTCTCGATGAGGTCCTATCTTGCATTTGGGCGCACTCCTCTGCTATCATTTGAGTGGCTACCCAAACGTTCGTCGAGAAGCCCGACCGCAAATCGGGCTTTTCCCTTTTTCGGCTTCAGTTTACCACCCCCGGCATCCGAAAAGCGATTTTTCGTGGTATGCTCTGACGACAGGCAGCTTGTCCGAGCAACCGGACGAGCGAGAACCGGACATGAAACTGTGGACTCCCCGCTACGACTGGCCCGCTCTCCTAACCCAACTCGCATCTATCCCTGAAGCAGACCTCCTGAAGTCCTATCCCTCATCCTTCGAAGCAGCCTTGAAGAGTGCCGAGCGAGGAAAGCTCATTGAACCCGGTGCCGTAGAACTGGCCGACGAGCTGGTGAAGACCAACTCCACCGCAGCCTTGAGGGATCTGCTTCAGGATGAATTTGCCAATGCGCAGCGGAATACGCCGGCTCCGAAGCTGAGCGTGCCTAAAACGGCGCCGGCGGCACAGGCGAGCACGCCTTCCGCTGGAATCAGCAGCTCGACCGGGAGTCGGCTTCAATGGGCGATCATCTGGGTGTCGGTTCTGACGGCCGCGCACGTTTGGCTGGGGCTGGATCTCAGCGACCTCTGGCCTAACCCCGGTTACCGTTGGGGGCTCGGCGGCTACCTGTACCCCGCCTATACCGACCATCGCCCTGAACTCGCCTTCGTCATCCTGGTCGTCGGCGCTTTGCTTTTATGGCAAACCTCAGGTCGCTGGCCAGCGGGAGTCAGAACGCCGGCTGGTTCACTCCGGGCTATGTTTCGATCCACGAAGGCCCTGGTGGTTGCCTGCCTCATTATTCTCCTGTTTCTGTTGGCCCTTCACTTCAATTCAGCGGCACAAGCCCAGAGGCGGCGCGGTTCCGGGAGTTTCGGCAGGTTTGGAAGCTCTAGCAGCTTCACAAAGTGGGCTCCGTAATCAACGCAACTTTAGGACACTACCTGGCCGCGGCCCAAAGGCCTGGAATGATAGACTGATTATAGAGCTCGCTTTTTGAACCCGTCCGGTTCGGAACACTGTAAAACATGGCACTATTCTCTCCGGCGCAGGTTGTCGGATACATCGCTCTCGCTCTTGGCATAACGGCTTTTCTTCAGAAAAGCGATGACCGTCTCAAGCTCTTCAATGCGACTCAGGGTCTGGTTTACGCTTTACATTTCGTTCTGTTAGGGAACCTTCCCGCCTCCACCAGTGCGCTCTTATCGTCATTGCGGTCGTTCCTGGCGCTGCGATATCGGTCATGGCTGCTGGGTGCGGCGATTATCGTTGCGAACGTCGGTCTGGGCGCGGCATTCGCCAGAAACACAGCCGGTTGGTTGCCTGTAGTCGGCTCGTCGATTGCGACGATTGCGATCTTTACGATGAGAGGTGTTCCGTTCCGATCCGTGTTGCTGGCCAGCACTCTGCTGTGGTTAGCCAACAACATCCTTACCGGATCGATCGGCGGCACATTGTTGGAATTGGCAAACGCCACCGTCAATATCTCGACCATCATCCGCATGGTCAGGTCGTCGCCGGGGACCCGCTCGCGGTTCTCGGGTGTCGCCCAATCGGAGCGGTCGTAGCGCCGCGTCGTTGAACCCGCATGGCAATTCCCGTGACAATCGAGAATATGGAGAATCACAGCGGCCGGGCGGACAGGATCTGGGCCGACATCGAGCGCATTCGCGCGCAAGCCCCGGTAATCCACAACATCACGAACTACGTGGTCATGAACACTACTGCCAACGCACTGCTGGCGATTGGCGCATCGCCCGTCATGGCCCACGCGGAGGAAGAAGTCGAGGAAATGACCGCCATCGCACGGTCGCTCGTCATCAACATCGGAACGCTGAGCACGCCTTGGATCGCAGCGATGTTCAAAGCGGGAGAAGCCGCCCGGCGGAATGCGCGGCCCATTATCCTCGACCCGGTGGGGGCAGGCGCCACGACATTCCGGACCGCCACCGCGCGCAAGCTGCTGGCCGAACTCTCGCCCGCAATCGTACGAGGCAACGCGTCCGAGATTCGCGCGCTGGCCGATGACGAACGGAGTACGCGCGGCGTCGACAGCGCATACCAGTCGGAAGATGCGGCCCAAGCCGCGGATCGGCTGTCCGCCCGCTACGGCTGCGTGGTGGTGACGAGCGGCGCCGTGGATCTGATCTCGTCCGGTGGCATGACGACTCGTGTCTTCAACGGACACCCGCTCATGCCGAAGGTAACGGGCCTGGGATGTACGGCCAGCGCCCTCGCCGGCGCATTCGCGGCCGTCAACGCATCCGCGCGCGACGCGGCCGTGAACGCCATGGCTGTGATGGGGATTGCCGGCGAACTGGCCGCGGCCCATTCGCGAGGACCGGGGACGTTTCTCGTTCGCTTCCTGGATGCGTTGTACCTTCTGAACGAATCGGACATTTGCGAACGGGTCAAGGTACGGGAGTCGTGAAGCCCCTGCGCGATTGGAGGTTGTACCTGGTCACGGACCGCTCGCTGGCGCGTGGACGCTCGATTGCGTGGGTGGTTGAGGCGGCATTGCGCGGCGGAGTCACCGCTGTCCAATTGCGCGAGAAGAGTTGCCCCGCGAGCGACTTTGTTCAACTTGGCCGCGAGTTGAAGAAGCTCCTTGGTGGGGCATGCTTTAGCTTGCCCAGGGTCCCATTGATCGTCAACGATCGGGTGGACCTCGCGCTAGAGATCGGAGCCGATGGCGTTCACATCGGACAACACGACATGGACCCCGGGCGCGCGCGAAGGCTACTCGGTCCCGACGCCATCATAGGTCTGTCGATCGAGACCGTCGAGCAGGCTCGGGCAGCCGTGTCGCTCGATGTCGACTATCTCGGTGTGGGGCCGGTGTTTGCCACTGCCACGAAGATGGATGCCGCGCCGCCGTTGGGCCTGGCGGCTTTGGCGCAGGTATGCGCGATCTCACGGCACCGGATTGTGGCAATTGGAGGGATCGGCCTGGAAAACGCGCGCCAGGCGATCCATTCCGGAGCTGACGGAGTCGCTATCGTTTCGGCCATTTGCGCGGCCGGCGATCCCGAGCAGGCCGCCAGGGACCTCCGGCAATCGATCGATGCGGCGCTCCGGACCCGCCCGCCATCGAGCGCCCCACGGCCAGTATCCTAAGACGTATGCCCGAATTGGTGTTCGAGGTTGTCCGGCATCTCAAGCGCCTACAGCTTGTCCGGCAACCAACTCATGAACCGTTAAGGCCTCGTTTGGAATCGCCTGGCGCGCGAGTTCGATGTGATGCGCATGGTGCGTGAACAGGAGCACCTGCGTCTTTCTTGACAGCTCGGATAGTACCCGCAGAGCGGCGGCGGCGCGCTCGTTGTCGAACGCCATCAGGACATCGTCGAGAATCACGGGACACTGCCCGAACCTGCCGGAGTGATCTTCGATGTAGGCCAGCCTGAGCGCGAAGAAGAGCTGATCCCTGGCGCCGTCGCTCAAGCCCGCGACATCGACGTGGTCACCGGAACCTGCCCGAACGGCCCTCAGAACGCGCCGGTTTGCGTCATCGAAATCGACCGCCAGGCCAGTGAACGAGCCGCATGTCAAGTCGTTGAGATAGTGCCCAGCGCGTTCCAGGAGCGGGTCTTGATGCCGGCTCCGATACCGCTCGATGGAAACGTTCATGAGCCGTGCGGCGATGTGTTGCTCCAGGTACTCCTCCGCCAGGTCGGCGATCCGTGCTCCCGCGGCCTGTTTCTCGGCCGCCGCCTGGCTTAGACTGGCGGAAGACTCGTGCAATTGAAACTCCTGTTCCAGTTCCACCGCGCGCCGGGCACTTTCCTGCTTCTGCCGTTCGTACTCCTGTTGCCGCGTTTCCAGATCCCCGAGTTGCGCCGGCAGGGCGTCCATATCGAGCGCGGCCACGGCTTGGGTCAGTTCATCCAGGCTGCGGCCGGCACAGGCGGGAACCAACGCCGCGCGCTGCTCTTCGGCCTGGTTCGATAGGTCGCGCTTGCGGCTTGACTGTTCGATGGCGGCCACGAGGAGGTCCGGTTCTTCCACGCCGGCTTCCAAGCAAAGGGCAGCGAGTTCCTTGCGCTCACGTTCGGCCGCAAGCTGCGCCTGGCGCAGCCCTTCGCGGGCATGCTCGATGTCGGAAGCACAGGTCGCGGCTGCGTCTTCGCTCTGTTTGGCGGAAGTAGCGGCGCCATTGAGTCGCTGAATCGTGAGCAACGAGTCAGCGCTCTGCGGGGCGATACCAGATCGCGTCGCCATCTCCTCAACTGCGGCAGAAAACTCGCGATCGTCCCTCTCCATTGTCTGGATGCGGTGGACTAACGCATTGATCTGTTCCGAATCGGCGGCGACCGTGTCCAGCAATCGGACGACTTCCTGTACGGCGTCGGGCTTCGCCTCCGCCGGCACGGGCAAGCCAGTCGTGGCGGTTGCCCATTGACGCTCCCAGTCGGCAAGGGCCTGCTCCAGCTCGAACCGCCGCCGCTCGGTATTCGCCCGTTCGTCCTCCAGCCGTTTCTGTTCCCTTTCGAGGTCCCGCCTTTGGGTGCGGGCGTCGTTCACGCGTTGCACGATGCGCCGCCCCATTTCGACCAGTTCTGCGAGGGTGCCTTCGGAGGTGACATCGAGGGGGTGAAGGGCCATTCTCAGGGCCTCTCGCCCAACGCGGATCTGGTCCTCGGACTGGTTCACCTGCTGCCGCAGCGCAGCGGCTGTACGAAGTTCCTCGACTACGTCTCTGCGCCGGTCGAGCCAATCCAGCATCTCGACGGGCGAGAGCGGCTCGATGGATGCCGGCGCCCAAAGGGCGCGCCACTCACGGTCAAGCCCCTGCCGCCTGTCGGCAGCCTCCTCGGCGGTTCTTCTGGTTTGCGCGAGTTTCTCCGTGGCCCGCGCCAACTGCTCAAGCCAAAGTACCTTCTTCTCGACACGGCCAGCGTGAATACGCAGCCCGTCGGCGATCCCGTCGGCGTGCCGCACGGCGCCTTCATAGGCTGCGTCGAGCGGCTGTTCGGCACAGGCTCCTGAGAGGAACTCGGGTTCGGCCGCCGCGTCCGGCTCGCCGTTGAGCCATCTATGTTTGACCGCGGCCCAGCCGAGTTCGCGTCTGGCCCGGCTCCTGTCGAGGTCACTCTCAGTGGGGACCTCACCCTGATCTTCGAGTTGTTGGATCTTCTGCTCGAGCTTTGCGATCTCGACATGCGCGCCGGCTTCATCGGTGGCGATCTGCCGTTCGGTCGTGTCCTGGCCGGTGTATCGCGCCTGGTACACGCGTACAGTCGCGGTGAGCGGGGCTTCCAGGTCCTGCAACTGCTCTCCGGTTCCCCCAAAGAGCGGTAGGGCCTTCAGGTCCCCTTCCGCACGCTTCTCTGCCGCCGCGAGTTGACCACGCGACTTGGCAAGATCGGTCTCCGTCGGGGTGCCTGCCACCGCACTTAGCGAGCGCTCGAGTTCCGCCGTGTCCGGAGACGCAGGGAGATCTTGCAGCGCCAGCCGATTCTCGTCGATGGAGGCGCCTAGCGCTTCGGCACGCTGGGTGTCACCCTCCAACCGGGTTGTGAGCCGGGGATGTTCTTCCGCGAGCCTGTTGATTTCGCTCCGCTGAACCACCTTGACCCGCAGATCCGCGCATTCGGCCGGATCAAGATCCAGACCGAGCAAGTGGAGGTTGCGGGCTACACCGTCTCGGAGCAGTTCCAACTCGACCTCCCGTTTTGGCCTGTCCTTGCGGCTGGCATCGATCTTTCCCGACAGGGCGAAGAGCTGCTCAATTTCCACCTTCAGGCCGGCCAGCACGGGATTGCGTTGTACCCCGGCGAGCTTCTCGGTCAGCCGTTTGAGTTCCGTCTGGCTGTTCTCGGCCGTGGTGGTGGCCTTGCTCAGCAGCTTGACCGCCCTTTCGTGACGCGTGGCGAAGTCCGCACCCAATACCGGAACGGAAGACATCGCGGCAAGATCGCTCTCCTTCTGCGCCAACAACACGACGGCCGGTGCAGCCTGTCGCAGCCTGGTGAGTCGCTGATGCTCACCGGCGCAGGACCGGATCTCACCCGCCAACCGTTCGCCCTCGCGCTCGAAGTCCTCCAACTCGCGGACGGCGGTGCGGTACGCGTGGGAACTGAACTTCTCCGAGCGAATCCGCTTGTCTGCCTCCTTGTATTCGCGGAGAGCCACGCTCAGCTTCGATTGCGAACGCGCATGGGGCTGAAAAAGGTCACTGGCGCGGCGCTCGAACCCGCGCAGGTTTTCCACCGCGGCGCCGAGGTCGCCTGCGGCGGCTAGTAGCGCCTGGCCGATGTCGCCTTTGCCTTCCGACAGTGCGCGCCCGCCTTCCACGAGGCGCTGGTAATCGATGCCGAACATTTGCGCGAACAGGTCCTGGTCAAGGACGGGCAGCACGCGGTTCCATTCCTCCGCGCTCACCGTCCGGTCCGTGCCGGCGTAGACGAGGCTGCGTACACCCTTGCCCTTGCGCCGCTCAACCCCGATGACACCTTCGGCAGTCTCGACGGACATGCCGACACGCATCATGTCCCAAGGATGAAGGAAGGCGTCGCGCTTCTCCGTCATGCCATAGAGAACTGCCTGCAAGGCTCGCAAGACCGTGCTCTTACCGGCTTCGTTGGGGCCGAAAATCAGATGGAGACAGTCCGTCTCGAATGTCAGCCGCTCGTTCTGGAACGGGCCATACGCGATCAGGTCAAGCCGCCGGATCTTCATCGGAGGCCTCCCTCAGCGGCCAGGCACAAAGCCGCGCTCCGCCTCACCCATATCCGAAAAGCCGCCGGGTCCGACAGCGCCCGAGCTACATCTGACTCGGCTAGCTCTCCTGTAAGCTGCCCGCTCAGTGTCGCAAACTGCTCCATCCATTCCCGGGTCAGGTGCTCGTCGGAGGCGATCTCCGCCATGATCTCGCGTATCTCGTCTCCAAGCGGAAACTCCGTCGTGGTCTTTGGCGGGAGTGTCTCCAGTAGGATGCGCTCTAACCAGATCTCGCCCAGGTCGGTGGCGATGCTGTTGAACCGGTCACGCAAGTCCTCATGTCGGGCGAACTCTCCGCTCAGTTCCGTCGCGCCGTGGAGGTGCAACCGTACGGCAAGCAGCCGCCCCGAGTTGTTGCGCTTCGCGGTTTCCAGAATCTCGGTGACCGCCCTGTCGGTATCGTCCAGCGTCTTCGCCCCGCTCAGATCGACCGATTCTTCGAGCCACCGTACGACATCGAGCGGCTCGAAGCGCGAAACGGTCCTTCCGTCGTCATCGACCGTCACGAGTTCGCAACCCTTGGGCCCCGTCTCGGGGATCTTGCGGCCCTGGAGGTTGCCAGGAAACACGATGGGCACGCCGTTCCGCTCCAGAGCACGGCGTTGGTGCACGTGCCCGAGTGCCCAATATTGATAGCCCTTCGCCGCCAGCGCGTCCACGCTCGCGGGTGCGTAGGCATAGTGTCGCGAATCGCCGTCCAAGCAGGTGTGCAGCAGACCGATATTGAAGGCGCCGGGCACCGGGGCCGGATAGGCGGCGGCCAAGTCACTTGTGGTGTTCGCTTCGCGGAAACTCTGCCCGTGGATGGCGACGTTCAAGGGTTTCAGATGCACAGTCTCCGGACGAGAATGTCCGAAGAGATGGACGTTTTCGGGATAGCGCAGTTCTCGCGTGAGTGTGTTTTCCGCGTCGTGATTGCCTTTGACGACGTAGACTGGGATGCCCGCTTGCCGCAGCCGTTTCGCTTGCTTGATAAAAAAGAGACCGGGCCCGGCATCGGGCCAGTCGCCATCCCAGAGGTCCCCCGCGATCACGACGAAGGCAACTGCTTCGCGAATCGCGAGATCGACCAGGTTCTCGAAAGCGCGCCTCGTCGCGGTGCGGATCTGGTCGACGGGGGCGTCTTCGAAACTCGACAGACCCCGTAGCGGGCTATCGAGATGAATGTCTGCGGCATGGATAAACTGGAACATTGGCGGATCGTCACCTCCGATACCACTCCAGCGTCCGCCGCATGCCCTCTTCGAACGAGAAACGCGGAGCGTGGCCCAGGTCGCGCACGGCCAGTGTGGTATCGGCTTGGGAATCGCGCACGTCGCCCGCGCGCCGGGCGCCGTAGATCGCCGGAATTTTGACTCCCTCCATCTTCTGCAGCAGCGCCCATGCCTGGTTCAACGTGATCCGGCCGCCGTTGCCGCCGTTGTAGAACTGGCCTGAAACGTTGCCGGCGCGGGCGGCCTTCAAGTTGAGCTCGGCCACGTCCTCCACGTAGGTGAAGTCGCGCGACTGTTCGCCGTCGCCGTAAATCGTGGGCGAGCGCCGCTCCAGAACCGCCTTCATAAAGACCGAGAGCACGCCCGAATAGGGGCTCGAAGGATCTTGCCGCGGGCCGTATACGTTGAAATAGCGCAGCGCCACCGTTTCCAGTCCGTAGACTCCCGAGAAAACCGCGCAGTAGTGCTCGCCCACCAGCTTCTGCACTGCGTACGGCGACTTCGGGCGCGGCGTCATGCTTTCCACTTTGGGCAGCACTTCGGTGTCGCCGTAGGCGGAGGACGATGCGGCGTACACCACGCGGCCCGCCTTTCCTTCCCGAGCCGCGCGCAGCACGTTGAAGGTTCCGTCGATGTTCACCTCGTGCGATGGTACGGGGTCGTCGATCGACCGCGGCACCGACGGAATGGCGGCTTCGTGGAATACCACCGCCGCCCCGCGGATGATGGGCGCGATCTCCTCGTAGTTTCGGATGTCGGCGCACTGGAAGTCGATCGACCCGCGCACTTCCTCCAAATTCGATTCGCGCCCGGTCAGGAGATTGTCGATGACAACAACCGTCCCGGCGCCCTCGCGCAGCAGGCTGCGCACAATCGCGGAGCCGATAAACCCCGCTCCTCCCGTGACAACGTAGTGGCTCAACATGGCAGTTTGGCGATCTCGGATTCCAGGTGGCGCAGAGATTCGTTGGCCAGCCGCTCGGCGCCAGGCGTAAAGTCGAAAGCTTCGAGCGATACCCATCCCGCGTAGTTGCGGCGCCGCAGGGCCTCCAGCACCGGCTTGAAGTCGTAGTCTCCGGCCCCGCAGTGGCGCCCGTCCAGCTCGTTGACGTGGACGTGGCGGATGTAGTCGAACCAGCGCTCCACCAGCGCCGCGTGCGGCAGTTGTTCGTCGATGGCGTTGTGCACGTCGAACATGGTCTGAATGTACGGGCTGCCGATCTCGCGCACCACAGCGACGGCTTCCTCGAGCGTCTCGACCACGTCGGATTGGTTGGCCGGCAGCGCTTCCACCAGCACGCTCACCTGGCGATCGGCGGCGTGCGGCGCCACCCCGGTTAAGCCGTCGATGAAGTTGCGGGTGGCTTCCCCGCGCGTGAGCCCGCCCGTGGTGGACCGCTGTTTGGGCGAGCCGAAGACCATCACGCCGTTGGCTCCCAGGTCCGCGCACAGATCGATCAGATCGCGGATGTGCTCCCAGCTTCGCTGGCGGAGCGAGGCGTCCGGTCCGCTGACGTGCAGCCCCTTGGGGCTGACCATCAGCCAATGCAGGCCCACGAAGCTCAATCCTTCGGACTGGATGATCTCGCGGTACTCTTTGCGTTCGGCCGCGGTGATATCAGCCGGCTTCTCCGCCAGGGTGAACGGCGCGATTTCAATGCCCGTGTAGCCGGCCTTGCGGATGGCTTTGCACGCTTTGGCGAACGGCCATCCCTCGAAGGCCTCGTTACACATGGAATGGCGAAAGCGGTACGGCATGAATCACCAGTATAATAGGCGGCGTGGTGCCAACCACGAACCTCGAGTGCCTGCTGATCGCCGACGATCTCACGGGCGCCTGTGACGCCGCGGTGCATTTTGCGCGGCGCGGGTACCGGACCCAAGTTCACCTGGATTCCCACGGCGAAGAAACCAGCGTGCTCGCCATCAGCACCGAGAGCCGCGATCTGAACGCGGCCGAGCTTCGCCAAGTGATGCGCGGCCTCGCCCAACGGCTTCCGATTGCCCAGGCGCGCATCCTGTTCAAGAAGATCGATTCCACTTTGCGAGGCAACGTGGGGGCGGAGATCGCCGCCGCGCTAGCCGCGTTCGGTTGCGAGGCGGCCGTGATTACGCCCGCATTTCCGGCCATGGGCCGAACCGTCGAAGGGGGTTATCTGCGGGTGGGAGTCGCGGAGGCCATCGATCTCGCCGCGCGTCTGGGTTTGGACACCTGCGCGCACGTACAGCCGGGAATGGTCTTCGCCGCCATCGAGTCCGGCACCCGCTTCATCTCCGTAGATGCCGCGTGCGACCACGACCTGGACGCCATTGCGCTGGCCGGTCTGGAGTCGGGGCGGCGGATCCTGTGGGCCGGTTCGGCGGGCCTGGCCTCGGCGCTGGCCCGCACATTGCCGTGGGGCGGACCCCCTGGTCCGCGGCCAGCCCCCCGGCTGGCCTCTTCCGTTCTCTTCTGCATCGGCTCCGATCACCCCGTCACCGTCGAGCAACAGCGCCTTCTGCTCGCGTTGGGCCGCGCCGAGCACGTGATGCTCAACCTTTCGGTGAGACAAACATCGGTGGAACGCGTGCGCGAGCTGGTCGGCAACGCGGCGGGCGCCGCCGGCGCGCTGGTGCTCTCGGGTGGAGATACGGCGTCGCTGGTGTGCCGCGCACTCGGGGTGCGCCGCATCGAGCTCGCGGACGAGATCGTTGCCGGCATACCTTGGGGCTATCTGTCCGGTGGCGCCTTCGATGGATGGCGTGTGGCCACCAAGTCGGGCGGATTCGGCGCGCCGCATGCTCTAATCCAAGTAGCGGACTTCTTTCTATGCCCGAAATAATAGACCAACTTCCCACCATCGCGCTCACCATGGGCGACCCCGCCGGGGTCGGCGCGGAGATTGTGCTCAAGGCGCTGGCCGACCCGGAGGTGGCGCCGCTGGCCACCTGGATCGTGGTGGGCGATTCGCGGATTCTGGAGATGGCGGAGCGCGCCACCGGGCTCCCACTCGCATCGGCGCTGCTGCTCGATTCCCCGGCTTTGGGCGACATCGAAGATTTCTCATTCGGCCGGCTGGACGCGCGCTGCGGCCAGGCCGCGGTGGAGTACGTTCGACTGGCCGCCGAAATGTGC
>Ga0224534_1001655_pt1 | contig 11450 bp, 11 predicted proteins | sample 714E12024metaG_FD_172012 | JGI IMG/M metagenome (GOLD analysis project Ga0224534, IMG submission 172012) | Peat soil microbial communities from Stordalen Mire, Sweden - 717 E1 20-24 | ecosystem: Environmental > Terrestrial > Soil > Wetlands > Peat | place: Sweden: Norrbotten County, Stordalen... | reverse complement strand
CGGTCCGATAGCTCGGACTGGGCCACTCCAGGGGCACGATGAGGCACCCCGCCGCCGAGCTTTCCGCCTGCTGCGCGGCCTTCCGGCTCCCTACGAACGCCAGGTCGGAAGCCCCCGCCGTCTCCAGCGCCGCCACGCCCGCCAGTTCTTTTTCGCCGTCGCCCTCATAGGTCGCGCCCAGCCATTCCGCCAATTCGCGAACTCGCATGCCTCATGATATCGCCGGAGGCGCACCGTCGTATCATACGAATTCATGCCCATCGATCCATCGGCCGTGGCCGCCCCAACCGCCCGGGTCCATCCCGATGCCGCCATCGGGCCCGGCGTCAGAATCGGCGAATTCTGCGTCATCGAAAGCGACGTCTCCATCGGCGCCGGCTGCCTGCTCGAACCCTACGTTTACGTCAAGCGCTGGACCACGATGGGAGAGCGCAACGAAATCTCCGCCGGCACAGCGCTCGGCACCGACCCGCTGGACAAGAACTTCACCGGCACGCGCAGCTACCTGAGAATCGGCAACGGCAACAAGATCCGCGAGCATTTCACCATCTCGCGCGGCACTCCGCCCGAGTCCGCCACCGAAATCGGCGACGAAAACTTCATCATGACCTCCGGCCACATCGCCCACAATTGCAGAATCGGCAGCCACGTTGTGATCGCAAGCTGCGTGCTGCTGGGCGGGTACGTGGAAGTGGAAGATGGGGCGTTCCTCTCCGGCGGCGTGCTGGTGCACCAGTACGGGAAGATCGGCCGTCTCGCCATGATCAGCGGCAACACTCGCGTCAACCTGGACGCCCCGCCGTTCTTCACGTACGCGGGCTTTCAGATCGCGCCCAAGGGCCTCAACCTGGTGGGCCTGAAGCGCGCCGGTTTCAAAGCGCCCGGCATCAGCATCCTCAAAAGCGCGTACCAACTGCTCTACCGCTCCGGGCTGAAGCTGGAGGATGCCCTGGCGAAGATCGAAACCGAGATCCCGACCCCCGAAACGCTCCAGCTTGTGGCGTTTATCCGCCGCAGCGAACGCGGCATCTGCCGGGAGTGACGCCGGTCACTTCATCTTCTGTTCCACTGTCTCCAGCTCGTGGCGGCACTGCTGCGCCTCCGGGGCGATCCGGCAGGCTGCCTGGAGGTGTGCCTCCGCTTCCTTCATCAAGCCCAGCCGTTCGTCGGAAATGCCGAGTTCGAATTGCGTCACGTAGTCGTCGGGCGCCACCGCCAGAACCGGCTGAAAGTTGGCGCGCGCTTTGGCGTAATCCTTGAGCTCGAGGTAGGTTCCGGCCAGGTCACGGCGCGCCAGGGTGTTGTGAGGGTCGCGGGCCAGCAGCCGGCCAAGGATGGCGATGGCCTCGTTCAATCGACGGTAGTAGAGTGCCACTTGGGCATCCTCATAAAGCCGGAATTCCGGCAGCCGGTCCTTGGGATCCGCTCCCGAGCCGCCCAGGGCGGCGCGCGGTCCGGCGGAGAGATAGCCGAGCGAATCGAGCAGCGCGCGCGTTTGTGGCGAGGCGTCGCTGGGGGACGCGGGACGCTTGGGAGCGTAGCGCGCCAGTAGCTTCGCCAATTGGCCTTCGAGCTCCAGCGCCTTCGGCAATCCCTTGACGAACAGGTTGTGCTGCTCGCGCGGATCGGTGTCCAGGTTGTAGAGCTCCGGCCGCGGCGCTGCAACGTATTTGTAGGCGCCGGCCCGCAGGCTGCGTAGCGGCGCCCATCCGAACGCATCGTGCGCGTGCAGGCTCTCGCCGTAGACCGCGCCATGCGTGGCGAGCAGACTGGTTCCTTCAAACGATGGCGGCACAGGCAGGCGCAGGGACTCCAGGATGGTGGGCGCCACATCGATCAACCCGGCGGGCTCGGCGACCCGCGCCGCGTGGTCCCCCGCCCCGGACGGCCAATGCAGGATGAGCGGCACCCGCAACGTGCTTTCGTAAATGAAATAGCCGTGGCTCGATTCGCCGTGCTCCCCCAGACTTTCGCCGTGGTCCGAAAGCAGAACCACCAGCGACCGGTCCCACCACCCCAGTTGCATCAGCGCCTGTTGGAACGTCCCCAGCAGCCGGTCGACGTAAGCCAGTTGCGCATCGTAGCTGGTGGCATAGGGCTTGTGCATGTCGAAGAGGTGGACGAAGGCAAAGACGGGCTGGCCGCGGTTGGCCGCCAGCCACTGGCGCGCGGCGCGCAGTACCAGTGCTCCATCGCGCCGGTCCTTCCCCACGGACGGGCTGCGCGAGGCGGCGCCGAAGAACATGGAGCCGGACATAGGCGACAACGCCTCGAAGTTGAAGGGGCTGTCATAGAAGTCAAAGCCCTGGTCGAGCCCCACCTGGCGTTCCAGAAAGACGGTGCCGATAAACGCCGCCGTGCGGTAACCGTGCGACCGCAGCACGGAAGCCAGGGTGACTGCGCCCGGCGGGACGCGCTCGGCATTCTCTTCCACCTGGTTTTCGAACGGATAAGTCGAGGTAAAGAGCGAAGTGTGGGAGGGAAGGGTCAAAGGGACCTGACAATCGGCCTGGGTGAACAGGGTACCCCGCTCCGCGAACGAATCCATATTGGGAGTGCGGACGCGGGTATACCCATAGGCGCTCAGGTGGTCGGCGCGGAGCGTATCGACCGATATAAGGATGACGGAGGTTGGCTGGGGCTGGCCGGCCGCGGCGAGAAGCAAGAGCAAGAGGGTGGTGGATGCTAGCCGTTTCACTGGGTGGTATGCAACGATTTTACCGCCCTCTACCGGTTCTGCGAACATGGTGATGTAATGCCGCCCCTTTTCGGTTACATCGGGCCGGGCGCTGGGTTTGCCTTTCTGGGGTCGTTCCTAAGCCTGATCGCGTCGTTGTTTCTCGCCGCTGGCTCGCTGTTGCTGTGGCCGTTTCGCGCCGGACGCGCGGTGCTCCGGCGAAGGCGCGGGTTTCGGCGGGCCAAAATCCGGCGTCTCATTTTTCTGGGCCTCGACGGGCTCGATCCGCGGCTCACAGAACGCTTCATGGCCGAGGGCAAACTGCCGAATTTGAGCCGCCTGAAGGAGAAGGGGTCTTTTCACCGGCTGCGCACCACGTTTCCTGCGCTGTCGCCGGTGGCGTGGTCCACCTTTGCCACCGGGGTGAGCCCGGCCAAGCACAATATTTTCGATTTTCTCAATCGCAGCCTCAAATCGTACGTTCCGGAACTCTCCTCCTGCCGGGTGCGCCCGGCGCGGCGCGCTCTGCGGATTGGCCGCCTGCGCATCCCGCTCTGGCGCCCCACCGTCGACATGCTGCGCAAGAGCCAGACCTTTTGGAAGATTCTGGGCGAGCATTCCATCGGCAGCACCGTTCTGCGCGTGCCCATCACTTTCCCGCCCGAGGAATTCAACGGCCGTTTGCTATCGGCGATGTGCACGCCCGATTTGCGTGGAACGCAGGGCAGTTTCACGCTGTTCAGCACGCGGCCCGACGGGCGCGCGCCCGAAGGCGGCAACCGTTGCCCGCTGCGGCGCTCGGGCCAACATCTGGAGGGATCGCTCGTTGGGCCGGTCAACGAACTGGTGGAGGGCCGAAGCGCGATGGCACTGCCGTTCCGCATCGTGCCGCGGGCCGGCAGCGATTCGGTGACGCTCGAGATCGCCGGCCAAAAGCACCGCCTGCAGCGCGGCCAATACTCGCCCTGGATTCGGCTCGCGTTCCGAGCGGCGCCGGGCATCAAGGTTCGCGGCATCGCGCGCTTCCTGGTCACGGAAACGGCGCCGGAGCTCTCGCTCTACGCGACGCCCATCCAAATCGATCCCGAAGCGCCGGCGCTCGCCATCAGCCATCCTTCTTATTACGCGGCTTACCTGGCCAAGCTGCTGGGCACTTTCGCCACCGTGGGCATGGCCGAAGACACGTGGGCTTTGAACGAAGGTGCCATCGACGAAGCGGCGTTTCTGGAACAGGCCTGGCTCACCCTGGCCGAGCGCGAAGCGATGTTCGAAAACGCGCTGGCGCACACCCGCCGCGGAGTGGTGGCGTGCGTGTTCGACACCAGCGACCGCGTACAGCACATGTTCTACCGTCACATGGAGGAAGGCGGCGGCGTCATCGAAGACCTGTACCGGCGCATGGACCGCCTGGTTGGCAAGGCGATGGAGCACCTGGATGCCGGCACCATCCTGTTGGTTCTTTCCGATCACGGCTTCTGCGCTTTTCGGCGCGCGGTGAATCTGAACTCCTGGCTGCGCCGCAACGGCTATCTGGCGCTGGCCGGCGAGGCGGAGGAAAGCGGCCGCAATTTCCAGGGCGTCGATTGGAGCCGCACGCGCGCCTATTGTCTCGGGCTGAGCGGCCTGTATCTCAACCTGCGAGGCCGCGAGCGCCACGGCGTGGTGGCCCCCGGCGCGGAAGAGGACGCCCTGAAGCGCGAGCTGATTACCAAGCTCGCGGGCCTCGAGGACGACGAGCGGGGGCAGGTGGCCATCCGGCAGGTCTATGCTACGGACAAGCTGTACCGCGGACCGTACCTGGACGCTGCGCCCGATCTTATCATCGGCTATAACGAAGGATACCGAACGTCGTGGGATGCGGCGGTGGGCAAGGTGACCGCGCGGGTGATTGAGGATAACCCCAAGCGCTGGAGCGGCGATCATTCGGTGGACCCGGTTTTGGTTCCCGGCGTCCTGTTTTCGAGCCGCGGCCTGGATTGCGACGCTCCCGGCATAGAGGACATGGCCCCGACCGCGCTCGATCTGTTCGGCGTGACCCCGCCTGCGTGGATGGACGGAAAGCCGTTGTTTGGCGTGCTATGAAACTGCTTGCCGCCGCCTTGCTGGCGTTTTCAATTTGGCTGCCGGCTTGCAACCATCCGGCTTCGCGGGCGCATGGCAAAGCCGTCATCGTGCTCGGGGTGGACGGCATGGACCCGAACTTCGTCGAGCGGCATTGGAGCGCCCTGCCGAACCTTCGGCGCCTGCGCGATCTGGGCGGGCTGACGCGCCTGGCCACCACCACTCCGCCGCAGAGTCCGGTGGCTTGGGCGACGTTCATCACCGGCACCGACCCGGCCGAGCACGGCATCTTCGACTTCGTGCACCGCGACCCCTCCACCATGCAGCCGGTTTCATCGATGGCGGAGACCATCGAGCCGGCGCATCAGCTTGCCATCGGGCCTTATCTGCTGCCGCTCTCGAAAGCGCGCGTACGATCGTTTCGGAGCGGCCGGACGTTTTGGGAGATCCTGGCCGAGCACGGCGTTCCGGTGACCATGATCCGCATGCCCACCAACTATCCGCCCGTGGAGCGCGCCGGCCGCGCGCTGGCCGGGATGGGCACGCCGGATCTCGAGGGCACGTTCGGCACCTTCACGTATTACACCGACGACCCGTCCGAGCCCGGGGGCGCGGTGCCGGGCGGCCGTATTGTGCCGGTAGCAGTTGTCGGACATCGGGTGGCGCTGCCCATCGACGGCCCCGCCAATTCGCTGCGGCGCGACCATCGCCCCGTGCGCCTGGAGATGGTGGCCGACGTGGAGCCGGATGCGCCGGCCGCGCGCTTCAAGATCGGCCAACAGCAGTTCATTCTGAAGCAGGGCGAATGGAGTCAGTGGATTCGCGTCCGCTTTCCTTTGCTGGGCCGTCTGGCCGGCGTGGCGGGGATGTTTCGTCTCTACGCGCGCGAACTGCACCCGGGCATTCGCATTTACCGCTCGCCCCTCAACGTCGATCCGGCTGACCCCGCGCTGCCGATTTCCGCGCCCGAAAGTTACGGACGCGAATTGGCCCGGCGAATCGGTCCTTTTTACACGCAGGGCATTGAGGAAGACACGGCCGCGCTGCGCCAGGGAGTGCTCGATTTAGACCAGTACCTGGAGCAGAGCCGCCTGGTGGCCGAAGAGCATACCGCGCTGTTGCGCGATTCGCTCGACCGGTTCCGCGAAGGCTTGTTGTTCTTCTATTTCTCGACCATCGATCGGGATTCGCACATGCTCTGGGGGCAGCACGAAACCGAGTTGCTCCGGACCTACGAGACCGTCGATCAGGACATTGGCCGCGTGCTGGACCGAGCGGGCGATGCCACCGTCATCGTCATGTCCGACCACGGATTCGCGGCATTCAATCGCGGCGTCAACCTCAACACGTGGCTCTGGCGCGAAGGGTTCCTGGCGCGGGGCGGGCCGTCGACAAGTATAGACTGGAAGAGAACGAGAGCTTACGCCATGGGCCTCAATGCCCTGTATCTCAACCTCACGGGGCGGGAGGAGCACGGAATTGTGGCTGCGGGCGCAGAGCGTGACCGGACACTGGGGGAACTGGCGCGGCGCTTGCGCGAGTTCCGCGATCCGGAGACCGGGGAACTGGCCATCGCGGATGTTCGAGCGGTGGGGAAATCGGCCAGCGAGTTTGCGCCGGACCTGATCGTAGGATATGCGCCGGGCTACCGCGCATCCTGGGAAACGGCGCTGGGCGACGTGCCCGCCGACGCGATCCGCATCAACACCGATGCCTGGATTGGAGATCATTGCATCGCGGCGGCGGCCGTTCCCGGAGTGCTGCTGGGCAACCGCAGGCCGCGTATTTCCGACCCGCAATTGAAAGATCTGACGGTCACCATCCTGAAGGAATTTGGCGTCGCGCCCGATGCCGCGATGAGCGGCCGCGCGATTTACTAGGATCACCATGGCGAAGTCCGTAAAACTGAGTTCCGACCTGTGGCGGCGCGTCGAGCAGTGCGCGGCCAAAGCCGGTTACAGCTCGGCCCAGGAATTGATCGAGCACGCGATTGAGAGAGAGCTGACGCGCCTGGAAGATGCCGAGGCGCACGAAGAGGTGGAGCGCCGGCTCAAGGGTCTTGGATACCTGGAATGATGGGCTGGAGTCTGTTCATCGACCGCGCCGCAGTGCGCGCGGCGGGCAAACGGTTGCAGGCGGACTTGCTGGAGATGCGGCTGTACTCGAGCGAGCCGGCGCTGATGTGGAGCGCTCAGAAAGCGCTCGTTCGGGATAATCTGCGCTGGCTGGCACTGATGTCGCGGCCGGCACTGGTTCTGGCGCTCCCGCTGGCGTGGCTGTTCGTGCAGCTCGATTCGGTTTATGGACACACTCCGCTGGCGGTGGGCGGCGCCGCCGTGATCACCGTGCAACTGGCGCGCGCGCTCGAGCCCGCGGACGCCGCTTCGACCTTGCAGGCGCCGCCGGGAATCGCCGTGGAAACGCCTCCCGTGCGGGTATTCGCCGAACGCCAGATCAGTTGGCGAATCCGCGCGTTGCGGCCCGTCCATGGCGAGCTGCGATTGGTGCTGCGCGGCCACGCGATCGAAAAAACCATTGCGGCGGGCGAGCGGAACGGACTGCTCTCGCCCCGCCGCGAGCGCTCCCTGTGGGGCTTCCTGCTTCATCCCGAAGAGTCTCGACTGCCGGCCAGCGAGGCAGCCTGGGTGGAAGTGGACTATCCGCCGGCGGACCTGCCGTGGCTGGCCTGGTTCGGAGCGCCATTCTGATGCGCGATTATATTACGGTGGTGAGCGGCGCACCCCGCTCCGGGACATCCTTGATGATGCGCATGCTGGCGGCCGGCGGCATCCCCGCGCTGACCGACGGCCAGCGCCCGCCGGACGCGCATAATCCGCACGGATACTTCGAATACAGCCCGGTCAAGCGCCTGGCGGAGGACGCATCCTGGATAGAGGCGGCGCGCGGCCAAGCGGTCAAAATTATCTACCGCCTGCTGACGCAGCTTCCGCCGCGCATGAGCTATCGCATCGTCTTCATGGAGCGCGATTGGGAAGAGGTGTTCGCATCCCAGCGCGACATGCTACGCGCGCAAGGGGATGCGGCCGCATCGCAGGAAAGCGCCCGCTTGATCCCGGCGTTCGCCGCCGAATTGCGCGTCGTGAAAGACTGGCTGGCGCGACAGCCGAACATGCCAGTGCTGTCCGTACCTTATGCGGAGGTGGTGCGCGAGCCAGTGACATGGGTGCACGAAGTGGCCCGGTTTCTCGGCGCCGGCATGGACGAAGCGGCCATGGCGGCGGCCGTCGACCCCTCCCTATACCGGCATCATTCAGGCGAAAGCTGGTCGCGAAGCTCTTGAAGCCGCTCCAAGTCCTGGCGAATCCGCGGCGCTTCCTGGCCGGCCGAAGCGATGAGGCTCTGGATGGTCGCGACCAGACTGTCGAGGCGGCGCATGGCGTCTTTTTCGAGCTTCAAGAGCGCGCGGTTGACGATCTCTTCCCACTGCGACGTCAACCGCGAAAGGTTCATGAAGACGACATCGCCGGCCTTGCGCTCAAAGTGCCTTCCGACGATGCCGCGAAAGAGGGTCATCGGAACCAGGAAAGACAGCAACTCCCAATTGCGATCGAAGATCTTGCCGACCCTCACATCCGGAGACCGTGGATCCTCCGCGTTTAGATCCATCTCCGTGGTCCGGAGAGTAACACCAAGCGTCGCGAGCGTTCGCTCGGACAGCCGGTTGCGGAAATCCTGAAGCGACTGGGAGAGCTGCCGGCCAACCCGCTGCAACGGTTCGACGAACTCGCCGCGGTGCTTCTTGGAAAGGGCCGCCATTTCTTCGGTGACGCGCGCCCCGAGCCAGTCGTCGAACCGCTCGGTGGCGATGAGCAGGCTGCGCGTCCAGGAAGGGAACTCCTTCTCCAGGCCGATCAATAGCCGCTGGCGCACCGGCGTTTCTTCGTCCTGAAGACAGCGCTCAAACGTAGAACGCGTGGCGCCGGTGGCGTGGCGGACGATGAGGCGCAGGCCCAAGCGCGTGTCATCGATGGCTTCCTTCCGGCCCAGAATCTTCAAGCGCAACTCTTCCCGCTCGGAGTCCGCAATCTCCGCCGACTTGAGCGCCAGGTTCAAGTAGCCGGCGCACTCAGCGAGCAGAGAATCCAGCTTGTGCCGGAGGATGATGTTGCGTTGCTCCGCCGGCTCCGCCTGGACATGAGACAGAAGATCCCGGTCGAGTTGGGTCCGGAGTTCCTCGAACCCGGCGCGCGTCGAGTAGGGAAATACGGGCACGGAGCGGTCCCAATATCGCGCGAGTTGCTTCTGGACGAAAGCCTGGACCTGCGCCCGCTCGCCCTCGTCCAGGACATCGACCTTGGTGAGCAGGAGCGAGATGTTGGGAGTGTAGCGATTCAGGCTGCGGATTAATTCGATGTCGTGCCGCGAGAGCGGCGGATCAACGCCGACAGCGACCAAAGCCAGGCCCACGTTCGGCAACCATTCCAGGGACGTATCGGTGTTGTGCTCGAGGACGCTCTCCAGGCCCGGGGTGTCGACGAACCGAATCCCCCGGTATCGCTCCATGGATGGCAGCTCAACCCGAACCAAGGCCACTTGCTTTTCGTTCTCCGGGTTCTCGGATTCCGAGATGAACTCACCAATGCGGTGCAGTTCCGTCGTTTCCGTCCGGCCATCGAGAAAGCGGATCTGGGCACGCTCTTCCGGCCCGTATTGAATTTCGGTGACCACGGTAGTGACGGGGATCACACCAACCGGCAGGAGCGCCTTTCCCAGCAGGTGATTCAGGAAACTGCTCTTGCCGGCCTTGAACCGGCCCAGAACCGCGATGTTGAGAATCTTCTCTTGGGCAAAGGATTGGCAGCTCTCCAGAAAGTCTTCCAGGGCGCCGATCTGGTAGCGCCCGCAGAGCGCACGGACTGTCTCCAGCGCTTCGCGCACGGCATCTTGGGGTTCGGTCATGGGAGGAAAGCGGATAACATGTCCATCCGCAGGGGAAGAAATTTGATGTTACTGCCTCGCTGGTACTCGGGCCTTGCCGCCATGCGGCACATGGCCAGAATCTGGCCTGGATTGCCTTTGGCCGCGGCCAGCACCTTCCGGCCGAAATCGTCGACCCTCAGAGACTCGATGCCGAACGCGCGGACGGCTTCGTCGAATAGCCATTGAGCCTCGGCGCGAGACAGCGGCTCGAGAATCATTTCTTCACGCGGATCCCACAACAGCTTGCGGACGAACCCCAGATCGGCGCGCGAAGTCGCGCTGACGATCAAGGAAACGCCTGGCGTGTAGTACAGTTTTTGCAGGAACCGATACATGCGCGGGTCGGCGTCGTGAAGGTCTTCCAGAACGACGCATTGTGGAGCGCGGCACAAGGCATTCAGCACGAGCCCTTTGAGCGCGGGACTGGTGGCTTTCGGCCGGGAACATCCGAGCGCGGCCGCCAGGTTGGCCAGCAACTCATGCAACACCCCCGCGGCCCGAACGCGAACGAAGGGTTGGGCGGCGGCCTGAAGCGCTTCCTCGACCAGCCGCTTCTTGCCGATCCCCGCCGGCCCGACAGTCAGCCGCGGCTGCCCCGTTCGAAGCGCGGCAATGAGTTCGCGCAGTTCCCGCTGCCGGCCAACGAAAGGAATGGGCCTGGCCGTGTTTTGCCGGGACTCAATCGCCAGACGCATCCTGTTTTGCCGCCACCTGTTTCTGCACACGCACCACACGCACATCCGACACCGCAAACAATCCCGTGTCCATCATCTCTTCGACGACCGGGGCGAGCCGAGCCAGGTTATCGGCCGAATCCACAATCGAAATGACGATGGGCTGATCGCGGCGAGTCAAGTGAGACTTGTGCATCTCGGCTGTCTCACCGTAGCCCTCAAGTCCCCGGAGTACGGTCGCGCCCGCGATTTTCATCTCGCGGCAGCGAGCGACAATCGCTTCGTAGAGAGGTTTGTCGCCGTAGCGATCCGACTCCGAAATGTGAATGCGCATCAGTCTAGCGGGTTGTCCCTGCTGCATCGGGCGCCTCCGTTACACTATGGCTGCGAACCAGCCGGACCATATCGACATCGGACACGACAATCAAGCCGTCCTGTAGCATACCCTCAATCGCGTCGGCCGCCGCGGCGATCTTCTCATCCGTATCGATCACGGAGACCATCACCGGAAGATCCCTGGTGGGGTGGAAAAAGCTTCTCTTGTGCTGGTGCCCTTTGGCTCCGTAGCCGAGGATCCCCCGATAAACAGTGGCGCCGGCGATCTCCATGGTGCGAAGCCTTTTCACGATGGCGTCGTAGAGGGGCTCATCGTGCCACCGATCGGCCTCGCCCATGAAGACGCGCATCAGCTTCGCCGGCCCCTGTTGGCGGCCATGCGGCAACTTAGGCTCGGGCCTGGGCGACTTGCGAGCCAGCTTGACGACGTGGGTGTCCTGCACTTCAATCAGACCGTCGTTCACCATGTCATAGAGCGTCGGCAGGACGTCCTCGACCTTCTCGGCCGTCTCGATGAACTCAATTCGGATGGGCAAATCGTAGGCCAGCTCCTCGACCTTTGGCGTGTGCAACTGCTGGTGCGAGCCGAACCCGGCAAACGCCCGGGTGGCAGTGGCGCCCGACACCCCCTTGTGCATGAGGAACGCCAGAATGGCATCGTGAAGCGGCTGCATGTGATACTGCGCCGTCTCATTCACGAAAATTGTGACCTTGCGCGCAGGTCCTTTCGTTAGCATGGAACCTCCTGTGAGATCATGATT
>Ga0224534_1001654_pt1 | contig 11456 bp, 10 predicted proteins | sample 714E12024metaG_FD_172012 | JGI IMG/M metagenome (GOLD analysis project Ga0224534, IMG submission 172012) | Peat soil microbial communities from Stordalen Mire, Sweden - 717 E1 20-24 | ecosystem: Environmental > Terrestrial > Soil > Wetlands > Peat | place: Sweden: Norrbotten County, Stordalen... | reverse complement strand
ACCAGCAACCTCGTCACCACCTTGATGGTCCCGTTCTATAAATACCCCATCCCCGTCGGCGCCGTGCTCGGTCTGCTGCTGATCACGCTGGCCATCGTGGGCAGCTCCAATGCCGTCAACCTCACCGACGGACTCGATGGACTGGCGATCGGCTGCACCGTGATCGTTTCCTTCGTCTTCCTGGTGCTCACCTATCTCGCCGGAAACCTCAAGGCCGCCGCCTACCTCCAGATACCCTACGTCTTCGGGGCCGGGGAATTAACGGTGTTCTGCGCCGCCATGATCGGCGCGGGCCTCGGCTTTCTCTGGTTTAACTGTCACCCCGCCCAGATGTTCATGGGCGACACCGGCTCGCTCGCCCTCGGCGGCGCGCTGGGCCTCATCGCCGTGTTGATCCACCAGCCTCTGGTCCTGGTCATCGCCGGCGGGGTGTTTGTCATGGAAGCAGTCTCCGTGATCCTCCAACGCGGCTGGTTCCGCTACACGAAAAAACACTACGGCGCCGGCCAGCGCATCTTTCTCATGGCGCCCATCCATCACCACTTTGAAAAGAAAGGCTGGTACGAATCGCAGGTCGTGATGCGGTTCTACATTCTGTGCGTGCTCTTCGCGGTGGTCGCATTGAGCACGTTGAAGATCCGTTGATGCCCGATTCGCGATGCGTGACCCGGATCACGCATCCGGAACCCATGCTCAATATGACGCGCAACTATACTTCGGTTCCCGACCGCGGCCGCGGCTGCCCCGCGCCCAACGGCCCCCGCCGCGCGTGCGCCAAAGCCGCCGCCGGACAGGCGTTGATCGCCGGCCGGAACCGCGAAAAAATTAATCGAGTCGGGCGTCTTTTTACTCCTTGCACACCGGCCGATTCGCTGTTAGAAGCAATATCTGAAGCGGCAAAAAATGCGACGCGTGGAGATGTAGTTGGTAGCTCAATCGCTTGTTCGAGCTTTGATCGGTTTCAAAACTATCCTAAACGTCGTGAAGGATTTTGTCGCTCGGTAGAATCAATTAGTAGGGGTAGGCGCGGCGCCAACCACCATATGAATGGTAAGTACAGCGGCAATTTGAAGCACGATAGAATCAGCACTGAAGTTTGCTTTTTTTCGCCTCGTGGTTTTTTGAGGGAAAACCATGGGACGAATCACCTCACAACTCACCTCACAGAAAGGACGCCTTAGCGCCAAATCCAATGAACAATCCAAGTCCACTTGTCCCACAGGGCTCCATGCTGGAGCAAAAAAATAAAACCCGCGCACGCGTGCGGCTGGCCGTGTTTTTTGTCTTGTCGATCCACGTCATCGGCTTGATGGCTTTGCTGATGCAAGGCTGCCGCAAACCCACCGAACCGGAACAACCCCCGACCGACACCAACGCGACGGCTCCGCCTTCAATGGAGGCCACCAATCCGCCGGCGGTGGACACCAACCTGCCCCCGGCAGCCATGGCGCCGCCCGCCGCAGCACCCGGCGCCCAGGAATACGTCGTCGCCAAAGGCGATACGTTTTCGTCGATCGCGAAGAAGACGGGCGTGACGGTGAAGGCGATTGAGGAAGCCAATCCGGAGGTCCAGCCCACCAAACTGAAGATCGGCCAGAAACTTCAGATTCCGGCGCCGGCTTCCGCCGGCGCAACCGCCGCTCCTTCGGCCGCCGCCACCATGGATGCGGGAACCGGAGGAGAACAGACCTACTCCGTCAAGTCCGGCGATACCCTGACGAAAATAGCGTCGCAGTTCGGAGTGACGGTCAAGTCGCTCCGATCTGAAAACAATCTGACGACCGATAAAATCAAGGTCGGCCAGAAACTGAAGATCCCGGCGAAGGCTTCCGCCCCGGCCGCCCCGGCCGCTCCGGCGCCCGCCCCGCCCGCCACCAGCCCGACTGCCTGACGGAGGTTTCCGGGTGTCGGGTGACCTCGACCCGACGCCCGTTCACGGCGAATGAAAGCGGCTGTCACCGTTCTGGCTTTTTGTGTCGCTGCCCTGCTGGCGCTGGGGATGGTGATGCTGTACAGCTCGAGCATGACTCAAGTCGGTGCGCGGTACCTGGTCATGCAGTTGATCTGGTGCGCGCTCGGGCTCGTGCTGTGCGTGACGGCCGCTTCCATGGATTATCAACTCCTGAGAAAAGTGGCGTGGCCGCTTTTCACCCTGGCTGTTCTTCTCCTGTTGTTGGTCCTGGTTCCGCACATCGGACGGCGGATCAATGGAGCGCGGCGCTGGTTTGATTTCCACAGTTTCCGGTTTCAACCCTCGGAAATGGCCAAACTGGCCCTCATCATCGCGCTGGCCTGGTACGGCGAACATTTCCAGCGGCAAATGCCCGGCTGGAAACGCGGCATCCTCGTCCCCGCCTCCTTCATCGGCCTGCTCCTCGGCCTCATCTTTGTCGAACCCGACCGCGGCACAACCATCCTTCTGGCCGCCGTCAGCAGCGCCATGCTCCTCATCGCCGGTGTCCGCTGGAGGTATTTTCTCCCCCCCATCGTGCTGGGCGCCTGCGGCTTCGCTGTTTCGATCTGGCACGATCCCCTCCGCATGAAACGGGTTTTCAGTTGGCTGTATTCGGAGGAATACAAGGACACCGTCGGCTACCAGGCCCGCCAGGCCATGATCGCCCTGGGCTCCGGCGGTTGGACCGGACTCGGGCTCGGCAACGGCCGGCAGAAACTGGGGTTTGTTCCCGAACATCATACCGATTTCATCCTCTCCATCATCGGTGAAGAACTGGGCCTCATCGCCACCCTGCTGATCGTCCTCGCCTTCGTGGCCATCGTCTTTTGCGGCCTCCACATCGCCATGAGGGCGCGCGACACCTTCGGCTTGCTGCTGGCCTCCGGCCTCACTCTCCTCATCGGCTTGCAGGCCGCCATTAACATCGGCGTCGTCACCAGCGCACTGCCCAATAAAGGCCTCCCGCTGCCGTTCATCAGCTACGGCGGATCGAACCTGTTGGCGATGCTGGCCAGCGTCGGACTCCTCCTCAGCATCGCCCGCCAGGCCCGGGTGCCGGAGAGCATTCCCGTCGATCCTTTCAAAACCGAAGAAGCCCAGACCGCATGACATCCCAGCCGGCACCCACGATTGCCATTGCATGTGGCGGCACCGGCGGCCATCTGTTCCCCGGCGTGGCCGTGGCGGAACAGCTCGTGCGCCGTGGTTGCAGGCCCCTGCTGCTCATCTCTCCCAAGGAAGTGGACCAACAGGCCGTGAAAACTGCCTCCGGCATGGACGTCGTCACGCTCCCGGCAGTCGGACTGAGCCGCGGACACAGCCTGGCCTTCCTGAGGGGATTCGTTCGATCCTACCGCGCCGCGAGGAACCATTTCAAAACCACGCCTCCCCGCGCGGCATTGGCCATGGGCGGATTCACCGCCGCGGCCCCGATTCTCGCCGCGAAAAGACTCGGGGCCCGGACATTCCTCCATGAATCCAACACCATTCCCGGCCGGGCAAATCGGCGGCTGGCGTGGGTCGTGGACGAAGTGTTCGTCGGATTTCCGCAGGCCGCCGCGCGGTTGCGCAATCGATGCGTGCTGCTCACCGGCACTCCCGTCCGGCGCCAGTTTCAGCCGCGCGATGCCTACACGTGCAGGGTCGCGCTGGGTCTGGATCCCAAGCGGCCGGTCCTGCTCGTGATGGGCGGCAGCCAGGGCGCCAGCGGCATCAATGAACTGCTCACGCGCACCCTCCCGCTGCTCTGCCAGGACGCACCCGAATTGCAACTCCTGCACCTCGCCGGACCGAACGATGCGGAAAAAATCACAGCCGCCTGCAACCAGCTCCGGCTCAAAGCTGTCGTCCACATATTCCTGACCGAAATGGAACTGGCCCTGGGCGCCGCAACCGTCGCCATCAGCCGCGCCGGGGCGTCGTCCCTCGCCGAACTCGCCGCCATGCGCGTCCCTGCCGTGCTGATTCCCTATCCGGCCGCGACCGACGACCACCAGTCTCACAACGCCCGCGCCTTCGAACAAACCGGCGCCGCGCGTTTGCTCGAACAAAAGACCGCAACTCCCGAATCCCTCGCGCGCCCCGTCCTGGCACTGCTGGAAAGCGCCGCCGCCCGGGAATCAATGCAGGCCGCCCTGGCACAATGGCACTCGCCGAATGCCGCGGAGCAAATCGCCGAGGAACTTTGGAGGAACGCGGTCACCCGCGAAGCGCCCTGCAGCCGCCCCGCAACGGACGAACAAAACTGCCCGCCCTCCTCCACCGCCGGGCGACATCACTTCTCCGCTGCATGAGCGCCCCGAACGCCATGTTGGAACGTCCCATGCCAAGCCTTTCCCACCCCGCCGACCAGTTGACCGGGCTCCTGTCCGGCGAATCACAGGTGCGCCGCAATGAACCGCTCGCCAAGCGCACGACACTCCGCGTGGGCGGCCCGGCCGATCTTTATGTGGAACCCGCCTCGGAGGCGGACCTGACGGTCGTGTTGGGCTTTTGCGGCCGCCGGGACATCCCGTTTTTCGTGCTGGGCCGCGGTTCGAATCTGCTCGTCCGGGACGGCGGGTTTCGTGGCATGGTCGTCTGCCTGGCGCATCCGCACTTCAGCCGGGTGGAAGCCGCGGGCGAATGCCTGCGTTGCGGAGCGGGCGCGAAACTCAAGATCGTCGCCGTGGAAGCCCGGCGGCAAGGCTTGGGCGGACTCGAGTTCCTCGAAGGAATCCCCGGCAGCATCGGCGGTGCCCTCCGGATGAACGCCGGGGCCATGGGCGGCACCATCTTCGACGTGGTCCAGTCGGTTCGCCTGATGGATTTCAAAGGCATCGCCCGCGAACTGCCGCTCGGCGGCATCACGGTCGAGTATCGCGGCTGCGAAACATTGAAATCGCACATTGCCCTGGAAGCGGTGCTGAAGGGCAGGCCGGACGCGCGCGAAGCAATCGAGCAGCGCATGAACGCCTTCAGCCAGAAACGCTGGGCCTCCCAGCCGGCCGCGCCCAGCGCAGGCTGTCTCTTCAAGAATCCACCCGGGATCCCGGCCGGCAGGTTGATCGACGAGATGGGATTGAAGGGATTTCGCGTCGGCGGCGCCGTGGTGTCCGCCGAGCACGCGAATTTCATCGTCAACGACGGCACCGCCACGGCGCGCGACGTACTGGAACTGATCGACACCATCAAAGCACGCGCCCGGGCGGAACGCGGCATCGAGCTGCGCGCGGAAGTGGAAATCATCGGCGTTGACTGATCCTTGCGGATGACGGATTGCAGAATGGACGACTGGCAAACGATATGGAACCGGCAGAACTCAAACAGCGCGCGAACCAGGCCGCATCGCCCATGAACCGGCAGCGCCTGACGATCACCGTGATGCTCGGTGGCCCCAGCGCCGAGCGCGAAGTTTCCTTGAGCAGCGGCGCCGGGGTGGTCAAGGCGCTGCGTTCCCTCGGCCATACCGTGTTCGAGCTGGATCCCAAGACGCCGGACTGGGTTCTGCCGCCCCGGACCGAAGTCGTCTGCCTCGCGCCGCTTCACGGAACCTACGGCGAGGACGGGACCGTTCAGGAGCAACTCGAGGCGTTGGGCGTGCCTTACACCGGCTGCGACGCCCTCTCGAGCCGGATCGCCTTCGACAAGGCGCAGACGAAGCAGCGCTGCCTCGCAGCCGGGATTCCCACCGCCAAATACCTGGTCATCGACTCGGAAAAAACTCCATGGCCGATGGGTTGGCAACCCCCGGTGGTCGTCAAGCCGGTTCACCAGGGATCGAGCGTCGGCCTGCAATTCGTCGAGCGCGTCTCCGACTGGAGTGCGGCCTTGCAGGAAACGTTTCGCTTCGATTCACAGGCGCTGGTCGAGGAACAAATCCAGGGCCGTGAAACCACCGTCGGAATCCTGGACGGCAGGCCGCTGCCGGTCGTCGAAGTCCGGCCGAAATCCGGCGCCTATGATTACCGGAACAAATACACACCCGGCTGCACGGAGTATCTTTGCCCGGCCCCATTCGAGGAGGCGGTGACGCGGCGGATTCAGAACGCCGCCCTCGGCGCGTTCCAGGCGATCGGCGGACGCGACTATGCGCGGGTGGACGTCATGGTGCGCCCGGCCGGCGAGCCGGTGGTGCTCGAGGTCAATACGCTCCCGGGCATGACGCCCACCAGCCTGCTGCCCAAGGCCGCCGCCGTCGCGGGAATCGGTTACGAGGAATTGTGCCGGCAAATCATCGACCTGGCGATCCGGCGAACGCGCGGTCCGCGACCGGTCGCCGGTGGGGATTGACGGCACCCTGAACAGAGCCGGCGGCGAGACGCCGGCGGCAAACGAAAAAATGTGGTTCAAACATAAAACAAGAAACCGGCGAACAGCCCGCGCTCAGGATGTGCTCGACGTGAAACTCCGATCGAGCCGCCTCCGGGCCGGACGGACACGGCTCGCGAGCATCGCGCTCGCCGTCTGCTTCGGAACCATTCTGGGCCTTTATTGTCTGTGGCAGGCGGGCGAATGGGCGCTCGACCGGCTCATCTATGACAACAAATCCTTCGCCATCCAGCAAATCGACGTGGTGACCGACGGCGTGATTTCCGCCGACCAGCTTCGGCGTTGGAGCGGGGTCAAAACGGGAGACAACCTCCTGGCACTCGATCTCGCCGGCGTGAAACGCAATTTGGAACTCGTCCCCATGATTGAATCCGCTTCGGTGGAACGCATTCTGCCGGGCACACTTCGCATCCAGATCACCGAACGCGAACCCGCCGCGCAAGCCCGCGTGCCCCGACCCCGCGCCGGCGGTGGACTCGATCTCATGGTTTTCGAGATCGATTCCGAAGGATGCGTGATGTTTCCGCTCGATCCCCGGCAACGCTCCGTACCGCTGGCCCCGGGAGAGGACCAACTGCCCGTGATCTCCGGGCTCAACGTCTGCGAGCTGCAACCCGGGCGCAGGATCGAGTCTGCCCAGGCGCGCGCCGCGCTGCAGTTGATCGCCTCATTCGAAAGCTCCCCCATGGCCGGCCTGGTGGAGTTGAAGAGAATTGACGTCTCCGAGCCCGAAGTGTTGGTCGTCACCACCGGACAGGGAAGCGAAATCACGTTCGGACCGGAGAATTTCGACCGGCAGTTGCCCCGCTGGCAGGCCGTCCACGAACTCGGACTCAAAATGAACAAGGTCATCGCAACCCTGGACCTGGCGGTGCCCAACAACGTCCCTGCACGCTGGCTCGAAGCGAGCGCCCTGCCCCCGCCCACCCCCAAAACCGCCAAACCTCTACGCAGCAGGAAGAAAAATGTTTGACGCCTCCACCATCATCGTCGGATTGGAAATCGGCACGTCCAAGGTCTGCGCCGTCGTCGGCGAAATGAACTCGGAAGGCACGCTCAATATTGTCGGCCTCGGCCAGTCCAAATCCCGCGGCGTGCGCAAAGGCGAAATCTGCGACGCGCCGACGGCCGAAGAAGACGTGCGCAATGCCATCGTCGAAGCCGAGAAGATGGCCGACGTCGAAATCCGCAGCGCGTATCTGGGTGTCACCGGCGGCCACATTCGCGGGTTCAACAATCGTGGGGTGCACCCGGTCGTGTCGGCTGACCGCGAGATTTCCGAGGAGGACGTGCAGGATGTTGTTAAAAACGCAAAAACCATCAATCTCCCGGCTCAAAATCACGTCATCCATGCCATCCGCCAGCACTTTCTCGTCGATGGACAGGACGGCATCACCAACCCCGTCGGCATGCTTGGCGCCCGCGTCGAGGTGGACGTCCACGTCGTGCACGGAAACCTGAACCGGCTCCAGAACGCGATCCGCACGGTCAAAGGTCTTCAGCTCGAAGTGGACGAAATCGTCTTCAACGGCCTGGCGTCGTCTCTCGCGTTGCTCAATAACGAACAGAAGGAATTGGGCGCGCTGGTCATCGACATCGGCGGCGGCACCACCGATTACGTCCTCTATGCCGACGGTGTCATCAAACACGTCGGCGTCCTCGCTGTCGGCGGCGACCATGTCTCCAACGACCTCGCTTACGGCCTGAAGGTGCCGCTCGGCCGGGCGGAACAACTGAAGCTCGAACACGGCTCCGCCTTCGTGGACGACCCGTCCCGGGATCAATCCATCACCCTCACCAATGAAGTCGGCCTCCCGCTCAAAACGGTGAATCTCGCGAAACTGCGCCGGATCATGTCCGTGCGGCTCGAGGAGATCTTTGACCTCATCGGACAGGACCTCGAGCAAGCCGGCCTGATGGATTATCTCCGCGCCGGCGTTTTCCTTTGCGGAGGCGGTTCGCGCGTCCCGCACATCGCCCGGCTCGCCGAACAGATCCTGCGCATGCCGGTCACCGTCGGGAAAACCAATTCGATCAGCGGATTGAAGTCGGCGCTCGATCAGCCCGAGTTCGCCACGGCGATCGGCCTCGTGAAGTTCGGCTCGTTCCAACAGCGCAAACGGGCCGCCAGGGCTTCCTTCACCGACGAAATCCTGAGCACGTTCGGCCAAATGTTCCGGCGTGCCTGACCCGGTCCCATCCATGAACACCGCCCCTGAAACCCATCTCCCGGCCGGCAGCGCCGCAAAACCGATTTCCTTGAAAATATTCGGCGTCGGCAGCGCCGGTTTGAATATGCTCGAGCAAATCGCCGGCAAGACCCTGCAGGGCGCCGCCTGCATCGCGGTCGGAACCCGCGCCGATTCGCTGGCGCCTTCGTCCGCCGCTGAAAAAATCTGCCTCGAGTCGAAGTTGTTGCGCGGTCTGGGCACCGGCGGAGACCCGGAGCGGGGCCGGGCCGCGGCGGAGGAAAGCGCCGACCGATTGAAAGCGTCCTGCGAAGGCGCCGATGTCGTTTTCATCGTGGCCGGGCTGGGCGGCGGCGCGGGGACCGGCATCAGCCCCGTCCTGGCGCGTATCGCCAGGGAGACCGGCGCGCTCGTGCTCGCCTTTGTCACACTGCCGTTCGATTGCGAGGGCAACCGGCGGCGGAACCAGGCCCAGCATGGCCTCCTGCAGCTCAAAGCCGAGGCCGACGGCGTGATTTGTCTGCCCAATCAAAAAATGTTCAAGCTGATCGATGACCGCACCAGCGTCGCCGATACCTTCAAGATCACCAATGAATTCCTGGCCGACGGATTGAAGGGGGTGTGGCGTTTGCTGGCGCGCAAGGGGCTGATCGAAATTCATTTCGCAGACCTCTGCGCCCTGCTCCGCGACCGCCACGGCGAAAGCGCCTTCGCGACGGCGCAAGCCGACGGCCCAACCCGCTCGCGGGAAGCCGTTGACCAATTGCTCGCCCATCCCATGCTCGACGCCGGGAAAACCCTCGCGGACTCGGACGCCGTGCTGGTCGGCATGGTGGGCGGCCCGGACCTGACCATGGTGGAGGTGAGCCGCGTCATGGAGCACATCAACAGCAAGTGCCCCCGGGCGCAGGTGATGATGGGCGCGGCGATCGACGAGGATTTTCGCGAACGCCTTGCGATCACGTTGATCGCGACGCGGCGCAATGAGTCGCCCGCCGCCCAGGCGGGATCCGAGGCTGCGGCCCGGACCGAGGCCGCGCATCCCGTCGAACAACTGGATAAACAACTGCTGAACCGGGTGAGCGGCGCGCGGCCCCATTCCCGCTTCGTTCCACCGCCTCCCTCCATGGCACCCGAACAAATGGAACAGCTCATGGCCAAACAGGCGACGGGAGCCGCGCGTCCCCGCAAAACATCCGCCAGGATGCGCCAGGGCCAGTTGCCGCTGGAGATCATTTCCAAAGGCCGCTTCGACAAAAGCGAGCCCACGATCCACAAAGGGGAAGACCTGGACGTCCCGACTTACATCCGCCGCGGCGTGTCGCTGAATTGAGCGGACTGTCGCGTCCTGGGTTCGTTTCATCCGTGTCCATTCGTGGTTTGATCGCGCAGATACAGCTAAGGTGCCGGCTGGATTGAACCGATTACAGTCCTCGGACGGGCACTATGAAGACCGACAAACGCAGGCACCTGGAGTTCGAATACGCCGGCCGTTCCAGAAACGGTGATGGGGACGGCGGACACGGCAAGCTCAAAAACAAGCGCTACCAGAAGGAGCTGAAACGCCTCCAAACCGAACTGGTCAAGCTGCAGGAGTGGATCAAACACGAAGGCCTCAAAGTGGTCGTCCTCTTCGAGGGACGCGACGCCGCCGGCAAGGGCGGCACCATCAAACGGATCATCCAACGAATGAATCCGCGCATCTGCCGCGTCGTCGCCCTGGGGACCCCCACTGAACGGGAAAAGACCCAATGGTATTTCCAGCGCTACACCGCCCACCTGCCCGCGGCCGGGGAGCTGGTGCTGTTTGATCGCAGTTGGTACAACCGGGCCGGCGTCGAGCGCGTGATGGGCTTTTGCTCCGACACGGAATATGAGGAGTTCCTCCATTCCTGCCCGGAGTTCGAACGGATGCTGATCCGGTCGGAGATCATTCTCATCAAGTTCTGGTTCTCCGTCAGCAACGAAATCCAGGAACAACGCTTCCAGGAACGCATCCATGATCCGACGAAACGATGGAAGCTCAGTCCGATGGATCTCGAATCGCGCCGGCGCTGGCAGGATTACTCCCGCGCCAAAGATGCGATGATGGCCCATACCGACATCAAGCAGTCGCCCTGGTACGTGGTGAACGCCGATAGTAAAAAGCGGGCCCGCCTCAACTGCATCCGGCACCTGCTCGATCACATCCCTTATGAGGATTTGACTCCGAAACCGGTTGACCTGCCTCGCCGCCCCCCCGACAAAGGCTACATCCGGCCGCCGATTACCGACCAAACATTCGTGCCGGATCATTATCACTGAAACACCGGCGGCAACCCTCTCCAGCGAAGGGGTCGGACCGGACCATTGACAATTGCATCGAATCCGTTGGATTCCGCTTCCCCCTAAAACGGGACAGGGGTCCTGCAAAATCAACGGGCTGTTCTTTCCGACCGGTTTTTACATTTTGCCTTTGGGCTCGATTCCCATCATGCTGCACGCATGGGGCCGACGGCGATAGCGGCTATCGTGATAGTTCTGGTCTCCGCCGGGGCGAGCTTCTTCTTCGCGCTCGCGGAAACGGCGCTCTTTTCCCTCAGCCAATGGCAGGTGCGCCAATTGGCGGATCGCGACCCGCGCTCGGGAGGCATTGTGGCGCGGCTGCTCGCGGATCCACAGGATCTGCTCGCCACCATGGTGTTGGGCAACACGTTCGCGAGTGCCGCGATGCTCGCAGTCGCCTTTTGGATGGCCTTGCATGATCGCTGGCCCACCATTCCGACGATCCTCGGCCTGCTCGCGCTGACTCTTTTCGGATGTGAAGTCCTGCCCAAAACACTTGCGGTGCGGAAGCCGGAGCAATGGTCGATACGCGTGGCGCGCCCGCTGATGTTCCTCGAAAAATTCAGCCTTCCGATGCGCGGAGCCGCGCAGGGAATCAACAGGGCCATCCTTGCCTCCCTGGCGCCACGCCCCCCCCAGCCATCACCGGGCTTGACCGACGAGGAATACCAGGAGTT
>Ga0224534_1001653_pt1 | contig 11458 bp, 5 predicted proteins | sample 714E12024metaG_FD_172012 | JGI IMG/M metagenome (GOLD analysis project Ga0224534, IMG submission 172012) | Peat soil microbial communities from Stordalen Mire, Sweden - 717 E1 20-24 | ecosystem: Environmental > Terrestrial > Soil > Wetlands > Peat | place: Sweden: Norrbotten County, Stordalen... | reverse complement strand
GTGTAGGGTTTCGTGGGTGTGCCGGCAGCCAGGGTGAGATAACCCAAAGCCGGGATGTAGCCGCCGTAGTCATTCCACTGCGACACGTCCAGCATCGCGCCGGACGCGATTGTCAAATTCTGCGAATACTCGCCAATTCCGCCGCCCGCCGCCACCAACAGCGTTCCCTGATTGATGATGGTTGCGCCACTATAGGTGCTGCTGCCCGCAAGCGTCTGCGTGCCCCAACCGATCTTGGTCAACGCCACGGAGCCGGCGGTGTTCTGAATGACGCCATTAAAGACGGCGTTTGAATTCGCGCTGCCCAGGGTCAAAGTATAGATGCCGGTATTTGCCGGGGCTATGTTGTCCACTTTCCCCGAATACCCGCCCGAATCCTCAAGGCCGTTGATGGTCGGACTTAAAGCGTTCAAATCCAGCGTGCCATCCAGCTTGACATTTCCCACATTGGTGCCGCTGGGTATGGCAGCGGCATTATTCAACTGGAGGGTGCCCCCCTCGACCCACACCGCGTCCACAACCTGGGCGTAGGTGTTGGTGGCATATGCAGTCGTGCCGTTGGTCGAGCTTACACTGTTCGTAAAATACGTATAATTGGTGGCGACGCCCACAATCACATAGGCATTCGTGTAAATGTTGGTGGTCGCGGTATAGGTGCCATTGCCCGTGAACAGGTTGGTCATCTGGATCACGTTGGTGCCGAACACGTTGGCGACCGCCAGCCGGGCAATGCCGCTGTTGTTGACCACCAACTGGCCACCATTGGTGCTGCTGATGACGCCGGTGAGGAAAACCGGACCGCTGCCGCCAATCGTCAGGACGTTGGTCTTGAGGTCAATGGTGCCGCTTACCGTATTGGTCCAAATGTTGGTGTAGATGAGTCCATTGACCGTCGCCGAATTGGCGAGGTTCTGGAAGGTTTGCGCCTTGCCGATGATCATGGGAATCGCATTCGAATTGGCGCCGATGTTGTCCGTGATGCCGTTGGTAATCTGGATGCCATTGCCGCCAAGAACGTATCCGTTGGTGGTGAAAGTGATCGAACCGATGCCGATGTTGGTAACGAGGTTGCCCAAAAAGTTGTTTTGCGGCGCCTTCGCGGCAGCGTTGGTTGTGAACCCAAAGGTCATGGCGTCGCCGAGGAGCGATGGCTTTTCATGCGCCCCCGTTGTGTTATCCACCCAGTTCAATTGGTTGGTCCAAGTGTAAGCGTTGGTGACGGCAACGGTGATGACGTTGGTGCCAACCCAGGTCTCGGATTGCTGGGCGAGCGCCAGCGAACCCCCGCAGAGGACTGCGAGGGCCATCAGCAAGCGGAGGCAGGAGCGCCACGACTTGGCATTAATCAAGTTTCGAGTGATTGATATTTTCGGATTCATAGGTTTTCGGTTTGTTGTTGTTTATTAATTAAATTATATCAGGCGGCAAAATTGATTAATGTCGGAGATGTCGGAGCAGGGCAAAGACGTCACGGCATATTGAAGACCACGTTCGGATTTCCCTTCCCCTTCCAGCAACTGCGGGTGTCATTGATGGAAAGCACCAGCCCCTTGAGGGACGCTTGATTGGCACTGCCATCGGCCATGCCGAGATTGCCGGAGTCCTGGTGCAGATCAGGATCCGTCCAAGCCCACGGAATTACCGCCGTCGTGGCGCCGATCAAAGTAATCTCGGCATAAGCTTTGCCGCCCACGAACATACTGTCAGCCGGCATCACTCCCCCGGCGGCTGTGTTGCCGGTTCCGCCATTTATGACGTTTCCGACATTGCGATCCCCAATGAGGATCATCTTCGGATATTTGTCCGACGCGTCCCCTTCGACAAAATAACTAAGCCCGTTGGTGCCGAAGCCAACCCAGTTCGTTGCCGCCGAGCGGGCGAGGTCGGCGGGGCAATACAAAACCTTGGGCGTGCTCAACTCATTGGACATGACACAAAACACGTTGGTGACTCCATAGCCCGCCGGATGCGCAACGTTGGCGGTGACGATCTGCTCCAACGCGCCCCAGGATCCCGTGCTGACGGCGGTGGGATATTTGTCGCCATGGTCGCCCTCCCAGACTTTGAAGGCCAAACCGATTTGTTTGACATTCTGGACACATTGTGAACGCCGCGCCGCCTTCTTGGCCTTGGCCAGCGCCGGCAGCAGCAGGGCCGCGAGGATGGCGATGATGGCTATCACCACCAGAAGTTCAATCAGGGTGAAGGCTTTGGGGGATTTTACGAATTTTTTCATCAAGTTAAGTGTTGTCGCTTTGCGTTTTCGTCTTGTGTGTGTTTGTGTGTGTTGTGTGTTATTGGGTAAGTATCGTGCGAACCCCGAATTATGTCAACAAAAAAATCCACAGCGTTGAATCCGCCACCATCGCCGCCCTGGCGGCGGCAATTGCGGCGGGTTCCGGCTGTCGGTTTTGTTTTCATAAACTCAAAGTCCGCCCTGCGGGCAGCAAAGCATTCCGCAGTTTTGCGATCTCGCTCAATGGTTTCACATGGCAACTATACAACACCCTTGAATTCGCACCATCGCCAATTCTGGTGACATTGCCATCGCCAATTCTGGCGATACGGCCGGCGACACGAATTTCAAAACATCCGGTCAATCCGGGTCGGCCGTTTCGCGCTCTGGCGGCGTCTGGCCGAGGTGTCTGGCCACGGCCTCCGTCCGCGACCGCACGTGAAGTTTTTCGTAAATGTGGCGGATGTGGGTGTGAACGGTGGCGTAGGTCGTTTTTGTCGTCTCGGCAATTTCCTTGTAAAGAAATCCCTTCGCCAGCAAGTCCAGCACCTCGACCTCGCGCGGGGACAGTCCCTGCGCCCCGGACGACGACGGCACCGCCTGCTGAAAAGATTGCACAATTTTGCGGGCGATGTGGCTGCTCATGGGCGAGCCGCCGGCGTGAACCTCCCGGATGGCCGTGAGCAATTCATCCGGCGGCGTCTGTTTGAGCAGATAGCCGGTGGCGCCCGCCGCGAGCGCGTCGAAAATGTTTTCCGTGTTCTGATACACCGTGAGCATGATGATTTGCACCGCCGGGAGCAGCGGCTTGAGCCGGCGCACGCACTCGACGCCGTTGATGCCGGGCAGGTTGATGTCCATGAGCACCACGTCGGGTTTGATGGCGGGAATTTCCTGCAGGGCTTTTTCCGCGCTGCCATGCCGGCTCACGCAGTGGCAGCCGGACGAACCGTCAATCAGCCGGGCCAGACTCGCCCGCACCGGCGCGTCGTCCTCGACAATGGAAACGGAAATTTTCATGTCAACGTGGAAAAAATTTCAGTGTGGCATCATTTTGTTCGGAGTTCCGCGTTCACGCGGCCTTGGGGCCGCCTAAAGGCGGAACTCCAAACTCCAAAACGAGTCACCACCATTCTTTTCAGGAATGGAATTCGTGCTCTGGTTCCGCCGAAGCCTTCAATGATAGTCGCTGGTGTCATTGGATGAGTCTAACCCACATCCTTGCTCCGGCCAATCGCCATAATTGGCGATGCCGCCGCCGGGTTGAGCACCACGGACATTGCCACCCGCATGCCGTGGCCGGGCTGGCTGTGGATTTCGCAACGGCCGGCAACGTCCGCCAGACGTTTCTCCAAGTTGGCCAGGCCGGAGCCGGCGGCAATGCGGTCCGCGCGCAGGCCAGCCTCGCCGCCGCCGCCGGCAACGGGAAGCCCCCGGCCGTTGTCCTCGACAACCAGCGTGAACATTTTTGGTCCGATGCGCAGGCGCAGCCAGACCTCGGTGGCGTGGGCGTGCTTGACCACGTTGTTGAGCACCTCCTTCAACGCGAGGAACAAATTGTAACGCAACTCGGCCTCCACGCGCGCCGCCGGCAGCGTCACCGGCAAATCCATGCGGCAGCGGATTCCCGCCGTGCGCAGATAATCCTCGGCGTAGGCGGAAACGTAGTCCATCAAGCCGTTGAGCGTGTCGTGCCGCGGGTCCACCGCCCAGACGATTTCGTCCATCGCCCGCGTCAGTTGCCGCGCCGAGCCGGCGATGCGGTCCAGATGTTTGCCGGTCCGTTCCGGCTCGCGCCGGGCCAGCTCGGTCAGCAGCGTGATTTGTGTCAGCCCGGCGCCAACGTCGTCATGGATGTCCTTGGCAATGCGGGCGCGGTCGCTTTCGATGGCGTGCTGCTGTTCCAACCGCGCCAGTTGCCGGCGGTATTTGGCCGCGACAATTCTGCGCGCGGCCAGCACCGCGCCGCCGAGGAAGCCGGCCGCGGCCAGAATCAAAAACCAGGCCGTCTGGTAAAAATACGGCCGGACGGCGAAGTCAATCGCGGCGCTGGTCCCGTTCCATGCGCCCCCGTTGCTGCAGGCCATCACGCTAAAACGGTAACGGCCCGGCGGCAGCGGCCCGTAGTGCGCCGTGCGCCGCGTCCCGGCATCCACCCAGTCCGCGTCCAGCCCGTCAATCTGGTAACGGAACCGCGTCTTTTCGCCCGTGTCAAAATTCAACGCGGTGAAGTTGAAATCAAATTGCTTGGGTCCCGGCGGCACGATGATTGTTTTGCCGCGCAACGCGACCGGCTCGCCGTCCACGCGCATTTCCTCGATGAGGACCGGCGGGGGCGGCGGCGGCGCGGTCAGATCATCCGGATTGACGCTGACCACGCCGCGGGCGGTCGTGAACCAGAGCAGCCCGTTCGTGCCGCGCCAGCACGCCGGCTGGTAGCCGTCGGAACATTCCAGCGTGGGCAGCCCGTCGCGCCGGCCGTAAGTCATGCAATCCACCGCGTTGGTCCGGCCTTCGGCGCAGGCGTTCAGCGCCGATCGGGAAACGCAGTAGATGCCCTGATGGGTGCCGAGCCACAACTGCCCCCGGTCGTCCTCCAGAATCTGGCTGATGATGTCCACCGGCAGACCCTGTTTGGCCGTGATCCGCCGGAACACTCCATTCTTGAACCGAAGCAACCCGCCGCGAAACGTTCCCGCCCAGAGTGCGCCCTGCGCATCCGCGTAGAGGGAATAAATCGGCTGCCCCGCCAGCGCGTCCCGGGGACGGAACGGATCGAGCTGGTTGGTTTCGCAACGATACAAGGTTCCGTCGTCCGCGCCCGCCCAGACGGTTCCATCCGGCGTTTCCGCCAAAGCCCGCACCGCCGCCGCCGCGGCATTGTCGTTGGTGCCCATGATCCGCTGCTCGTTTCCCGCCCACAGCGCAATGCCGTTCTTCGTTCCCATCCACACCCGGCCCGCATGGTCGGTCAAAATGGACTTGATGCCATGCACGTCCCACGCCGCGCGCCGCACCCGCCCGTCGCTGAATTCATGCAAATCCTCGCCTTCCGCCGCGCTCAACCACGCGCCGCCGCCGGCACGCGGATAAATTGAGAAAACAAAATTCGCCGACGCGCTGGTGCCGACCGGAAAGCGGGTGATTTTCCCGTCGCTCCAGCGGCACAAGCCGCCGCCGCTGGTGCCAATCCAGACCGCGCCATCGCCGTCCTCGCAGACCGACAACGCCGTCCGGGCCGGCAAGCCTTCGGCCGCGCCGATGACTTGAAAACGCCGTTCGCGCAGGCGTGCCAATCCGCCATAGTCCATGCCGACCCAGATGCCGTCATCACGGCTCTGAAACCAAGCGCCGACACGGTCGGCGGGCAGCTCGTTCCGGGTCGTGAGCCGCTGGTATTGTCCGTCCGGCGCGATGTAAAAAAGCCCGTTGCCATAATGATTGAACCACAAGCCGCCATCGCGGTCCTCATGCGCGCCCGTCGCGCGGCTCGACGCCGGTCCCAGCAAACCGCGCCATTCGGCAATCTCCGCCACCCATTCGCGCCCGGCCATTTCGCGGAAACGGTCGCCGTCCAGCACCCACATCGCGCCCGCCTTCGTGGGATACAGTTGCAAGGGCCGGATGTCCGCCCCGCCATTTGTGGGTGTCATCGCGTCAAACTGGCTGCCGTTCCAGCAGGCGATTTCATTTTCCGCCCCCGCCCAGACCCGGCCGCGCGCGTCGGCCACCAGCGTATATATATGGCTGCCGGCCAGACCGCCATCGTCCGGCAATTCCTTGAATGCGCCGCCGGTGAATTGAAGGATGTGTCCGTCGCGCGTTAAAAACCACAGGCGGCCTTCATGGTCGGCGCATTGAAAAACCGCCCGCGAATTCGTCGGCGGCAGCACCACCAGCCAGTTGGTGCCGGCGCTCATCGGGTCGCGCTGCAGCACATCGCCGAATTGCGTGACAAAGGTGACGAGATTGGATGACGAGGCCGCAAGCGTGGTATGCACATCAAACGCGGTTCGGTCCGGCCATTCATTGCGGAACACGCCGTTGCGATACGATGTCAGACCGCCGCGAAAGGTGTTGATCCACAGTGTGCCGTTTGCATCAAGGGAAAGTCCCTGGACGCGCGCCTGGCTCAATTCCGGCGTGTTGGCCGGATCGAAGGTGACAAAACGCACGCCGTCGAAACGCGCCAGTCCGGCATAAGTGCCCACCCACAGATAGCCGTCGGGAGTTTGCGCAATGGCCGTGACCGTGCTGCCGGGCAGGCCGTTCTCCGTGTCCCAGGCATCCACGAGATAATCCGCCGGCGCCGCCGGCGCCGCCGGAACCGCACGCAACAACAGTCCCATCGCCACCACGGCAAAAATGAGACGACTCACCGGCAATGGAAAAATTCGGTGATGCACGGCTGGCAAGCTACTGCCGACGACGGAAAAATACTACAGCAAAACGGTGGGGGGGGGTATTTGGGTTTGGAGTTCCGCGTTTACACGGGCCGCCTGAAGGCGGAACTCCAAACATTTCGCAAGAAGCCCCTGCCGGCAAAACGAATCCACGCCGCGCGGAATTTTCAGCAGAAAAGCATATCGGTCGCACATACGGCGGAACTGACGCGGCCGGTTTCCGGCGGGAAAAATCAGGCGGCGTCGAGCGTGGCCGCGTATTTCCGTGTCAACGCCGAAAGTTCAGCGACGACGGGTTTGTGTTTTTCATCATCCGCCAGATTTTTCATTTCGAGCGGGTCGGCGCGCGGATCGAACAGCATCGCGCCGTTGACACCGTCCTTGCCGAACTCGGCGTAGCGCCATTGTTCGGTGCGCACGGCGGTGCCATGAATCGTTTTGCCGTCCTCGCTCCAGATGCTGTAGCCCGGCTTGTCCCATTTGGCCGACGGCTTGTGCAGCAGCGGCACGAGGCTTTCGCCTTCGATTTCGGTTTGCTTCGGCAGGCCGCACAATTCAACCAGCGTCGGATAAATGTCCAGTGACTCCACAATGCGCGTGCAGCTCTGGCCGTTGCCTTTCGCGCCGGGTGCGGAAACGATGAGCGGCACGCGCGTGCCCATTTCAAACAGCGAGCCCGCCTTGGACCACTTGCCTTTTTCGCCGAGCTGATAACCGTGGTCAACGGCGAAAACGATGATCGTGTTGTCGCGCAGCCCGAGCCGGTCCAGTTCGCCGATGACGCGGCCAATGTTCCAGTCCACCCAAGAAATGGAGGCGATGTAGGCGCGGATGACTTCCTTCGCCTCGGCCTCGCTCGCGCCGCGCCCGATGAAAAGATCGGCGTTGCGTTTGCGGATGGCCGCGCTGGGAAATCCCGGCGGCACGGTCGGCCACGCGGCGAAATCCGGCGTCAGCTTGATCTTGTCCACGTCATACAAATCGAAAAACCGCTGCGGCGCGGTCGGCGGACTGTGGGGTTTCACAAATCCACACGCGATGAAAAACGGCTGGTCCTTGTATTTCCGCAAATTTTCAATCGTGCGGTCGGCGGTGCTGTAATCGCCGTGGCCTTCGCCGTTGCCGTCGAGGACGACGATGCGGTCGGAATACGCGGCGCGACCGGTATCGGCCGGCAACGGCGGCAAAACACCATCCGGCTGGGGAATCTGTGCGCGCGGCACTTCCATATTGTGTCCGATCGCCGGGCCGCTGCCGTCATCGGTCGGGCCGCCCCGGTCGCTGGTGGCGTTCCAGGATTTGGCGTCGTCAATGCCGCCGTGATAAATCTTTCCGGCGCGGATGGAAACGTAACCGTTCTGGCTGAACAATTGCGGCAGCGTCGTCCAGTCCGGATGCGCGGTGCGGAAATCCGTGCGATTGCCGAGCACGCTGGTCCGGGTCGGATTGCGCCCGGTGAGCAGCGAGGCGCGCGACGGATTGCACAACGGAAACTGGCAGTAATTCCGGTCGAAGCGGACACCGGATTTGGCGAGCGCGTCGAGGTTCGGCGTCTTCGCGTGAAACATGCTGCCGTAACAGCCCAGCTCCACGCGCATGTCGTCCGACATGAGGAACAACACGTTCATCTTGCGCGCCGGCTTGGAAATTTCCGCGTGCAACACTCCGGGCAGCGACGCGGCGGCGGCGGCACCGGCAACCGTTCCCAAAAAATCACGGCGCGTCCAGCGGTTCTCGTTCTTGGTTGTCATGCGCGAAAATTTAACACCGTCGGCGGCGAAGGCAAGGCTGTTGGTCATCGGGTGTTGTATCCATTTGAAGGCAGGGACATCCCGCCGGGATGTTCGGACGCCTCGGCGAGGCATTCCTACCATTGAAAATGACGCATTCCCATCCGGTCCCGCGTTGCTTGAACCGCAGCATCCAGCCATAGGCGACAAATCCCATTCCTCGTCTGTGCCAAAGGCACCGGCCAACAGTCACCCAAAACCAAAGGCCGCGGCCCAAAAGCCGCGGCCATTCAGAAAACCGAGGATTCCAACTTGCTGTTTATTTTCTGCGGCGAAATAAAACGAGCATGAACCCGCCGATGGCAGTCAAAGCCATCGTGGCCGGTTCAGGAACAACGGCAATGCTGTCAAGTCCAGAAGTCAGCTCGCCCGGAGTGCCAACGTCACCGATCAAACTCAACGCGCCCGTGGCCAGGTTGACGCCGAAGAACTCGGTCTGGCCGGCAACGGTTCCCGAGAAATAGGCATCGTCGGTCACGGGCGAGATGTCAAACCCGATGCGGTCGGAGAAACTGATTCCCGTCGGCCCAATCAGGCTCGTGGCTCCCGTCACCGGATTCAAACCATACAAATCATGGGAGGCAGCGCTGATGCCGTAAAAACTGGTGTTAAAATAGTCATAAGCCAGGGAATCAACGCTCGCCCCCGTATAGTTGGGTCCCGCCGTGGCCGCACCCGTTGATGGATTAATGGTCAGGTTCTGGCCCAAGTCGCTGGACACATAAAGCTGGCTGGTTCCGGCGTTGAGGCCGAAGTCAATGCCGTTCAAAACCGGGCTGAACGCAGTGCCCACCTGCGTGGCAGCGCCGGTAAGGGGGTTGATGGTGTATAAGTGGCTCTGGTCACCCAAGCCATAGAGGATGCCATTGATCCAATCAATGCCCCGCATCTGCTCACCCGACTGCATCCCAGTAATGGAATGGGCTGAAAGCAAGGTTCCCGGCGTGGCGCTGTCGAAGGAAACAAGCTGGTCCAATTGATCACTCACGCCGTAAACCAACTCGGCGTTTGCCTTGAAACCGGAAGCCACCGCCAACGCCGCAGCCAAGGCAAACGCGCTTCGGTTAAGATTAACCCGCATTGCTGAAATCTTCATATTTTTCCCTTTCCTGAACTTCAATTCATTTATGCTGCGAACCAAAAAAAACTCCAAACCGGGGAGATTATTACACACGAACTGCCTTCTTGCAAGCTTTATTTCCAACACCGTTCGGGCCGTGCGGGCACAGGAGTTGATGCCGTTATGTGCGGCGATGTTGCCATCCGTTAGACGTTGCAGTTCCGGGCGGAATTGGAAGGAGGATCGAGATAAACGAGGTCCACCGTCTCGTCCTTGAGGCAACGCCGGAGGATGTCGAGGTTGCACGCTCTAATAAATAAAGCGTGCCCATTTGATGGCGTTGAAGGTTGAGCGTCAAGCGGCAATGCGATGGGGCCAGCGATCCGGGCAGCATGGCGGTTTCGCTGGGCGTGGTGGGTTCGCCGATGATGCGGACGATTGATTCGGTAGGGCGCGTCACTCCGTGCGCGCCGTCGGGCGACTCACCACGTTCTGCGGCGGGCAGAGGACTGCCCACCCTACCTTGCGCCACCGAGCCGCTCACGAATTTCATCCGGCGACCGCCGGCACCCCTGGCGTTTTGCGCAAATCCGTTACGGGTAAATCATCCGGAAGAACACTGTGCCGTTGGTTGTGCCAATGGGCAACACGATTTGGTTGGTCACGGAAGAACCCGCGAGGATTGCCCAATTGGTGGAGAGACCCACCGTCACCGGATTCGTCTGGGTTTGAATCCTCCAGCCGGTGTGATCGCCCGGCCATTGCAGGAGAAGGTTGGTGCCGATGATCGGTGTCACCGTGAGATTGGTCGGCGTGGCATTGGTCGAGCGCGCGATCACCGAGAGGGCGAACGCGGCGGGATTGTAATTTGTCTGCCAGGTGATGAACGCCGGGAAAGTCGCGTTGGTGAACAGCAAGCCGGATTCGGCAGTATAGTTGAGCAGGTTGAACGAACTGCCCACCGCCGGCCAGAAGAAGCCGTTTAGATTGACGCTGAGGCTGCCGACGAACGCCGCCCCGCCGGAAAGCGAGATCGAACCGTTGCCAGCCGAACCGCCCAGACCGAAGCTCATCTTCGTGCCGTTGGCCAGAGCATAAGCGCCTTGCAAAGCGATGTTGCCGTCTTGCGCGTCCATTTCGCCGGTGTTGGAAAAGAGGACTCCGTTCATGAAAAACGTGGTGCCGGACGTGAATTCCTTGCGGAAGGTGCCGAAGTTGTTGAACACCGTGCCGGCACCGCCAAAGGCATTGTTCAGTTGCTGGTCGCTCTGCGCGTCCCACAAACCGTAATTGGAAATGAATGTGCCGGCACCGCCGCCGCCGCGAATCTGGCCGCTGGCCCACGCCACCGTGCCGTTGTTGGTCACGATGCAGTTGGCCATGTCATTGAGACTGCCGCCGCCGGCCACGATGACCGTGCTGTTGGTGGCGATGGTGACGACCGCACTGTCCCAATTTCCCGCCACCCAATTCAAAATGCCATTGATGACGTTGGTGCCGGCCAGATTGCCGGCGTTCTCCATCACGTTGCCACCGGTGGCCGTGCCGTTGATGTTGAAGCTGCCGGCGTTCAGATACGTCACACCCGTGCCGCGGTTGGTGATCGAACCGCCGTTGAAATTGCCGCTGCCCTGCAACAGGATATTACCGGTCAGCGCGCTCAAGAGGCCGCTGGTCTGGTCGAACAGAACGTTACCCGCAAAGACCGTGCTGGCGGTTCCCGCCGATTTGCGGACGGTGCCGAAGTTGTTGAAGACGGCGGTGCCGCCATAGGCGGCGTTGAAAGTCTGGTCGCTTTGAGCGTCCCACAAACCATAATTGTAAATGGTGGTGCCAGTGCCGCCGCGAATGGTCCCGCTCGACCACGCCAGCGTTCCGGAATTCGTCACCACAGCGGCGGCCAGGTCGTTGATTCCGCCGCCGCCGGACACGGTGACGATGCTGCCGGGAAGGATGGTGACGGTGGCGT
>Ga0224534_1001651_pt1 | contig 11466 bp, 14 predicted proteins | sample 714E12024metaG_FD_172012 | JGI IMG/M metagenome (GOLD analysis project Ga0224534, IMG submission 172012) | Peat soil microbial communities from Stordalen Mire, Sweden - 717 E1 20-24 | ecosystem: Environmental > Terrestrial > Soil > Wetlands > Peat | place: Sweden: Norrbotten County, Stordalen... | reverse complement strand
TGAAGACCACGGAGATCCGCTCCAGGTGCGCGGAGATCAATTCGCGAGAGGAGATTCTGCGTTCCCGGACCAGGCGGGCTTGGTCCCGGGCGGAGAGCGTTAGGACGTGGTCTTCAGGCGTACGCTTCGGGGTCACGACAGCTATCCTTTCAGAAACTGCCCGATGGACCGCGTGGCCTGGCGAATGCGGTGCTCGTTTTCCACCAGCGCGAATCGCACGTGCCCTTCGCCCAGCGGCCCGAAGCCGATACCCGGTGAGACGGCCACCTGCGCCTTCTCCAGCAAAAGCTTCGAGAATTCGAGCGAGCCGATTTCGCGAAACCGCTCCGGCACGGGCGCCCACAAGAACATGGTGCCCCGCGGTTTCTCCACCGCCCAACCGGCCCGCTTCAGCCCGGCCACCAGCACGTCGCGCCTCTTCTGGTACACCGCGCAGATCTTCCGGGTATCTTCTTCGCACTCCCGTAGGGCGATGATGGAGGCGATCTGGATGGGCTGGAACACGCCGTAATCCAGGTAGCTCTTGATGCGCGCCAGCGCGGCGATCACCCTCGCATTCCCCACGCAGTAACCCACGCGCCAGCCGGCCATGTTGTAGCTCTTGGACATGGAGAAGATCTCGACGGCCACTTCCTTGGCGCCTTCCACTTGCAGGATACTGGGCGCCTTGTAGCCGTCGAAGCCCAGGTCGGCGTAGGCAAAGTCGTGCACCACGAGCGTGCCGTGCTGGCGCGCCAGGCGCACGATCTCGCGGAAGTAATCCAGGTCCACGCAGGTGGTGGTAGGGTTGTGCGGGAAGGAAATCAGCAGCAGCTTCGGTTTCGGCGAGCCGTTGCGGTAAAGCTCCTCGAGGCGATTCAGAAAGGTGGCTGCGTCGGGCATGGGCAGCATCTCAGCCTGGCCCTCCGCCATGATCACGCCGTACTGGTGGATGGGATAGGCGGGGTTCGGCGAAACCACGACGTCCCCCGGCCCAACGGTGGCAAAAAGCAGGTGCGCCAGCGCATCTTTCGCGCCTATGGTGACGATGGCTTCTTTGTCGGGGTCGAGTGCCACGCCGTAGTTGGCCTGGTACCGCCGGGTGATCTCCTCACGCAGCCTCGGAATGCCCCTGGACTGCGAGTAGCGATGGTTGCGCGCATTTCGCACCGCTTCGACGAGCTTGCTCACGACCACGCGCGGGGTGGCGCCGTCGGGGTTCCCCATCCCCAGATCGATGACGTCGATCTGTGCCGCCCGTGCCCGCGCGCGCATTTCATTGATGACGGCGAAGACATAAGGCGGCAGCTTCCGGATGCGATAAAACTCGTCGGGGTTTTCGGGCATGATGCCCATTTTACGATAAGAGCTGGTGAGGGCCGAACTCAGCGGCTGTGGGACGTGTTCTTGAGCTTTCTTAGTATGGCGGTCTTGCGTTCGCTGCCATCCAGGTCCTGGATGACGAGGTGTCTCCTGGCCACCGTGAACCGCATGGGCACATGCAGGTCCAGCTTCAGCGGCTCATTGGAAACCACCACGTACCGGGCAGTGCCCGCCTGCACCCGATAGACAAACTGCTTCTGGAAGACGTCGTGGCCGACAGGGACAGTCCTTCTCGAAACCAATTCGCCCTGTTGCCAGACTTGACCGTTGGCAGTGGCTCCCGCCGCCGACTGGGTAAGACCCAGGAGGGCGACACCGATTAGCATCCCCCATCTGGTCATCCGGGTACTCCTTGCTACTTCCAATTCTAAGCCAATATCGGCGAATCAGCTCGATTATCTTTCGGCTATGCGGAGAATTGGTTGGCGGCGGCCCTACTGCATGGTCGGCTTCTTGCGCGGCCGGGAGATGCGCTTCTTGGCGCCGGGTTCCCCGGAGGTCTTGCGTGGCGCCCGGGGGCGTCGCTGCGGCTTGGGCGGGGCCTCGGGAATGGGGATCTCGCCGGTGGCGGTGGGCTGGCCGGGCACCAGGGGCTGCGGCTCGTCCTCCTCTTCTTCCTCGTAGGCCGCGGCGACCGGTTCCGGCTCGGGCGGTGGCGCGGGCGGATGGAATTCGGTGCCCAGGTAGACGATGAGACCTCTCTCTTCGTCGGCCTGGTTGCGCACCAAGCCTTTATCCTGCGCATAGTTCAACAGCTCGCTGAACTCCTGGAAACCGTACTCGCGCCAGTCGAGTTTGGGCTGCTCCTGGCGCACCCATTCGGCCAGTTCGTCCGCCAGCGAGCCGTTGTCCACCTCGAGGCGGTGCGTTTCCAGCACGTCGCGCAGCAGGGGGATGGCCTCCTCGGGCCTGTGACCCGGCTTGTCGGGGGCGGCGCCGCCGCCCTTCATGCGGATCATGTAGCGGCCTTCGCCGCCGGTGACCTCGACAAAATCGGCCTTCTGCAGCTTCTCGACGAAATCGGTGAATGAGCCGGCGCCGTAAGCCCTCTCGTTGAAGGTGGAGTCGAGCTGCAGCATGGTGGATTTCAGCAGGCCGAGCTGCGGGCGCACTTCGCGCCGCTCCAGCACGCCCAGCGCGCGCTCGACCAACGGCATGGACTGGGCCAGATCGAGCGCCACGCGCTTGTGCGCCTGGCGCTGCTGCTGCGGCTGATGCTGTTGTTGCTGCTGTTGCGGCGGCTGTTGTTGCTGCTGTTGCGGCGGCTGTTGTTGTTGCTGCTGTTGTGGTTGCTGCTGTTGTTGCTGTTGCTGCTGTTGCTGCTGGTGTCCGGAGCGCGGCCGCGGCTCATCGATGATGGATTCGTAAGCCACGAACTCGTGGCAGTTCTTCTGGAGAATGGTGCTGGTGAAGGCGCGGCCTCCGACGACGAAGACACGCTTGTCGTACTGCTTCAGCTTGTTGACCAGCGCGATGAAATCGCTATCGCCGCTGACGATGGCGAAGGCATTGATGTGGTCGTGAGTGAAGGCCATCTCGAGCGCGTCGAGGGCCAGGTTGATGTCGGCGCCGTTCTTGTCGCCGCGCGGCGAGGGGTCGCGCTGGACCATCTGCACGGCGTGCTCGGAAAGCGCGCGCGTGGCGGAATCCTGCCTTCCCCAGTTGGCGTAAGCGAACTTGGTGACGATTTCCCCGCGTTCTTTTAACGCGTCCAGCACGGCAGCCACGTCGAATTCGCGGTGCAGCGTGGACTTGACGCCGATCTCGATATTGTCGAAATCGATGAACACGGCGATCTTGAGTTTTTGTTCCATTTTGAATTCCTTAAATCCGGCCCCGTGTGCGCCGGACCTGGAGGTCCTGCGCGCCTGGAAGGCCGCGGGCCCGCTGGCGGGCGAACCGTCCGCCGGCGGCGTAGGTACGTTCAATAGCCTCATGCGTAGTTTATCCTAATTCAGCGCCGTAGGGGCCGGGCATCCGGCTACACACGGACAAGTTGCCCGGCCCCTACAATCATGGGGTCCGCCGCAAGCGGCCCGCCATGGCGGCGCCGCGTTCGAACTCCTCTTGAAGCTGCCGCGTCCGAAGGTTCTCGCGCATGTGCTCCAGCTTTTGAATGTAGACGGCCAAGGCGCGCTCGATGTGCTCGGTGTTGGTCGCCAGGATGTCGCGCCACAGATCGTACGATCCCAGCGCGAGACGGGTCATGTCTTCCAGGCCGGGGCCCGCCATCCGCCAGCGCGGGGAGGCGCCCATGCGCTCCGCCACGGTGTCCGCCAGCGCGGTGGATGCCAGTTGCGGAAGGTGCGAGGTGAGCGCGACGACGCGGTCGTGTTCCTCCGCATCGAGGATCATGATGCGCGCGCCGATGCGCTCGATCCACGAGCGAAAATCGCGGGCCCCCGGCGTCGCCAGCTCGGACGGCGAGTCCGGCGTCAGCGCCCAGGTGCGGCCGCGAAAAAGACCGCCATCGGCTTCCGCCGCCCCGCGCTTCTCTTTGCCGGCCATGGGGTGGCCGCCCAAGAACTGGCAGCGGGCGATGTTTTGCCGCGCCAGGTCGACGATTTCGCACTTGGTGCTGCCGGCGTCGGTGACGATGGCATCCGGGCGGACGAGCGGATCGAGATGCCGGATGGTGTCGAGAATGCGGCCGATAGTCTGGGAGAGGAAGACCAGATCGGCCTGGGCAACGGCTTCGGCCAGTGGCGCGCCGCGGTCGATGGCCCCGGCGGCAATGGCATCGGCGATGGCGCGCGGGGAGCTGACCCCGGTGATCGGTCCATCGAACCCGGCTTGGCGCAAGGCGAGACCGAAAGACGAGCCGATCAGGCCGGTTCCGACGATGGCTACGCTCTTCATCTGAAAAGCCTGCGCTCCCTCATAGGCGCGGCCCGGACATGCTGCGTCCCACGGCGGGGGCAATGATCCGTAACTGAGACATCAGTTCCTCGAACTGCTCGAAGCGCAACGACTGGGCGCCGTCGCTCAGGGCATGGTCCGGATCGGGATGCACCTCCACCAGCAAACCGTCGGAGCCGGCGGCCACGGCGGCGCGGCCCATGGGCGCCACCATGTCGCGGCGGCCGGTGCCGTGCGAAGGGTCGGCGACGATCGGCAGGTGCGAAAGCTTCTTCACCACCGGGATGGCGGAAATGTCCATGGTATTGCGCGTGTAGGTCTCGAAGGTGCGGATGCCGCGCTCGCACAGAATCACGTCGTAGTTGCCGCCGGCGAGAATGTATTCGGCCGAGAGCAGCAGCTCTTCAATGGTAGCCGAAATGCCGCGCTTGAGGAGCACCGGCTTGCGCTGCCTGCCCAGCTCGCGCAGCAGGTTGAAGTTCTGCATGTTGCGCGCGCCCACTTGCAGGATGTCGGCATACTGCGCCACCAGTGGGACCTGGGTGAGGTCCATGACCTCGCTGACCACCAGCAGCCCGTTGCGGTCTGCCGCCTCGCGCAGTATGTGCAAACCGTCTTCCCCGAGGCCCTGGAAGGCGTAGGGCGAGCTGCGCGGTTTGAACGCCCCGCCGCGGATCACTTGGGCGCCGGCGCGGGCCACCACTTCCGCCGACCGCTCGATCTGGTCCCGGCTCTCGACGCTGCACGGGCCGGCCATGACCACCACGCGTTCGCCGCCGACGTCCACATCGCCGATCTTCACCACCGTGCCGGCCGGGCGGAAACTGCGGCTGGCCAGCTTATAGGGCGAGACGATGCGGTGCGCTTCCTTGACGCCATCCATCACCTCGAAGATCCCGAGGTCGAATTCTTCCTTGCCGCCCACCCCGCCCAGCACGGTGTGGATCACGCCGGTGGAACGGTGCACATCGAAGCCCATCTCCACCAGACGGTCGATGGCCGCCTGGATCTGCTTCTCCGTGGCGCCCTGCTGCATGACGACTAACATCTATTTTTCTCCATCGGATTTCATCCACACGCGCTGGATCATCCGCATTTCGTCGATGATGCGCTCGAAAATGCGGCGCACCGCCTCTTCGGTCAGCGGCCCGCGATTGGTTGAGCTGATATTGGCGAAGACCTGGTCTTCGCGTTTGGGCTCATAAATGGGCAGATTCGTCTGGCGTTTCACGCGGCCAATGTCTTCGACCACGCGCGTGCGCTCGTTGAGAAGCGCCACGATGCGGCGGTCCACGTCATCCACGAGCACGCGGAATTCCTCCAGCTTGTCGCGGGCTTCGTCCGGGGTCATGCCTGCGCTCCAAAGCCGCGCTTGAGCTCGCGCACGAAGGATTCGAGCTGAATCTCGAGCGAGGTGTTGCCGGAATTGCGCTCGATCAACCGGACCAGCGCGCTACCCACCACCACCGCTTCCACTTGCCGGCCCAGTTCCGCCACGTGCTCCGGCTTGGAGATGCCGAAGCCGACGGCCAGCGGCAGATCGGTGACGGCGCGCACCGCGCGGATGAGCGGGGCGACCGCGTCCGAAAGCGAATCGCGCTCGCCGGTGACGCCGGTCCGCGAAACCAGGTAGACGAAACCGGTGGAATATTGCGCGACCAGTTTCAGGCGGCGTTCGGTGCTGGTGGGCGCGGCCAGAAAGACGGTGTCGAGGCCGTGGCGGTGCATGGCGGCGACGTAATCGGACGCCTCCTCCACGGAAGCGTCGGTGAGCAGGCAGCCATCGATGCCGGCGGCGGAGGCGTCCCGCGCGAGGCGCTCGAGCCCGTAGCGGATCACCGGGTTGAGGTAGGTGAAGAGTAGCAGCGGGATTTCGGACCGCTGGCGAATCCGGGCGGCGATCGCGAGCACGGTCTTGAGCGAAGTGCCGGCTTTGAGAGCGCGCTCGCCGGCGCGCTGGATGACGGGGCCGTCGGCGATGGGATCGGAAAACGGCACGCCCAGCTCGATGAGATCGGCGCCGCCGCGCTCCAGCGCCTCCGCCAGCGCGGGGGTGCGGTCCGGCGACGGGTCGCCGGCCGTGAGATAGGCGATGAGGCCTTTGCGGCCGTCCCGCTTCAAACCGTCGAACATGCGCCCGATGCGCGTCATGGCTCGTCGAGTTCCTTGAAACTCTCGCGGTAGATATCGATGTCCTTGTCGCCGCGGCCGGAGACGTTCACCAGATAGATTTTCCCTTTGGCGGCGGGGGCCCGATGGACCGCCTCGGCGACGGCATGCGCCGATTCGAGCGCCGGAATGATGCCTTCCGTGCGCGAGAGCAGGCGCGCGGCTTCGAGCGCTTCCGCGTCGGAAACGGCGGTGTACCGGGCGCGTTTCTGATCGTGCAGCCAGGCGTGCTCGGGGCCGATCATGGCGTAATCCAGGCCGGCGGAAACGGAGTGGGTGAGCGCGATCTGGCCGTCGTCGTCCTGCAACACGTAGCTGTAGGCGCCTTGCAGGACGCCGGGCGCTCCGCCGCGAAAACGCGCCGCGTGATCGCCCATGGCGTCGCCGCGGCCGCCGGCTTCGACGCCGATCAGCTCCACCGAGCCCTCGGGCAGGAAGGCGTGGAAGATGCCGATGGCGTTCGAGCCGCCGCCCACGCAGGCAAAGATGGCATCCGGCAAGCGGCCTTCGGATTCCAGAATCTGGCGGCGCGCTTCCTCGCCGATGATCTTTTGGAAATCGCGCACCATCATGGGATACGGATGCGAGCCGAGCGCCGAGCCCAGCAGATAATAAGTGCCGGCGACGTTCGAGACCCAGTCGCGCATGGCTTCGCTGATGGCGTCCTTGAGCGTGCGGCTGCCGGTCGAGACGCCCACGACCCGCGCGCCCAGCAGCCGCATGCGGAAGACGTTGAGGCGCTGGCGGCGCATATCTTCCTCGCCCATGTACACCACGCACTCGAAGCCCAGCAGCGCGCAGACGGTGGCAGTGGCTACGCCATGCTGGCCCGCGCCGGTCTCGGCGACGATGCGGCGCTTGCCCATGCGCCGCGCCACCAGCGCCTGGCCGAGACAATTGTTGATCTTGTGCGCGCCGGTGTGCAGCAGATCTTCACGCTTGAGCCAGAGGCGCGCGCCGCCCAGGCGTTCGGTGAGCCGTTTGGCGTAATAAAGCGGCGTGGGACGGCCGGCGTAGGTCCGCAGCAGCTCGGCCAGCTCGGACTGAAAAGCGGGATCGTCGCGCGCGGCCAGGTACGCTTTCTCGAGCTCCTCGATGGGCGCCATGAGGACCTCGGGCACGTAGCGCCCGCCGTATGGTCCGAAATGGCCGCCGCCGTCGGGTTGCGGAGTCATGCGCCGAGCGCCGCCTTGGCCGCCTGGAGAAACTCGTTCATCTTCCGGTGGTCTTTCTTGCCCGGCGCGCTTTCGATGCGGGAGCAGGCATCCACGCCCCAGGGATGGGCCAGCGCCACGGCCTCGGCAACGTTCGAGGCATCCAGGCCCCCGGCGAGAATGACGGGCTTGCGAGCCGGCACAGCCAGCCGCCAGTCGAAGGTCGAGCCGGAAGCCGGACCATCCAGCAGCAGGGCTTCAGCCGGGCAATCGCGCCATCGCGAAAGGTCCAGAACTTCTCCGACGCGCACGGCTTTCCATACCGCCAGCGATGCGGGGTAATCCGCCGGCGTCTCGTCGCCGTGCAATTGCGCGACATCCAGCGCCGCGATGCGGGCGATCTCTTCGACGCGTTCGCGCGCTTCGTCGACGAACACGCCGACGCGACGCACGCCGGGCGCCGATTGAATCCCGGCGGCGCGCTCCGGCTCGAGGTAGCGCGGGCTGCGGCGGTAGAAATTGAAACCGATGGCGGTGGCGCCGCCCGCGATGGCCGCGCTGGCGTCTTCCTGGTTGGTGATGCCGCAGATTTTGAGAATCATGCCGCCACCAGCTTCTTCAGGGCGGCGGCCGGATCGCCCGATTTCATGAGATGCTCGCCCACCAGAAATGCGGTGTAACCCGCGTCGCGCAGCGTGGCGATGTCGCGCGCGTCGCGTATGCCGCTTTCGCTGACGCGGAGTGCGCCGCCGGGAATGTGCTCCGCGAGCCGCAACGACGTTTCGAGAGCGACCTCGAAGGTGGTCAAATCGCGATTATTGACTCCGATGATGTCGCTGCCGGCGGCGATAGCGATATCCAGTTCGCGGCGGTTGTGCACTTCCACCAGCGCGGCCATCCGGTAGCGCGCGGCGGCGTCGCGTAAGGCGCGGATTTCGCGCTCGGTGAGAATGGTGGCGATCAGCAGGATGGCGTCGGCGCCGTGGGCCGCGGCTTCCACAATCTGCGCGCCGGCGATGGTGAAATCCTTGCGCAGGACGGGAAGCGAGACGGTCGCGCGGGCTCGGTCGAGATCGCCGAGGCTCCCCTGGAAGAAGGTTTCATCGGTGAGCACGGAAAGGGCCGAGGCGCCGCCCTGCTGGTACGCCGAGGCTATGCGCGCGGCGTCGAAATCCGCCGAGAGCACGCCTTTGCTGGGCGAAGCCTGCTTGATTTCCGCGATGATGGCGGGCGTGCGCGCACCCAGGGCCGCGCGAAAATCGCGGCGCTGGGCGAAACGCGATTCGGCCTCGGCCTCCCACTGTTCAAGCCGTGGGACGCCGCGGGCCAGCTCTTCGCGCTTCCTGGCGACAATACGGGCCAGGATGTCTGGAACGGTGCCGGTCAAGGGTGATTCTTAATGGTATCAGACGCCGCGCTGGGGTCTATTGCTGGCCTTCCAGCCGGTCGATTCGCTGCTCGTGGGCCTCGGCGATGTGGGCCAGGCGGTTGATGAACTGCGCGGTTTGGCCCATCAGGGTGGTGAGTTTATCGACATCGGCGGTCAGTTTGTCGATGTTGGCCGTGATGAGTTCGACTGTCTGTGCCAGAGCTTCGTGTCTCTCAGTGAGCCGGTCGAGGCGTTCGTCGATAGTCATGGGAGGGCGGCGTCTCCTGTATTCATGATACTTCAGTGGCCTGCGGCGTGGCGCGACGAATCGGGATAGACAGTGAGACCACAGGCCCGCGCGGCGTTGGCGAGTTGGCGGTCGTGAGTGAGGAACGCGATGTCTGCGCCGTTGTATTCGGACCAGAGCATCGCCGTGACCAGATGGATGGCGTCGAGGGTCCCGAGAGCGCCTCCGAGCGGGCCCGCGGCCCGATTCAGAATAGCTTTCGAAAGTGGCACCTGGTCTACGGCAGCGAGAAGCGCCTGCAATTCGGCGGTGCGCAGGGCGAGGTCCTGTTCGGAAAACAACTGGGCGGCGCAATAACGATGCAACGTCCGCCGGACTTCGACTTCTAGCAATTCACTCGCAACCAGATCCCATCGCGATAAACCGGACAGGGCATCGGGTTGACGAAGGAGCCTGCGCAATAAGACGGAGGAATCTAGGTAAGCTCTCCGGCGATCCACTTATCGAACACGTCCTTCCTGGTATCCTCGAAGATCCTTTCGACCAGATCTGGAGGCAGAACCGGCACGTCCGGGTTTTCGTCCAGCATGCGTTCAACTTCCGCCATGGACCGCGTGGCGGGGATCACTCGCAGAAACTTGTGTGCAGGCTCCAGGGGCGTCAGCTTCGCAACGGGCGTCTCGCGATCCTTGATGACGACTTCCTTGCCCTTTTGCGCCGCGCGAACATACTCGCTCAGGTGGGCTTTCAATTCGGCGATACCAACCTTCGACTTCATGTTCTCATTATGACCACTTCTGGTCACTTAGCGCAACTGGCCGGCTCCCGGGCCGCCGGCGGGAGCGGGAAGCACATCGGGAGTCAGGATGCGCGCGTCCATCCAGCCGGCATCGCGGAACGCGCGCGGCGACGGCGTGAACACAATCTTGTAGCTGGTGTCGTCCAGCGGCGCTTCCGGATTACCAGCGCTATGCGGGTAGACCAGGGCCAGGTACTTCAGAATCGTATAGATATCGCCGTCCTCGGGCTGCCGAAAGTCGAAGCCCTGAGCGCGGAAGTGGATGGCTGCGTCCTGGCTGGAAAGGCGCCACGCCAGGAACGCACAGCAATCGATGGCGTGCTCGAACCACGCGTCGAGCGCGGGCGGGATGTCGCGGTCCAGGAATATCTCGACGGTCTGCTCCTGCTCGCGCGCGAATTCGCGCACTTCCAGGCTGCCGGTATGGGCCGAGGCTTTCCAATCCACGTGGCGGGCGCTCTCGAACGCCTCGTAAGGGCGGATGCGGTAAAAGTCCTTGCCCAGGCCGCGGTAGTGCGTCTCGATTTCTCCGGCGATGCCGGCCAGCAGATCGTCGAAGCCGGGCTGCGGGTCGATGGAAGGGTAGATCAGCATTTCGCGACGCAACGTGACGCGCGCGGATTTCTCCAGGAAGCCGAAGGGGGAAGAAGTCGAGAATGCAAAGCTGTTCTGGCGATAGGCGCCGCGCTTTGGGAAGCGCACTTCGACCGTCTCTTCCAGCGTGGCGCCGCCGGAGATCAGCGGAAAATACACCGACTTCAGAGTAGGGCTGGCAGGGTCTCGAACGCCTTCCACCCGAATGGAGAACGAGGGCATGAACCACTTCTGGTTGCGCACGAAGAGCTTGCCGGGGACGGTGCGCCTGGCGGGGACGTGCTCGGGCACCAGGAAGTCCAACTCGAGCGCCGCCAGGCAGAGGCGGCTCACCAGTCCTGAGACCAGCAGGGTGGCGAGCATGGCGGCCGTGATGAGGAACAACAGGTTGTTGGCGGAAACGACGGCGCCCAAGCCGACCACCAGGATGGCAAAGGTGAACAGCAGGCCGGCGCGGGTGATCTTGTACCGAATGCGGCGGTCCAGGAAGAGGCGGAAGTGGTCCCAGAACTGGAGCACGGGTCGATTCGATTGTACCGCCGCACTGCGCCAGTCGGGCATAATAGATGTAACCGGTGGGAAGTATCAGGCAGTCTATTCTGTTGCACCATCGGCCGGGCCGCACTATGCCGTTCAGGGTTCAGGGAAACATTGGAGGTTGGCGATTCGCATACCTGCCGCTGCTGCTCTGCGCGTTCGCCTTGGCGGCCGATCCCCCGCTCGTCCCGCTCAGCGTTTGCGAGATACTGCACGACCTGCCGTCCTACGAGGGCAAGGGCGTCGCTGTCGTCGGCCGGTACTCTTTCCGCGAAAGCGGCCGCTGGATGGGCGAACAGGCCTGCGACGCCGGCTCGCCGGGCCCAGGGGGCACCCCGCCCCTGCTCTGGCTCGTGGAGGATTCGGGCGACGGCCC
>Ga0224534_1001648_pt1 | contig 11475 bp, 6 predicted proteins | sample 714E12024metaG_FD_172012 | JGI IMG/M metagenome (GOLD analysis project Ga0224534, IMG submission 172012) | Peat soil microbial communities from Stordalen Mire, Sweden - 717 E1 20-24 | ecosystem: Environmental > Terrestrial > Soil > Wetlands > Peat | place: Sweden: Norrbotten County, Stordalen... | reverse complement strand
CACGAAGACCTCCACGACGGACGAGGTCGGAAACTACAACGTCCCGTTTCTGCCAATCGGCACGTACCGGGTGTCGGCTGAAAGCGCCGGATTCAAGCGGGCTCAGATGGCCGAGATTTTGCTCAACGTCGACGACACGAAGCGTGTGGACTTCAAGCTGGAGGTCGGCAGCACAACGGAGAGCATCACGGTAGAGGCGACGGCTCCGCTGGTTCGCGCCGACAGCGCCGAGCTCGGCGAAGTCATCAGCAGGGGCGCGGTGGAAGAACTCCCGCTAAACGGCCGCAACTTCGCCCTGCTGGTTTACCTGGTGCCCGGTGTGACCACGGGGCAGCCCGGAGAAAACCTGTCCGGCAGCAGCACTTTCAATCCGCGTGCGGCATCCAACTTCAATGCACTGGGAAGCCAAGCCAATGCCAATGGGTGGCTGGTGGATGGCATCTCCGACAACGAGTACACGTTTAACACCGTTATCATTCAGCCATCGGTGGAATCGGTTCAGGAGTTCAAGGTACTGACCGGCACTTTTTCGGCCGAGTTCGGCCGCGGCGCCGGCGTGGTGAGCACGCAGACGAAGTCCGGCTCCAATACGCTGCACGGCAGCGCGTTCGAGTTTTTGCGCAACAGCTACATGGATGCGCGGAACTTCTTTAACGCCAAACCGACGCTGCAACCTCCATTCCGCCGCAACCAGTTCGGCGGATCGGCTGGAGGAGCGATCATCAAGAACCGGACCTTCTTCTTCAGCGACTACTACGGCTGGCGGGAATACAAAGGCCAGACCTACGTCAATTCGGTGCCGACCGCGCAAGAGCGCACCGGCGACTTCAGCGACTGGAAGCAGGCCAACGGCACCCTGATTCCCATCTATGACCCCACCTCGACGCAAGTGGTGAACGGAGCGACTGTTCGCAATGCGTTTCCCGGCAACGTCATCCCCGCCAGCATGATCAATCCAGTCTCGGCCAACGTGGTGAGCCTGTATCCGCTGCCCAACGCGCCGGGACTGACGAGCAACTACGTTGCCATGGTGCCCCGGACGGTCAACGATAACGGGTTCAACTTCAGGATCGACCACCGAATCAGCGATAAGGACTCGGCCTTCGTCCGATACTCGTTCGAACACTTCAACCTGAACTCGCCGCAGGGGCAGAGCGCGTGCTGCCTGCCGTCGAATCCAAACCTGATTTCGAAATTCGACCTGGGGCCGTACGTAGCCGGTCCCCAGGTGACGTGGCTGGGGACGAGCGGCTTGGCCCTGAACGAGACGCACGTCTTCGGACCGACCCTGGTAAACGAATTCGTCGGCGGCTACGACCGGTTCGATCCCATCACTCGCCAATCGGATTACGGCCACAATACGGCTAATTCGCTCGGCATCATGGGAATCAATTTCGACCCTCCGGCCACCACCGGGATTCCGGGCATCGCTCCGGGGGACTTCACAGGCTTCAGCGGCGGTCCCAACATGGCGCCGGTCAACCCGCGCGAGACCGTGATTCAGCTCGGCGACTCCATATCGAAGACCATCGGGGCCCACCGTTTGAAGTTCGGCTATCGTTACATCCGAAACCTGCTTTCTCCCTACGACCACACCAACACTCGCGGGGCGATCAACTTCGCCGACAACTTCACGAATAATCCCCAGACCAGCACCGGCGGCAACGGAGTGGCGACGCTGCTGCTGGGCTGGACCACGGGGGGATCGCGCGGCGTCATGCTCGATGTGCCGTACATGACCAACCAGGAACACGCCGCGTTCTTCGAAGACGACTGGAAGGTCTCACGCCGGCTCACGCTGAACCTCGGCTTGCGGTATGACGTGTTCGTGCCGGATGTCGAAAAGTACAACCACATAGGCAACTTCAACCTGGCAACCCTTAACATGAATTACGCGGGCGTGGACGGCGTTTCCGCGAGCGCCGGCAAGGAGACGCGCTACAAGAACTTCGGGCCGCGCCTCGGGTTCGCATGGGACCCGCTGGGCACCGGCAAAGTGGTGGTCCGCGGCGGCTACGGCATGAGCTACTTCCCGGAGATGGCCACCGCTACGGGCTTGGTTTCCTTCCAGGTGCCTTGGATCGTGGCCCAGAGCTATGCTCCCGCCACCAGCCCAATTGGTATGGCGGGCGTGCCCACTATTAATCAGCCGTTTGCCGCTCCCATACCCGTTCAACCGATGACCACGGCCGATTTGAACGCGGCCAATCCGAGCGTGATTGGCAACGGCATGAACAACCTCACGCCTTACTACGAGTCGTGGAATCTGGATGTCGAGAAGCAGTTTACCGAGACCCTGCTGGGCGAAGTCGCCTACGCGGGTAGCCGCGGCATCCACCTGCTGCTGGGCTACAATCCGGACGAAATAGAGCCCGGGCCTGGAACCAACGCTTCCCGCCGCCTGATTCAGCCGCTCAACAACATGTCCAGCATCAGCGAAGACGACCCCCGGAACATGTCCAATTACAATGCCCTGCAAGCCAAGCTCACCAAGCGCATGAGCAAGGGAGTGCAGTTCCTCCTCAGCTATACCTATGGCAGGGAACTCGACTACGGAGCGGAAACCAATGGCTGCGCACAGGTCTGCGGGGTACAGACGGTGACGAACTTCAAGGCCGGTTATGGACCGGCGGGCTTCGGTATCAAGGAGCGGTTTGTGGCCAGCGGCCTGTTCGAACTGCCGTTTGGAAAGGGCAAGCACTTCTTGAACAACGGAATGCCCAGCCGTATCTTCGGCGGTGTCGAGGTCGACTTAATTAGCACCGTGCAGACCGGTCTCCCCTTCACCTTGACGATGGCCAACGGCGTGAACAACGGCGCGCCGAGCTGGCCGAACCGGGTCTGCTCCGGCGTATCGTCGAAGCCGGACCCGTATCAGTGGTACGACCCAAGCTGTTTCGCTGCGCCGCCGAATAACACCTATGGCAATTCGGCGCGCGGCGTACTCTACCAGCCGGGCTACAAGGACTTCGACTTGTCGGCCCTGCGGAGGTTCCAGCTCCGGGAGAGGTTGACCCTCCAGCTCCGTCTGGATGCCTTCAATAGCCTCAATTCCCCGATTTTCGGCCCTCCGGCCACGACCTTCAATCCCACCGCTGCCGCGGGTGTGAACGGTCGCATCACCTCGACCAACACGGATAACCGGGAATTGCAGGTATCGGCTCGGTTCCAGTTCTAGCCGGGGTGGGGCAGGCGGTGCCGCCTGCGGTGCCGCCTGCCCTCCACAAGTTCAGAACTGAACAAGCGCAGAGAGGATCGCGTAAATGAACGCCAAGAGTCGAAGATCGTTTTTCAAGAGTGCCGGCGCGGGCTTAGCCGGTGTGCTGAGCCTGCGCGGCCTCGCCGCAGCCGTGCAGGAGTCCACCTCCCCCTATCGGCGGCCGAAACTGAAGATTACCGACGTGCGAACGGCGTTTGTGCAAGGAATGCACGTGCGGATCTATACCGACCAGGGGCTGATCGGCGAGGGCGAAGCTGTCGACGCGGTCAGCGGCGGGGCGCCTATCGTGGCGGGATTCCGCAATTTCCTCGTCGGGCAGGATCCACTGAATGTGGAAGCCATCTGGGAGCGCATCCGGACCAACGGAATCTTCGGCGGAGCCCAGGCCGGCCAATTCGTGACGGCGCTGACCGCGGTCGAGATCGCGCTTTGGGACCTGACGGGCAAAGCCCTGGGTCTGCCGATCTACCAGTTGCTGGGAGGCAGGATGCGGGACCGCGTCCGCATCTATTGCGACTCGGGCACCGACAGCCGCAACGACCCGCAAGCCAAGATGTTCATTGCGCAGATCATCGAGAATGGGTTCACCATGGCCAAGATCGACGTCGACGACGCTCGCGACCCGGCGCGGTTCGACCGGGTGAATTGGACCGCCAACAACGCCGAAATCGACCACATGGTCGACAAGGTGGCCTTCATGCGAGAATCGCTGCCCAAAACCATTGAGCTGGCGGTGGATATGCATGGCCGGTACGACTTGGGCACGGCCAAGCGGGTGGCCAAGGAGGTGGAGCCATTCAAGCTGGTTTGGCTGGAGGAGCCGGTTCCCCCCGAGAATATCGACGCCATGCGCGACGTGCGGGAATCGACCCACACCCCCATTTGCTGCGGCGAGAACCTGTACCTGCGCCACGGTTTTCGGGAGCTGCTGGAAAAGCGCGCGGTCGATATCATCATGCCCGACGTTCAGAAATGCGGCGGCCTGCTGGAAGCACGCAAGATCGCGGACATGGCCCACACTTACTACGTGCCCGTGGCGCCGCACTGCCAGGCGTCGCCCATCGGATTCATGGCTTCCTGCCACGTGATGGCGGCGATTCCCAACGCGCTGGTGCTGGAGTGGCATTGGGGCCATCCGGTCGAACGCACGGCCCGGTGGAAGCAGTACGTCAAGGAAGGCGATATTATTCAGAAGGGCTTCGTGACCGTGACGGATCGCCCCGGAATTGGCGTCGAGATGAATGAAGAGGCGGTGCGCAAGATGGCGCGGCCGGGCAGCCCCTGGTTTGCGGCTTGAGGACGCGCACGGCCGGCGAGGAAATCACAATTATGACGAGTATGTGTGTTCCCGAATGGAAGCGGCGGGCGGTAGTGCCGCGAGGACTGCTGGTCGCGCTGTTGGCGGCGGCGGTGGTTGCGCCCAATGTCCGCGGGCAGGTGTTCACTCTCACCCGCGACCAACTGATCCAGTACACGGCTCAGAACCCCTACGACCGCTTTCCGGACGGCAGGCCGAAGGTTCCGGATGCCATTTTGGAAAAGGTGAAGGGGCTTTCCGCGGAAGAGGTGCTGGGGCTCATCCAGCGCGGATACCGCAATCAGTTCGATGGCAACTTTCAGATTCTGCATCCGGGCAGGAAACTGGTGGGGCGCGCGGTTACGCTGCAACTGATGCCGACGCGCCCGGACGTAGCGGACGCGGACGTGGCGGCCCGCAAGGCCAAAGGCCTGGGGCGTCTGTCGCACCAGAGCGCCATCGATCTGCTGAAACCCGGCGACGTCTTTGTGGCGGACGCGTGCGGGGTGGCCTTCGGTGGTGTGATCGGCGACAACCTGGCGTTCTACATCATGACGGCCACGGGAGCCGGCTTTGTGATCGACGGCGCCATCCGCGACCTGGAAGGCATCACTCCGCTCGACATGAGCGGATACTACCGCGGGGCGGTGCCTCCGGCGATCCACGACCTGATGGTGACGGGGATCAACGTTCCGGTGCGCATCGGCAGCACGACGGTGATGCCCGGCGACGTGGTGTTCGGCGACCGGGAAGGGGTGTATTTCATCCCGCCGGGCATGGTGAAGGAGATCGTGGATGAGGCGGATGTCACCCATATCCACGACGAGTGGACGAAGATGAAGTTCGCCCAGGGCAAGGGGTACGTATCGACCGACATCTACGGCCGCCCGCACGATCCGGCGCTGATCAAGGAATACGAGGATTACCTGAAGCAGAAGCTGGGCGCCCAGGCGTACGAAGAGTACCAGAAACGGAGCGCGGCGCAACAAAGGCAGGGGCCGCCGGCGCGGTAACCGCGGCCGCGGGGTTACCTCGATTCCCGCTCACGCGGTGGATGCTGGCGCCAGAAATTCGCCAGGGTAGACCCCGACACATTCATCCAGGTCCCGAAAATCAACGACGCCAGGGCGGCAGCCGAGCTCTTCAGGACGTCGTAGGCCAGGCCGACGCCGACGCCCGCGTTCTTGAGGCCCACCTGGATGACGAACGCCCGCGTGTCCGCGTCATCGAGCCGGAGCATCTTCGCCGACACCCATCCCAGGATGAAACCCAGGGAATTGTGCGCGATGGTCGCGATGAACAGCGGCGGTCCGATGCTCAGCAGGATGTCCTTGTTGTGCGCCGCCGCGATGACGATGTACAGCATGATCGAGGTGAGCGACAGCTTGGGCAGCACCATCTCCATCCAGTTTTCGGGACCCTGCGCGCGGTCCACCATCATCTTCGTGAAGGAGACGGCGGCCACGGCCCAGAACACCAGCACCAGGCCGGATTCGAGGGACGTGATGGAAGCAGCGAACGGCACGAAGATCAGCGCCAGGCCGGCCAGGAAGCAAAGCACCGCCAGGCCGAGCAGGTTACCCGCCTTTTTGAACCAGGCCAGCTTGCCGTACAGGATCTTATTGCAGATCAGGCCGGCGCAGACCGGCACCATCACCATGTTCAGGATACCGATCATCATGCCGACGGTATCCACCTTGATGAGCTGCCCGGCGCAGAGATGCATGATCAACGGCGTGGCGAACGGCGAAATGAAGGTCGCCAGCATGGTGAGGCTCAGCGCCAGCGCGAGGTTGCCGCGGGCCAGATAGGTCATCACGTTCGAAGCCGCGCCGGTGGGGCACACGCCGATGAGGATGATGCCCGCGGCCGCTTCAGCCGGGAAGTGATAGACCTTGATGATGACGAGGCCGGCCAGGGGCATCAGGATATAGCCCAGCGCCGTACCGATCAGGATCTTCGCCGGCTTCTTGAATTCGCGGGCAAAGTCCGCGAGGCTGAGCTTGGTCCCCATGCCGAACATGATGATCTGCACCGAGGGCACAATCAGAACCTTGGTGTTGAAGCCCCAGTTGGTGAACAGGTACGGGAAGTACATGGTGAAGGCGCAGAAAGCGAAGATCTGGAACGTAAATGCCAGCCCGGCCAACGTTTTCGTGTTCTTGACGGCATAAGAGAACGCGTAGAACATCAGGAACAGCGCAATTCCGGATACGGGCAGGGCGCCTTTCCCGCCGAGCAGCAGGATGGCCTCGGCGAGCATGAGCATCAGCGCTCCGCCGAGGCACATATTTCTCTGCGATGCCTGTGTCACCGGATACTCCTTATCGTTCCTGGAGATTCTTCAGGGCCAGCATCGCGGCGCCCTTCATCGAGGACTGCTCCTCGAAGACGTACTCCGCGTTGCCCAGCATCCATTTCTTCTTGGCGTTGATGATGGACGGGTTGACGGCGCCGCCGGTGATGTGAACCACGGGCTTGATCGGCTGCACCAGCGAGATCTCTTTCAGGTGCTCGCGCTGGTACTCGGCAAGACCTTTGACCATGGCGGCCATCAGCTCCTGGCGCGTGGTTTCCGGGGTCATGCCGAGAAACTCGGCCTTCAACGGCTGGAGGCTGTAGCGGGAACCCATCAGGTATGGCGTGTAGGTGACCGTGCTCTCGCGCCCCACCCAGTCATCCACGGCCTTGGGCATGAACTCCTGGTAGAACTGTTGCGGCGTCATCTCGCTGCAGAACACGCTGTGGAACCACTCGAACGCCTTGCCTTCAGCGTTCATCACGTAGAGAGTCACCCAGCGGTTGGCGATGACGTGCGCGCGGATGTTGTACCTGGTCGAGGGATAGCACTTCTCCAGGCACACCATGCTGATTTCGCAGGTTCCGGTCACGTCGACATAGTCGCCGGGCTCCTTGATGCCGATCGAATAGGCAGCCAGCGCGGCGTCGTTGCCGCCGATCACCACCACCGGCGGCCGGCGGAAGCCGAGCTCGGAGGCCAGCTCGCTCCGCATCCGGCCCGGGCTTTCAAAACCGAGCATCACCTCCGGAAGCTGGTCCATCCGGATCCCGAACTCGCCCGCGATCTCCCGGTTCCATGTGAGGTCGTTCCGGACCGTGTTGTACAGCGCTGTGAGCGAAGCCGACGACGGATCGATGGCGAATTTGCCGGTGAGCCATTTGGCGAAGAAGGTGTTGGTGTGGCCGAAACAGGCGGCGTTTTTGAATACCTCGGGCTGGTTATCGCGAAGCCACAGAATGCTGGCCAGGGAACAGCCCCCGGCCACCGGCATATTGCCGGTCTCGGCCAGGATGCGCTGCAGGCCTATGCGGCCGATGATCTCGGCCGCCTGCACGCGCGAGCGCTGGTCGAGCATCAGGATCGCCGGATAGAGCGGCACTCCATCGGCCGCCATCGTGGTCATGCCGGGCGTGGTGCCCGAAATGCCGATGGCGTCCACGCCGGCGACGGCATCGCCGAGTTGTGCGCAGCCGGCAACAAAGGCGTCCTGCCATTTCCGCGGCTCCACATCGCTGAATTGGCCGTTGTTGTAGGTATTGATCGCGTAGCTCTGCGAAAACTGGCCGGCCGGCTCCAGGGCGCCGTTCGACTCCCCAAAAACGCCGATCTTCATGCCGGTAGTGCCGATATCCACACCGAGTACGGTAGTCATGAAAGCCTCCAGGGCATGGCCTTTGAGAGTCGCTACTGCTTTGCGAGATCCTGCTAGATCCTGCCGAACTTCGCCACCGCTTCCTTCATGGAGCGGAACTTCTCAATGAACGGGATCATGGTGTGCTCCGTGTAGTCCAGGTCCTGAGCCTTCTTGAGGACCTCGGCGGCGCGCGCGCGCGGCACCACGCACACGCCGTCTTCGTCGGCGGTGATGATGTCGCCCGCACTCACCCGCACGCCGGCGCAAGTCACTGGAATGTTAACGCCGGCGAAACGGTAGTGATTGACCGTGGTGGAAGGGACCACCCCGCGGCTGAAAACCGGGAATTGCAGCTTGCCGATTTGCGGCGTATCGCGCACGGAGGCATCTATCACCGCTCCGGCCAGGCCGCGGAACTTCATGGCGGTGGCCATCAACCCGCCAATCCCCGCGTAATCCAACCCGTCCTCGACCACCATGACGTACACCGATCCAGGCGGGGCGGCGTCGATGGCGTCCAGCATTCCTTGGGAAGCCGCCGAACCCTCCTTGTGTTCCTCCTTCTTCATGAGGACGGTTACGGCGGGACCCGCAAACTTGGTCTTGAACAGCGGCCGCATGTCGTGCGACATATACGAGCGCTGCCCGTACAATTGCTCCGTGGCATCCGCCACGGAGGCCACTTCCGTCCCGCGAAAGCCCTCGATGAGAGGATCGCCGGAAGGCTGTGCCATCACCCAACCGGCGAGGACGACTACAGGGAGGCCTGCGAGATAAAATTTTCGACTCATATTTCAGATCCTTTCCAGGGATTTCCGAGCAATGTCCGCTCGGGATTCACCCACAGCCAGACAAGAGACCCCATCACGCCCAGGCCGGCGGCCACCAGGAACGCCGCCGGCCAACCAAAGTGCGCGGCAAGCAATGGAGTGAGAGAAGGGGCCACGACGCCGCCAAATTGCCCGAGCATATTCATCACGCCGGAAACGGTTCCGGCCGAAGGGCCGGCGATGTCGGCCGTCACCGACCAGAAGGAACTCTGGGAGAGATACAAGGCGCCCGCGCCGGCCGCGAGCACGATGCTGGCCAGCCGCGCGTCCGGAACCAGGGTCCCCAGCGCGATGAACAGCGCCGACAGTCCGATGCACACCACCGGAATCCCGCAGCGGCCCGTGCGTTTCCCGTAGTGCCTCGTCAGGATGTCGCTGATCCATCCGCCCAGGGGCGAGCAGGTGGCCATCGCCAGGAACGGAAGCATCCCGAAAAAGGCGCTCGACTTGAGATCCAGGCCGCGCACCGTCTTCAGGTAAGGGAAGAACCAGGTGAAGAAAATGTTGGCGGAATAGGAAAAAGCGAAATAACTCAACGAAACCAACAGAACCTCTTTGCTCCCCAGAATCGTCCCCCATGGGACGGCCTTGGGCGCGTTGGGTCCAGCCGGCACGTGCGGCAAACCGGATCGGATGTGTTCGGCCTCTTGCGGAGTCATCCACGAATGTTGCTCGGGGCGGTCCCGCGCCACCAGATACCAGACCAGGCCGGCCGCCAGCCCGATGGCCGCGCAGACCCAGAAGGACCAGCGCCAGCCCCCGTGCAGCAGAAGATAGGTGATGAGGGGCGGCGCAATTCCGGAGCCCGCGCCCACGCCGGCGAAGATCCATCCGTTAGCGACCCCGCGTTCCGCGGAAGGAATCCAGCTTGCCACCACCCGGTTGGAAGAGGGATAAATCGCGGCTACCCCCATTCCCAAGGAGAAGCGCAGTGCCAGCAGAAGGACTAGCGCGAAAGAAACGCCCGAGGGCGCCAGCGCCGTCAGGCCCAGGATCACGGCCCACCAGACGGTTGCCAGCGAGAGAACCCTGCGCGGCCCAAAACGGTCGGCCAGGCGGCCGGTGGGCGCCTGGAACAGGGCGTACCCCAGCGTGAAGACGCTGAAGACCCAGCCGAGCTGAACCGGGGTCAGATGGAATTCCTGTGAGATGTACTCGCCGGAAACGGAAATGTTAACGCGGTTCAGATACCCGATGGCGCTGAGCACAAACAGCCATGCGATCAGAATCCACCGGGTCCGGCCGTGGGCCAAGTCAGACATAGACTTCATATCATAGCTCGCCGCTCAAGACCTTTCTCACTGCTTGATTACGGTGCCGTCGCTGCGCCGGACCTCTCCCCAGCCGCCGTTCAGGTTGTTTCTCCCCGCGGTGAAGGGGAACTTGGAGGCCGCCTTCTCATCCACCTCGATGCCCCAGCCGGGCTTCTCGCTCACCCACAGGTAGCCGTCCTTCATCACCGGGCAGCCCTGGAAAACCTCCTGGGTGTGGTCGTTGAAGGGCGAGTACTCCTGGATGCCGAAGTTGTAGCAGGTCACGTCTAGCGTGACGTTCGCCATGTGGCCCACGGGAGAGACGTCGCCCGGCCCGTGCCACGCCGTCTTGACGCCGAACATCTCGCCCAGAGCTGCAATTTTGCGCGCCGGAGTGAATCCGCCCGTTTGGGAAACGTGCACGCGGATGTAGTCGATCAGGCGTTCGGCAATCAGCGGAATCCACTCGTGCGGGCTGTTGAAGAGTTCGCCCATGGCGATGGGAGTGGCGCAATTCTGCCGGATCTGCCGGAAGTAGCCGAGATCCTCGGGTGAGAGCGGATCCTCGATGAAGAACAACTTGAACTTCTCGGCGTCCTTGCAGAACTGCACAGCCTGGTTGGGCGACACGCGCTCATGCATGTCGTGAAGCAACTCCACCTCTTCGCCCAGCTCCTGCCGGCAGGTTTCCAGAAGTTTCAGCGCGCGGCGGAGGTAGACCGCCGGCTCGAAGACCGGTTTATCGTGCAGCGCCTTGACCGCCACACCGCCGCGGCCCCCGGCGCCGTAGCCGGCCATTCCGGGAACGCCCACCTGAACGCGCACATTACGAAACCCCTGCGCCAGATAGCGTTTCGCCGATTCGACCACGTCCTTATAGTCGGGGCCATCCGCATGGCCGTAGATATCGGCGGCCTCCCGGCATTTGCCGCCCACCAACTGATAGACCGGCATGCCCGCCTGCCGGCCCTTGATATCCCAGAGCGCCTGGTCGATGCCGCTGATGGCGTTGTTCAACACCGGACCGTTCTTCCAGTACGAGCTGTCGTAGCAGGATTGCCAGATATCTTCGATCCGGTCCGTGGTCTTGCCGAGCAGGAACGGCTTCAGGTACTTCTCCACCGCGGGCTTGACCAAGTCGGCCCGCTGCGTGAATGTGGCGCACCCATATCCGTAAAGGCCGTCCTGGTCGGTCGAGATCTTGACCACCGTGAGCCGC
>Ga0224534_1001645_pt1 | contig 11496 bp, 10 predicted proteins | sample 714E12024metaG_FD_172012 | JGI IMG/M metagenome (GOLD analysis project Ga0224534, IMG submission 172012) | Peat soil microbial communities from Stordalen Mire, Sweden - 717 E1 20-24 | ecosystem: Environmental > Terrestrial > Soil > Wetlands > Peat | place: Sweden: Norrbotten County, Stordalen... | reverse complement strand
TTACAACAAAATGTTGGGTCACAATCCAGGAAGCAGCGCACACCAGCGGTTTCGACCGGCGCAGTTTCCAGTTCCGGATCCCGGCACTGGCGCCCAGCACTCAGCAGAGCGCAATGTTCATTAGGAACATAGGTTGATGCGGTTGCGGTTGGAACTGAATTTCGTTGAATGCTGGGCAACCCTCGATCCAAAAGAAATGTAATCCGTTGAGTGCCGGGAAATTCACAATTAATTGGGAGAGGAAAACGATGTCGCAAACTTTTTTCTCAAGGGTATGGTCGTCCGTAAAAAGCTTCCCGCGTCTGCTTGTCAAGAGCCGCATCGCTCTGATCGTCACCATCCTGGTGGTGCTGGGCGCCGGTTATCTGGGCTGGCGCTACTACCTGGGAACCAAGAAACCGGTGAGCCCTTATGTCACTACCAAGGCAGCCGACGGGAACATCCAGGAGACCGTCAGCGCCTCCGGCAACCTCATCGCTCTCCAGAACGTCGCCCTCACCTTCAAGACCCAGGGTTACGTCGACACCTGCAGCGTCCAGCTCGGGGACCTGGTCACGACCGGGCAGGTGCTGGCCACGGAAGATACGAGCGACTTGCAGGCCGCTATGGACCAGGCCGAGGCCAGTCTGCAGAGCGCCCAGGCCAACTACAACAAGCTGGCCTCCACCGAGCCCCAGGAGGTGGCCCAGGCCCAGGCCCAGGTTGACCAGGCGAATACTGCCCTGGACAATGCCAAGTCCACGCTGGACCGTGACCAGCAACTGCTGGGGGCGGGCGGGGTCTCCCAGTCCACGGTGGACAGCGACAACAGCGCTTACCAGCAGGCCACGGCCTCGTACCAATCCGCAGAGTACACCCTGGCCCAGGACCAGACCCATGAGGATGTAGCTGCCGCCGCTGCCCAGGTCAAGAGCGCCCAGTCACAAGTGGAGCAGGCCCAGAGCAATTTAACCGCCGCCAGTATCACCGCCCCCTTCGACGGATACATTGATACGATCACCGGCAACCCGGGAATGTGGACCGGAGGCGGCGCCGTGGCTTCGGGAACGTCCACCGCCACGCAGTTCGGGATCATCCTAACTTCAACCCAACTGCTGATCGATGCCGAGATCAATGAGGCGGACATCAGCAAGGTCAGCGTCGGCCAGCCGATCACCTTCACCGTGGACACCTATCCCAACCAGACCTTCACGGGTGCGCTCACTGCCCTGTCTCCCAATGCCACCACGGTCAGCAACGTCCAGATGTACGAGGCTCACATGTCTATCGCCAACTACAGCACTCTCAAGAGCGGCATGCCGGCCACCATCACCATCATTACCGCTTCCGCCAAGAACGTCATCCTGGTTCCGGAGTCCGCCCTGACTTACGCCAAAACCTACCTGGCGTCCCTGGCCAGGGGCAGCGGCGCCAACCGGCAGAGGCGCCAGGGCAGTGCCATCGCAACCCAGGGCAGTGCCATCGCAACCCAGGGCAGCGCCACCACATACCAGAGCGGCACCAGCGCTTCAACCTCGACGGGAAGCGCCAGTTCATCCCAGAACCGGGGTACGGTAGTGGTGCTGGTAAACGGGAAGCCACAGATCAAGAGAGTGACGACAGGCCTGACCGATGACGTCAATGTGCAGATCACATCCGGCCTGAACGTGGGAGATATTGTGGTCACCGGATCCACAACACCGGCTAAGACATCTACAACAGCAGCCACTACCAGCAGCACCACCAGCAGTACCACCGGCGGCGGCCGCCCGGGTGGCGGAGCCGGTGGTGGAGCCGGTGGCGGAGGCGGTGGATTAGGGGTTCGTCTATAAGAAACGGGCTACTAGCCCGCCAACGCACGGAATGGCAACAGAACAGGAGCGAGAATGGGAATGGTGGCGCCAGTGGCAGGCGTTAGAGCAGGATGGGGACCGGCGCCACCTTTGGAATTAGGAGGTTAAAAATTTGGCGGTTAGTGAACTGGCGACAAGAGCATCGGTTGGGGCCTCGACATATCCACTCATCAGTTGCCGCGGCCTAGTCAAGATCTACCCCCTGTCGGGGGTGGAGGTGCACGCCCTGCGGGGCATCGACCTGGACGTCCGGAAACAAGAGATGATCGCCATCATGGGCCCCTCCGGCTCAGGCAAGTCGACCCTGATGAACGTCATCGGCTGTATGGACAAACAGACCGCCGGCGACTATTACCTGAACGGGGTGGACGTGTCCAGCCTGGGCGAGCCCGAACTGGCCGACACCCGCAACCGGAACCTGGGCTTCGTCTTCCAGCGCTACAATCTGCTGGCCAGGGCGAGCGCACAGTACAACGTGGAACTGCCCCTGTTCTACGCCGGGATGACGGGTCAAGATACCAGGGAGCGAGCTCTGGCCGCCCTCGACCTAGTCGGCCTGAAGGAGATTGCGGATCACTGGCCGAACCAGATGTCCGGCGGGCAGCAGCAGCGGGTGGCCATTGCCAGGGCGATCGTCAAGCGGCCGCTGGTGATCTTGGCCGACGAGCCTACCGGCGCTCTGGATACAGTGAGCAGCAAGGAGGTCATGGAGATATTCCAGAGGATGCACCGGGAGCAGGGGGCGACGGTGGTGGTGATCACCCACGAACCCTTTGTGGCAGACTTCTGTCAGCGCAAAGTGGTGATGCGGGACGGCCTGATCATCAGCGACGACCAGGTGCCAGCCTGGCACGACGTATAAAGGGGATGCATTCTTGAGCGCGCCCGGTCCTCCGTGCCCACTGGGAACCGGTTCGCTGCATTCACAATCAAGGTGGCGCCGGACCCGGCACCGCTGCTTGCGGGCGCGATGCGAAGTTTGAAGGAAAAAATCGAACATCGTTTAGGACAAGGGATGGGACACGCCTCTGAAGGCTTCGGAGGAATGTCCCAATGGGGGTGTAATTTAATGGCGGTCAAATTCAGCATTCTGAGCGATTTCGCAATACGGGCCTTGAAGGCCAACAAGATGCGCTCCTTTCTGACCATGCTGGGGATCATCATCGGCGTGGGGGCGGTGGTGCTGATGATGGCCATCGGTCAGGGCGAGCAGAACCAGGTGGCGGCCAGCCTCGCCAGGCTGGGCACCAACCTGCTGATGGTGTCGCCGGGAGCAGGGGGATCGTTTGGGGTGCGCACCACCAGCACCGCCACCTTGACCCTCGGTGACGCCACGGCTGCCGCCGCTCTGCCCGGTGTGGCAGAGGTGGCCCCCACGGAGCGGGCGAGCGGTCTGGTGACCTATGGCGACCAGACCGATACGACCACGACCACCGGCACCACTCCGTCGATAGTTGACCTCTCTTCCCTGACCATGGCTCAGGGCCGGTTCTTTGACGCTACCGACGATCAGAACATCACCCCGGTGGCGGTGCTTGGCCAGACCGTGTACCAGACCCTCTATCCCGATGGCAGCAACCCGGTGGGCACCCAGATCCGGATCGGGAGCGTGAGCTTCACGGTGATCGGCCTGCTGCAGACTATCGGCGCCGGGGCGGGAGGCAGCAATCAGGACGACGTTATCTACATCCCGATTACTACCGCCATGATCCGGATGCAGGGGGACACCAAACAGGTCATCAGCTCGATGGAGGTGCAGGTGGGGAACAAGGACGATATGAACAGCGTCCAGAACGCTCTGGATGCCCTGCTGCGCCAGCGCCATGGGCTGAGCGCCAGCCAGCAGGATGACTTCCGGATCACTAACATGGCCCAGATTCAGGCGACAGCGTCGAGCATCATCGGCATCCTGACCATCTTCCTGGCGAGCGTGGCCGGTATTTCCCTGATCGTCGGCGGCATCGGCATCATGAACATCATGCTGGTCTCCGTCACCGAGCGTACCCGGGAGATCGGGGTGCGCATGGCCATCGGCGCATCCAGGCAGGACATTCTCCTGCAGTTCCTGCTGGAGGCGATCATGCTGAGCCTGCTGGGCGCCATAATCGGGATCGTCTTAGGCATCGGCGGCGCCGAACTCGTCTCTCTCCTCGCGCACATGGAGATGCCCATCTCTGCCTTGTCTATCCTGGTTTCGGTCGGGTTTTCCGTCTTCGTGGGCGTCTTCTTCGGCTACTACCCGGCGCGCAAGGCGGCCTACCTAAGCCCATCCGAGGCTCTGGGGTACGAGTAGGAGGAATGACCGGAGGGATTGATCAGTCCCGGCCAAACACCTGGGACTTCTGTGGTAAGACACCACGCCGCTCCGGTGGCGCCGAAAGACATTCAGGGGACGGTTCAGATGCCACGAACACCTTACAGCCCCGAGCATAAGACTGCGTCGGGCGCTGGTTGGAGTTCCTGCCAGACCTCTCCCGCCGAGCGGGCGCCGGGTACGGCCGTGCCGCGCCCACTCTTGCGGGGGCGAGGCGAGCGCGATGAATCAGAGATCAAGCAACCTCAACCGTCGCGGTTAAAATCATTGGCTAAGACTCACCTGGGAGAGATGGATTATCTGCGCGTTTTTGGATTAACCTCGATCGTGGTGATCCATTCGATCTCTTATTTTTTCTCGCTTCCGGACGCCAATCTCATGAGCCACACCCTGCAGGGGCTTGTCGTGAACCTGCTCCGCTACGGTAGGTTCGTTTTCATGTTTACCACCGGACTGGTTTTCTTTTATAGCTACAGGGACCGGGCACTTGACTCGCGGCGTTTTTACGGGCGACGATTGAAGAACCTGGTGATCCCGTACGCTGTCTGGACGGCTATCTATCTGCTCCTCGACCGGTACTCGAACATGATCAATTGGTCGGGAGCGGTCGGCTTTGGCGTCGTCTGGCTGCAAAACCTGCTTAGCGGCAACGCCTTCGAGCACCTTTACTATATCGTGGTGACGATCCAGTTCTACCTCTTGCTCCCCTTCCTGCTGGCCAGGTTCAAGCCCCTCCGCGCCCGCACCGGGCGGGCGCCCGGCCTCTGGGCGGGAATTTTACTGGCAAGCGGACTCCTGATCAGCATTGTCTACTTTTATGGATTGGAGAGCCAGGCATCTGCGATAACCAGCCTGGTTGCCGGTAAGCCGTGGGAGGGTATAGTTGGATGGGTGCTGATGTGGCATGACCGCCTGGTGTTTTCCTATTTGCCTTTCTACCTGCTGGGCGGATTGGCCGGACTCTATCTGGAAGAATTTCGAAAATGGATTACCGATCACTCCAGCTTGATCGTGATCGGGTTGCTGGCCAGCGCAGCGGTGGTTGGCGGCCAATACTTTCATAATTTCGTTCACCTGGGTCAGGCCTGGGATCTGACCATCAGTGTTTTCAAACTCAGCATTTACTTTTACAGCCTTTTTGTAGTCGCCGTGTTATTCCGGGTGTCTTTGACCATGAATCAACATGGGTCGCTATTGGCGCTGATCAAAGTGCTTTCCAGCAACTCGCTGGGCAGCTATCTGATGCATCCGGCAGTGCTATTTTTCCTGCATTCATTTGTGTGGAACCAAGCTATACCCGGCTATCTTCTGGTGATCATCGACCCACTGGCGGCCATCGCCATCTCCTGCCTGATCACTATCTGGATTGGCAGTAATAAGTACACCCGCTTTATCGTGGGTGAGGCCGGCCAATAGATTATTCATGGCCGGCAAGATAGATTCGATGAAAAAACATTACCACAGATGACTAGCCGCTCTAATGCCCCCGCTTCAGAGAAGCGGTGGGATAAGAGCGGCTACATCACTGTATTAACGAGTTCTAAGCTTCAGTGGGGGAAGGCAATCCCCCACTGAAGCTTAGAACTCGTTAAACGACGCTGTTCCATAAGCGTTTTTTTCTTTTATGGGAGATAATAAAGCCCGGGGTAGCCCCGCCGCACCATCCTTATTCCCTTTATATAAACGAACCTGCTGGGACAGGCGGGTAGTGTGGCCCATCTAATATACCCGGAGGTCTGGCGAGGGTATTTTTCTCTATGACGGGAAAGAATAAAACACAGGGGTGGGCTAATCCGTGCCAAATAAAAGCTACAATCATTTAAAAAGTGCAGGCGAAATTTTAGGAATGGGAGCATTGGGGGCAGCAGGCGCATTTCTACTTGGGCGGCTAGGTTATAAATTGTTTGTCTCGCACAATGTGTCCACGGTACTTCAAAAGCCTTACGATGAGAATATCTTTGAAACGTATATCACATCTAGCCGCACTAATGCCATTACCATAGTAGACACCGGCTTACGGGCACAAACCGGCAAGGCTCTGATGCGCCCCCTGGGCACCCCCTTCCCCATGCCTGACTTCAGCAGCATGCGGTTAGACACCGCCCAGCTCAACCGCTTTCCCGCAACCAACGACATCGAAGTTGACACCACTTTGGTGCTGGGCAAAAAGGCAGCCAAGCCGATGAAACTGGATATCCCGATCCTGATCGGCGCTATGGGATATGGCCTACAACTCAGCAAGCAGGCCAAGCTCGCCCTGGCGGAAGCGGCCACCAAGGTAGGCACTGCCACCAACACCGGCGCCGGGCCCTTCACCGACTGGGAGAGGGCTGCCGCCAAACATCTGATTGTGCAGTACCCCCGCGCTAAATGGAACCACGACCCGGCTATCTTGCGGCAGGCTGACATGGTCGAGATCCAGATCGGAACTGGTGGATTGGCTGGCATCGGCATGGCATACGGGTGGAGTGAGCTGGCGCCCGAGGTTCGCCAGGCACTAGAACTGAAGCCTGGCGAGGAGGCCGTCTATCATGCCAGGCTGCCGGAGATCTCCAGGCCCCAGGATCTGAGAGTGCTGGTTTCCGACCTGAGGAGGATCACCGGGGGGGTGCCGATCGGCGTGAAGATGATGTGCGGGAACGATATTGAGCGCGACCTGGCTATTGTCCTGGATGCGGAGGTGGATGTGATCGCCCTTGCCGGCGGCCAGGCCGCTAATCACAGCTCACCCGCAACTATCATGGATAACTTCGGCCTGCCGACGGCATACGCTCTCTGCCGGGCATCCCGTTTTCTGGATCGTGAAAAGGTGCGCGACCGGGTTTCCCTGCTGGCCGGGGGCGGTCTGGAATCGCCGGGGGACTTCCTGAAAGCCCTGGCTCTGGGTGCGGACGGGGTCTTTATCGGCACCGCTGCTCTGATCGCCATGCTTCACAATCAGGAGTTCAAAGCACTCCCGTTCGAACCCCCAACCCAGTTGTTATGGTATACGGGCAAGTACAAGCACAAATTCAACCCCAAAGATGGAGCCGGGCACCTTGCCAATTTCCTCCGCGCTTCTATGGAAGAGATGCGGATGGCTGCCAGGGCGCTGGGCAAGACCGCGCTACGGGATCTCTCCGGCGATGATCTGTTCGCAACTGATGAACAGGCCGCAAAAGTTGCGAACATCATTATGGCATATCGACCAACGTCTTAAGAACAATTAGTTCGTCCAGGGGTGGCTGTCATGGATCAAAAGAACGGCGATTATATAAAAAGCGTAGGCAAGATAATGGGGCTGAGCGCTCTGGGAGCGGTGGGCGTATACCTGTTGGGCCGGCTGGGGTTCAGGTATTCTTTCGCACAGTCCGGATCCAAGATGATCACGTCGCCTTACGATGAAAATCTCTTTGAAACATTTGAAGGCGGGAGCCGCACTAATGCAATTCTCGTGGCGGATACAAGCCTGAGGGCCGAGTCCGGGAAGGCTCTGATGCGCCCCATGGGTACTCCCTTTCCCATGCCTGACTTCAGCAACATGCGGTTCAACGTCGCCCAGTTGCACCGTTTTCCAGTAGAAAATGAGACCGAGGTCGACACCACTCTGGTGCTGGGCAAAAAGGCAGCCAGGCCGATGAAGCTGGATATACCGATCCTGATCGGCGGCATGGCATGGGGTACGGCCCTCAGCAAGCAGGCTAAGCTGGCGCTGGCGGAAGCGGCCACCAAGGTAGGTACTGCCACCAACACCGGCGACGGACCATTCACGGACTGGGAGAGGGCGGCCGCCAAACACCTGATTGTGCAGTATCTACGCGCTAAATGGAACCACGACCCGGAGATACTTCGTCAGGCTGACATGATCGAGATCCAGATCGGGCAAGCCGGGTGGGCAGGCATCGGCAGCGCATTCGGATGGAACGAACTTCCCCCCGATCTTCGTAAGGGGCTCGGACTGAAGCGCGGCGAGAAAGCCGTCTATCACTCCCGGCTGCCGGAGGTCTCCAAGCCTGAGGATCTGCGGGTGCTCGTTTCTAAGCTGAGGAGCATAACCGGAGGGGTGCCGATCGGCGTCAAGATGTCCTGCAGCAAGTATCTCGAGCGCGACCTGGCCATAGCCCTGAATGCGGAAGTGGATGTGATCGCCCTTGACGGCGGCCAGGCCGCTTCTCACAGCGCACCTGCAATCCTGATGGATAACTTCGGCCTCCCGCTGGCATTCGCTCTCTGCCGGGCATCCCGTTTTCTGGACCGCCAAAATGTGCGCGACCGGGTTTCCCTGCTGGCCGGAGGCGGTCTGGAATCGCCGGGGGACTTCCTGAAAGCCCTCGCCCTGGGTGCAGACGGCGCCTATATTGGAACGATCGCCCTGATCGCCATGATGCATACGCAGGTCTTCAAAGCACTTCCGTTAGAATCGCCAACCCAGTTGCTCTGGAATACAGGCAAGTACAAAAACAAGTTCAACCCCAAGGATGGGGCCAATCATCTTGCCAATTTCCTGCGCGCCTGCACCGAGGAGATGCGGATGTCTGCCAGGGCACTGGGCAAGACCGCCTTGCGGGATGTCTCTTCCGACGATCTGTTTGCAACCGATGAAGAGGCCGCTAACATTGCGGGCATTCCCCTCGGCTTTCAATCACCTCCTTAGATCAGGCCAGCCATCGCTAACGCTTATTGGCACGATTATTGCATGTATATATGACGCTGCTGCGGAAGTTCAAGGCCCTGCAGCCGCAGTGCGAGGCGTTGGTGATGACCGGTTACTCCACGGTCAAGTCGGCGGTGGAGGCGATCCAACTCGGGGCCTTCGATTACCTGGAAAAACCCTTTGAAGACCTGGAGGCCCTGGAGGAGATTATCGGGCGCGCCCTCAACCGGGCGCTGGCCAGCGGTGATCACGTCGTTCAGGAGGACGATGACCGGAAGAAGATCATGGAAACCCTGGGGTTCGTTCCGGGACAGAGTGAGTGCAGGCGGCGCCTGCTGATGCAAGGGTGGAGCAGATCGCCGAGATCTACCGGGCTGCTTTATAGAGAGGTGAGAAACCTGGCACTAAAGTTCGGTTACCTCACCACAGCTTCATATACGTGAACAATAGACAGCAGACATCTTCCATTAAGGCTGGGGATGCCGGAATGGTGGGGTTGTAAAAACGTGCTCCATATGGCATGATTGCACTTGGAGAAACCTGATGACCGGGTGCCCGCATGGCAGGCGCGTTGGCGGGTCAGAGAACGGTTGAATCGAAGACATAACTATTGCCACAACGGCCAACGGCTAAAATGGTATGGGACGGGCCCGCTTCGGCGTTGCGTGCGATGGTGCGGTGACGCCGTTGTTGCCTTGATTAGTCCGGGATGTCCTACCGCAATACGGCGGAAAAGCTTGCCGGAGAATTGGAGAGAGAGCGATGGAGGACCGATTCGGCAGGACGATCGATTACCTGCGTATTTCTATAACCGACCGCTGCAACCTGCGGTGTCTCTACTGTATGCCTGCCGGGGGAATCAAAGTGAAGCCCCGCGACGAGATCCTGCGCCTGGAGGAACTGCTCCACCTGACCAGGATAGCGCTACAGCTCGGGATCAACAAGTTCCGGCTGACCGGCGGGGAGCCCCTGCTGCGGCGCGGGGTTATCCCCTTTGTCCAGGCCCTGGCCCTGCTGCCGGGTGTGGCCGACCTGAGTCTGACCACCAATGGGGTGCTGCTGACCCATTACAACGAACAACTTTGGGGGGCCGGAGTGCGGCGACTGAACATCAGCCTGGACACCCTGGACCCGGTGAAATACAGGCAGATGACCAGGGGTGGGGACTTCCACCAGGTCTGGGATGGCATTATGGAGGCCCTGGCCGTGGGCTTCCGGCCGGTCAAACTCAACGTGGTTGCCCTGAATCAATTTAATGACCGGGAGTGGGTGCAGTTTGGCCGCCTTACATATGAGCATCCTCTGCACGTCAGGTTTATCGAGATCATGCCGGTGGGCGCCAGCTGGGAACTGGCAGGAAGCCACTTTGCCTCCAGCCGCCAGGTACGGCAGAGGATCGAGCAGGCCCTGGGGGCGTTGGACCCTGCCGAAGCGGTGACCGGTAGTGGGCCCGCCAGCAGTTACCGGTTGGCCGGCGCCCGGGGGACGATCGGCTTCATCGGCGCCGTGAGCGACCATTTCTGCGACCGCTGCAACCGCCTGCGGCTGACCGCCGACGGCAAGCTTCGGCCCTGTCTCCACGACCAGCGGGAGGTCGATCTGCAGCAGGCCCTGCGGTCCGGAGCCAGTGATGCGGAGTTGCAGGATCTTTTCAGAGCCGCCCTGCTGCTGAAACCGGCCAACTACCACGAGGCGACGGGCGCCCCGGCGAATGGGCGGGGCATGTGCCAGATTGGGGGTTGAATCAATGTCCGGGTTGACTCATTTTGACGAGCGCGGGCGGGCGCGCATGGTCGACGTCGGCGCCAAGCAGGAAACAGACCGTCTGGCCAGAGCCAGGGCGGCAGTGACCATGAAACCGGAGACTCTGTCCCTGATCAGAGCCAGGAGGATGGCCAAGGGGGATGTGCTGGGGGTGGCCCAGACCGCCGGCATCATGGCGGCCAAAAATACATCCGGGCTGATCCCTATGTGCCACCTGCTGCTGCTGGATGAGGTCGGGTTGGACTTTCGCCTGGACGAGCAGCGGAGCGCCGTGGAGATCGAGGCCTGGGTACGGAACCACGGCCGGACCGGTGTGGAGATGGAGGCCCTGACCGCGGTGAGCGTGGCCGCCCTGACCATCTACGACATGTGCAAGGCAGTCGACCGGGGCATGGTGATCGGAGAGATCCGGCTGGTGGAGAAGTCCGGGGGCAAGAGCGGCGCCTATCTCAGAGAAGGGGAGCAACAATGGCCAAGATCATAGCGGTATGCACCAGTCAGAGCAAGGGAGAGCGCAAGACCGACGTCGGCCAGGGGTTGCTGGTGGCGGACCACGGACTGCAGGGAGACGCCCATGCCGGGCCCTGGCACCGCCAGGTGAGCCTGCTGGCCCTGGAGAGCATCGACAAGATGCGAGCCCTGGGGCTGGACGTCGGCCCCGGTGATTTTGCCGAAAATCTTACCACTGAAGGGATAGAGCTATTTACCCTGCCCATCGGTACCAGGTTAAAGCTGGGGGCCAAGGCCCTCGGCGAGGTGACCCAGATCGGGAAGGTCTGCCACGACCGGTGTGCTATCTATTACCAGGCCGGGGACTGCATCATGCCCCGGGAGGGGATCTTCATCAGGGTCTTGCAGAGCGGCCCGATCAGGGCCGGAGATCCGGTGGCCGTCGTTGCAGACTAAAAAGAAATGCATCAGACACCTGTTGGAGGTGGCAACAGTTGCGAGTA
>Ga0224534_1001640_pt1 | contig 11551 bp, 8 predicted proteins | sample 714E12024metaG_FD_172012 | JGI IMG/M metagenome (GOLD analysis project Ga0224534, IMG submission 172012) | Peat soil microbial communities from Stordalen Mire, Sweden - 717 E1 20-24 | ecosystem: Environmental > Terrestrial > Soil > Wetlands > Peat | place: Sweden: Norrbotten County, Stordalen... | reverse complement strand
GACCGGCAGCAGCTTCTTGAGATCGTCGCCGAACAAATCGGACGCGAAGTTCGACTGGCGCGCGTGCATCCAGTTGATGTTGCCGCGCAAGGTGTTGATTTCGCCGTTGTGCGCCACGTAACGGTAGGGATGCGCGCGTTCCCAGGTCGGAAACGTGTTCGTGCTGAAGCGCGAATGCACGAGGCACAGCGCGCTGGCCAGCGAGGAATCCGTAAGGTCGGGGTAGTACCGTTCCACCTGTTCCGGCATCAGCATGCCCTTGTAGATCATCGTTTTGGCGGACAGGCTGCAGACGTAAAATTTGTCACCGCCCCGGAGGCCCGAGGCGCGGATGCCCCGCTCCGCCAGTTTGCGGATGACGTAGAGTTTGCGCTCGAACGCGAGGTCGTCGGCCAGGCCGTCGGGACGCGCGATGAACACCTGGCGCACGATGGGCTCGGACGCGATGGCGGTCTGGCCCAGCGAACCGTGTTCGGTGGGCACGGTCCGCCAGCCCAGCAGTTGCAGACCTTCCGTAGCGACGATGTCCTCGAAAAGCACCTCGCACTTGTAGCGCTCCCCGGGATGGGGCGGCAGAAAAACCATGCCGACGCCGTATTCGCCCGGGCCGGGCAAGGCAATCTTCACTTCGCGGCACGCCTCCTCCAGAAACCCGTGGGGCACCTGCATCAGAACGCCCGCGCCGTCGCCGGTGTTCGCCTCGGAACCGCACGCGCCGCGGTGCTGGAGGTTGCGCAACACCTGGAGCGCCTGCTGGACAATGGCGTGCGATTTTTTGCCCTTGATGTTGACCACAAAGCCCACGCCGCACGCGTCATGCTCGAAGCGTGGGTCATAAAGTCCCTGTTTCAGCGGCGCGGTCCCCGGCCCCCGCACCGTGTTCTTAAGTTGCAGCGTTGTTTTACTGGTCATTGCTTGGCGTTGGTCGCCTATACATCCTAATCTTTGACATAAATTTTACTATTGCGCAATAAATGATTTTTAGATTTGCAGGCATGGCGGGGGCGTTTGCTGCCTTGCGGCACAGTAAACATGATGGAAAACACTGTCAATCATCCAAGGAACGGCTTCGTCCTCGTCCTCGCTTGCCGCGGCGAAGCGCAGCGAAGACGGGTCCTCGAAAAAGCCAAAAATAATCTGTTACCTTTTCACGGCGGTGTAGATGTATAAGTGAAACCATGAATGACGACCTGGCCCTGCTGCGGGAATACGCCCGGCCTGCCGCGACGGCGCGCGAGCAAGGCGGGCGCAATTCCGAGGAGGCGTTCGCCGCGCTCGTCTCGCGCCACGTCAATCTGGTTTATTCCGTGGCGCTGCGGCAGGTGCGCGATGCGCATCTGGCCGAGGAAATCACGCAGGCGGTTTTCATCATTCTGGCGCGCAAGGCGGACTCGCTCGGCCCGAAGACCATTTTAAGCGGCTGGCTTTGCCGCACGGCGCGTTACGCGAGCGCCAATGCGCTGACAATTCAATGGCGGCGGCAACGCCGCGAAAAGGAGGCGCACATGCAGGCGATTTTGAATGAACCGGAATCCGAAACCTGGCAACAAATCGCTCCATTGCTGGACGGCGCGCTGGAAAAACTCGGGCAAAAAGATCACGACGCCGTCGTGCTGCGGTTTTTTGAAGGCCGAAATTTCAAGGAAGTCGGCGCGGCGCTGGGCGCAAGCGAAGACGCGGCAAAAATGCGGGTGACCCGTGCGCTGGAAAAGCTGCGGAAATTTTTCACGAAACGCGGCGTGAGTTCGACCACCGCCATCCTCGCCGGGGCAATTTCCGCCAACTCCGTTCAAGCCGCGCCCGTCGATTTGGCAGCCAGCATTTCGACTGCGGCGCTGGCCGCCACAGCGGGAACGACCGGCGCAACACTGGGTCTTTTGAAATTGATGACTATGACAAAACTCCAAACTGCAACGATTGGTGCCATTGTTGTCGCCATGGTGGTAGTGACGCCTTTGGTGATGCAACACGAGGCAAAGCTGCGCCGAGAAAACCAGTCTTTGCGCCAGCAACTCGCCCAACTAAAAGTCGACAACGAAAGCCTTTCAAGCCAGGTCACGCAACTGAATGCTGCATCTGCCGTTCGCTCGCCGATGCCGCGCGTCGCTGCCTCCAGCGTAACGAATCCTCCGGCAATGACATCGTTTCAGCAAGTGGCGGATTTTATCGCTTCGCATGGCCGTGAACTTCCGCGCGAGCAAATTGAGGCCTATTTGCAGCAAAACCATCGCAACGTCGAGAGTCTGCTGGCGGCGTTCCAAGTAAGTCGCGATCCGTCTTATCTGCGAGAGGCGGCAACAAACTCTCCAAATAACCCCGCCGTGCAGTTCGCCGTTATCGCGAACAATGTTTTTCCAGACGAACAACGCCAGTGGATTGACGCTTTCAAAGCTTCATCAGCGGGGAACGCACTACCGTGGTATTTTTCGGCCTTGGATTATTTCAAATCGAATCAACCCGACCAAGCCATCCAAGAGCTTACTCAGGCAACGCGACGGCAGCTCTACGGCGACTATGCGGCGCAAACCGTCCAAGCGGTGGAGGAAATGTATGATTCAGCCGGATGGCCAGCATTGGCCGCAAAAGCGTGTGCACCTGGAACCGCCGTGTCCTCGGTGTCTTATCTCAATGTGTTGAAGACGCTGGCGAACGATGCGGTGCAGACGCAGCAAAATTATGTGAGCCAGGGTAACACCAGTTCGGCCATTTCAATGGCGTCCATGGGTATGGAATTAGGCGATCAATTGAGGGAAGCTTCCGGGCCGATTGACCAACTGGTGGGAATCGCCATTGAGAAAAAGATTTTGGGCCAATTGGACCCGGCACAGAATTACGATTTTCTGGGCCGCCCGGTCAGCCATGCGCTGGCAGAATTAGACCAGCAAAAGCAGACCATCCAACAAGTTCTCCAGACCCGAGACCAAGTGCGCCCCACTCTGAATGAGAGCGAACTGAACGATTACTGGGAACGCGAGAAGATTTATGGTGAAATGTATGCGCTACAATGGCTGCAATCGAAACATCCCCAGCCCTGACCAACGAAAAACATTTTCTCTCCTGAAACATCAAACGAAAACAACCGCAAACATATCAACCGTATGAAACGTAAATTATCAACTCTGTGCCTCATTCTCGCGCTCGGCCAGCTGGCCCATGCCGACGACATGAAACTGGACCCGACCGGCACGTGGAAAGTAACGATAACCAGCACCAACACCCCGCCGCGCCCCACCGTGGAGACCCTAAAACTCAAGCTCAGCGGCGGCACGTTGACTGGCACACTCAGCTATACCACCATTCACAACGGCCAGTCGCGCGTGGGCGAATTGCCAATCACCGAAGGAAAACTCCAGGGAAGCGAGATTTCTTTCAATTTTACCCATCCTCCTGCGGCGAAGACGGGGAACGCGCCAGACCCCACATACAGCTACAAGGGCAAAATCAACGGTGATACCATCAAAGGAACATTATCAATGGAGTGGATGGGGGGGCATTTCCCTACGAACGTCTGGGAGGCCGAGCGCCTCAAGGAGTAATTCGATGATGAACCGGAAGATTTCAGAGGAGACTAAGGCTGCGGACATCCCAAAAGTGCCATCCGCATTGTGGAATGTTGCAGTCTGGGCGTTGGCTTTGGGAGCGTTCGCGGTGGCGATGGTTTTGTCGTATCGGGAAATCCATTACAACATTCCCAATGACCTCCGCAGTCCGGCGATACTGCTGGTGGATGCACTCTTGGCAACGGCGGTGGCATGTGGATTTGCCTTGCATGAAGGTTCATTGACGCGCTGGGTGGACGCGCACCTTTGCCTCCGGTTCGGGCTTTGGTCGGCAGCGGTTTTCCGATTAGTGCCGCCGATGATCAATGAAGACGTCTTGTATTTGAAAAATTTTGGAACCTTTGACGTGCAGTATGTCTTCCTTGGGGCTTGTATCCATGGCGGGCTGGCTGTGTTGCTCTCCAGTCCCTACGCAATTCGCGTGCTGGATATTCCCATCGGGACTGACAACGACATCCTCTTGGAGATGTGCGGCGCGGTGATTCTGGTTTTCTTCATTGTCGCCTGCGTTGTGCGCTTGCTGGCGGAAAACTGGTGGCTGGGATTTCTTTAACCCGCTCCGCTCAAACCATTTTACACGCCGCCCGCGCATTGTATAATGTCCTGCTGTGAATTCGCAAAAGCGTCAGCGCGTCGTCGTCGGCATGAGCGGGGGGGTGGACTCCTCCGCCACGGCGGCGTTGTTGCTGGAGCAGGGCTACGAGGTCATCGGCATCACGCTCAAGCTCTGGCCGCAGGATTGCGTGAACCGCGCCGAGGACAAATGCTGCGGCCCGCAGGCTGTCACTGACGCCCGCGCGGTCTGCCACAAGCTCGATATCCTGTATTACCTCATTGATGAGTCGGCGGAATTCCAGAAGCACGTCATCCAATACTTCGCCGACGAATACAAGGCCGGCCGCACGCCGAACCCGTGCGTGTTGTGCAATCAGAATCTGAAGTTTGGACGGCTGATTGATCGCGCCGACCAGCTCGGCGCGCAATTCGTCGCCACCGGCCACTTCGCGCGGGTTGAATATTCCCCTCAACCGGCTGGTAGGGCTGACCTGCCGGTCAGCCAGGACGCGCAGCAGCGCGTCCCTACCAAATTCCCGGGGCGCTATCTCCTCAAGCGCGGACGCGATTTGAAGAAGGACCAGAGCTACTTCCTTTTTTCGCTGCGGCAGGACCAGCTCGCGCGCGCCATGTTCCCACTCGGCGAAAAGACCAAGAGCGACACCCGCGAAGTCGCGCGGCACTGCAACCTCAAGACTGCCGACAAGGAGGAGAGCATGGAGATCTGCTTCGTGCCGGACAACGACTACGGAAAGTTTCTCCGGGAGGCAAACCTCGCGCAGAAGCATCGTGGCGACATTGTGGATTTGCACGGGCAAGTGCTCGGCCACCACGACGGCATTGAGTTCTACACCATCGGCCAGCGCAAAGGCCTGGGCATAACCACCGCCAGGCCGGTTTATGTGATTGAACTGGACGTGGAAAATAATCGCGTCGTCGTGGGGGACAACTCGGCGCTCGACCGCGATGAATTTGTCGTGGAACGCTGTAACTGGCATCCGTTCGATGATTTGACCGCGCCGGCCGAAGTGACGGCGAAGATCCGTTACAACCATCCCGGCACGGCGGCGACCGTGACCCCGCTCGGCGGGGGCAGGGCAAAAGTAAAATTGCACGAACCGCAGCGCGCCATCACGCCCGGCCAGGCGGCGGTGTTTTATCAGGATGATCTGGTGGTCGGCGGCGGATGGATTACGAGGTAGGGCGCGCAGTCCTCTGCACGCCGTGGTTGGCTGATGGTTGGACGGGCGGCGCGCAACGGAGTGCGCGCCCTACCCTGTCAAGTCACCAACTCCGCCGCCTGCGCGTTCGCTCTGACTTGTTCGGGATTTTTGCAGCCGCAGATCACAGAGGACACCAGCGGATCTTGCAGGCACCACGCCATCGCCCAGTTCGCCATCGAGACGCCGGCTGGCACTTCGGTTTTTTGCAGGCGCTCGACTTCCGCAAGGTCGCGTTTCAATTTTTCCGCGTCAAAGGTGGCGCGCACGTCGTTGGCTGCGAACGTCACGCCCGGTTTGTATTTGCCGGTGAGCAGTCCGCTGGCGAGCGGCACGCGCCCGATGATGCCAAGCTGGTCGCGGCGCGCGTGCGGAAAAAAAATCTGCTCCGGCCGGCGGTCGAGGCGGTTGTAAAAAACCTGCAACGCCTCCGCGCCGAACTTCGCGGCCTCGCGCGCCTGAAATTCGCTGCCTTTCTGCAAAATGGAGACGCCGAGGTGACGGATTTTGCCCGCGCGTTTTTGTTCGGCGAGCATCGTCCAGAGTTCCTGGTTTTGAAAAATTTCATCCGAGCCGGAATGAAATTGATAAAGGTCAATCACGTCCCCGCGCAGCGCCCGGAGCGAGGCTTCGAGCTGGGCGCACACACCGTCCACGGAAAAATCATCCGTGCGGTTCATGAAGCTGTGAAAATGGTGGCCAAACTTGGTGGCCACCATCCAGCGTGAGCGGTCGTGGCGCGCGAGGTAGTCGCCGATAAGCCGTTCGGACAGGTGGTCGCCGTAACATTCAGCGGTGTCAATGAGGTTGATCCCGCATTCCCCCGCCGCGTCCAGGATGGCGTCGGCCTCGGTTTGTGAGAAGTCGTGTCCCCATTCGCCGCCAAACTGCCAGGTGCCGAGGCCAATGACGGATACGCGCAAACCTGTGCGCCCAAGAATTCGACAACGCATGTCTGATGCTAACGCGGCTTGATCCGGTTGTCCCGCCTGATTATCACACTGCCTCTCAAAGGGGCGCAACCGAACACTGCAGCGGAACGCCGCATTCATGCGGCAGCGGGGCCGCGCAATTTAACGTCCTGCCGGATAAATCCGGCGTTCCTGCCGAAACGATGCAACTTTGTTTGTCGCAGTGTCAAGGTGCCGCCCTTCTTGATTCGAATTCAAAAATGGCGCTTGCCTCAACGCCGGTCGCCACGTATAGTTCGCGCTCTTTTGTAATTAAGATTTATGCGACGACCCAAAGGCATCAAAACGAGAAAGGCCGTGGCCAAGCGGTTCAAGATCACCGGCACCGGCAAAGTTCTGCGCCGCCACGCCGGCAAACGCCACCTGGCCCAGACCAAGAATCCCAAGCGCCGCCGCCGTCTCCCAGTGTGGTGGTCGTTGATGCGACCGATGCTTACCGCATCACGCAAAACCTGCCGTTCAGCCACTGATTTTTCCATCAACTCTCAACCCTCAACTTTCAACTGATTCATGCGAGTTACCAACGCCGCCGCCTCCCGCAAACGCCGCAAACGGATGGTCACAGCCGCCAAAGGCTTCCGGATGCGCCGCTCCAAACTTTACCGCTATGCGTCCGACGCCGTTGACCACGGCCGCCAATACGCCTACCGCGACCGCCGCGTCAAGAAGCGCACCTTCCGTTATCTCTGGCAGGTGCGCATCAACGCCGCCGCCCGCGCGGCCGGCATTACTTACAGCCGTTTTATTGAAGGCCTCAAGGCCGCAAAAGTCGCGCTCGACCGCAAGATTCTCGCCGACCTCGCCGCCACCGATGCCGCCGCGTTTGGCGAACTGGTGACCCTCGCCAAGAACGCGCTGAAGAACAAGCCCGCTGCTACTCTCGCGAAGGCGTAATCGAGTTCAGTAACAAATCTCAACGGGCGACCTGAAAAGGCTCGCCCGTTTTTCTTTGTGTCTTTTGCGCCCTTTTGTGGCTAATCTTTTTTAAAATTTATGGCCGAACTGATTGACCAAATTGAACCCTTGAAGCAAACCGCGCTTACCGAACTCAAAAGCGCCGCCGACCTCGCCGCGCTGGAACAGACCAAGGGCACGTGGCTCGGCGCGAACGGCAGGTTCACCGCGCTCATGAAACAACTCGGCACACTGCCCAAGGAGGAAAAGCCCGCCGCCGGCAAGCTCATCAACGCCGCCAAGGTTGAACTCGAAGCCGCGCTCGCCGAACGCCGCGCTGAACTCGAACTCAAGGCCGCCCTGCCCAAGGAGCCGACCGATTTCACCCTGCCCGGACGCCGCCGCACGCTCGGCAAACTCCATCCGCTCACGCAAGTGACCGAAGACATCGTCCGCAGCTTCCGCAAAATCGGCTTTGTCGTCGCGGACGGGCCGGAGATTGAGGACGAATACCATTGCTTCGACGCCCTCAACACCCCCGCCGACCATCCGGCGCGCGACACCCAGGACACATTTTACCTGGCGAAGCCTGATGGCTCTCAACCATCAACCCTCAACTCTCAACTCCTTTTACGCACCCACACCAGCTCGGTCCAAATCCGCGTGATGAAATCACAGCCGCCGCCCGTGCGCATCATCGTGCCGGGGCGCGTCTATCGCCGCGACAACGCCGACGCCACACACAACCCGACCTTCCAGCAGATCGAAGGGCTTTACGTGGACAAAGGCGTCACCGTCGGCGACCTCAAGGGCACGGTCGAATTCGTCTTCAAGGAGCTGCTTGGCAGCGACGTGAAGATTCGTTTCCGTCCGCACTACTTCAGCTACACCGAGCCGAGCTTCGAGATTGATTTCAGCAATGCGCTCGTGAAGAAGCTGGGCAAGGACTGGCTGGAAATCGCCGGGTGCGGCATGGTGCATCCGCAGGTGTTCGAGAACGTCGGCTACGACCCCGAAGTCTGGACCGGCTGGGCGTTCGGCTTCGGCATCGAACGCATCGCGATGATTCGCTACGGCATCAACGACATCCGGCTCTTTTACGAAAACGATGTGCGGTTCTTGAAACAGTTTTAATTGTTATGTGGCGGCAAAAAATCAAATGTCATCGCGGGCGGCGTTTGACGAATGAACAAATCGCAATCGCCGCTGTTCTTGCTCAAGCCATCAGCAATTACAGCGAAGATTCTTTTTGCGCTGGTTGGTATTCTGGCATTGAACATGAATTGTGGGAACGAATTGTCGCGCGCAAGCCGGACAGTTATGAACGTGCGGTGAAAAAACTTTATGCCGCTGCGAAAAAACAACGGCGGGACTGGGGAAAACCATCCGCAGAATTTCTTGCCGGTTTGAAACTGCTGGCGGAACGCTTTCAGGTCTGGATTTTTTACAAAAAAGGCGAAACCGCGATTCATCTCAAAGATTGGCTGCCGATCCATGAGCGATGGTATGAAAACCGAAAACAACAGCGGTCAAGCTTGGAAGAAGTTTGGAAACGGATTCACGAACCGTTTCCATTTTTGAAATCCAGCAAGCCGGTTCGGATACCGCCGATGCCGAAGCTGAAATAAAATGTCCCTAAAAATTTACATCGAAACGACGATTCCGAGTTTCTATTTCGAGACTCGAAGGAATGTCGAATGTATTTCGCGCCGCAACTGGACGCGGCGTTGGTGGGACGAGCAACGCCACGAACACGAATTGGCCACCAGCCTTGTCGTTCGGGATGAGTTAAGCGACCGGAAATCTGGCATGGATCATTTCACGCTGACAAGTGTAGGAATGGCCATTGCACATGCAAATCTTCGAAGAAAGACAAATGCGTCTTTCGATTTAGGAATTTGGATTAATTGATGTCATGAAAATCACCCTTAACTGGCTCAAACAATACGTTGATTTCGACTGGTCGCCCGAACAACTGGCGGAGCGGCTCACCATGCTCGGCCTCGAAGTCGAGGGCATCCATAAAACCGGCGGCGAGTTCGACGGCATCGTCGTCGCCCAAATCCTCACGCGCGACCCCGTGCCCGGCTCGGACAAGCTCTCCGTCTGCAAGGTCAACGACGGCAAGACCGAGCGCGTCATCATTTGCGGCGCACAGAACCACAAACCGGGCGACAAGGTTCCGCTCATCCTGCCGACCTTCGCCCTGCCGCTGAAGCCGGGCGACAAGGAACCGTTCGTCATCAAGGAACGGAAGGTTTTCGGCATCACCAGCCACGGCATGATGTGTTCGCCGCAGGAACTCGGCCTGCCCGACCAAGTGGACGGTCTGCTCATCCTGCCGGCGGACGCCAAGGTCGGCCAGCCGTTCGCCGAATACCTCGGCCGGAGCGGTGGCGACGTGGTGTTTGATCTTGAAATCACGCCCAACCGGCCGGATTGGAACAGCGTCATCGGCATCGCCCGCGAAATCGCGGCAGTGACCGGTAACAAGCTGAAAATTCCTGATGTTAACGTAGCCCAGCCGTCCCGGCTGGCTGGTGCAGGCGGGACGCCTGCGCTACGTTGCGAAGACCTTGTCTCCGTCCGTCTCGAAGACGCTGATCTTTGTCCGCGTTACACCGCACGGGTCGTGAAAGGCGTGAAAATCGGTCCCAGCCCGGACTGGCTTCGCTCGATGCTGGAAAAAGTCGGCATCCGCAGCATTAACAACGTCGTGGATGTGACGAATTACGTGATGATGGAAATCGGCCAGCCGCTGCACGCATTCGATTATCACCTTATTTCCCGTAGCCGCCGACGTGAGTCGGCGCAAACTTCGGATGGGAAGAATGCGCCGTCTGACGATGGCGGCTACAAGCCTACCATCGTTGTCCGCCGCGCCAAGGCTGGCGAGGAATTCATCACGCTCGACGGCCAGAAGCACAAGCTCACCACGGAGAACCTGCTCATTGCCGACGAGCAAAAAGGCATCGCGCTCGCCGGCGTCATGGGCGGGCAGAATTCCGAGATCAAGGACAACACCGCGGACGTGTTGATCGAGAGCGCGTATTTCTCGCCCACGAACATCCGCCGCACGAGCAAGACGCTGGGACTGCGCACCGACGCCAGCTATCGTTTCGAGCGCGGCGCGGACATTGACATCAACGACTGGGCCAGCGCGCGTTGCGCACAATTGATTCTCGAAACCGCTGGCGGCCAGCTCGCCGAAGGCGTCGTGGACGCCTACCCGAAACCGGTCGAGACGAAGCAAATCACGCTGCGGCATCACAAGGTGAACGAGTTGCTCGGCATCGAGCTTCGGCCTGAAGAAATTGAGTTTTACCTCGGCCAGCTTGGCTTGAAAACCACCGGTCGCAAGGCGCGGCCAATCGGCGCAAACGCCGCACCAGAACCGGTGACGTTTCAGATTCCCACATTCCGCGTGGACTTGAAACGCGAAGTGGATTTGATCGAAGAAATCGCCCGACTGCATGGCGTGGACAAAATTCCGTCCACCCCGCCGCGCGGCGCGATTGGCACGAACGCCTTTGACGCGACGCACGACGTCCTGGCGGAAGCGCGGCGGATTTTGAGCGGGCTGGGCTTGAATGAGGCACAGGGGCAAACACTGATCTCGAATGCAGAATGCAGAATGCAGAATGCAGAATTGGCAGTGCTGGCAAATCCGCTGAGCTCGGATATGGACGTGCTGCGTCCGAGTTTGTTGCCCGGCTTGATTCATTCATTGCGGCACAACATCAGCCGCAAAAATTACGACGTGGCTTTGTTTGAAGTCGGACGTGTCTTCCAACGCGCTGCCGGCGTCCCGCCGGCAGAACAAAACAAGAAACAGTCCTGCCAGCAAGATGCTGGCAGCACGTTCAAGGAAGAACGCCGCGTGGCCATCGCGCTCACGGGACAACGCGCCCTGCCCTTCTGGAGCGGCAACGAACGCGACGCGAAATTTGACGCCTACGATTTGAAGGGCGTGCTGGAGGAATTTCTCGAGCAATTCGGTTTGCGCAGAATGACCTTTAGCCGCCGTCCCGATTCATCGGGACTCTTTCTCGAATCGGCCACGATATCGCTCGGCAAAAATCAAATCGGTGAATTCGGCCAGTTGTTGCCCGCGCTCGCGAAGAAATACGATTTGCGCGACGCCGCGCTGTTGGCGGAACTGAATCTGGATTTGCTGCTCGCGCGGCGTAATCCAGCCAGGTCATTCAAGCCGTTGCCGCAATTTCCGTCCATCCGCCGGGACGTGGCGATGCTTGTGCCCGAAGCGACAACCCATGACGCGGTCCTGCAAATTGTGAAGCAGACCAAACTGGCGAACCTGGAGGCAGTCGATCTATTTGACGTGTTCCGC
>Ga0224534_1001639_pt1 | contig 11579 bp, 19 predicted proteins | sample 714E12024metaG_FD_172012 | JGI IMG/M metagenome (GOLD analysis project Ga0224534, IMG submission 172012) | Peat soil microbial communities from Stordalen Mire, Sweden - 717 E1 20-24 | ecosystem: Environmental > Terrestrial > Soil > Wetlands > Peat | place: Sweden: Norrbotten County, Stordalen... | reverse complement strand
AAGGCGGTGCACCAACCCAACACGAAGTAGTCTCAGCAGCAACCCGCTGCAGCTCTCAGGTGGGGAATTTCGATGATCGAGAGTGGGGAATTTCCGGAATCCTCGTCAACAAAGGCGCGTCTCGGCGTGCCCTCAGCCAGGAGACTGCCTGCGTGTTGTCTTGGTGGTGTCCGGTGTGGAGGTGGCGTGAGCTTGTCGCGGGCGCTGGGACGGAACAGGAGAACCTGTCGTCTCGATAACGACGGCCAGTTGAAAGGGATGACGTTGGTCCCCTGGCCGAAAGAGGGAGGACCTCAAGGGGCAGAAACCCCGAGGGGCAGAGTACCGATGCGAGACACAGGGGCGGACCGGCTCGTAGTAGTGATGAAGGCTCTGTAATGGAGTTGGAGCGAAGGGGCCGGGCAGTTCAGATTGAACCGAGGTCAACCCCGCACGCGGGGGAGGAGCCGAGGCAGGAATCAAAGCAGAAGGTGAAGTCGTTTGAGATTCCCAAGCGCCTCGTCTTTGAGGCGTGGAAGAAGGTCCAAGCGAACGGCGGAGCGCCGGGCGTGGACGCCGTGAGCATCAGTCGGTTCAGCGACAACGAGGGAGACAATCTCTACAAGTTGTGGAACCGCATGAGTTCGGGAAGTTACTTTCCCGGACCGGTGCGCGCGGTGGAGATACCGAAAGACCATGGGGCTGCGGTGCGGGTATTAGGTGTGCCGAATACGGCGGACCGAATTGCCCAAACGGCAGCGGCGATGGTGTTGGAAGAGAAGTTAGAACCGATCTTCCACCGCGATAGTTACGGCTACCGTCCGGGGCGAAGTGCCCATGACGCGTTGGCCGTGACGCGCCAGCGCTGTTGGGAGAAGGACTGGGTGTTGGACCTTGACGTCCGGGCCTTCTTTGACAGCGTGCCCCATGATCTGTTACTTAAAGCGGTGGCTCATCACACCGACGAGCGCTGGGTTCTGATCTACATCGAGCGGTGGCTGAAAGCCCCCATGCAGATGCCGGACGGAACCCTCGTGGCCCGAGGGAAGGGAACCCCACAAGGTTCTCCAATCTCGCCACTACTCGCGAACTTATTCATGCACTACGCGTTCGATAAGTGGATGGACCGAGAACACCCGGGTCAGCCCTTCGAGCGCTACGCGGATGATGTAGTAATCCACTGCAACACCGAGGCACAGGCTCGAAATCTTTGGACTGCGCTTGCTGAACGACTCGGGTCCTTAGGACTTGAGTTGCATCCCGACAAGACGAAGGTCGTGTACTGCAAAGACGCGAACCGTCGAGGGAACTCGGAGCACATCAGCTTTGATTTCCTTGGCTATACCTTCAGGGGTCGCGTTGCCCGCGGCCGGAGAGGCTTCTTCGTGGGCTTCTCTCCGGCTATGAGTGTGGCGGCGAAGAAAGCAGTCGGCAAGAAGATTCGGGATTGGCACCTCAAGCGTCGCAGTGGCATGGACTTGTCGGGCATCGCCGAGGAGATTAATCCTCAGGTGCGAGGTTGGATCAACTACTACGGAGCCTTCTATCGCTCCGAGTTGGTTCTCCTCGCAACTCGCATCGATCAGCATTTGGTCCGATGGGCGTTGCACAAGTTCAAGCGGCTGAAGCATCATCACCAAGCATGGGCCTGGCTCCACGCTGTTCGCCAGCGCGAGCCCAGGCTGTTTGCTCACTGGGGGTTAACTGCACTCACCTGAAGTTGAACTGTGGGAGCCGGATGACGGGAGACTGTCACGTCCGGTTCTGCGAGAGCCGGGGGGTGAGATTCCCCCCGGCTACTTCACCACCTCCGACTTTCACCTCACGCTTGATGAAAGCTTGCCTGATGGTCTCTGGATTGACCCTCAGCTCGTTGCCAACTGCCACAAATGACTTGCCAGACTGGTAGAGGGCTCTTGCCTTCTGGGTCGTGGCCTCGCTTCTAACGCCGTATCAGATGGCGAATTAGCCGTCGGAGAGTCTTGGCGAGACAGGATCCTGTGGGGATGAAGGAGCGCGAGTCACAGTTGACCGGACAAACTCATCCACCGATCTCTCGCTGACGGCGACGGCCCGCTCGAACGCGACGGCACCGGCCCGCCAGGTCGCGTCAAGATCGGAGCCTGGGGGGTATCGGTCATCGAGCTCGAGGATGACCATGCCGTGGGCGAGGGACCACAGGGCCTGAGCCAGGGCGGCATCGCCGGTGACCACGAACCAGGGGTTTCCGGCCCAGTCCTCCAACCCCTCGGGCAAGCGTTGCCGGGCCAGCGGCCCGCTCGTGGCTAGTCGATACAGGTTGGGACGGGACATCGAGAAGGCCCGGTAGGTGACCAGCAGGTTTAGGAGCGGGGAGTGTGGCCCCGGATCGTGCAGCGCACGATGGGTCGCCTCGCCTGCGTCGAACAGGGCGTCCTCGATGAGCAGGAGCTCCAGGTCCGCCTTGCCCGAGAGGTGCTTGTACAGAGACGGGGCCTGGATGCCCATCTCGTCGGCCAGTCGACGCATGGTCAGCGCATTGGGCCCCTCCTCCTCGAGAATCCTCCGGGCCGCTGCCACTGCCTCGGCCACCCGCTTCGTGCGCGTCGGTGGTGCCGCGGGGCGATCCAGTTCACCGGGTAGGAGCGGAGCTGCAGGGGCAGCGGTTCCCGTTGTCATCATGGCCGGTTTCCCGGCGCAAGCACCCCTTCTGCCGGAGCGTACTGACCCAAGGCGCGAGTCAGGAAGGAGCTGAGCACTGCCACTGACACATAGACCACGCCGACGAGGCCCCGCCCTGCGGAGACCAGGGCAGCAGTTGCTCCGCTGAAGATCGACAGCTCCACGAAGAGGGCGGCACGCCCGGTCAGGCGCTTCGGGGCCCGCGGGGCCAGCAAGCGTGACCATGCCACGATGGCCACCAGCGGCGCGATCACGGCCAGCAACGCTCGGACGTCCTCCGAGGCGTTGGCAGAGGCCCCCCAGTAGCCCAGAGCAGCAAACGTGGCCAACTCGACACCGAATCGCACACCGAGATTCAATGCGGCAAAGCTTCGAAGTGCTCCGACCCGTCCCGCCATATCAGGGAGCTGCTCGTCCGAACTCACCAGCTGGTGGCTTTCCGTCGAGATCATCTCAACTCGTTACTTCAGCGAGGACGAAAACTGGGTGGCTCGAGGCGATGCGCTGAACGTCAGCCTCCTTCGAATCCGCGGTCACGCCGTCGAAGAACACCCCCACTTCCATCTTCCACTTACGCAGGTAGGCGCGAAGCACCGGCGACTTCTCGTCGTCCGTCAGCTCGCGCGTGGACAGTTCCTGGCGACGACGGCCCAAGAGGAGCGCCAACCGACCATCGTTTGCACGGACATTCTTCACCCACTGTCCTTCGCCTCGAGGCGAGACCAGGTAGCGGTGCCCGTCGAACTCGAGCAGGTTGACTGGAGTGCGCCGAGGGATTCCGCTCGTGCGCCCCGGGACCTCCAGAATCCGGCTTCCCCACACGCTCACACCTAAGCGCATCATGATCACGACAAAGGGATTCATGAGCTTCCTCGTGAGTATCCCGGGCTTGCGGTAGTGCTCTGGCTGGTCCATCCCGACTCTCCTCTCTTGTGGGCCTCGGATGTGAGGCCACTGCTGTTATCCATTATGGCTAACGCTGTTAGCCATGTCAACCCTTACCTTGAAAAGATCTAAAGATCTCCTTCGCGGGCTCGGTCGCGGCATTGGCGCGAGCACTCCCGTAAATACACTTCTTTAAAGGAACTCAATTCGTCTGTCCGGAGACGTGAGTCGATTTGGCGACTAATGATGCCATCGTCGCCCTTCATTGACTGCTGACTTTCCAGAATGATCTGAGATGGAAGATCGAGTCTCCGTCAAGTTGTTTGGTTCGGGGTTTGTCCGGTTAGGACCACGGATCTTGTCAGGGATACAACGTCCTCCCAATTCGGGCATTTCATCGAATTTCCGATCCGTCGCCCACCCGAGTCTTGCGAATCCATGTTAATCTACAACCATATGGTTGTAGATACGCTGGAACTACCAGACGGTGACCGGGTCTTTCAAGCGCTGGCTGATGCCACTCGCCGAGACATCGTTATGCGAACTCTCCAGGGCGAGCAGTCGGTCTCGGTTCTCGCACGTTCTTACCCGATGAGCTTCGCCGCTGTCCAAAAGCACGTAGCTGTGCTGGAAAGAGCTGGCCTGGTGACCAAGCGGCGGCGCGGACGTGAGCAACTCGTCCAGGGCAACGTCCTCACCCTCCGCAGCGTTCTCGGACTGCTCGAACAGTTCGAAGCGATGTGGCGCAGCCGCATCGAGCGAATCGATGAGATTCTCGCCGAAGAGTCAGATGAAGGAGACACAAAATGACGGTGACAAGTATCCGCAAGGACCCCGCAGCGTTGTCAATGACCATTACCACGGAGTTCGACTCGCCAATCGGACGCGTGTGGCAGCTGTGGGAGAACCCCCGCCAGCTCGAGCGATGGTGGGGACCACCGACGTATCCGGCCACCGTCGTCGATCATGATCTCACCCCTGGTGGGAAGGTCTCCTACTTCATGACCGGACCCGACGGCGGCCAGTCCCGTGGCTATTGGCGCGTGCTCGCAGTCGACGCACCGTACCGACTTGACTTCGAGAATGGGTTCGCCGATGACGACGGCAGTCCCAATCCGAACATGCCGGTCATGGTCATCCAGGTCGTTCTCACCGATCGGCCTGACGGTGGCACACGCATGGCAATCGAAACAACGTTCCCTTCGCCAGACGCCATGACGCAGATCTTGTCAATGGGTATAGAGGAGGGTATGACGTTAGCGGTGTCACAGATCGACGGGATCTTGTGAGTTGACCCCACCGAGAGGATGCAATGGCAAGCAATCAGATAGCGAGACACGATGGAGCAGGTCATCCGCGATTGTGCCCGGGCCTTTGAGGTACCGCAACTTCGTGACCAGCACGAGGTTCTCCCGCCCGCTGAGGATTTCATCGACGGCTGCGAACTGTCCCGTGAGGCTGATGGAACCCCGCACGTCCGCAGCCTGCGTGGCGACATCGAAGCCGCTGACGGTGGCGGTCCCCGCGTTGGCCTTGAGCAGCGTGGACAGGATCTTCACATCGTGGCCTCGCCCGCTTCGTTCGAGCCGAGCAGGGCGAAAATGCTGCCCCGCGCCACGTCGAAGTCCACGCCGCGCAGCACCTCCAACTTCTTGTGCGACTTCTCCAGGCCCCGCACGTGGATTGCCGAACCCGGGACCTGATTGCCTGTCACCTGGATTTCCATACTCTCTTTCATCGCGGTTCGTTGTCCGCGACGCGATCAATGGCGTTGGTCAGCCGTTCGCGCTCCCGGCTCATCCACTGACCCTCCGGGTAGTTCCGAAGAAACGCCTCGGCGAACTCCACCGGGTTCTCCCCGACGACCGCGCGGACCGGGGTTTCGTTCGCCGCGCTCTGCTCGAAGAGATCGGCAAGATCCTCCAGCATCGACAGCACGGCGTCTCCCGTCCCCGGCCCAAAGCGATACATGTACCGCACCAGCGCATCAATCGCCGTCTGATAGTTCGCGGGAAGCTGTTCCGTGCGCGCCTTGAACTGGCGGTAACGCCTCTTCTGCCTCTTCTGCTTGCTCCAACCTGTGGCCATGTCTATTTCCCTTCTTCGTGGAGCTGTTCGAGCTGTTCTGCGAGGAAGCTCCACGTCCTCCAGAACTCTTCGAGATACTCGTGTCCCTGCGCATTGAGGGAATACACCTTGCGCGGCGGTCCCATCTCGGACGGGATCTTCTCCACGCCGACGAGGCCGCGTTGCTCGATCCTGATGAGCAGGGCGTAGACGGTGCCTTCGGCGATGTCGGAGAAGCCCTGCTCCCGCAACCGTGCCGTGATCTCGTAGCCGTACGCGGGCCGCACGGACAGGATCGCAAGGACGATGCCCTCCAGCGTGCCCTTGAGCATCTCCGTCATCTGCTTGCCCATCGAACACCTCCTCTAACTACTCAGCGATACTGACTACCAGTACGTAGTAGTACTGAATAGTGCCGGCCGCAAGCTCCAAGTGCGCTCAGGCCTCGCCGACGAGCTTCATCGATCCGGGCTCACCCTGGCAGAACGGACACATCGAATCATTCAATTCACGACTGCGCGAAGAGTGTCGGAACGGTCACGTCATCGAGTCACTGCTCGAAGCGCAGACGTCGGGATTCCTGTCGGTGGGGTGGCTGTTGACGGACTGGTTGACGCAGTTCAACCTGCATAGATCGCAGAGCTTCATTGAATCAGCGCGGCCAGCACTTTTGAAAGGTTTGAAAGCTGTCCGTTAAGGTCCACGCATCGTTGTCAGTCCTACAACGTATTTCCGGTTGACGAATAGTTTCACGTCTTCGCTTGCGCCAATGTCTTCAGCGCGTTGTCCGCACTGCCGATTAAGGAGGACAAGACCGACTGATTCCAAGACCGAAATGGGTAGCAAAACCCAGTGCAGGTCAGAGTCTCCGGAATTCCTGGTCCGAATCACCTAGTCGAAAGGTTGCGGAACTAGGGCTTGGCGATTGAACGAGGAGGCCAAACCCGGATCTTGAGATTGGGACTAGGCGTGTGCCGTTCCGTGGTGCTCAGAGAGCATGGCGCGCTGGAGAGCAGCCTCACGAAGTTCCTCTGGGATCTCGACGGGGCCGCCGAGACCGCCAGAGTTGAGCCCCGCCTGTGCGGCCTCTTCTACGATTCCGCCAATCTGGATGGCCAACTCAGGCGTTCGGTGGAATACCAGCACCCCATGGTTCGCCAACAACACCGCAGGAACCCCCGGGGTGATTGCGGCCCGGATGTTGGCCACCGCTTGGTCCGATCCCCGCGGACCGTAATTGGCCACCGGGACTCCGGTCGGCAAACCGAACATGGCGAGGGCTTCGACCCAACAGCCGATCGGACGGTGGGCCACGGCGAAGGCGGTCGCGTATGGCGAATGCGTGTGCAAGACGCAGCCAACGTCAGGGTGGTCCGCGTACATCGCCGTGTGCATGGCCACTACGGCACCTTGGATGGGTGGCAGATCACCTTCGAGAAGGACTCCGTCCAGCCCAACTCGTACGACGGCGGACGGTGAATGGTTTCGTAGCGATGGGCCCGCGGTGAAGTACATCTCCTGCGCTCCAGGAACCCGCAGGCTCACGTTCCCGTGTCCGTTGGCGGAGATTGCCCCGCTGGCCACCACCCGTTGAGCGACATCGATAACTTGATCGACTAGGTCCTTGTCCATGGCACCTCCGAGTCTTGGTAATCGACAGGATATCCAAAGAGTGGTGGCATCGCTTAGCCGTTGAGAAACCCCAACGTGCAGTGGCACCCGATCGAAAAGTGCCCATGCCGAGTGAGCTCAGACATCCCCTATCGCTCCCTCGAGGTTGAGCTGTTCGCTGTATGTCGGAGGACGAACTCCATTTCCGCAGCGCGACTGACGGAAGCTGCTTGATGCACCCACGAGGAGTCGAGCGTGATCACTCGTGGCCCGGGCGGCCTTCGATCAGATCGACCAGGGGTGGGGGAGGATTTGAAAGCTGTCCGGTAAGGACCACCATTGTCCGAGGTACTGGGACAGAAGATAGGGGCCTTGGGAAGGTCGCCCTCCCTGCGAGGGGAGCACTTCGCGAGTCTGGTCGCTCAATTGCCGGTCCGGGTCCTTCAGTGCCCACCGCGCCAAGCGCGGAGAGAGGGGCCCACCGAGAAGACAAGTTGAAACCCACGTACAGCGATGGCCGGGAGCCGGACCGCGCGCCGCCGCCGCGCCGGCGGAAACGGGGAGGAGAGGCACGGGAGGGAGCGGACCGATGTCGCCTTCGGGTCTAGCGCGTGGCCGATCGCCATGCCGCCACCGCCGAGGCAGCGAGCATCGCCTGGCCGGACGCCGACGGATGGAACGAACCGGACTGGGTTGTCGTGCCAGCGCTGCTCAGAAGCAGGCCGTTTAGGTCGGGCGACGTCCCCGTCGTGCAGTCGAGGGGAGCGAAACCCGATTCCAATGGCGCAAGTGATACGTCGAGATAGCCCTCGCTGCGCAGCCTCTCGACTACTACCGAGGTCTCGATCTGGAGGTAACTGTTCAGGTCCGCCAACTCGAAGCTGGAGGCGTTGGTGAACGCAGGATAGAGAGGTGCAGTGGAGCCGCCTGAGGTCGTCGGAATTGGCAAGGGTAGTGGCGTTGACGACAGCTGGCAGGCACCCGATCCCGGGGAGCCCAGCAGCGTGGGGTACTGCACCACAATTAGCTGAGGGCCGGCAGCCCGGTGCCTGACAGCGCCTTCGGCATGGAGTATTCGCGAATACAATGCGATCAGACGCGATTCGATGGTCGAGGGCTGGGTCAGCGGGAAAGTCAGCGCAGACACGGGAATCGTGACGCCACTGGTCACTGGATTGATGCTGGCGCCGAGGAGATTCGCCGCACCGCTGATTGTGCTTGCACAGAGCGTCGCGCTGCTCACGCTGGGCAAGTACTCGATCGTTTGCGACGTGGCAGAGGTGACCGCACCAATGCACGCCCTGATCAGACCCGCGAAGGGGAGGTCGTCGCCGCCAGCCATGACCGTCGTGAGGGCGGTGCGGCGAAACTCCTTGGGCGCAAGGGATGCGACTTGATCGCTGATCTGCGCGATAGTCGCTCCCGAACAGGCTGAGAAGCGCAAGGTGACGTTACCCAGACGGTGCGCAACGAGTTCAGGGTAGGCCTCGGGCGATCGGTCGCAGCTCCCGGAACCGGCGAGGAAGGGGGCGAGACCCTCGCCCGAGGAATACGAATCACCAAGGGCGACGTAGTAGGGCCTCGGAGACGACTTGATCGCTTGCGCACCGACATTGACGGGAGCCAGAATCGTCAGAACGAGGGCCAGCACGATTGTCCATCCGGTGAAGATGGCGTTCTTATTTGTCATGGCTCCCCTTGATGAGAGTCGGTCGTCTCTGCGATCCTGTGCGCGATGAAGTCTACGAGTTACGCGGTTCCAACTTTCAGGCTGATCGTAACTCCCAGTTCAAAGCTACTTGATCGCACCTTTGGCGTAGGGGGTGGAGTCGTCGTTCCGAAGGTCGGGCCAGTGCTATATCTGCGATCGACGTAGTGATCAATCGGAACTTCGGGGGCAGTTTCGACCCGTGTTCCTCGACCGAGCGGGCGACCGGTCAGGTACCATCGTCGTTATGACGCCGGAGGAAATCGCTGACCTCGTGCACCTGCGCCGGGCGCGAGACCTCGTAGACCGCGACTACGCGCAGCCCCTCGATGTCCCGGCCATGGCGCGTACCGCGCTCATGTCGCCCGCGCACTTCTCGCGCAAGTTCCGTGCGGCGTATGGCGAGACGCCCTACTCCTATCTGATGACACGACGAATCGAGCGCGCGAAGGCTCTTCTTCGTCAGGGGAAGTCGGTCACCGACACTTGTGGTGCCGTGGGTTGCACGTCGCTCGGCTCGTTTAGTTCGCGCTTCACCGAGATCGTCGGCGTGACGCCTTCGCAGTACCGCGAACGCGATCACCGCGACCTCGAGGTCGTTCCGTCGTGCGTGAGCATGTTTGCGATGCGACCGCGGCGCACGACGGTCACGGTCTGAGCGCCGCGACCTGCGCCGACACGTCGGCAGCGAACTGGGCCTTTTCGGCGCACTGGCCGCCGGACCCGCCCCGGCATAAAGCAGGATCGGAGAAGTACACGATGGGTCGGTCCACGTAGGATCATCGCATGCCTGTCTCCGTCTCCGCAATGTTCATCCCCGTCCACGACCCCGACGCTGCGCTCGTCTTCTACCGCGACGCGCTCGGCCTCGAGGTCCGCGCCGACGTCTCCTCAGACGGCTTCCGCTGGGTCACCGTTGGCGCCCCGGGGCAGAACGTCGACATCGTTTTGTACCAGCCGCACGGCGGTCGTTCGCAGGCCGAGGGCGACGCCCTGCTGTCACTCGTGACGAAGGGGTCGCTGCAGGCTGCAATCTTCCGTTCCGACGATCTCGACGCCACCGTCGAGAAGGTTCGAGCGTCGGGAGCCGAGGTGCTTCAGGAGCCGGCGGACCAACCCTGGGGAGTGCGCGATTGCGCGTTCCGCGACCCCTCGGGCAACCTCGTCCGCATCCAGCAGTCGAGCTGAGCCGTTCGGCGATCGTAGTCATGACCTGCACGGTGGGCATCGTGAAGCGTTGTGACTCGATTTCTGAGTCGTTGCAATTCGTCCGTGTTGACTGCCGAATGATACGAAAGTGAGCAAGACCTATGAAAACAATGACATGTAAACAATTGGGTGGACCTTGTGATTTCCTGCTCCGTGGAAATACCGCCGATGAGGTGATAAAAGCCCAAGACAGCCATCTAAGAGAAATGGTCGCAGGGGGTGATGAAACGCACCAAAGCGCCTTGAAGGAGATGAAGGGTCGGTGGAAGAATCCCATTTCGGGAATGGGGTGGTATCGGAAAACCAAGCGCGATTTTGGTGCTCTTCTCGAAGACTGATCGGCCATCGGGTCGTATCATCGAAATGCCTCAATCACAATGTCGGGGTCTGTCCCCGAATTAGCCGTCAGTTTGCCTTGTACATGGGTCAGGGAGATTCATTCGACCAGCGAGGCCAGCAGCTGGGGAAGGTTTGAAAGCTATCCGCTAAGGACCACTGCTTGTGATGTGTCGTGTCATCCCGCACACTCGAATTTGTGAATCCTAGGTCGAGGTTCTTCGATTGATCGGTTGATAGTCTTCTTCTCGATTAAGAACGATCCCGCCGACCCGTTGTGCGGTCATTGCGTCGTGAACGTGGCGAGCGGATGTCGCCACGTGCGTGCCACCCACTCTGCCGCGTCAGGGGAAGCGCGTTACGTGCCGTTGATAGTTCAGGCAAGAACATACCGAGCCGGTGAAGGACTCACAGTTTCTCGGCGAGCCTTGCGAGCGCGGCAAGTTTCGACATCGACACATTCTTGGTCTCGACGCTCGCCCCGAAGTAACTCTTACCATTAAGAACCCCGGTGATTCCCTGACCCGTGATACCCGACTCAGTCAAGCTGAAGTAGAAGGCGGGGACACCGAGGCCGGAATAGGCGCTGAACTTGAACTTGGCGAGTTTGCTCGCCTTCGCTATCGACTGCTGCATCTCCGACGTCGTGAGAGGCTTCGAGATGGTTTCGAACGAAAGCGAGACCGCCTTGAGCATTGTGGCCATGCTCGTCTCCGCCCCGTAGGTGCAGATCGTTTCTGACCCGGAGATCCCGTAGTTCTCCTTCGTTGGCTTGATCCTTAAGGTGTAGGGGGTGCCAGGCGGAACCTTGTAGCCGATGATCGACGAGACGGATGCTGCGCTCACCTTGCCGCAGATCGATGACGACAGCGCCGCTGCGGTACCTGCGATGGTGTGACGTCCCTGGATCGTGGCCCCTGAGCGAGACGCCGCCTGGGCGACCGCTGGGACGGCGATGAGAACTGAGGTGCCAGCGATGCCGAGGAGGAGGGCGCGGGACCGGAGCGGCCGGTGGAGCGGGTGGGTGGGACGGTTCCGAGCGGCAGTGCCCATCGTGGGGCCTCCTCTACTAGGTGGCTCTCGCCACATGAGGCGAACGCTACATGGTCGGTGGCGACCGAAT
>Ga0224534_1001637_pt1 | contig 11589 bp, 5 predicted proteins | sample 714E12024metaG_FD_172012 | JGI IMG/M metagenome (GOLD analysis project Ga0224534, IMG submission 172012) | Peat soil microbial communities from Stordalen Mire, Sweden - 717 E1 20-24 | ecosystem: Environmental > Terrestrial > Soil > Wetlands > Peat | place: Sweden: Norrbotten County, Stordalen... | reverse complement strand
CGGCGGTGGAACACCCTCGGGGAGTCGTCGCAGAATTGAAATCGAAAAAAGACCGGACAGTGAGGATCCGCAGATTTTACAGGGATGGATTCGCTGTCAGTGAAAACTTAACCGGACAGTAGTGGTCAGCGAAGTGTAATTGGTGTTGAACTGCCAGCCGCCATGGTCGCTGCTCAAAAGAAAATTTGCCCGCATGAGCCCCTTTAACTTCTCCTGCCACGCCCAAGTATATTTGCCCGTGTCGCCTTCCCAGAGAGACACCAGTTGCCCGGTGGCAATGCCAATCAAGCCGGTCGGCGGGTCACCATGATAATCCCGCAGCACTTCCTCTCCGCTCGAATAAAAATTATTCACGGCGGCATTTTGAAAATTCGACAAACGCTCCAAATTAAGGTGCTGTGACTTGTTCGGTGGATTTTAAGCCGCCGAGTAAACTATGCTTTGGGTCGAATTCCATGTTCCGAGAGTTGGGCGTTGGATTGAGATAATACTTGAACTTCATGAAGTCGCCATAAATCTTCCCGTAGAGCGCACTCTTGACGTTGCCATTTTCATCGAGCATCGTGCGAACACGAAAGAAATAATTCCCGTTTGGATTATTATCATATTTAAGTATTTTATCAGGACGCTCGTTATTTTGTCTCACTACTTCAGGTTGATATCCATTATCAGGAGCCTCGTATGGCGAACGCAGTCCACTATTATCCGGCGTTGAGAACATTTGGATACCGTCACCTTTGTTTGGAAAATTCACTGTCAATTTATAGTCAAAATCGAGTTGCGCCCGCTTATCGAGGTGTGCGGTAAAAAGAATGTCGGCTCTCGTGCCTTTTCCATAAGGTGCAACCCAATCACCAACCATTAAGTCGAATCCGGCAGGTTTGTCGAAAACTGGCATACCGAGATTTACTGATTTCGCATACATCGGAATTGGATTGATCACTTTTTTTAGTCTGACTTCAAGCGTCGGGTTCCACGGCTGCCATTGGTTTCCAACTTTGTTCTTAAAATCAAACTCCGAACCGGAAGTTGAATAATAACCGGCTTTGTCTGCGTTATACCAGATTGCAGGGCCGGAGTGCGAGGTTAATACAATGATGCCGTTGGTATCAGTAAGACCTGTTTTGTGAGATTCAGCTTCTGTCGCATTTGGCGGAGGTGGAATATAGTAGCCGGCATCGCCATTTGCATTTGCAATGGGCAATCCGCCTTCATCAGTTACCCGCAAAGTTACCTGCCATTGGGGTGCGTTTGTCATTTCAACTTGAGCGAAGGTCAAATACCCAACGCTGCCGATTAGTAATGTAGTAATTAGTTTTTTCATATTATTGCAGTTCTCCATAAGTTACAATGTCGTCGAATAGATTATGGGTAAAAGTATAGGCAACTTGACGACAGTCGCTATGATGCCAATTCCCTTGATCAATTGTCCTGCCTATCGGCCAGTTATTTTTAAGTGTCTGCATATCAATATTTCTATCCGCTTGACCAGGTGGAGTAATAATGCTAACGGGATTCGCTCCAACTGGCAACGTCAGCGCAGGAATCGCATCAGATAAAATCCGGTTGCGATGAGCTTGCGCATAGGTGCTACCACTCGCGCCAAACAATGCTAGATCGGCAGTGCCAAAACTTGGAGAAGTCGCGTCAAAAAACGCATTGGTCTGCAACTGCGAATTGGGCGTCAGAGTCGCTTGGCTGTTTGGTATTTGTGTGACAACACCATTAGTGACGTAAGCATACGGCGCATTGGTGTTAAATTTCCATCCCCCATGCGTGCTGCTGATCAATCCGTCATATTGTCCACGCCCTTTCAACATTTCCTGCCATGCCCAAGTATATGTGCCTACTGGCTTGCCGATATTAAACAATTCATTTTCAAGGTAAAAAATAACTTGATCCCCTGCACTCTCCAATTCAGACGGTGGATAACCTCCGGTGCTATTTGTATATTCCCGCAGCACTTCCTCGCCACTGGAATAAAAATTATAGACCGTGGCGCTGCCGAAATTCGCTAACCGATTATTCCATGTCAAAGTGCTGCGGGCATCATTAGTTGAAAACAACTGCCACCAATGACCGGCATTGAGTTTGTCAGCATAAGGTATCCAATCGGGATAATACATATGACTATCCGGCGTTGCATTGCCTTGAATCGCTTCGATAGGAACAGCGGCATCAATCATAAAATAGGTGTTGATGTTTTGGACGTTGTAATCGTTGAGAGCACTCAATACGACCATGTTGCCCAGACTGTGCGCCGCCACCGCCGTCGGCCCGTTGGTCAGCGTGGCAAGGAAGGTGGCAAACGCCGACGCGGTATTAAAGGCATTAACGATGTTCGTTTGCAGGTTGATCGTGACAGCACTGGCCACTTGCGAATCAGCCGCCTCCCACGTCACCGCCCAAAACTTGGCGTGCGAACCGGACCAGTAAAGCCGTTTGTAGATGTCGGCGTTCCAACCGCGTGCTTGTTTCGGATTCACATTGTAGCCATGAACAAAGACGAAGTTTTTAGCAATTGTGTCCGGCTCATTCGGCACGCTCGCGTCCGTCAGCCGGTCGGGAACCTCCCCCGGTTCAGGATTCAACATCATCGTTTTGCTCCTGAACATCTGCTCCACGCCGCTGATGCTCAAGTAAAGCTGCGTTTGCGCAATCTGGTTCGTGCCGTGGTAAATCGTCAGCACCAGCGGCCGGGTCGTGTTCTTCCAAGCCTCCACCAAAATAATGCCTTGGTTGTTCGTAGCAATGCCGCACACAAACGAATTCGACAAGGCAACGCCGCTGGCGGTGATGGTGGTCAACAACGCGCCGGCCCACAATCCAGGGTCGGGAGCATCGCCCAACCTGATTGCTTCGTTGGTGTCCCGCAAAAAGTTCATGTAATTGGCCGGCGTCAAATCCGTGTAGGCAAACCGCAACGCACCATCCGCCTGGCTCAAAACAAACTGGTAATTCGTGTCCGTGGCGCTGATGCCATCGCTCAACGCATTACTTTGAAACAGGCTGCCAATGTTCAAATACACCGGGAAAAAATCAACCAAGTCGCGCGTGCCGTGGATATGGTAGATGGGGCCAGATAGATTCCAATCCAGATTGTTCTGCCCGTCGGCTTGCGGATAGGTCAGACCAGGGACACCGCTGTTTCCCCCGTAATCTCCAGCGTCTTGATTGTCATTGACCCAAAAACGGAACGGGCGAGACGATGAAGTCTGGTCTGGCCCGGAATAGGATAAGTCCAGCGTGCCGTCATGGTTGGCGTCAGCATTCATCGAAACAATTTTAACCACGCCCGTGCCTTGTTGATAGGGCGGATCAATGTCGGGCATTGTCACCAGTGCCGCCACTCCCGCTTGCAAGGGGAAGAATTCACCATAGGGCGAAAGAATGCCGGCGATGTTTGTTGTGGTATTCCCACTGGTGTCCAACAGAAAGGCATTGGTCACAAAATACTGGCCGAGATAGGCGTATTTGCCGGATGCTCCATTCTGGATGGAATACTTCGCCCAACCGCCCAGAATCATCGGCTGGCCGACCGTGCCGACAATTATCGGCGGCGTTTGATTGGTGACGTTGAAAGCATCGTCAATCGGCAGGGGGAACGGCTGCCGACCAACGCTGGGGAGATTTTTGGTGTTCAGATTCGGATTACTCAACGGCGCGAAGTAATAACTGACGGGATTCAATGTCGGTGCCGGGCATTGGCTGGCGTAAATCCCAAAGTGATAGCCATTGGTAGGCGCATACATCGCCGTGATGGTGCCTCCAAGCCCCAATGGTTGATAAACGGGCGGAAAGGCAGGATAGCCTGTCGTCGGATTCAAGCCAGTTCCATCAACCATGCAGCCGGTTTCATAGGGCAGGTCGAACAAATTGTAAATGCCGCTTTGCAGGCTGGCTACAGTGTTGGTGCTGCTTAAAGTCACTCCCCAATCCGTTGTGTTGCCCGAATAATATGGTGGATATGGCAATGCGAAACCAAGTTGAAGAATCCAATAGGGGTCTGCCTGATTCAAGATTGGCGGGGCGGGAATGTTGGTGGCGAAATTAGCCACAAAATTGAAGTTGGTGCTTCCCCACGGAAGATTGGGAAAGTTGGTTCGTGAAGTATCCACCAAGTAATTTGCCAAACTGTAATTCTCGGTAAAAGGCCACAGATTATCCAGCCCAACAATAGAGTTATCGTAATCATCAGAGCCATGATAGAGAAAACTAAATTCCTCAAAATTTGTTGAAGTGTTGAGTTGATCAAACCAATAGTAAGTTGCTCCATAAGGCTGATAAATTGACGCCGCCCGAATTAGGAAATTCAGATTTTGTTTCAGATGCTGACGGCCATCCACGAAATACGGGGCGTCATTCGCCAAAACACCGGCTTGCACCACTTGCCCCGGCTCGCCATTTGGCCCAAACAATTGCACCGAAAGACTGTCGCCTAAAAGATTTACAACATCAGTGTCGGCAATCGAGTAGATGCCATTGGTTAAATTGGTGGTCGAAATGCTTTGCGGCGTGGCATTGTCATTGCCATCCGTCCACGTCAGTTGGATGGTTTGCGCGCTGTTGGCGGGCAGGCCGGAAAACATCACCTGCCAGCGGCCAGTCCCATTGCGAACCAGATATGCCGTGAGATAAATATTGTCGTTCAAAACGGCGGGCGGACCGGGAAGATTCGCACTGTCAAATTCAGACGCCCCGCCGCCCGGATAAACCGCCTCAACCCGATAAACATTGTAGTAACTGTTGTTGCCGGTGATCGCCCCCGCATCCACAAATGAAGTCGTGCCGCCGTTCACCTGGCCAATCTGTGAATAACCGTAACTGCCACCGCTTTGGTTCTGCGCCGCCGGTGTTATCCGGATGATCGGTGAAAAGCTATAATTGCCAGCGCTCGGATTGTAGACGCCCCGCTCAATGATGTAGTTTGACACAACGATGCCCTGCGGTGGAATCCACGAAAGCAGGACGTTCGTTCCGGTTGAATCCACAACCGCCGTAAGTCCCGTGGGCCCTGGTGGAGTTGTATTGATGAACGCGGTGGCCGGTTGGGACGGAACGCCTCCCGTAAAAACCGCCTCAACCTCATAAATATCATTCCAATCGTTGTCATTGTTTATCACGCCGACATCTTGAAAACAGGTCGTGTTGGTGTTCACCGAGGCGATTTGGGAAAAAACGTAGTCGTAAATATCCGGATCGTAAATACCGCGCTCAATGATGTAGTTCGTTGGCGCTGCTCCCCGCGTGGGGGCAGTCCACGAAAGCAGGACGTTCGTTCCGGTTGAATCCGCGTAGGCATAAACATTGTTGGGCGTGGGTGCGCCGTAAGGCGGGTCAGAAAGGCCATATTCAGCATACCAAGCATACCAGGTATCTGTGGCCGTCAAAGTGCCCCCCGGATAAACCGCCAACAGACTGTAAACGTTGTCCCAGGCGTTGTCGTTGCTGATCGCCCCGACATCTTCAAAATAGGTCGCGTTGGAATTCACAAGAAACTGCGAATAGTCATAGTTGCCCGTGTCGTTGTTGTAAATGCCACGCTGGATGAGATAATTTATCACCGGCCCCGGTGACGAACTCCACTCAATAAAGACGTTCGTTCCGGTGGCATCCAAACACCCAAAAAATCCGGCGGGGGCGTTGGGGTTGTAATAATTGGTGGGGTTGAGTCCCATTTGGAATTTCTGCAAGTTGTTATAGCCATCGCCCGCCGGATCGCCGTAAGGGTTCACGCCATTGGTTCCGAAATACTGCTCCTGCCACCACAAAGGCAACCCGCTCCCGTCATCCTGCCATGAGCGAACGAACAGAAACAAATTGGTCCGGCCATTCTGTGGCACGCTGAATGGCGTCCAGTTCGTCAGTTCCGAACCATAAATGAATCCCTCGGAATTCCAGCCCGCCCCCGCTTGCGTGAGGTCGGTCAGAGATTGAATCTCGTATTCCACGTCAGCCTGTGAATTTGAAAGGATGCCCGTCAAATAGCCCGACGAAATTCCCACTTGAGCGATCCAAAGATTGGTGCCGTAGTCGGGCGCGATCAGATCGAACGACGGAGTTGCAATATTCGTGTAGCCATTGGGCAGGGGGAAACCATCATCGGCCATCATCATCCTGCCGCCTACCATGCGCGATGACATCAACGGCATGGAATAATTCTCGTTGAGGTCCGATAAGAGGAATACATTGTCGCCCAAGTTCCAAACTGGCAGTTGACGCGCGTTGCCGGGCAATGGCGGCCACGGTTCCGGGCTTCCCGGCGAATGTTGCGCGGAATAAAATGTTCCGAAGCGCGGCAGGGAATCCGCCGAAACCGCTGGCAACATTTCAACCGCCTGCAACATCACTTGCAAATCCGACGCCGAATGCCAATCCACCGCCGAAATCGCGCCGCCTTGAACCGGCATCGCCATTTCTTGGGCGTGCAGAAGATGCAGGCCAACAATCAAACCGCTGGTGACAAATATCCCGATAAGAAAAGTTTTTATTGATTTCATATTTCCATTTATCGCGGAGCCGGAAACGGAAGGGGCGCAAACTCAACGCACCCCAGTTGCAGGCACCGCCAGGCGCCCTCCACAGAAGTCCGCCAAGCCGCGCCCGACTGGCGCGCGCTTGGTCGGTTCTGTGAAAATGAAACTGGCGGTTTCGCAACTGAACCGTAGCCAAAGCTACGCAAATTGGTTTGTGTTTTGTTTTCTACATTTATTTCAAACTGACTGCCCGGCTTTTATGTCTTTTGCCGGAAATTGACAAGCGTTTTCTCGACGCTTCATTTCGCCTGCGGCGCGGGCGGCGTGGGCGGCGTGCCGGAACCGCCGCCGGCATCCACTATCACCCGCGCCACCTTGTAAGCGGAATAGAAATCCGGGTTGGTCGCCTTGAACCGTTCCATGAGGCGGTCAATCTGCCGTTCCACAATCCGGTCCGCCGCCGTAATCAAAACCGGAATCTGGTCGGTCGCGCCCTTGATGTCGGTTCGTAACTGGCGCGGGCGGGTCAGCGCGGTGTTGAAAGCGCCAATCTTCTGCTTGAGGTCGTCGAGGTCGCTTTGCGCGGCGCTCTTGGCGGCAGTGAGCGCGGCGATGTTGGCGGTGGCCGCGTCCAGGATGGCCTGGCAGTTGGCCGCGCAATCCTGCTCGGTCTGGTGCAGCAGGTCGGGCGCGCTGAAATCCACCTTGGCGAACAACTCATGGTCGCCCTGTTTGTCGGCGTAGGCGGCCACAGCCCCGCCCACGATGGCGGCGTCGTCGCACATGGCCACGCGGGCGGCGTGCTTGTCCAGCGTGCCGCCGGTGGTGGTGCCGGTCTGCTTGAGTTCCAGCGTTTGGATGCTGGCGATGGCCGCCCCGAAGTCGGCGCGGGCCGTCACAAAGGCGACGATGGCCGACCAGAGGGTTTTGAAGTTGTCCAGCACATCACGGGTTGTGATGAGCATTTTTAGATGAGACTGTTGCTTGATTTCCATTTTGGGCCTTTCGGTTGTTTGACAGTTTTCTAGCAAAAATGGCTGTTTTTGTCAAGCGAAGATTAAAAAGCGCTTAAAAACACGGGGAAATGCGATATTTTAATAACATCGGCATATAGCTGGTTTAGCCCGGCTGATAAACGGCGTCCATCGGGGCATCGCCGGTGGTCAAAACGAGACAGCCGGTGTCCGCCGGGAGACCACCGGTGGTCAAAACGGAACAGCCGATGCCCGCCGGGAGACTGACGGTGTCCGCCGGGCGACCGCTGGTGTTCGTCGGGCGACCGCCGGTGAGCAAAACGAGACAGCGGATGGCCATCGGGCGAAGTGCGGCGGGCGTCGGGACATCGCCAGTATCCATCGGGAAACTTCCGGCAGGCGTCGGGTGACCGCCGATGGCCGTCGGGAAATTTCCGGCGACAGACGGGCGAGAGAATTTTCCGCCCGCGCAAAAGCAGCCGGCGGTTTTTGATTTCGCCTTCGGCACGCTGGAGAAATTCGCTCACGCGCCCATCTTGCTTTTTTTTGGCGCGGCGGGCAAGCGGCCGGATTATTGCGCGAGCTTGAGCCGGTAAAACCGTTGCGGGAAGTCCATGACCTGCGTGTCGGTGAATTGCCAGAGGCTGTTTGTGTCCAGCAAGTTCGTGGCCATCGGCTGCCAGTCGGCCAGCGGTAACAGGTTGGTTGCCGCTTCCAGGATGTAGAGGCAGCCGGGCAGCCCGGCCAGTTCCAGCGTGAAGCTGCCGTCGGGATTGGCCGCAATCCCGGTGATGAACGGCGTCGAATTCACCGTCAGGGTTGCGACGGCGCTGGTGATCGAGCCTCCGGCCGCGCTGGCGACCGCATAATAATTTCCCGCCGCCACCGGCATGATGTTGGACAGCGTAAGCGTGCTGTTGGTCCAGACCGGCAGCGCGGCGTTGTTGGAATACCACTGGAACGTGAGCGGCGTGCAGGCGGTCGCGGCGACGCTGAAATTCACCGTCGCGCCGATGGAGTTTGTCTGGCTTTGCGGCCCGCCAAAAATCACCGGCGGCGTCTGATCCTGAACGACGACGGCGTTGGTGGAATAAGCCGTGTTGCCAAAGGCATCGGCAACGGCAATGACGACGACGTTGGTTCCCATCGGCAAAATCGCGCCGTTTGTCGGGTCTTGCGAATTCGCCAGCGGGCCGGACAAATCGGCGGCGAGAATAAAATTCGTCCCGGTCAAATCGGGCAGCGCGGCGACGCAATTTGAATCCGCCGCGAGCACAAGGTTGGTGAAACTCCACAAAATGGCCGGCGGCGTGGTGTCGCGGACCACGACGATGCGCGTGGCGGAATTCGTGTTGCCGCTGCCGTCCACGGCGGTGTAAGTCAGCAGGTTCGTGCCAACGGCATTGATATTGACCGTGCCGTTTGTGCTTAAAACCGCGACGCCGGAACAAGTGTCGCTGGCGGTCACACCGGGGTCAACGAACCCGGAACCCAGCTCGTTTGTCATCAGGCTCAAACCGTCAAGCGTGATAGTCGGCGGCGTCTGATCGCTCACGATGATGCGATTCGTCGAGTAAGATTTGTTGCCGGAGACGTCGGCAACGGTGATGACAACCGCGTTGGTGCCGAACGACAAAACTGCGTTGTTCGTGGGATTTTGCGTGATGGCCAGCGCGCCGGACAAATCGGTGGCAAGAACGTAATTCGTGCCGGTGACGTTCGGCATCGCCGCCACGCAGTTTGAATTCGCCGCCAGGACGAGGTTGGTGAAACTCCACAGAATGGCTGGCGGCGTGGTGTCGCGAACGACGACCGTGCGGGTGGCGGTGTTGGTGTTGCCGTTGCCGTCGTTGGCGATGTAAGTCAGGGTGTTGGTGCCGACGACGGCGGTGTTCACCGTGCCATTGGTGGCAACCAGCACCAGTCCGGCGCAAAGGTCGGTGGCGGTCGCGCCGGGGTCGGTGAACACCGCGCCGAGTTCGTTCGTCATCCTGCTGGCGCCGAGCAGCGTCACGACCGGCGCGAGCGTGTCCTGCACCGTCAACACGGCATTGCTCGCCAGTGTGGCGTAAAGATTCGTGACGCCGACGCCGACGGTGTGATTCGGCAAATGAATATTCGTCAGCGTGAGCGTGGAATTGGTCGCGCCGGAAATTGCCGCGGCATCGAAGCTCCATTGAATCGCCAGCGGCGCGGTGCCGGACACGGTGATGGCGTAGGAAATGTTGCTGCCGCACTGCATCGCACGATTGGTGAGCGAGCCGGTGATCGCCGGGGGCAGCCCAACGGCAAGCGTGGCGGCGCTGCTGGTGATGCTGCCAAAAAGGTTGGTGACGACGGCGGTGTAGCTGGCGGCGCTGTTGGTCGTGACGCCGGTCAGTGTCAGCACGCTGGAGTTGGTGCCGGTGATGCCGGAACCGGCGAAATTCGTCCCGTTCTTTTTCCACCGATAACCGAAGGGAGAACTGCCGCCGGGGGTGGCGGTGAACACGGCATTGCTGCCCACGGGCAGCGTGAGGCTGGCGGGTGACACGGATACCGTCGGGGCAAACCCAACAGTCAGCACCGCGATGCTGCTGGTGACGAACCCGGTGAAGTTGGAGGCGACCAACTGGTAGGTGCCGGCGTTGTTCGTGGTGGCGGCGGCGATGGAAAGCTTGTTGGTAGTGACGCCGGAGACATTGCCATCGGCCACCAAATTGGTGCCGCTAAACAACCAGAAATAATTCACCGGCGTCGTGCTGCTGGCGGCGGCGGTGAAGGTGACGCTCGCGCCATTCGTCACGTTTTTCCCAGCCGGCTGGTTGGTGAAAGTTGGCGGCGGCCAGACGAGGGCGTTGATGAGATTCGTTCCATTCGGCGTGCCGAGGCCGGTGGCGAGATCGTAGCCGGCCACGGCGTAAAACATTCCGGCGGTATTGGTGCCGATGTTGTTGCCGTCCTTGATGTCGTGAAAACAACTACCGTAGCAGCTTGAACTGGCAAGATTGTAAAGTGCGGGATTCAGGAACCCAAGCGGCGTTCCATTGGTCGCCACGGACAGCTGATTGGCCAGCGCGCAAAATCCGGCCCACAGCGGCGCGGCGCAACTGGTGCCCATGAAATAATATGTGCCGCTGGTGTCGCCGTTGTTGTAACAGACGAAAATGTCATCCGCAGTGAACGAGACATCGGGAATGTTGCGGTAGGTGGTCGAACCGCCGTTGGTGGCCATGCTGATGTTGGTCTGCCACGAGGGTCGCGCGTAGTAGGCGCTGATGCCGCCGCCGGAACCCTCGTTGGGAATGTCGGTGAGATTGTAGTTCCAGACCGTCTCCGAATTCCACGCCGCTCCATAACCGCTCATGGTCAAAGTCGTCCCGCCGACAATCGTGGCATAAGGACTGTCTGCCGGCACCGTCGTGCCGCTGTCCAAGGGCTGGTTGCCCGTGTAGGCGTCATTGTCGCCGGAGGATTGAAAATAGGATTGTCCCTGGGTCGCCATGTTTTTGAGAATGTTGTCGTAAGTTGTGGCGGTGGAACTGCTCCACGATCCGACCATCCAGGAACTGCTCACCTGCTTGGCCAGATTGTCCGTGGCGATCCGGTTTAACAACGAGGAGGAGGCCGAGTTTTTTTCATAGACAATCACGCGCGACAACATTGGCGCCATGGCGATGGCCATTTCAATATCAAGGGCCACCTCATCATTGGCGGACGTGCCGGGAGCGCCTCCATTTACCACAACATTGGTCAAAGGAACATAATTGGTGGCGCCGACAGCGTTTTCGTAATTGGTGATGTCCACCATGTAATAATCTGAATATTCCAGCAGCGCCACCGTCTGGCCGGCCCCATTCAAGGGAGTGCCGGAAACGTAGGCGTTGCGAAAGTCATTGCCGGCATATTGGTGCCCCGGCCCGGTGCCGTTGAAACTCGACGGCGATTTTGCGGCCGCGCTGATTTTTTTGTCCGCGCGCCGGGGCAGGCTGAAATTGCTCAAGCCTTCCACCGAGAGAATTGTCAAATCGGCGGGCACGGACGGCTCGGTGTCCGGCGCAAAAAAATCGCGCGGCTCGGCCGGGTGCCGGAACGTCCGCAGCGTGATTTGAAACGCGCGTTCGATGTTCGGCACGTTGCCGGTCACGTCCAGCACCATG
>Ga0224534_1001633_pt1 | contig 11597 bp, 10 predicted proteins | sample 714E12024metaG_FD_172012 | JGI IMG/M metagenome (GOLD analysis project Ga0224534, IMG submission 172012) | Peat soil microbial communities from Stordalen Mire, Sweden - 717 E1 20-24 | ecosystem: Environmental > Terrestrial > Soil > Wetlands > Peat | place: Sweden: Norrbotten County, Stordalen... | reverse complement strand
AGCCGGACATCGCGATCAAGCCTTCCTTGTGCGCGGCCAGGATTTCCTTGTCAATGCGCGGCTTGTAATAATAGCCCTCCAGATGCGCGGCGGTGGTAAGCTGGATGAGATTTTTGTAGCCGGTTGCGTCCTTCGCCAGCAGTCCGAGATGATGATACACGTCGCGTCCGCCACTGCTGGTTTTCTTGTCCCGCCGGCTGCCCGGCGCGACGTAAACCTCGCAGCCGATGATGGGCTTGATGCCCTTTTCGCGCGCCGCCTGGTAAAAATCAATGACGCCGTGCATGGCGCCGTGGTCGGTGATGGCGAGCGCAGGGAATTTCAATTCATGCGCCTTCTCGATGAGCTTGTCCACGCGGCAGGCGCCATCGAGCAACGAATACTCGGTGTGCAAATGAAGATGAACAAAGTCCGCGTGCGACATGGAGACAGTTTAACTTTTCACCACCAAGACACCAAGCTGCAAAGTTTGAGATGGGTCACCCCAACCTTTGCCGGTGAAACGTCGGATCCCGGCGGCAGTCCAACACGGCTTTGATAAAAACCGTTTCTGATTTTTGGGCGTAGTAGATCGCGTAGGGGAAACGTTTTGACAACAGACGATGCGAACCGAAAACGGTCCGGTGTATGCCGGCATACAAATGCAGCGAGTCAATGTCGGAAAAAAGTGATTCGAGGAAATAACCGCCCAAGCCTTCTCCTTGATTTTCGTAGAACCGAAAACCGTCCGCCAGGTCATCGCGCGCCGACGGCAATATGACAATTTTCATGTCAACTTGTCGCGCAACTGTTTCTTGGCCGTTTCCCAATCCATGAATTTTTCGGTGCCCGATTTGATTTTCGCCTCGCGGTCGTGCAACACCTCTTCATGCCACGCCGGGGACTCCAATTGCGCCTCGTTGCGGCTCAAGTCGGCCCAGAGCAGTTCCATGGCGCGCAATTTTTCGGCGACCGTCATTTTGTCCAATGGCAAGGTGGCTTCCATGTTCGTTAATTAAGCCGCTTTTTGCACAAATGCAAGTCGGCAGGCGCCATCGAGCAGCGAATACTCGGTGTGCAGATGAAGATGAACAAAGTCCGCGTGCGACATGGCGGCAGTTTAACTTCCAACCACCAAGACACCAAAACACAAAGTTTTGAAATTGCTCACTGCAACTTTTGGCGATGGAATTTCAGATCGGCGGATTTTGAACTCCTCACTGAATTTCCGAACTGCTGGGAAAGTGCTCGAAAGTCTGTTGTCCACTTCGGTCAAAACAAGAAAACCGATATTCCTTTCGATGGGCTTTCCTTGTTGAACAATCGGTGTCCGTGTTGAACTGATGTAGTAAGTCAGATTTGGTTCTTTTATTGAGGCATAATAGGCATAGATGCCAAACACTCCCGTAATTATGCCGATAATTCCGGCCGCAATGCCAAAATTGGGGTGGTAAAAAATCTTTTTTAAGGTTTCCATAGCGCAAAGCATTAACAGCTCCTACTCCTTCTTCGTTAGATATTTTTCGGCTTCATTTTTCAATATGCGGTCTTGATAAATTTGGACTCTTTCATTCCAATTCTCAAAAACATGTTTTGTAAGACTCCATGCCTACCGCGTAACACAGAAACCGAATATACTTAAAACCAAGAGTTTAATTGTTTCATACTGCTCAAGGCAATTGTTGCCTTTACTTGTTAGGCCACTTTTCGGTGAATGCAAACTAACTTTTCTTGAAAAAATCCTTGATGACTGCGACCACGCGCTGGATTTGCGCATCGGTCAATTCAGGGAAAATCGGCAGGCTGAGACATTCGCGCGCAGCTTTTTCGGCGACGGGGAAATCGCCAGGCTTGTGGCCGAGGCTGGCATAACACTTCTGCAGGTGCAATGGCAGCGGGTAATGCAGCGCGCAACCAACGCCGTTGGCTTCGAGGTGTTTCTTCAAATCATCGCGGCGCGGATGACGCACCACGTAGAGATGATACGCGCTTTCGCCCCAAGTGGCCTCACGCGGCAGTTGCAACGGCGTGTCCGCCAGCAGTTCATGGTAGCGATGCGCCACGCGGCGGCGTTCCACCGTCCATTTTGGCAGATGTTTCAACTTCACGCCGAGCACCGCGCCTTGAAAACCTTCCATCCGGTAATTATATCCGACTTCATCGTGATAATAACGCACGGTGGAGCCGTGCTCGCGCAGGGCGCGGGCGCGTTTGTCGAAAGCGGCATTGTTGGTCAACAGCGCGCCGCCTTCGCCACAAGCGCCGAGGTTTTTGCCCGGATAGAAACTGAAACAGGAAATTTCACCGAACGTGCCGACAATTTTACCTTTATATTTCGCACCGTGCGCCTGCGCGGTGTCTTCGACCAGCGGGAGTTTATGTTTGCGGCAAATCGCCAGAATCGGATCCAGGTCAAATGGATGGCCGTAGAGATGCACCGGCATGACGGCCTTGGTGCGCGGCGTGATGGCGCATTCGACCAGCTTCGGGTCGAGATTGAAGGTGGCGTCGTCAACGTCCACAAAGACCGGCTTTGCACCCACGTAGGAAATCGCCCAGCTCGTGGCGACGAACGTGAATGGCGTGGTGACGACCTCGTCGCCGGGGCCGACGCCGAGCAGCAGCATCGCCACGTGCAACGCCGAGGTGCCGCTGTTGAAGCCGGTGCAGTGTTCCGCGCCGATGAATTTGGCGAAGTCCTTTTCAAACTGCGCCACGTCCGGGCCGAGGCAAAAGGAGCAATTGTCAATGGTCCGCGCAATCACGGCGTCCAGTTCCTTGCGCAGCGGGCGCAATTGCGCCGTGAGATCGAGATAGGGAATTTTGTCGTCCATTAGTTCTTTCTATATTGCCGCCAATCAGGGGAAATTTATTCGAGTGCGACGGGCTTAACAATTAAATATTGCGATCCGTCAATTCGTCCGCCTGAAGTTGATCCGGGAAATATTTACATCAAACTCGCTAAAGGTTACTTTCACAAGCATGCACCCCGCCTCCGTTCGGGCGACGACCACTGCCATGAATCCAAGACCTTGGCGTGAGTGGGCCTGGCTTTATCTCAGCAACTGCATTTTCACGGTGGTGCTTCAGTTGGGTTACATCCTGGGTCTGTCCACCGGACTTCATGGGATTGCCTGTCTGCCCTTCGCGATGGCCATTGTAAGTCAGGCCGGCTTTCTAAACCTCGTTCCCGCCCTGTTGACGGCCTGGCCGTTGCTCCGCTGGCGACACCGGACTTGGGCGCGACTTTTCGCGGGACTCATGTTTGCGCTGCTACAGGTGGCCTTGCTCGCGGATATCATCATCTTCCGTCTTTTTCAGCGGCATTTCGACAGTCTGGTCTGGAACGTACTGACCACCAAAGGCGCCGGTGACAGCGTGCGGGTTGACCCTGCCAGCGTTGTGATTGCCACGGCCATTGTGTTCCTGTTCATCGGCGCCAGCCTGGCATTTGCCTTGTGGGTCGCACCGAGGCTGGTGCGCCGGCGGTTGCGGTTTGGACTGGCAACGATTCTCATCGCTCTGCTCGTGGAACGAACCGCCTTTGCGGTGATCGATTTGCGGGACAACTCAACGGTACAGGCCGTGCGTGACACATTGCCACTCTACCAGCCCCTGACCATCAAACACCTGGCAAAAAGGTTTGGTTACAAGCGGCCTCCCGGCGCAATACGCATCCTGCCGGACAACGCGAAATCGCTTCACCTCCCCCAACATCCGCTGGGTCTGCAGACCGGCGCACGCGAACCAAACATCCTGTTCATCGCCATCGAGGGCGGCCGGGCCGACGCGCTGGACGACAAGACCATGCCCAATCTCTCCAAACTCGCCAGTGACAGCTTCCGCCTGACGAAGCATTTTTCGACGGGAAACGAAACACGCTTTGGTATCTTCGGCCTGCTGTACGGGATCCCGGGCACTTACTGGCACGGGGCGCTGGCACAAAGCGTGGGCCCTCCGTGGTTCGACCTGCTCGCCCGCCGCGGCTACGAATTCAGAATCATGAGTTGCACGGACCTGAACTACCCGGAATTCCGGCAGACTTGCTTTGTGAAGCTGACGAACGACATCACGGACCGGTGGAACGCACCCCATCTGGATCGAGACCGGCTGATGACCGACAAGTTCCTCAACTATCTGACGGAGCGCGCCGGCCGGCCGGCCCCGGCGCACCCGTTTTTTGGCTTCCTGTTCTTTGACGCTTCGCACCAGCCTTACGAGCACCCGCCGGAAGACAATTTATATGAAGGCTCAAAGTCCGGTGAGATCAACTATCTGAAACTTACGCTGTCGCCCGCCGGGGCACAGGCCTTGAAAGGCTCATATCTGAATTCCCTCCACTACATTGACCGGCAGATTGGCCGGATTGTGAAAGTCCTCCAGGACCGGGGCGAATACGGGCGGACCGTCATCGTCGTGGCCGGCGACCACGGGGAGGAATTCGGCGAATTGGGGCATTTCGGACATTGCACCTTCTTCAACCGCTTTCAGACACAGACGTTCGGCGTCCTGCATCTGCCGGGCGAGGCTCCCCGGGCTGTCAATCATGTGACTTCACACGTGGATTTTGTTCCGTCCGTGTTGACCTGGATGGGCATCACCAATCCACTCGGAGACTACACCACGGGGGAACCGATCGAAGGGAAGGCAACCCCGAACTGGGCGCTGCTCACCGGCTGGCAGGACACGGCGCTGTTCAACGAAGACAGCATCACGATTTTCAAGCCGGCGCGGACCCTTTACCTGGACATGAGCGACCACGAACTGTCAAAGGACGACCCGCGCCGCGCACCAGGCAGTGAGACCCTTCAGGCCCTGCAGGAAATCAGATTGTTTTTGAAATAGAGTCGTCCATCGCCAGGCTACAGCTTTCGACCTTCCGGATTTGCCGATTGCTTGTCGGGAACTTAACCCCGGACGAGTTGCCGGCTGAGTGCTCCACGACGGCTGTCTGCAACCGTCGCAATATAATCAGTGGAGGTGGCGACGCTTATGGAGCGACGCCCCAATTGAAAGTTTTCACCCCGGCGGCAAAATGTTTTGCAGGCCGGCCAAAACCTGTTCGGGCGAAATTGCCGCCAGGCAGTGATTCGCGCTCTGGCAAACGCCCACCTTGCCGCTGCAGGAACAGGGGCTGCCGGTGAGCAAACGGTGGCGCCCGCCAATCGGCGCCCAAAGCAACGGCGAAGTGGCCCCGAACAGGGACAGGGTCGGCACGCCCACGCCGGCGGCAAAATGCAACGGCCCGGTGTCGCCGGAAATAAACACTTCGGCGCGCTTGAGCACCGCGAGGTACAACGCCAGGTCGGGAATCGGCTGCAACACGGGCGCATCCGGGGCCAGCCGCTTGAAATCGTTCAGCAATGATTCCTCCCGCGCGCCGGTGCCGGTGGCGAAAATCAATTTGAGTCCGGCGGCAGCGGCCAATTGATAAAGCGCCACCCAGTGCGTCAACGGCCACTCCTTTTTCGGCTGGCTGGATGCCAGGTGGCAGATGATTTTCCGCTCCGGCAGGATTTTCCGGGCAGCGGCGTCCAGGGCCGGGTCGGTGTGAATTTCCGTTTCGAGCGAGCGGGGTGAGCCGATTCCCCACGCCGACAGAATGTGCAACGCGCGCAACGTTTCATGCCGGTTCAGCGGCGCGGGCGTCACCCGCTGCGTATAACAGAAGCGGCGACCGAGAAACCCGCCCGGATAAAATGGTCCGAGTCTTTCGCGCGCGCCACACAGCCAGCTCAGAATCGCACCGCGATCGCCGCCGCTGAATTCCACCGAGCGATCAAACCGTTCCGCCCGCAAAGCACGAATGACCGGCCAGGATTGGCTGATGCGGGCGTGACCGCGTTTGCGCGGCATCAGCCACAGGTGCGTCAGCCACGGCAGATGGCGCAGCAGCGGCGCGACCTCCTCCGGCACCAGCAGGTGCAGGGCGCAGTCGGGATAATGCTCGCGAATCGCCCGCAACGCGGGAACCACCAGCACGGTGTCGCCGAAATACCGGAACTGGATCGCCAGAATTTTCAACGGCGGCGCCATATTTTTGAGAAGTGAATTATGGCCGTGCCCTGCGCCGGGCGCGAGAATTTTCGGGGCCGGCCCGGATAAATTCGCCTTTACGAGCTTCGCCAAGTTGTTTATTGCTCCGCCCGGTGTCCAAAAGGCCCGACAGTTCCAGCCCAAGACTTGTTTCCCAGGCAGCTTCAAGCCGGCGGGCGGGCGAGGCTATTTCCACCAAATAGTAACGGCCATGGCCATGGAACCAGTTGATCAGGATAACTCGCGACCGGGGGATGACGGCCGGAGACCGGGACAGCCTTTTCCCAAGGATGGGAAATTAATTGTCATCAGCCTCCGGACCGGCCGTCTCGCCAACCGTCTCACGCTGTTTGCACACTTCATCGCCCTGGCGGAGGAACAGGGGCATCGCATAATCAACTTCGCATTTCATTCCTACGCCCACCTTTTCGAGACCACGCGCCGGGACATCTATTGCCGGTATCCGGTTGCCGAACGGCGAAGCTGGCTGGACGTTGTTCCCGGCGTTGCCGCCGCACTCCGCAAAACGCGGATTTGTTACCAGATTGTCTGCTATGCCAGCATCTGGAATGAGAGCTTCCCGGTTTTCGGCAAGTCGGTGGTCACGCTGCGCGAAAAGCCACGGTCAAATGTCATCCCGCTGGATGGGCCGGAAGTCACGCTGCGCGAAAAGCCACGGTCAAACGTCATCCCGCTGGATGGGCCGGAAGTCCAAGCCCAAATCCGTGATGCCCGGATTGTCTTCGCGCATGGCTGGCCCTTTCGTGTGCCGACGAGCTGGCTCCAAAGGCACGCGGGAAAAATCAGGGACTATTTCCGGCCCATCGAAGAGTATGAACGTGCCAGCCGCGAAGCAGTGGATCGCTTGCGGCGTGACGCGGACATCGTTGTCGGCGTTCACATTCGCCATGGAGATTATCGCGCCTGGCGGTGGGGCAGGTATTTTTTTCCCGCTTCGCGGTATGCCGGCTGGATGCGGGAACTGGCCGCGCAATTTCCGGATCGCAAAGTCGCCTTTTTCATTTGCAGCGACGAACCGCGAACCGCGGACGAATTTCCCGGATTAGCGGTCGGACTGGGCGCCGGTTCGCCGGTGGGCGACCTCTACGCCCTGGCCGGGTGCGATTATATTTTCGGACCCAAAAGCACTTTTACGCAATGGGCTTCCTTTTACGGCAACAAGCCGCTGTTTCTCCTGAATGATGCCAACGCCCGGCTTGAACGCGCAAAGTTTCGCATCTCCTGCCTGGATGTCTGTGTATAAAGTCAGCTTTGGAACTGAAGTTCGTAAAGCTTTTGGTAAATGCCGCCGCGCTGGACCAATTCCGCATGTTTGCCGGTTTCCACAATACGGCCCTGGTCGAGCACGACAATCAGGTCGGCGTGGAGAATCGTCGAGAGCCGGTGTGCGATGCAAATTGTGGTGCGGCCCTTCATCAATTCATCGAGCGCGGATTGCACGGCGCGTTCGGATTCGGTGTCGAGCGCGCTGGTGGCTTCATCCAAAACCAGAATCGGCGCGTTCTTCAAAACGGCGCGGGCGATGGCAAGGCGCTGGCGCTGGCCGCCGGAAAGTGTCACGCCTTTTTCGCCGATGACGGCGTCGAAGCCTTCGGGGTTTTGCGTGATGAAATCGTAGGCGTAAGCGTGTTTGGCGGCGGCGACAATTTCGTCGTTCGTCGCGCCGAGGCGGCCCAACTCAATGTTCCGGCGGATGGTGTCGTTGAATAAAATGTTTTCCTGGGCGACGACGGCGATTTGATTGCGCAAATCGCGCGTGGAAACGTCGCGGAGGTCCACGCCGCCGATTTTAATCACGCCGCGCGCCGGGTCGTAAAAACGCAGGAGCAGATTGGCGAGCGTGGTCTTGCCGGAGCCGCTGGCGCCGACGAGCGCGACGAGCTGGCCGGCCTTGACGGTGAGGTTGATGCCGCGCAGGACGGGTTTTTCGCCGTAGTTGAAGTCGAGGTTTTGAAATTCGATGTCGGCGTGCGAGGCGTGGAGCATTTTCGGCTGCGCGGGTTCCGGCATGGAATTTTTCATGGCGAGCAGCTCGAAGACGCGTTCGCTGGCGGCGCGGGCCTGGTGCAATTGATTGTGCAGCCGGGTTAACGCCTTGATGGGCGGGTAGATTATCACGATGCTCAAGATGAACGTGAAAAAGTCCGACGCCTTGGGCTGCTGGTCTTTGGGCAGTTGCTGGACGTAAATGAAGACGAGCGCGATGCCCGCCGCACCGAAAAACTCCATGAGCTGGCTGGGGATTTCGTTGGAACGGATGACGCGCATCATCTGGCTGACGTATTTTCGGGTGGTGGCCCGGAATTGCTCGATGACGGTGGCTTCGAGGTTGTAGGCCTTGATGACGCGGTTGCCGGTGAAGGATTCGTGCATCAGGTTCGTCAGCTCGGCGTTGTGCTCCTGCACGGCGCGGGCGGATTTGCGGACCTTGCGCCCGTAGATGATGATCGGCACGAGGCACACGGGAAAAACGACGACGGAAACGAGCGTGAGCATTGGCTGCATGGTAAGCTGGTATCCGAGCAGGCAGAGGATGGTGACGGGGTCTTTGACCATGGAGGCAAAGGTGCCGCCAATGATGCTGAAGAGCACCTGGGTGTCGCTGGTGATGCGCGCGATCAAATCACCGGTGCTGGCGCGGTTGAAAAAGCCGAGCGAAAGATTTTGCAGGTGGCCGAAGAGTTTCGTGCGGATGTCGGCGATGGCGTGCATGGCCGACCAGTTCGTCAGGTAGATGCTCAAATAGGCCAGCGCGTTGCGCAGCAGCATGATGGCCGGGATGGTTCCAGCCACAAGCACCCAGCCCAGCGTCGTGGTGGGGGCGTGAAACTCCGGCAGCATCACGGCCAGCCGGTGCGTGAACGGGTGGATCCAGTGCGGGGCCTTTTCAAGCTGTTCGCGAAAATTGGTCGAGCCGTTAAAAATCAAATCTATCACCACCTTCGCCGCGCCCAACAAAGCACCGTTGGTGAAGCCGTAAAAAACGCCGCAGAGCAGGCCGAGAAAAAACCGCCCGCGATAAGGCCGGACGAAGCCCCAGAGTTGGCGCAGGAAATAAATCACTATGTTTTAATTTATGCCCGCGATGCGACTGCGGGCGAGAATTTTCTTTCCGGCCGCGCCGCGCATTTTTGGGGTTGCGGGCTTGACGCTCCGGTGGCCGTGTCCAAGACTGGCCGCATGAACCCGGCAATGCAAGGTCAAGTGCCATCTGGCAATGCCTCTCATGCTCGCGCTCTGATTTCCAGCCTTTGGCTGCGCGTTGCCCGCACCGGAGCCGGGCGGCGCGCGATGACACAGCGGGCTTTCATTACTTGCGAGGCGGCAACAGTAGACTTGGCGACGCAATGTTGCTACAAAAGGCCGATGTTGAAAATGATTGAACACGGTCTCAAAAATTTTTACCGGCCCCGCCTGCTACCCTCCGCCCTCCGCGCTCTGCAAGCTCAAACCAAAAAATTGACCGCGGTGGAAAGCGCGGTGGACTTGGCGTTCCGGTTCCGTCATTACGGCATCCGGTTCACGCCGTCGCAGGTCCCGGAGGAAATCACGTCGTTTCTCAAGCTGCTCGCGCAACGTCCCCCCGCGACCATTCTTGAAGTCGGAACGGACAAGGGCGGCACGTTCTTTTTGCTGGCGCGCGTGGCGACGCCGGATGCCCTGCTGTTGAGTCTCGATCTACCGGTCGGCCAGAAGAGTGCTTATCCGGCGTGGCGCGAATTCCTTTATCGGGGATTTCGCCAGGAGCAGCAACGGGTGGAACTGGTGCGCCAAGATTCGCACGACCTGCATACGCGGGAAAAAATCCGCGGACTGCTCGGCGGGCGAAAATTGGACCTGCTTTTCATTGACGGCGATCACAGTTACGATGGCGTCAAAAAGGATTTCGAGATGTATTCGCCGCTGGTGGCCGGCGGCGGCACGATTGCATTTCACGACATCGTGGACCGCCGGGAAGCCAGCGTCTGTGGCGTGCCAAGGTTCTGGCGCGAGCTGAAACAAAATCGCCGCCACTTGGAATTTGTGAAAAGCTGGCAGCAAGGCGGCTGGGGCATCGGTGTCCTGCCCGAAGTCGGCGCGTGATTTATAAATCCAACCGCCATGGATTTTTACAGCCGGGAAAAATCAAACCTGTTTTTATGAGTGAACCGGATAATTTGGACGTCACCATCACCATCCCGGTTTTCAACCAGATCCATTACACCACGCAGTGCTTGGAAAGCCTCAAACGCGCCAGCATCGCCGATGAACAGATCATCATCGTGAACAACGGCTCCAGCGACGGCACCGCGGAGTTCCTCGCGGCGCACCCACAAATCCGAGCTATCAATAACCCGAAGAACCTTGGCTGCGGCGCGGCTTGGACCCAAGGGGCACAAACATCAAAATCCACCTGGACGGTCATGATGAATAACGATGTTCTTGTGCCACTGGGCTGCATGGAAGGTTTGGTGGATTTTGCAGAAAAGGAACGCTTTGACATCGTCAGTCCCGCAACATGCGGTGGGGAAATGGATTATGCCTTTGCTGCGCACGCAGCTGAATTCATGGAGCGGATGAAAGGTGTGTCTCGTCGTGGCGTGGCGCACGGCGTTTGTTTCATGGTGCGGCGCCGTGTCTTTGACGCCATCGGCTACTTTGACAGTGATCCCAAGCTCGGCGGCTACGAGGACGACGAGTATTTCCGCCGGGCGCGGCGCGCGGGGTTAAGGCTGGCCATGACCGGCTGCGCGTTCCTGCATCATTTTGGCTCCATCACCCAAAAAAGCATCAAGGCGGACAGCCAAGGCAAAATCAAAAGTCTTGGCGACCGCAAGTATTACCGGCGAAAAACAGGCCAGACGTGGCCCAAACGCAAGCTCCATCAAATAAAACAGGGAATCCGCAGCGCGTGGTGGAAACATTCCGAACTGTGGAGGTTCGGGCGCACCCTGCACGAAAAACGGCAGGAGGGCCGCTGGAAATTTTTTTGATTTCGGCGCCCAGACGGCTTGCTAAAATTCTACAGGACAGGTTTATTTCCCAATATGCCCGAACCCGTCAGCCTTTACATCATCACGTTCAACGAAGCGCAAAATCTTCGTGAAGTGCTGCCGACGGTGTTGTGGGCGGATGAAGTTGTCGTCGTGGACTCGTTCAGCACGGACGATACGGAGGCAGTCTGTGCGCAGTTCGGCGTGCGTCATGTGAACGTGAAATTTGAAGGCTTTGGAAAACTTCGCAATGACGCGCTCGCGCTGCTGAAGCACGACTGGGTGGTCAGCATTGACACCGATGAACGCAGCACGCCTGAATTTGCCGACGAAGTCCGCCGCACGCTCGCCACGCCGCGGCACGCGGCGTATTTCGTCCCGCGCCTGAACCATTTTCTCGGCCGGCCCGTCCGCCGTTGCGGGCTGTATCCTGACTGCCGCCAACCGCAGGTTTTTGATCGCCGCAAATTGAAATACCGCGAAGACCTGGTGCATGAAAGTTTCGATTGCGAAGGCCCCGTCGGCTATTTCCAAAACCCGGTGCTGCAACATCCGTGGCCGTCGCTTGCGGTGGTGCTGGCCAAGACC
>Ga0224534_1001630_pt1 | contig 11617 bp, 9 predicted proteins | sample 714E12024metaG_FD_172012 | JGI IMG/M metagenome (GOLD analysis project Ga0224534, IMG submission 172012) | Peat soil microbial communities from Stordalen Mire, Sweden - 717 E1 20-24 | ecosystem: Environmental > Terrestrial > Soil > Wetlands > Peat | place: Sweden: Norrbotten County, Stordalen... | reverse complement strand
TTTACGTCGTGCATTGACAACCCTTTATCTGCCACTGCGCTTTGCTGAAAGAAAAGCATCCATGGGGTAATTGTGGCGCCAATGTCTGAGAGTAAGATCAGGATCGTAGTTGCGTTCAATCCCCCGGGCAATGGGCTGAAAGTGAAGAACGAGTGCGCAACGGCGCCCCAGTTCGGGTGGGCCATACCGGCTACCGGAATGAAGATCAGGTTGAACATCGCCAGGGCCAATACGGTACGCTCCCACGACCAGTAACGGCGGAAGGAATATGCGCTGGTGATGACGAGAATGCCGCCGGCTACGGCAACGTAATCAGGCACACCGAAAAATCCGGCTCCGGCAACAATGCCGACGAACTCCGTCACCAGCGTCAGAAAGTTGGTGAACAAAAGATCGATCATGGCGAAATTTCCCCAGAAGCGGCCAAACCTTCGATAGATGAGCTCTGCATGCCCTGCTTTGGATATTGCCCCCAGGCGGACTGTAATCTCTTGGGCTATAAAGGCCATCACAAATGTAAGCAAAACGAAGGGAAGAAAAAAGCCGATCCCGAACTGTGAGCCTGTGGCTGCGTAGGACAACATTGAAGGGGCATCGTTTTCACCCAACATCACCAAAATACCGGGCCCGATCAACAACCACAACAGAGGCAACCAGCGGCGATGCTGCCTGGCGTGAAGAACCTGCAATCTGTCCAAGGCTCTGGAAGTGTCTTCCCGGTTCGTCATGTCGGCAGAGGTTTCAATCTCGAAATCCTTTACTCCTTGAATCTCAGTTTCCTTAAGCAAAATCATCACCAGCCCTGTTCCTCTTGCTAAAACGTTTAGCCTCGTCTAAAATTTTTATCCACGTGTAAGATATGAGGAAAGGGGTGCAGTGGTTACTGCGAAGCGCTTTCTTTTTGACGAGCCGGGCGCGGTGAGAATCAGGGGGATCCGTAGGGCGACATCAAACCCTGTAAGTGTATTCAACAAGAGGAGACAGGGGTGGGCTCAACACACCCACCCTGCGATGGCACACTACAACAACCCTGAAAGCGTATTCCACAAGAGAAGAACAGCCAGCCCGATGAGAGTTGCGGAAATTGTCCAGGCACAGATATTACCGAATAGACTGTTTTTGTGCTTTCCCATCAATTGCTTATTATTCGCTAGCAATGACAGGAAAATGAGAATCGGAGCCGTCAGGAAACCGCCTATGACTTGCGTAATCACAGCTATGAAGTTTAAAGGTAGGTTTGGTATTAGAAAGGCAACTGCTGCCACAACGACACTGCCGATGTAGACCGCATAAAACCTCGGAGCATCAGATATCTTGTCGTTCAGACTTTTGGACCAACCGAACGCTTCGGCCACTGACCAGGATGAGGAAAGAGATATGGTGATCGAGGCGAGAAGACCGGCGTTGAAAAGTCCCAGCCCGAATAGAAGGGCGGGCCAGTGTCCAACAAGTGTGTCAAAGGCGTTAATGAGGGCGGCAGGGCCTAGAGCCGCCACGTTGTTCAAATGTCCGTAGAGCGCTGCCCCGGCAATGATGGCGCAGGCAGCGATCAATACCTGCACTACACAACCGATGCACGTGTCAATGCGCCCCAGGCGGAGATTATCGGCAATAACCCCTTTGTCGATGTAAGCACTACCCTGATAGAATATCATCCACGGAGCGATGGCATTGCCGATCAGTGCGATGATGTACCAGGAGAGGTCGCTGCTGCCCGCTGGCACGTTCCATGCTGCAAATGCATGCCCGATGGCCGCCATGCTGGGATGCGTCATGGCTGCAACAACGACAAAAATGATGTTCAAGGCCCCGATAAGCAGGGCCAATCGCTCTTTCGTCCAATATCCGGTAAAGACGGTAATAGATAAGATGAGAAACAGGCTGAGAGCGTCGCTTGACCACAGCGGCAGGCCGAGAATGATCAATCCTGCGGTCATACCGATAAATTCCGTCAATAGCGTCAGCATATTTTCCGAAAAAAGCGTGATCACATGATAGCGCATCCAAGAATGTCCGTAATGGAGGGATATCAACTTGGTGAATCCTGTTTGAGTGACAGTGCCAAGGCGCATGGCCATCTCCTGAACGGTATAGGTGACAATGACCAGGCAGAGTACCAGCGGGATGAAGAGCCCGATCCCGAATTTCACCCCGGTTACGCAGTATGAAATCATGCCCCCCGCATCGTTATCGGCCATGGCAGCGAGCAAACCCGGGCCGATGAGCGCCCAGAACAACAATAAAAAACGCCATTGTCCCTTGTTCGGTTGGCTGATGATGGCATGAAACCGGGACTGATTTTCAGATGATGAAGCATCTGGTGCTGATATTACTCCATTCATTTAAGTCTGCCTCCTGGAAATAACGTTGGTAGGTTATTGCAAGAGACATAATATTAAATGTGTTGCGAGAAGGTGCTTGGTCATTTCAAAGATGATGAAAAAGTTTCAACAGGGTCGGCTTCTTTTTTGAGAATGTTGAAGAAAATTGCTTTAGCTCAACATATACTGTTGAGATAGACGCAACACTCCGGTTGTTTTGGTGGGGGAGGTAGAAGGCGGGCATGCCTGAAGAAAAAAGCGGATTACCCCTCGGTTCATTGTTGAAAACAGCGTTGCGTGAGCGCTCGCTTTCGATGCGCAAGCTCAGTGAACTCACCGCAATCGATACGGCGACTATATCACGAATTGCCAACGGGAAACAGCCTGCAAATGCCAGGCATCTGCAAAGGATCGCCCATGCTCTGAACTTACCGGTAAGCCAGTTATTTTCAGCAGCCGGATTTGAGGTTGGCGGCCCCCGGCAGGAGATGGCATCAGATATCCGCACCGTAATGGATGACATTCAAGAGGTTCTGAAATCCTCAAATTTGTTCAGTGAGCAATACACTACTGATCAGGTTGAGCAGGAACTGTTCAGATATGAGCAATATGCCCAGACCGAGGAAGGGCAGCGGATTATCCGGGAGGACTTCCGTGCCAAAGTGAATCAGGTGAGCGGAGTGGGACCATTCATTGAACAGTTGAAACAGATGCATGAGCAGTTTTGCACGGATGATATCACTCCTGACGAGCGTACTATGCTGGGGAGCGCGCTGCTGTACTTTATTCTTTCTACAGATATAATTCCGGATTACGTTTTTCCGATCGGATATTTGGATGATGCTATAGCAGTGAGACTGGTTTTAAAGCGACTTTCACAATTAAAAAAGATCGAGCCCCCTGCAATATGATATATTGACCGTGGATGAGTAAGGAGAGAATGCGGGGCAATATGATTACAAAGCGCGTCCATCGATCTTTCCAGGTCGGGTACGACCTGCCCCCGGGATCGGGCGGCAGGCGGTGGTCCGGGCGCTGTGATCAATCTGTGATCAACTCTTTTTAAGAGGTTGCGGCGCAAGGCTTTCAGGTTTAGAATAAACTTAGTATCGAAGTCGATCCTTACGAATTGTAATTATGCGGAGGAGTTAGATGTAATGGCTGTCTATAGGATTGTAGAGTTGGGGGATCCGGTGCTGCGCCAGAAGGCCAGTCCGGTGCCGGAGGTCAACGACAGCATTCAGAAACTGCTTGACAACCTGGCCGATACCTTGTATGCGGCCAAGGGACTGGGACTGGCCGCCCCCCAGATCGGCGTGGCCAAACGGGTGATCGTGGTGGATTGCGGGGAGGGCCTGTGGGAGGTCGTCAACCCGGAGATTATCTCCATGCAAGGCCAGGAGGTTGCTGTCGAAGGATGCCTGAGCATTCCCGGAGTGGCCGCCGAGGTTAAGAGGGCGGCCCAGGTAATCGTCAAGGGATGGGACCGTAGCGGCTGGGAGATCCAGATCGAGGCCGACGGTATGGGTGCCCGGGCGCTCCAGCACGAGACCGACCACCTGGACGGGATCCTTTTTATAGACAAGGCTAACAAGATAGTCGACGGCGAATAGGGGACATTCATGGCGACATTCCCCGGGCGCCGCGTCCGGCTTGCATGCGCGGGGATTTCTTAAGAGGCGGGGCGGAGAGCTTTGGACATTCTCTTTCTCGGGAGCAGCGATTTTGCCATACCGGCATTGGAGTTGCTGGCAAGCAGCAAGTGGCGGTTGCTGGGAGCGGTTACCCAGCCGGACCGGCCGCGGGGGCGGGGTCGCAAGGTCAGCCCCACTCCCGTCAAACAGTATGCCCTGGACGAGCATCTGACGGTTTACCAGCCGGAATCGGGGGCGAGGCTGGCTGACCTGCTGGCATCGGAAAACCTCAGGCCGTCGGTGATCGTGGTGGTCGCCTTCGGGCAGTTGCTGAAGAAGGCAGCGCTCGAACTGCCGCCGCTGGGCTGCATCAATATCCATCCGTCCCTGCTGCCGGCGTACCGGGGTCCGGCCCCCATTCAGCGGGCGATCATGAACGGCGAGACCAGGACTGGCGTGACGACCATGTACCTGTCCCCGGAGATGGATGCGGGTGATGTGATCCTGCAGGAGCCGGTAACTGTAGAACCCGGTGCCACCTCGGGGGAGTTGTCTGCCCGGTTGGCCGGACTGGGGGCGGAGATGCTTTGCAAAACCCTGACCCTGGTGGAAAGAGGCGCCGCGCCGCGCCTCGCCCAGGATCAGAGCCAGGCTACCTATGCTCCGGCCCTGACGCCGGGAGAGGAGAGGATCGACTGGTCACGGGATGCAGTCGGCCTGTGCAACCTGATCAGGGGTATGAATCCCAGCCCGGGGGCGCATACTCTGTTTAACGGCAAGGGATTGAAGATCTGGCGCAGCCGGCCTGGCGACGGTGCCTCGGACGGCCGGCCCGGATCGGTCAGTGCTGTGGATACCAGGTCGGGTTTTACGGTGCAGACCGGTTGCGGCCTGCTTGTGATCGAGTCGGTCCAGCCCGCAGGCCGCTCCAGAATGAGTGCGGCCGAGTTTGTGCGGGGCTATCTTGTTCGTCCGGGTTTGTTGCTGGGGGGTTAGCCGCGCTCGTGCATGTCAGGAAACGCCTTTTTATCAGCTTGCTGGGTCTGGCAGTGGCATTCATTATCCTGCTGGTGCTATTTATTGTGTACCTGGCTTTGAACTGGAATCTTCCCTGGCACCGGCTTATTCTGCTTTTGCTGGTCTCGCTGGTGATCATCCTGCTCGGAATTGTTACCTTCGGCATCATTGGTATCGTGCTGACCATCTGGAGCGCTAAAACAATTCCCTCTTTCCAGCATCTGATCAGGGCGACGCTGCACATCCTGTTTCCGATCGCACTGCTCCTGGGACGGATCTTAGGGCTCAGCCAGGAGCGCGTCCGGAGTTCCTTCATCGAGGTCAATAACCAGATGATCAGGGCTCGCCGGGAGCAGGTACAGAGTGGTCAGATCCTTGTGCTGGCGCCCCATTGTTTGCAGAATTCGGAGTGTCCCCACAAGATCACCCTTGATTATAACAACTGCCGGAGATGTGGCCAGTGCCAGGTAACTGAGCTGATCTCCCTGCGGGAACGATACGGTGTCAATCTGGCTTTCGCTACCGGAGGCACGCTGGCCCGGCGTTTTGTCCAGGTATATCGCCCGAGGGCGATCATCGCCATCGCCTGCGACCGGGACCTGGCCAGTGGCATTCAGGACGCCAGTCCTCTGCCTGTACTGGGAGTTTTGAACGAGCGGCCATGTGGGCCTTGTTTCAACACCAGGGTCAACTTGCAGGATGTAGAGGAGGCAATCAATTTCTTTTGCCAATAGTCCAGAGGTGAGGGTTTATCAAAAAGGAGAGCGTTTCCAGGTTACGTGACCCGCACGCCGTCAGGGATGAGGCTTTGCGGGTACTACTCTCGGTGGAAAGGAAAGGCGCCTACGCCAACCTGGCGCTGCAAAAACTCACGTCCGCGCCCAAAGGCGGTGCCGGGTCCAGCGGACCGGGCACCGCTCGCTATGCTAGCAATCAAGGTGACGCGCCCGCAAGCGGGCACCCGCCGGGCACGGCTCTGGAAGCGCGTAACGCAGGTTTGCTGACAGAGCTGGTCTACGGTGTCCTGCGCCGGCAAGCCACCCTGGACTGGGTTATCGACCGGTTCAGCAAGATCCCTGCCGCCAGGATGAATTACATAGCGCGCAATATTGTCCGGCTGGGGGTATATCAGTTGTTGTTCCTGGAGCGGGTGCCGGCGTCTGCGGCCTGCAACGAATCGGTCGAGTTGGCAAAAGCCTGGAGGATCGGCGGCCTGTCGGGTTTCGTGAACGGACTGCTCCGCAATATTGCCCGGCACCGGGATGAGATAACCTATCCCGACTCTGATCAGGACCCGGCCCTGCACATCAGCGTCAAATATTCGCATCCGGCCTGGCTGGTGGAGCGCTGGCTGCAGCGCTATGGCCAGGAGGAGACGATCGCCCTCTGCAGGGCTAACAATGAACCGCCGCCGGTAGTCTTGCGCTGCAACACCTTGATGATTGACCCGGAGAGGCTGCTCCAGAGGCTGGAGCAGGAAGGGGTGGCGGTTCACCAGAGTCCCCTGATTTCTGAGGCCTTAAGGGTGGCGCCGCACATTTCCATAACCGGACTGCTCTCATTCCAGGACGGCTGTTTTACCGTTCAGGACGAGAGTTCCATGCTGGCATCGCTGGTCCTGCGGCCGCAGCCCGGCACGGTGGTGCTTGATGCCTGTGCCGGGCCTGGAGGCAAGACCGGCCACCTGGCACAACTTATGAGGAACAGCGGCCGGCTGCTGGCTTTCGATATCCATCCACACCGCCTGCGGTTAATTGCCGATACCTGCCGGAGGCTGGGCATTACCATCGTGTCAACCCGCTTGCAGGATGCGGCGGCGCCTCCCGAAGACATGTTGGGCGCGGTGGATTACCTGCTGGTGGATGTTCCCTGCTCCGGGTTGGGAGTGATCAGGCGCCGGCCCGACCTGAGATGGAAGGTGCGGGAGCAGGATCTGGTCGAGCATGCCCGGCAGCAAAAACAAATATTAAACGAAGTAAGCAAATGTTTAAAGACCGGGGGGATCATGCTCTACAGCACCTGCTCCACCGAACCGGAAGAGAACGGGGAGGTCGTTGCAGCGTTTCTGGGCGGTCATGATCATTGGGAGAGCGTGGATATCTCCAGGCTGGTGCCGCCATCCTTCCTGACTGACGGCGCCGACCACCGGATGGCGGAGCAGGGGATGCTCCAACTGTTGCCGCACCGCCACGGTACAGACGGTTTTTTTCTAGCGGCTTTGAGAAAGAGGTGATACGGTGAGCTTGCAGGATCTCGATGCCTTGTTGAAAAAGTACTGGGAAGGGATGTTCAGAAAAAGCGCCGGGCCCATGCAGCCTGTGGAGGTTGCCCGGGCTCTCGTCAGGGAGATGGGCGACAAGCGGAGGGTCAGCATCTCCCGGGTCTATGCGCCCAATGTCTTTATTGTCTGTCTGGGAAGCGCCGATTTTGACCAGACCGCCCCGCTGCAATCCGCCCTGGCCGGGGAGTTGGAGGGGCACATCCTGGAACAGTCGGAGGAAAAGGGATTTTCCCTGATCGGAAAACCGGACGTCTCCTTTAAAGAGGACCAGGCGCTGGATGCGGGTGGAATCAGGATCGAGTCCTCCTTCAACGCAACTGTCAGCGCAACCGCAGAGGATGCGGCCAGGACGGGGTATGGGGAAGAGGCCGGCGCCGGGCGTACCACTGAGTTGCAACGCATCGACCAGACCATGATCTTCGGCAAGAGAGAGGCTGATGGCCGGGAACCGACGGGACTACACCTGGCGGCGGTTCGGGGACCCGATATGGGCAAGATCTTTTTGCTGGGACGGGAGCGCGAACATCAGCACCTCACCATCGGGCGTAAGATGACCAACAACATCTGTCTCGCAGATATCAACGCCTCCCGTGAACACGCCCAGGTGGAGTGGCGTGACGGAGCACTGGTCTTGAAAGACCTGAAGAGCCGCAACGGTACTTTTGTCAACGGCGACAGGATTGAAGAGCAGCAGATCGGCGCCGGCGACCTGATCCAGATCGGGGAAAATATCTTTCAGATAGAAGGGGGTTAGGGACTCCGCATGTTCTGGGTGGCATTGATCCAAAAATATACCATGTCAGCCCTGTTCTATGCCCTCATGTCCCTGATTCTCTATTTATACCTGAACAAGAGGGAATGGTCGCCACAAGTTGCCTCGCATACGCTCACGGTGCTCAAATCGGATTGGCTGTTGGGGCGCTTTTCCGGGCAAGCGCCCGAGGCCTCATGGAACTTGAACCGGGAAACGGTGCTCGGGAGGGACTCCGGTTGTGACATCGTTCTACCGGACGCCTTTGTCTCGTTTCGCCATGCCCGGATTTATGCCTCCGGAGACGGCTACTTCGTTGAAGACCTAGGCAGCGCCAACGGCACTCTTATTAACGATAGAACCCTCAATCTGCCTGAGCGGCTGCTGCCCGGTGACCGGCTGCAGATCGGCAGGACGACCCTCGGCCTCAAGCTGGTGCGCCAGGAAAATAGACACTTCTTTCTCTCCATCGCACCCGGAATCTTGCTGCTAACCGGTGGTCTCTCGCTATACTGGCAGCAGCTGCTGACGCTCCGGGACCTCGGCCTGTTGGCTGCGGTTGCGGTCATACTCAGCGCCACCTGCCTAAAGCTTCAACGCCAGGGCTGGGGTTCCTTCTTTTTCATTCCGGTAGCCATCCTGTCTGCCCTGAGCCTGGTCTTCCTGTTCCGGATCGACCCGGTCTTCGGGCTGCGGCAGTCATTCTGGATTATCCTCGGAGTGGTTGTTTTCTGGCTGACCCGGGCGATCTTGCGGGACTATAAACGTCTGTTCGACTATAAATATCTTTTTCTGGCGATCGGGATGTTCTTCCTGCTCATGACCGTGCTTTTTGGCGCCGCCGTGGGGGGGAGCCGCAGTTGGCTGACCTTGGGCGCCATACACCTCGAGCCTTCCGAACTGGTAAAGATCTTTATCATCATTTTTTTGGCGGGTTATCTCGACGAGAATAAGGAAGTGCTGCGTCTGGGAACACGCCGGATAGGCCGCTTTCTGCTGCCTGACTGGCCTTACCTAGGCCCGCTGCTGGCGGCCATCGGCCTGTCGTTGCTGTTGCTGGCGTTTCAGAAGGACATCGGGATGGCCCTGCTGTTTTTTTCCCTGTTTATCAGCATGGTCTATGTCGCCACCAACCGGTTGTTCCACCTCTTCTCCGGATTGCTGCTGTTCTTTGCCTGCGCTAGCCTGATGTACCTGGTCTTTCCTCATGTCCAGGAGCGGGTCCTGGTTTTTGTAAACCCCTGGCAGTACGCAGCAACAGGCGGCTACCAGATCATCCAGTCCCTGTTTGCCCTGGGAGGCGCTGGTTTGGTGGGATGGGGGCTGGGGAGCGGGTTTCCGGCATTGATCCCGGCGGTGCACACAGATTTTATCTTCCCCCTGATCGGTGAGGAGATCGGCCTTTTCGGCGCCCTGGGGATCCTGATGCTCTATCTCCTGTTGGCCTGGCAGGGGTTCAGGGTCGCTCTCCAGGTAAGCGACAGTTTTGGCCGGTTGCTGGCTTTCGGATTTAGCTCCCTGCTGTCCCTGCAGACGTTGATCATCATCGGCGGCGTGACCAACCTGATCCCGCTGACGGGGATCACGCTGCCCTTTCTCTCTTATGGGGGAAGTTCGTACGTTGCCGGCAGTTTTATGATCGGCTTCCTGGTGAAGCTCAGCGAATACAGGTGATTTCGAGGCGAGGTTTATGTCTGATCCATTGCGTGATACAATAAACAAGTACCGGTACTTTATTGCAGGGTGTTTTCTGCTGCTGTCCCTCTACCTTATCTATATCGTGGTGGCCAGGGGCGACAGCCTCAGCCAGTCAAGCGGCAATCCCCGCCTCTGGATCGTCGAAAGCCGGGTGCTCCGGGGAGGAATTTACGACCGGCAGGGAGAAGCATTAGCGGTGAGTACTGGTAGCGGCGATCAAAATAACCGCTCCTATCCCTTTGGTCCACTGTATGCGCACATCATCGGGTACGATTCCAGGCGCCTTGGCAAGACCGGCCTGGAAAAGGCGTACGATGCCGAACTGTTGGGCCTCAAGGGTTCGCTGGTGGAAAGGCTGTCGGTGCGCTGGGGCCTGAAAGGGGTGCGGGGGAACGATCTCTACCTGACCATCGACAACAGGCTGCAGCAGAGAGCGTGGGACCTGCTCTCGCCATACACCGGAGCGGCGGTGGTGTTGAATCCCCAGACGGGAGAGATTCTGGCTCTGGTGAGCACACCGTCCTTCGACCCGAACGAACAGAGCCTGGAGAGCCAGTGGGACAAGACCAGTACCGACCCCGGACGTCTGCTGCTGGACCGGGCGACCCAGGGGCTGTACCCTCCGGGATCGACGATGAAGATCGTCACTGCCGCGATCGGCCTGGCCAAGGACCCCGGATTGCCCAATGAGACCTATGATTGCACCGGGGAGATCACGATTCAGGGCCGGGTATTGCACTGCTGGGGGGTTCATGGGGTAGTCGATCTGAACAGCGCCCTGGCGGTTTCCTGCGATACCTATTTTGCGCATTTAGGGCTGAACATCGGGACGGAGGACTTCACGAAGGGACTGGAAAGCTTCGGCTGGGGTGATCCCCTGAGCCTTGACCTGCCGGTGAGTCAGGTTCCCCTTTACCAGAAGAGCCTTCAAGATCCGAACGGGCTTGCCGAGTCAGCCATCGGACAGGGGAGGATCCTGGCCACTCCGTTGTACATGGCCCTGGTGGACGGGGCGATCGCCAACGGTGGTGTCATGATGCAGCCCTACCTGGTGCAGCAGATCCGGGACCCCGGCAGTGGTGTTATTTGGACCGCCAAGCCAAGGGTTCTGAGAAGAGTGACGTCACCGCAGGTGGCGGATCAGGTCAAACAGGCCATGGTGGGTGTGGTCAACAGTGGCACGGGAACGGTGGCGAACATTCCCGGGCTGGAGGTGGCGGGCAAAACCGGGTCGGCTGAAAACCCCGGTGGCGCTCCACACTCTTGGTTCGTAGCCTTCGCACCGGCCAACAACCCCCAGGTGGCGGTCTGCGTGATGGTCGAGCACGGAGGCGAGGGCAGCCAGGTAGCGGGCCCGATAGCGCGCCAACTGATACAGCTTGCCTTGAACCAAGGAGGTTGACAGACGATGGTTGGGCAGATACTCGGCGGGAGATACGAGATCATTGCCAAGCTCGGGTCCGGTGGTATGTCTCATGTGTACCAGGCCCGGGACACCATCCTGAGCCGGATCGTTACCGTTAAAATACTGAGAAGCGACCTGGCGGAGGACAAGGACTTCGTGCGGCGGTTCCAGGTGGAGGCCCAGGCCGTGGCCAGCCTCTCTCACCCGAACATCGTCAGCATCTACGATGTCGGCCAGGAAAATGGCTTGCCCTACCTGGTGATGGAGTATGTCGAGGGTCTGACCCTGAAGGAGATCATCCAGAAGGAGGGGCCCCTGAGCCCGGCGGAAACCGTCAACCTGGGGGTTCAGGTCTGCGCCGCCCTGGCGCACGCCCACGAGAAGGGCATTATCCACAGGGACATCAAGTCTCACAACATCCTGGTGACTCCCGGGGGCCGGGTGAAGGTGACCGATTTCGGCCTGGCCCGGGTGCTGTCTATCCCTAGCGCCACGGTGACCAGATCCGAT
>Ga0224534_1001628_pt1 | contig 11622 bp, 10 predicted proteins | sample 714E12024metaG_FD_172012 | JGI IMG/M metagenome (GOLD analysis project Ga0224534, IMG submission 172012) | Peat soil microbial communities from Stordalen Mire, Sweden - 717 E1 20-24 | ecosystem: Environmental > Terrestrial > Soil > Wetlands > Peat | place: Sweden: Norrbotten County, Stordalen... | reverse complement strand
GCCAGCTTGCCAATGTTCGCCACAATGGTTTCGAGCGCGCCGGAATTTTGATTTTGCTGATCGCCGGGCGCAGCCACGTCTGCCGCGTAAAGCGTGATGGCGTTGGACAGCGCCGCGATTTGCGCGGCCTTGATGCCGGGCAAAACATCCTGCGGGGCCGTGTTGTTCGCGCCGGGCACCAGCCGGTTGCGGATGGCAATGGCGGCGGTTTGCACTTCCCCCAGCGTGTCGTCGGCCAGCCCTTCGCCGATGAAATAGGCGTGGCGCATTTGCTCCTGATCGCCGGTGAATTTGCGCCGGGCGGCGGTCTGAATGGGCGCAATGACGGCAATCAGGGCGTCGCGCGCGGCGGTTTCCTGCGCGGTCATTTCGGTTTTCACGGCGCGGGTGCCGGTGAGCTTGCCAATGCTGGCTTCGGTGGCGTCCGCCAGAGTGGTGATTTGTCCCGGCAACGTGGCGTCGAATTCCACGACGGCCAAAGCGGCGGCGTTGGCCGGGTCGGCGGCGGCCTTGGCGACGGCGCGGGAATTGGCGATTTCGTTCAGGTGTTTCCGGTTGATGGTGCTGCGCTGGCGTTTGGTTTTGGTTGCGGGGGTTGGGGTTGGATCAGCCATATTTAGTTGAGGGTTGAAGGTTGAGGGTTGAGGGTTTGGGAGAAAGAGCCAAATTTTGATGGTTTTGAGGCAATTCCTCGTAAGTTGCTTGAAATTAGGCCGTTGGAACTTCGTCTTTGGTGAAAAACGTCAAAACTTAAGGTTTCCGCGTCAAAACTTAACGCTTCGGTGTCAAAACTTAGCGTTCCGGGGTCACAACTTAAGGCTTCGGTGTCACGACTTAGCGCATCCGGGTCAAATCTTAAGGCTCCGGTGTCACAACTTAGCGCGTCGGGGTCAAAACTTAAGGCGTTGGGATTGCCGCCGAGCGCGCCGACATCAAAACGCACGCCTTCACCAGCGGTCGTCAGGCTGCCGAAATTGCCGATTGAAGTTCCGTTGCCCATAGCCAGTTCGGGGACAATGGAGATTTGAATTATATCGGCGCGCAGTCAAGCGCAATGTTCCAATCAAAAATTGCGCCCGTTTGCATTTGCCAGGCAGATTGGATGCTGACGGCCCGGTTCGGTCGCATAGGTTACGATGCTTTCCGTAAAACGGGACAGACTGCAATTTTCCGCGCCCATCGTTGATTGACGGATTGTCCGTTCAGGCCGGGTTGTTGAGCAGGCGGACTTCGCGTTGCGGGAACGGAATGCTGATGTTGGCGGCGCGGAGCTGTTCCGCAACGGCCTGAACGATTTCCGCCTGCGCCAAAACGAAATCGTCCACCTTCACCCACGGCTTGACGGCAATATTGATGGAGGAATCGGCCAGCATGGTGACGCCAACGATGGCCACGGGTTCCTTGAGCACGCGCGGGTTGGCACCGAGCACGCCGCGGACGATGGCCGTGGCGTCGTTCAGGTCCGTCCCGTAGGCCACGCCCACGGAGAGGTCAAGTTGCCGGACATTGCCGTAGTTGTGCATGATTTCCCCGACGATTTTGCGGTTGGGAACGACGACGCGGGACATGTCGGTATGCACCAAGTAGGTGGAAAAGATTTCAATTTTCGTCACCTGACCGGACACGCCGCCAATCTCGATCCATTCGCCGACCTTGAACGGCTTGGTGAAAATGATGGTGAGTCCGGCGACGGCGTTGCCGAGGACGTGCTGCAGGGCCAGCCCGATGCCGACACCCGCCACGCCGATGCCGGCCAGCGCTGAAGTGGTGGGCACGCCTAATTTTTCCAGCGCCGCAAGCAGGACAACGATAAAAATAAGCAGCCGGACGACGCGCACGGCAAGCATGACGATGGGTGGCTCAACCTTTTTCTTTTCCAGCCATCGCCCGAGCGCACGGCCCACCCACCACGCGACGACCATGCCGATGGCGAGCATGATGAGTGCGCCAACGAGCTGAAAGCCGTAGTCGGTGAGAAAAGCCACGACTTTCGTCTTAATCTCGGCAATGGCATCAATTGTTTTATTGGCGGTGTCTCCCATAAGTCAGTTCTAGTTTGCATCACTGGTTAAACCGTCCGGCGCGCTTCGTCAACATCAGAATGATTGACGCGGGGCGATTTTTTGACAAGCTGCGGTCTTCGCATGACTAGGCAGACCCGAAACTGGCTGATTGCTTTGCTGTTGATTTACAGTGTGCCGGTGTTCGTTGTGGCCGGGCTGGTGGCGTTTCTGGTGCTGCGCCCGTTACCGCCGCTGCCGACCCCGCCCAATCCCAACGGCTATGATGATTTGTTGAGCGCGGCGAAGCTGGTGTCCACCAACACGGCGGGCTACGCGAAGTTGAGCGTGTATCAGTTGCGCCCTGTGGTGGAGGCCAACGCCGGGGCGCTGGCGCTGGCGCGCGACGGACTGCGGTGTGCCGGTGGAGTATTCAAAAGACGGCCAGCGGGATGTGAGCCGTAGTTACGTGAAGCTCCGGATGCTGGCGCAAGCGTTCGCGGCGGAAGGCCGGCTGGCAGAGCTGGACAAGCGCACGGGTGCGGCAGTGGATTCTAATGTGGATTTGATGCGTCTGGGTGCGGCGATGGGGCACGGCGGAATTTTGGTTGATGCCATGGTCGGCAGCGGAATTGAATCGCTCGGCGCAACGGGTTTGCAAAAGTTCGTGAATCAAGCGGACGCGAAGACCTGCCGCGAAACCGCCGCCGCGCTGGAGGCGCTCGATGCGGTCAGGCCGTCATGGCAGGATGTTTTGCGGCAGGAGGACAACTGGATACGCCGGACTTTCGGCGCGCGGTCGGTGTTGGTGGAATTTGTCTATCACCGGCAGCTCAAGCAGCGCAACGGACAAAGGGCGCAAAAAAGTTACCAGGCGGAACAGCTCAAGGCACGGCGGCTGATGATGGATTTCGCCTCGCGCGCCTTCGAACTGGACAAGGGCCATCGCCCAGCCAGCGCCGCCGACTTGGTGTCGGATTATCTCAAAGCCGTTCCGCAAGACCCGGTCACCGGCACGAATTTGGTTTTTTCGCCGTAATTTTATTGGTGGCACGCGCGTCCGGCGTGTTCAATTCGGCGTCCCGCCGAATTGCGGCGGCGCGCGTTCGCCCGATCTGGATCAAAAGAAAATCGGTGAACTGCGTTGCCAGACGGTTTCGGGTGCGACGCCCGAAACAACCCGCGAGACGCGGGTGCTACCCACGATAAACCGCCCGCGCCGTGCAGGTTTCTGCGACGACGACTTCCACAAGTAGCGGCAGCTTCGGCTTCAGCTTTTTCCAAATCCAGACGGCGATTTCCTCGCTCGTCGGATTCTTTAGGCCGGGAATTTCGTTGAGGTAGCGGTGATCCAGCTTCTCCCAGAGCGGCTTGAACGCCGCCGTGATGTCCGCGTAATCCATCAGCCAGCCGAGCTTCGGGTCGCATTCGCCCGCCACGACGATTTCCACCTTGAAGCTGTGCCCGTGCAGCCGCCGGCATTTGTGTGATTTCGGCAGCAGCGGCAGCAGGTGCGCCGCCTCAAACTGAAACGATTTTCGTAATTCCATTTTCATAATTGTTTAACCACGGATGGGCACGGATGAACACGGATTTGTTTCTCAGGTGGGGCGCGTCACTCCGTGCGCGCCGGTCCTTGCGGACGGCCACCATCGCACGAGCGGCGGGCAGAGGACTGCCCGCATACCGATCCGTGTCCATCTGTGTTCATCCGTGGTTGAGTCATTGTTCCAAATCCGTCCACGTCACCAAATCACCGAGCGCCGGTCGCCCGTCATGCCGCCACGCCAGCGGCGGATTTTGCATCTGGCCGAGCGGGCAGACGCGCGTCGCGCCCCAACGCGCCAGTTGCGCGGCGATTTCATTTGTTCTTTCATCCGGCGCGGCGAGGCCGACCGTCGAAACCTTTCCGCGAACTTCATCCGCCCCGTGCAGCGCCGCCGTCAAATCCGACACGGCCTTGACGTAAATAAACCGGTTCAGACACGACATTTGAAACCGGGTGTCGGCCTCATAAACCACCGTCCAAGCCGTGGAGTTTTTGCTGCACCAATGCTGCGTCGTCTCCGGCGAATGGGCGGCGCGCACCTCGTAAATTCCCCGGCGCGACGCGATGGCCGCCGCGTGTTCCGCCGCCAGTTCGCCGCGCGGCTCGGTTTGCTCGCGTCGTTCCAGTTCATCCGCGAGCATCCCGGCAAATTTGTCGGGTGACACTTCGCCGCCGGCTTCAACGTAAATAACGTGCGGCGAAAGACAGCCAAGCTGATTCCACGCCACCACGTCGTCCGCCGCCGCCGCGACAATCTTTTTCGCGCGCGAGCCATGCAAAACTTCGTGCGTCACAAAACCAAAACTGACGCGATGGCCGTAGCCGAGAAAACGGGTTTTGATTGGCAGTTGCGCGCGAATGGTGGCGAGCGTTTCGTCGCCGCCGGTCGCCGTCACGCAATCGGCTTCGGCGAACAAGGCGCCTTCCAAAGCCGCGTTGCCGCCGCGCCATTCGGCGATTTCGAGACAGGCGCCAAGTTTCGGAGCGGCGTCATAAATCGAATGGGCGAACAATCGCGGGAGAAATGACGAGCCGCGGGCGCACTTTACGAATTGCGCCGAGCGCGTGAGCAATCCGAAAACAATGCTGGTGAGGGTGGGATTCGGAATATTGCCCGCGGCGAAGTGAACGAGAAATTCCGGACCGGTCGCAGTCGCGCTGCGGTTTGATTTTCCCCCGGCGCCGGCAGCGGTGAAACCGTCCAGTCGGTTGACATCGCCAAATTCCTGTTGAAGCAGTGCATGAAAATTATCGCGGGTGAGTTGCCGGAAATAATTGTCCAGTCCCTTCTCCAAAGTCGCGCGGGAGAAGCCGGTTTTCTCCGGCCCCATCTCCAGCGCGAGCTTTCGGAAGGAATTGTCCGGTTCCAGCCAGCCTTCTGCCACCTCGTCCAAAATTTTCACCAAGCCGTCGGTTGAGCGCGCGGCCAGGTAATGCTCGCGATTTCGTTTCAGCGTCTGGCACGCTTCCGTGATTATCGCCGGCGACAGCGTCGCCTCCGGCGGCAGATCGGCGAGAAAATAATTTGGAAGATTCACAGGATGTTTATTTTAACCACGAAATACACAAATTAATGCTGCCTGACGATCCCATGCCATGCGACGGGCGGCTGACTCACGCCTGCAATCTGGACTCTCAAAATTTCATAACGCAACCCGAATCTCAAGGGGCAATGACCGTTGGGTCAACTGTTGGGAATGCACACCGCACAATGCATGTTAAATTTAACCATTTCAAGCGGAGATTTAGTGCGCGCAAACTAATTCCTGTCAATGCCAAAAGTCTGGGCGATTTTCTGCTTTTGAAACTTCCGTATCTGCGGCAGATCGGGGTGGTTCTGAAAAATGATTTTGGATCAAATCTTCAGAAGTTTCATGCGGTCAGCCCTTTGATCCGCAGCGTGACCGCGTGTTCGCTGGGAGCTTTCTCCGGCAGCTTCACGGTCAGTCCGTCGGCGGTTTGCGTCCAGTCGAGTTTGCCATCGTAGCCGAGCAGCGAAACGTCCGCGATTTTCCGGCCGGCGACCTGCGGTGAATTTTCCGCCAGCGATTTGATCGTGGCGCTGCGCGATTCGGGCCAGGCTCCGACAAACGCGTAAAGTGTGTCGCCCTTGGTGGTGAAACGAATATCTTCGGCGACGTAGGGCGGCGGAGTGCGACCGTAGCCGCGGACGGGCGGGGCCGTTGTGGACGGGCCTTCGCCGTAAATTTTCCAGGGCCGCGTGGCGAAAATGCCCTCGGAATTCACGTCCATCCACGCGGTCAGTCCGGCGAGGAATTCCAATTCATGTTCGTCGGGCGAACCGTCGCCGCGCAGCGGGATGTTCAGCATCAGGTTGCCGTTCTTGCTCACGATGTCGGTGAGCATGGAGACGATGGTGCTAACCTTGGCGTAACGATTCGCTTCGGCGACGGCGCGGCTGTAATGCCAGTCGCCGATGCAGGTGTCGGTCTGCCACGGATCGGGGCGGATGGCGTTGGCCGTGCTGCGCTCAATGTCCTCGACGAACGCGCCGATGTGTTCGGGTAGAATGTGTTTTCCGTTGACGACGACGTCCGCCTTGCCGCCGTTGCGCGCGGCGCTCAAGTTGTAATAGTGGCAGACCACGTCGAGTCCGGCCTGTTCGAGCGGCAGTTCATTCGTGTCGAAATAGAGCACGTCCGGCTGATATTTGTCCACCATGTCCTGGCAGCGGAGAAACCAATTTTGAATGAACGGCATCGCGGGCAGCGGGTTGCTCCTGGCGAGACTGGTGTTCTTGGTGAACCAGTCGCGCACGGCCTGCGCGCTCGCGAGGCCGTCGGGCATGACGACGGAACGCCCGGTGTAAAGTTCCTGCGGGTCGAGGCCTTCCCACCACTGGCCTTTGCCATCGGCTTTGGTCAGGGTGTAGGCGTCATAGCGCACACCCGCGAGCGGGCCTTCGCCGTCGTAACCGTAGGCGGGCTGCAGCCAGCGGTGCGCCCAGGACGAATGATTGCTCACGCCGAAACGCAGGCCGTTCGCGCTGGCGACGCGCGCCCAGGTGCCGACGATGTCCTTCTTCGGGCCGACGTTGACGGAATTCCAAGCCGTGTATTTTGAATCGAAGCAGTCGAGGTTGTCGTGATGCGTGCCGAGCGCAAAAAAGTATTTCGCGCCGGCGCGTTTGTAGAGCGCCATCAATTTTTCCGGCTCCCATTTCTCCGCCGTCCAGAGATGGTCAATGTCCTTGAAGCCGAACTTCGACGGATGGCCGTAGGTCTTGACGTGATAATTATACGCCGGGGTGCCCTGGATATACATGTTCCGTGCATACCAGTCGCCCTGTTCGGGAACGCATTGCGCCGTCCAGTGCGCCCAGATGCCGAACTTCGCGTCGCGATACCAGTCCGGGTATTTGTAATTTTTCACGAGCGATTCCCAGGTCGGCTCGAACGGGCCGCTGGCCAGTTTGCGCCCGGTGGGGGTCGTGATGAATGACTTCGGAGAAGAAGTCACACAGCCGGACCAAAGTGGCGCGGTCAAACCAGCGGCGGTGGCGAGCGCGGAAGTTTTGAGAAATTTGCGGCGTGTGAATTTGTTTTTCATGACGAGCTTCTCAAGTCTGTTGAAATTATGTCAGTTTTAGTCCGGTGATTTTCAGCGCATAACAATAATCGCACGGCTTTTGGGATGGGAACTTCACCTTCAATCCTTCGGCATCCTGGGTGAAATGAAGGCTTCCGAAATGGCCGAGCAACTTGACCTTCTTGACTTTTCCCCTCACCGGCTGGCCGCTGGCCAGCGAGGTGATGGTGACGGGTTCGTCACCCGGCCAGTTCATAACCGTCGCATAAAGCGTGTCGCCATGAGTGGTAAAGCGGATGTCCTTGGTCGTGTATCCGTTCCGCGAAATCCCGCCGCCGCCAACCCCTTCACCGCCCATGTTTTGACCGTTGATGCGGCCCGCAAAATTTCCTGCCGCGCGTATCTTGACCATCGCCGCCGCCGCCGCGTCGGCGACGGCACCTTCGCCAAATTTTGTCCACGGGCGCGTGTGATAAATTGACTCGCCATTCACCTCCAGCCATTTGCCGATGGCCAGCAGCACGTCCTGTTGTTCCTGCGGGATGGTTCCGTCCGCCCTCGGTGAAATGTTCAGCAGGTAATTGCCGTTCTTGCTGACGTTCTCGATGATCTTCCAGACATACGCCCTGGGCGGGCCGGGGTGGATGCCTTCAACATAGCCGAATTTGTCCTGGATGGGATCGTCGGGCTGCCAGACCCAGTCGGTCAATTCCATCGGCGCGCGGCCTTCGCGTTCGTAATCCATGATCTGGCCGGTGACCCACGCGGCTCCTTTGGCGCTGATGGCCACTTGCTTGCCCCATTCCCGGGCGCGGTTGAAATAATAGGCGGCCACCCGGATTTTCAAAGGATCCGTGGCGTGGTCGGTGCCCATGTCGAACCACAGCATATCGGGATTGTATTTGTCAATGGTCTCAAACCGTCTGGCGACCCAGTTGTGCATGAATTTGACGCGAGCTTGATTGCTGCGGTCTGCGACGGTGTAAAATTCGGCCCACTTCGGGTCATATAAATCGCTGTTCAACAAATCGCTGCCGGGCGGCGGAGTCGGAATAAATTGGAAATGAAAAAAGGAATGATCGGAGATGCCCGTTTTGAGGCCGGCTTTTCGCACCGCTGCGATGAGGTCGCCATCCAGGTCGCGCTTCGGACCGTAATTTTTTGCGTTGAATGGATTGACCTTGCTGTCCCAGTTGGAAAAGCCGTCGTGATGCTCGCCGGGGGCCAGGACATATTTGGCGCCGGCCTTTTTGAACAGGTCGGCCCAGGCGTCCGGATTCCACTGGGCCGCGGTGAACATCGGGAGAAAATCTTTGTAACCGAATTTGGTCGGCGGCCCGTAATGCTCGGTGTGCCAGTCCATGACGCCCTTGTTGCCGCCATACATGTAACGGACATACCACTCGCTGGCGTGGGCCGGCACGGAGTAAATGCCCCAGTGCATATAAATGCCGAACTTGCCGTCGCGAAACCAGACGGGGTCCTGGTAATTCTGCCCGATGGAATCCCAGCTTTCCTGAAAAGGTCCTGGCCCGGCGGCGGGAATATCTTTCAATGCGGCGGCAATCAATTCAGGCGTGTCGCGCCTCCAGACATCCGGGCTGGCGGCGGGAACATTTGTCGCGGTGAGGACGCTGGTTAGTTCCTCGGGAGAATCGGCGGCGCGGGCGCGCATCAACCACATGGGCGCGCTCGCGCCGGCGGCGGCGAGCGCGGAGGCCTTCAGGAATTTACGGCGTGTGAATGGGGATTGCATGAAACTATTCTACTCTGGAAATGCGGGCAATGGAAGAAAACAGTTTGTCCTAAAATCCCATTGGTCTGCGGTTTCAAATTCAAGTCAAGCTATTCCAGTGCTTGCCTGTCACCGGTTTTGTTGTTAGGAAATAGCCTCATGTCAAACGTCAACTTTCAAAACCCACTCAAGATTACCGCGCTGATTTCGCTGGCAAGCCTGCTCTTCCTCGCGCTCTCATGCGCTGCGCAGCCGGGGCCTCAAAAACTCGCATCATTCAAGCCCGGCGAACTCTGGCCCGACAACCACGGTGTTCACATCAACGCCCACGGCGGCGGCCTCCTGCTTCATAACGGCATTTACTACTGGTTTGGCGAGGACCGGGCCGGCGGGACTGCGGGCAACACCGCCGACGGCGTTCACGCCTATTCCTCCACGGATTTGTATAATTGGAAGGATGAGGGCATCGTATTCCGGCCCGTTGATGACCCGGCGAGTGAAATAACCAAGGGCTGCGTCATGGAGCGCCCGAAGGTCGTCTACAACGCAAAAACCCGGAAATTCGTTTTGTGGTTCCACTTGGAATTGAAAGACCAGGCCTACCGAGCCGCGCGCGCTGCCGTGGCCGTGAGTGACCAGCCCACGGGTCCCTACACCTATGTCGGTTCCTTCCGCGTCAACAAGGGCATCTGGCCCGTCAACATCACGGATGAGGACAAAACGCCCAAACCCACCAACGGGCTGAGCCGGCTACAGGCGGCCAGCGTCGGCGCGTTTCTGCGCCGGGATTACGAGACCGGGCAGATGTCCCGCGACATGACCATTTTCGTGGATGACGATGGGAAGGCCTACCTCGTTACTTCATCCGAGGAAAATGCGACCATTGCCATCGCGCAATTGTCCGATGATTACCAGGGTTTCAGCGGCAAATGGGCCCGCGCGCTGGTCGGCGATTCCAACGAAGGACCCGCCGTCTTCAAGCATGGCGGAAAGTATTATCTGATTTCGTCGGGCACAACCGGCTGGAGGCCCAACCCCGCCCGCTCCGCTGTCGCCGATTCGATTTTCGGGCCGTGGACGCGGCTCGGCAATCCGTGTCGCGGCACACCGGAGCAAAACGCAATCACGTTCGAGTCCCAAAGCACCTATGTCCTGCCGGTGCCTGGCAAGCCCGACGCCTTCATTTTCATGGCGGATCGCTGGCGCCCGCAGGATGCGATTGACGGCCGCTACATCTGGCTGCCAATCGAATGGGAGGACGGCAAGCCCATCATCAAATGGCATGACGAATGGAAACTTTCCGACTTCGACCACCAAACACCGCCCCCCACAGGTAAAGGGGCATAAACAAGCAGTTTTTATTTTTCACCGAGCGCGGTCGCAACGGTCTGTTGGTAAGCGCGGCGCATGGCGGAGTCGTCCGGGGTGGGTTGCAGTTTGTCTCGTGAAATCATCAGCACATAAATGATGCCGCGCGTCGGATCGGCCCAGCTTTGCGTGCCAAACGCGCCGCCGTGACCGAATGTTCCGGGCGAAAGCGTCTTGTTCGACTCCATCTGCATCCGGTCTTCGATAACGCAAAATCCCAGACCCCACGGCATGCCGGGCCGCGCGTGGAGGTCGCCGGTTTGTTTGCGCGTCATTTCGGCGAGGGTCTCCGGCTTGAGAATCTGCCGTCCGTTGAACTCGCCGTGATTTAGCATCATCTGATAAAATTTCGTCACGTCCGCCGCCGTTGAGAAAAGCCCCGCGCCACCGAGCGGCGGCCGCTGATAATCTGTCACCGCGCCGCCATACATATAATCAATCGGCGTCGGCTGCAATTTTCCCGATTTCAAAATAATAGGCTGCACGAAACGTTTTTTCTGCGAAGGCGAAATCCAAAAGGTCGTGTCCTTCATTCCGAGCGGATTGAAGAGCCGGGTTTGAAGAAATATGTCGCAGGGCATTCCGCTGACGACTTCCACGACGCGCCCGAGCGTGTCCATTCCCGCCGTGGAATAACTCCAGCGCGTGCCGGGCTGAAAACGCAGCGGCTCGCGCGCGAGCACCTTGATCATCGCCGCGAGTGTCCAATGCGGATCGGTCACACGATATTCGCCGAGGCCGCTGGTGTGCGTGAGCAGGTCGCGCAATGTGATCGGCCGCGCGGCCTTCACCAGCACACGCTGCTGCGCCGTCTGCTCGCCGGCCACCCACAGGTCACGAAATTCCGGCAGATATTTTTCGACCGGATCGTCGAAGGACAGCTTACCGTCGTCCACGAGCATTGCGACGGCAACGGAAGTCATCGGCTTGCTCATGGACGCGATCCAGAAAATATCGTTTGGCTTCAACTTCCGGCCCGTCGCCAAGTCGCTTTCGCCCACCGCCGACAGATGCAGCACGCGATCTTTGGTGGCGACGAGCGCGACCGCGCCGGGAATTTCGTTGCTGCTGACCAATTGCTGAAGCGCTTCCGGGACGGCGGCAAACCTGTCCGCCGCCAGCGCGCCGCTGGAAAAAAGAAAAACAGTGACCAGCAAGGCGCATCCGGCTAACGTCCGGCCTCGCATTAGAGGCCGGGCGACAAACAGAGTTTTCATGGATGCGGAAAGTTTGCGCATGAGAAATTCAAAAGCAAACTACTTCTCTTGGACAAAGAATGTGGACCTGACCGGCGGCAGGACCAGATGCACGGTTGTCACGGGCTGTCCGCCCGATTCCGATTTGGCCGTTTCGGCATTTTCCCGCTCGCCCGTGTGCGGATTCCAGATGGCCAGATTTTTGTCGCCCCGCAGCACGACTTT
>Ga0224534_1001626_pt1 | contig 11627 bp, 7 predicted proteins | sample 714E12024metaG_FD_172012 | JGI IMG/M metagenome (GOLD analysis project Ga0224534, IMG submission 172012) | Peat soil microbial communities from Stordalen Mire, Sweden - 717 E1 20-24 | ecosystem: Environmental > Terrestrial > Soil > Wetlands > Peat | place: Sweden: Norrbotten County, Stordalen... | reverse complement strand
TTTCCGCACCAGGAACCCGCCGAAGGAAATCGTGTCCAGGGTTTCCAGCTCTACCTTTGCCCAGTGGTAGTCGTTCTTATCGATCCACAGCCGCGCCTTCACCTTGGGGAAGTACGCCGCCGATGGCGCTTGCGGTTTGTAACCAGGCTTGGGCATGGCGTCGAGCACGTAAACCTCGCCGCTCGCGAGCGCTTCCTCCCCGGCCAGCCGGAAATCGAATGCATCCGGCAGTTCTTTCAGGGGCTCGCGTTGGCGCTGCCTCCTGCGCTCCCAATCCGCAATCCGGCGCTCGCGCTGCTCTGGGGTTTCCGCGCGCCGCTCCTCGATGCTTTTGCGCAGCTTGTCTTCCTCTCGCTGCTGCTCCTTGGACGAAAGCGGTTGGTCGTTGCGCGCCACCAGGCGGCGGTAGGACGACCCCTCCAGCAAAGTCACATCCGAGGTTTGAACCGCAGTGTTCTTGACCTTGCCGGAGCCGTCCAGTTCGCGGTCCTCCCGGCGCTCGAGATAGGTGTAGTTGCGCGCGATTTCGAGGTTTTTCCGGTCGATCTCGACGGAGCGCCGCACGATTTCGCGCGGGTCTTGCGCCCCGAGGATGGCGGGCAGACAAACAATCAGAGTGAAGACTCGCACGGATATTCCTACGCCCCGGAGGCAGAGACGGTTTCAGCCGGAGTTCCGCTGTCCCACCAGCTTCTCGAAACGGGAGCCCGGCCGGACGATGGTCTGGTTGCGCTCGGGTCCCGTGGAGATGCAGCCCACCTCCACGCCCGTCCGGCTCTCCAGAAACGACAGGTAATCCTTGGCCTTTTCCGGCAAGTCGTCGTACGAAGAGACGCCGAACGTAGCGGTTCTCCAGCCGGGCACGCATTCGTACACCGGCTCGACCTTTTCGATTTCCGCCACCGTGGGCGGCATTTCCGCTACTGCCTGCGAGCCCGAGCGGTAGCCTGTGCAGACCGGAATGCTGTCGAGCTCGTCCAGCACATCGAGCTTGGTCACCACCAGGCTGTCGAATCCGTTGATGGCCGCGGTGTAGCGCAGCAGCGGAACATCGAACCAGCCGCAGCGGCGCGGACGCCCGGTGACGGCGCCGAATTCGTTGCCGCGCTTGCGGATCATGTCGCCCGTCGCGTCCAGGGCTTCGGTGGGAAACGGCCCGCCGCCCACGCGCGTAATGTACGCTTTAGAAACCCCGATCACGCCGCTGATGCGCGTGGGCGCCACGCCCGTGCCGGTGCAGGCGCCGCCCGCGCTGGCGCTCGAGGAGGTTACGAACGGGTAGGTTCCATGGTCGATATCGAGCATGGTCCCCTGGGCGCCCTCGAAGAGCACGGTCTTTCCGTCGCGGATCGCCTGGTTCAACAGGATCGAGGTATCGCGCACCATGGGCCGGATGCGAGCCGCAAACGCTTCGTATTGGTCGCGGATGCGCCGCAGGTCCAGTTCTTCGTAGATGCCCAGCGCCCTGGCAATAGCGACTTTCTCTTCCATCACGGAGTCGTATTGCGCTCGGAATATGCCGGGGTTGAGCAGGTCGGCGATGCGAATGCCGCGCCGCCCCATCTTGTCCTCGTAGCAAGGGCCGATGCCGCGCGACGTGGTGCCGATGGAAACGCGCCCCGGCCGGGCTTCGGACAGCTTCTCCATCATCCGGTGCACGGGAAACAACACGTGCGCGCGGTTGCTGATGAAGAGGTTGCCCCTCACCTCGACGCCGGCGGACTCGAGGGCGTCGATCTCCCCCAGCAGGGCGGCGGGATCGATGACCAGGCCGTTGCCGATCACGGCCTTCTTGCCCGCGTGCAGTATCCCGCTGGGAATCAGCTTCAGAACGAACTTCTTATCGCCTACGACCACCGTGTGGCCCGCGTTGTGCCCGCCCTGATAGCGTGCCACGATGTCGAACCGGGCGGAGAAGAGATCGACGATCTTCCCTTTGCCCTCGTCGCCCCACTGAGATCCCAAGATTATGACGTTTCCCATTTTGAACAAAACCCATTCATTTTACCGTAGTCGGGCGGGTGCTCGGACGAGGCTACCGCAGCCACTTCAAAAACACCGGGAGTGCATGCAACTGGTCCACGTGGTCCGGCGCGGAATTGCCGGCGTAGCCCAGTAGGCGGAACTTGCCGGCGCGTGCCTCGCTGAGCTGCTGCGTCCCCATGGGACCCCACTTCAGCACCGCGCGGCGCCTGAGACCGAGCTGCGCCACCAGGTAGTCCGCGGTCTCGGTGGTGCTGGCGTAGGTGCCGGGGAAAATTTCCGAATGCGTCACAATGAGACGCTTTCGTCCGGCGATGGCGTCGCGGGCCAGTTGCAGCCAGATTTCGAGGTTGCCGGGGTCGATCTTGGATTCGAGTGGGCCGGGTTGGCCGTCCACGTAGTCCGTGTGCATGCCGTCGATCAGGAGCGCCGCATCCACGCGGGCGTAGGATTCCGGAGTTTTGAGGATCTGGCGGACGGCGCCGCAACCCGCGCTCCAGCCGCCCAGCATCACGCGGTCGAACTTGACGCCGGCCTTGGTTTCAGCTTCCGCCAGCAGGCGGAGAAAGCGCCGCGGGTCGTCAAATAAACGCGCGTAAGTGGCGGAACCGGAGCCCGCCTGGACACTGAGTACGGCCACTTTGTTTCGGGAAGCGGCCACCTCCGGCAACCAGGTACCGCCGTGAAAGAAGAAGAGGATGGCGCGGCTGTGGGCCGGCAGGAACAGCGTGCCGAGGTCCAGATTCTCACGGCGGCCGGGAGGGGTCTCTTCCTTCAGGCGGGGGTGCGCGCGCGTGTGCTCCACCATGGGAGAAGGGTTCTGCGGCTGCTGCGCGCGCGCCGCGCCCAGCAGCATTGCGCAGGCCAGCAGCAATCGCATGGCAGCGGCCTCAGCGGCTGGTCGTGTGGCCCGCCTTCCGCAAGTGGCTGTGGTGGCGGCTGTACAGGAAGTAGATGGCTTGGCCGATGATGAGCCAAATGATCAGCCGCGCCCAGTTGGACCAGCCCAGCGAATACATCATGGCGAAGTTCCAGACGATGCCCAGGATCGGCACCAGCGGGACCAGCGGCGTCTTGAACGGCCTGGGGGCATCGGGATTCTTCACGCGCATCACCCACACTCCGGCGCACACGATCACGAAGGCGAACAGCGTGCCAATGCTGGTCATGTGCCCCACGATGCTCAGAGGAAGAAACGCGGAGAAGGGCGCGACGAAGAAGAAGAACAGCATGTTGGATCGCCAGGGCGTCTTGAATTTCGGGTGGATATCGGAAAAGACGGCGGGCACCAGGCCGTCGCGCGACATGGAGTAAAACACGCGGGATTGTCCGAGCAGCATCACCAGGATTACGGAAGTAAAGCCGCAGATGATTCCGAACTTCACCAGGGTGTTCATCCACACGTACATGGGCATGGCCTTGTCGATGGCGGTCGCCACCGGCGCCGACGTGCCGAGTTCGTAGTACGGGACCATCCCGGTGATCACCAGGGCAAACGCCACGTAGAGCACCGTGCAGATGATCAGCGAGCCGATGATCCCGATGGGCATGTCCTTCTGCGGGTTCTTGGCCTCCTGCGCGGCCGTGGAGACCGCGTCGAAACCGATATAGGCGAAGAAGATGGTTCCCGCGCCCATCATGATGCCACTGAGTCCGAAGTGTCCGAACTCCCCGGTATTTTTCGGAATGTAGGGATGGTAGTTGGCCGGGTGGATGAATTGCCAGCCGACTCCGACGAAGACCAGCACCACCGCCAGCTTGATTACCACGATCACCGCGTTGGTGCGCGCCGATTCCTTGATCCCGATCATGAGCAGCATGGAGATGAGGAAGACGATGATCACGGCGGGGATGTTGGCGATTCCCTGAGCCGTGGTCCCGTCGGGCAGTGTCACCGCCTCGAAGGGCCCGGCGATCCACTGCGCGGGCAGGTTAATGCCGAAGGTATGGAGCAGCGAGACGACATAGCCCGACCAACTGATGGAGACGGTGGACGAGCCGACGGCGTACTCCAGCACCAGGTCCCAGCCGATGATCCACGCGATCCATTCGCCCAGCGTCGTGTAAGCGTAGGTGTAGGCGCTGCCGGCCACGGGAATCATGCACGAGAATTCGCTGTAGCACAGGCCGGCGAGCGCGCAGCCGATGGCCGCCACAATCATGGAAATGGCGACGGCGGGACCGGCGTTTTGCGCGGCGGCCACGCCCGTCAACGAGAACAGGCCCGCGCCGATAATGGCGCCGATTCCCAGCGCGATCAGGTTGCCCGGACCGAGGGTGCGCCTGAGATGGTGTTGACCACTCTCCGATTCGGAAATGATGTAGCTGACCGATTTGGTCGCAAACAGACTCATGTCTTAGCTTTCCCTCGCCAGATGAAGTGGTACAGTAACGCAAAAGATAGCACATTGGGAGACGCTTGTGGCGCGGGCACTCGTGCCTGCCGGGCCCAGACTCCTCGGGACGTTTGCTGGGTGTGCACGAAAGAGCGTCCCGAGGAGTCGGGACGCGGCAGACTAAGAGTCTGCGCCACAGCGCTACTGCAAATGCACGGGCTGGGTGAATGCTCCATTGCCCGCGGAATCCCACGCGGCGAAACGGATCCATTTCTTGCCGGTGGCATCGAACGGGAGGCGGTAGCGATGCGTGGAAAACGGCGGCAGCGCAGTCGCGGAACCGATTTCGCGGCCGGTGGTTGTGCCGTCGCCCCAGACCAGCTCCACGAATTCGGCGGGCCAGGTCCAATCCACGTCGACCACGAAGGTGCGCCTGGCGCCCGTACCCTGGATGGAGTAATCATGCAGCAGAACTTCGCCCGAAGTCACAAAGAAGTTGCCGGCGCGAAGGGCATCGAGTACCGGCATCCAGCCGTCGGAGAACTTCGGCACGCGGTCGAGCTTGACGTAGTTGACGTCCAGTTGGGGGTAGGTCTCGTCTTCCGGAGACTTGGTGTAAGTGTCGCCCTCCGCGATCAGGTACTTGGGGCCGGCCCAGTTGTTCATGTCGTCGAGCAGGTCGAGGCAGCGCACCTCGCACAGGCGCTTCTGGGATTGATCGACCGGCAGCGACTGGAAGGAGGCGCCGGCGAAGCGGTCGCTGAGGAAGTGCGGTTGGTCCTTGACCGCATCCGGGTAGCCATCGGAACTCTTGGTGCGGGGGTGGGTCTGCCACATGAGGGCGTGCTCGTCGTTGAGCAGCCGCATCTCGGTTTCGGGCGATGACGTGTGATAGACCTTGCCGTAGGGCGCGATGTCTTCCGAATAGGGTTGCTCTGGAGGCGGCGCCTGGGTGGAACCCGGACGGCGGAGCGGAGCGTGCGTGTAGTAGACCGGCTTGGGGAACAGGAACATATAGTGGCCGCCCAGAGAGGCGTCCGGCTCTTCGCCGGGAATGATCAGGAAATCGCGGTCGGAGAAGCGGGCACTGCCTTCGAAGTAGACTCGCTGCTCCTCGAGACGGATCTTGCCGGTATCGGTGGGATGAGAATCGGCATGGAAGTCGCACAAGGCGGCGATATTGATGCCGAGCGACCTGAAGGTGGGAATCCATGACTGCTGGTAGTCGATGGAGCCGGCGTCGGTGAGCGCCTCATTCATATGGAAGTGGAAGTGGCTGACCATCACCTGGTAGCCGGGCAAGGGTTTGTAGACGTCGTCGTGGGTCAATGCCGCCACTGCCTGTTGGGTGGCCTGCGCGTTGCCGGAATCCAGATAAAAGTAGACGGCCATCCGCTGCAGGGTGCCCGCGGGAGCGTTGTAGAGGGCGAAGTTCTCTTCGAACTCGCGCGCCTGGGCGACGCGGTGCTGCCAGACGGCGTCGGTCACGCCGTACGGTTTGAAGGATTCCTCGCGATCGGCCTGGCGTACTCCGACGGCGAAATTGGTCTCGCTATCCTTGCGGTAGTAGTTGTAGCCGAGGTTGGATTCCACTTCGCGCGAAAAGAAGAATTTGTGGGATGCCGGGAAGACGGCCACCGAGCCGGCGCCGCTTTCGACGATGGCCACGCGGCTGCGCGCCTTCAGGGTCACGGGGTCGGTGTTGACGTGGCCGCCGAAGAGGTAGTGCTGCCAGCCGCGGGCGACATCGCGCCACACCAGGCGAGTATCGCTGCCGATGGCGAAACCCTTCAGACCGGCGACGAACTTGTAAGCCACGGAGGGCGCTTCGGTCTTGGCAATCACTTCCTGGCGAATCAGGTTGGCGCCGCGGTAAACGGTGTAGCGCAAGCCGCCGGAGAAGATGCCGAGCGCGACGCCGGGGAAGTTCGCTTCCAGGCGGGCGCCATCGGTATCCACCTGGCAGCCGGTGATTTGAAACTGAGCCCAGGCGCGCCCGACCTCTTCGGGTTTGCGCGGCAGATCGACAGCCGCGTTGGAACCTGGATGCCCGGGGATGTTCAGCGGGGCGTCCCAGAACGCGAACCATTTCTGACGTTCGATGATTTCGGGTGTGAACATGCCCAGGGCGCGCAGTGGAACCTCCTGCTGCGCGGAGATGCGCCGCCGGCCGGTGGTGACCTGGTATTCGGGAGTGAGGTTGTGTCCCAGTACGGACCACTTGCCGTTCCTCTCGACGGCCAGTTCCCGTACCACGGGCTGGCCACCCTCGACCCCCAGGATGGCGCGCAGCGTCTGGCCGCGTTCGCCCTGCCAAGTCAGTTCCAGAGAGCCCGAGCGCATCTCGGCTTTCAGCCCGTCGAGCGCTTTATAACCTCGAAACTCGCAATTGAGGGTTTGTGCGCCGGCCAAGGCCGAAAGGAGCAAACCGGAAAACGCGATTCTACGCCAGCCCATGTTGTGTCACCGCCTCAGAGTCTATCAGATCTCGCCCGACTAGTCCCACGCCTTCACTCTCGGCCACACCTCGCTCACGGGCTGCTTCAAACCCTGGCAGTAAAACACGTCGAAGTGTTCGTAGGGCATCGAATAGGGGTGTTCCACGTGAGCGGCTTTGCGCACCGCCGCGTATTCCCGTTCCAGCGATTGCTGGCGGCCGGCCATCACGATCACGCTTTCCCCGGTGCAGCCGTGCGGCCCCCAGAGGAAGTAACTCTGATGCCCGCTGATGGCCCTGGGGAGGCCGTACCGCGGGCCGAACAGATCCACCGCGCCCGCCTGGCCGTAATTCTGCCCGAAGATGCAGGTCTTGGCGCGCACCTCCGGCGGCAGGCTGTTGAACACGCCGGCCACCGCGGCCGCCATCTCTTCCCAGCCGAACTGGTCGGCAAACAACTGCGGCATCGGTCCCAACCGGAAGGTCTCGATGCGCGGCGGCTGAAGATGCAGGGCGGCGGAATAACGGATATAAGTTTCCGCCGGCAGCACCGGGAGCACGGATGGCAACAGGAGCGATCCCATCAGCACCATCAATGCCACATAGGCTGCCTTGATCCATCGCAGGCGAGGAGCGGCCAGCCACCGCTCCCACGCCACGCCGCCCGCGGCGAACAGGAGCGGAAAGGCCGGAAACAGGTAGTACACGCGCGGATTGAGCGTCACAATGAGGCCCGCCGTAATCAGCCAGGCCCATGCCAGCGCGCGGAACGTTCTTCCTTCGCGGTGGAAGAAGAGATACCACAAACCCGCCAGCCAGATGGGCAGGGTCAAGGGGAGCATGGCCAGCGTCTCCTGGCCGAAGAAACCCAGCGGCGACAGGCCAACATTCCGCCCGCTGCGCCGGATGTTTTCCTGCAACTCCAGGAACGGGAAGTGGTGCTGGATGTTCCATAGCAGGTTGGGCAGAAAAATCACGAAAGCCGCGAGGCCGCCGATCCAGAACCAACGCGTGCGCAGAATGCGGCGTTCTTGGGTGAGCACCAGGCCGGCCACCAGGCCGAAACCGAAGATCAGCATCGAGTGTTTGTTCTCTAACCCGATTCCCGCCAGCACCCCGAACCACACCCAGAGGCGGGCGTTGCCGGTGCGTATGATGCGAATGACCAGCCACGCGCAGCCCATCCACAACAGGGGCTCGAAGGCGTTCATGGAGAGGAAATGGTCCAGCGCCAGAAAGCCCGGGGCCAGCAGGAAAGACAGTGCCGCCAGCCCCTGGGCAAACCGTTGGCCGCCCAACTCGCGGGCGATCAGGCCGGTGAGCAGCACCAGGCCGGCGCCGGCCAGGGCGGGGAAGAGGCGGATGGCGGAAAGCGAATCTCCCAACAGCGCGCGCGCGATTTTAGCAATCAAAGCGATGAGCGGCGGCTGGTCCACGTAGCCCCAATCCAGGTGTTGCGCGCAAGCCAGGTAATAGAGTTCGTCCACGAAGTAGCCGTAGTGGCGGCCGGCATACAAGTGGAGCAGCAGTTTGACGGCGGCTAGGACAGCCACCACCGAGCCTGCGCCCAGAAGCCAAGGCTTCACGCCGGGGTCTTGATCTTCACGAGCAGTTGCCATTGTTCCATCCGTTCTCGCAGGGTACGGGCCGTGGGAGCCTGGGGGAGCAACCCGGCGATGACGGCCACGGAATCGGCGCCGGCGCGAAGGACATCGAGGGCATTTTCCAGGGTGATGCCGCCGATGGCGACCAGCGGTTTCTCAACCAGTGCGCGGCAGCGGCTTATTTCTTCGACGCCGACCACGGGATCGGGATTGCCCTTGGACGCGGTGGGAAACACCGGGCCGAACGCGACGTAATCCACCGGCTCGCCGCCCGCGGCCGAAAGCTGATCGACATTGTGGCTGGAAAAGCCGATCACGGCGCCGGGGCCGAGCAGCTTGCGGGCGTCGCGCGGCGCGAGATCGTCCTGGCCCACGTGCAGGCCGGCTTCGAGCAGCATGGCGAAATCGGCGCGGTCGTTGACGATGAGTGGCGCGCCCGCTTCCCGGCACAGGCGGGCTACTTGCCTGGCGGATTCAAAGACGTCGCGGCTCCAGTGCATTTTGTGGCGGATCTGCAGGATGCCGGCGCCGCCTTCGAGGAACGCTGCGGCGGCGGTCTCGAGGCTGACGCCGCGCTCGGCGAGCGATGCCGTGTCGAGGATGGGGTAGAGGCGTGGCAGGTTCATGAGGGCCGTTTGCCCATGATAGCAACGCAGGAGGGGCCACAGAGCAGCCTGTCACCGAATTGCTGAATTGCTCCGAATTGCTAGCCCCTACCCCAGCACCTCTTCCGGGCTCGGCATGCCCCGCCGGGCGAAGCGGATGACGCCGTCGGGGCCGATCCGGTAAACCGTGCGCTTCACGATCGGGCCGTTGGCGTGGTAGAGCGCCGCCGACATCGGCGCCGCGCCAAGCGGAGAGCCTGACCACGCCGCCGGAATCGTCGGGAAGAGAAAAATCGGGCGCCGGCGTTCCCACGGGCAACGGGTCGGAAAAGAGCCAGGCAAACATCATTGCACCGCGATGTTGACCTGGTTGCTGTGCGCCATGTCCACCGAAATCAGAAGCGGTTGCAGGCCGGGCGCCAGCCCCGCGGGCACCTGCGCGTTCACCTGGTAGAGTCCCACATAACCAGGCGCCAGGCCGCTGTAGACCGGCTGCACCGGCGTAGCGCCAATGAAGACGATGGGCGTGAGCGCCGTCTGCTGGAAGCTGCCGGCGGGCTGGGTTGGGCCGAGGCCGGTACAGTAGATTTCGATGTAATCGCCGGCGTGGACCGGGCTGGTGAGGGCGCTCACTCCTGTCCCGGGGTGCAGCACTCCGTTGGGGAAGATGCCGGGCTGGACGGACACGACGTCGACAGTGGCCGTAGCCTTCGCGCCGGACGGGGTCACCACGCTGAGAGTGGCGGTTCCCTGCGTTGCGTCCTCCGGCACGTAGAAGTCGATCTGGGTATCGCTCACGTACAGCAGCGGCAGCGCGGAACCATTCAGCAGCACCTGCACGTCGCTCGGTGTGAACCATGGGGAGCCGGCCCTCGGCGGCTGGCCGCCCGCGAGGTTGACGCCGAAGACGGTCTCAAAGGCGCCGGCCGCGACGCCATTCGCAAACGATGCTGCATTCACGACAGCCGTGGCCACCGGTACGGCGCTGCCGGCGCTGAGCGTGAGGCCCACCGCGGGCAACCCGCCGAGCGCCAGTTGCAACTGGTTGGAAGCGGCTGGGCCTGGCGTCCAGGTGAATGCGGCCTGGCCTTGAACGTCGGTGACGGCTGCCGGCGGCGTCACGCTTCCACCCGCGGATGACGACGCCACGATTTGCGCGCCGGGGTACGGCAGGTTGTTGGCGTCAGTGAGGCGCACGACAATCGGGTTGGGCAAGGGACCGGCGGAAGTCGCAAGCTGGCGGTCGCCGGAAACGGCGACGAGCCTCAGAATCGAAGCATCCGCCACCTGCACGCGGGCGAAGGCGGTTTCGTAAGAGGGGTCGGCGGGCGTGGCCAGCACCTCCTCCACCCCCGCCTTCAGGCCGCTGAAGGTGAATTTCACGCTGGGGGCGCCAGCCGGAATCTTCATGAGGGCTGGCAATTGCGCGTTGCCGTTGGGCGCTTGGAACTGAACGGTCAGGTCGCCGGATGGCGGCGTTTGGAGCGTGAGCGTCGCGGTCCCGGTTCCGCCCACAACCACGCCGGCGTTGGGGTAAAGCGAGAGCTTCATGCTGCGTTTCAGGCTAGTGTCGGCAACCGCATTGTTGGAGGAAGCCTGGGCGTAGAACGTTTCAAATTGCTGCCGGTAGGTATCGACCTTCGCCAGGTCGTCGGCGGAAGGCTGCGAGCCTTGCGCCACGACGAGGATGAAGGCGAAGCGGAAACGGCGTTGCGCGACGGCGTAATCGGGAGTGCGGCGGCCTTCCACCTGGATGATTTCGTCGATCCCGATATCCCGCCGCGCGCCATCGAAGGCAACGCCGCGCAGGGGGTGCCACAGAGGCGATATGGTAGACGAGTAATTCGTGACCAGAAACGTGTCCGGGACCTGCTCCGGCGGGCGGAAACCCATCAGGTATTGATCGAGCGGCGAATAGCCCTGCACCGTATCGGTGGTCAGGAAGCGCGGCGAAACGCCGGCGCCCCGGTCCGCAATCCGCTCGCCTTCGAGCAGCGACGCTTCCGAATCGTAGACGAAACTCCAGTGCACTCCCCCGTAGCCGAGCATGGGCTGCAAAGATGGGTCGTTCGGATCATTGACGCTGGCGTACGCCAGAAACAGGTGTCCGGCTTCATGGGCCAGTATGGTGAGCGGCGTGTCGCCCTGTGGGGCGCGCGCCGGTACAAGTGCGGTGGGATCGGTGGGGTATTGGCTCAACGGTCCCAAGTTTATGACAGACTGCAGCCGCGATGCCGATCCGTACTGCTGGCCGTCGTCGAGTGGATCGAATCCGTATCCCGTGCCGCTCGAGCGCGCCGTGCTTTCATACGCCACGGCCCCCGGCATCGCGGAAATGTCCATGTTGTTGTAGATCGCCAGGTAGTCGTAGGAGTCTTCGTGGGTCTGGTAGAACTGCTGCGCCACGGTGACGATGTCGATGGCCAGAGTATCGCCGAAGCGCTCCGCCACGGCGGCGGAATAATCGCCGGTGGCATCGGTGCGGAAGTCGACCAGCGTGGTGGAGCCTTTCAAGCCGCCGGGTGCGATGCCGACCACGGCGCTCGGGGCGTTGATGCCGGCATACGAAAACTGGACGCTGCCGTCGGGGTAGAGCCTCACCTGAAAAGTTTGCAGGGGGCCGGCGCCGGACTGCGCGTATTCCGGCACGTTCACCCAGCTC
>Ga0224534_1001624_pt1 | contig 11634 bp, 16 predicted proteins | sample 714E12024metaG_FD_172012 | JGI IMG/M metagenome (GOLD analysis project Ga0224534, IMG submission 172012) | Peat soil microbial communities from Stordalen Mire, Sweden - 717 E1 20-24 | ecosystem: Environmental > Terrestrial > Soil > Wetlands > Peat | place: Sweden: Norrbotten County, Stordalen... | reverse complement strand
CATGGGCTTCGGCGTGATGCCGGAGTGGCTGGTGGGCGCGGTGAGCAAGCTGATGGTGAATTCGACCTCCTGCACGGCCAGTTTCACGCAGCGCGCCGGCATCGCCGCGCTCACCGGACCGCAGGACTGCGTGGCCGCCATGGTGGCTGAATTTCGCCGCCGCCGCGACACCATCTGCAAGGGGCTGAACCAGATTCCGGGATTCCGCTGCGCGGTTCCGGGCGGCGCGTTCTACGCGTTTGCCAACGTGACCGGCACGGGCATCCCCTTCAAGGAACTGGCCGACTACCTGCTGGATGAAGCCGGGGTTTCGTGCCTGCAAGGCGGCAGTTTCGGAGAGTATGGCGAAGGCTACATCCGCTTCAGCTACGCCAACTCGCTGGCCAACCTGATGGAGGCGGTGGAGCGGATCAAGAGGGTCTCCGTGAGGTGGGAAGCGGCGGCGGTGGCGCAGGGTTAGACCGTTTCCAAAGCTGTGTAGCGCGCGATGGCTGTGTAATCCCGGTCCCGGTGCCAGACTGGAACGCGGTTCTCAATCGCAATTGCCGCGATGAGACAATCCACGGACGACCGGATGGTGAGCCCTCTTCTTCGGCCCTGGCGATAGATGTCCGCTGCTGAAAGAAACAGTGCGAGCGGGATGGGGTCGCTAAGGACCGGTATTGCCAGGAACGCCTCGCGAAAGGCATCGCTTTCCAGTCCAGGTCTCAGACCCTGCAGGACCTCCTGAACCACCGGTCCGCACGTCACGAAATCAGGCAGGTCGTCCTCTTGCAGGGAAGCCCCTCGCCTGCCCGCGAGGAGTTCAATCCATACCGAAGTGTCGACCAGGATCATTTGGATTGCCGGGCGCGGGGGGCGCTGCGCCGGGGATGGTCTTCGCGCATGGCCGCGAGGTCACCCCTCCAAATGCCCGTCCCGAAGAACTGCGGGATGGCCTGGATCTTCTTCAAGCGGATCACTTCCCCAAGAGCGGTGTTGACCGCGGCGGAATATGTCTTGGCTCCCAAGACCCTCGTGGCCTGCTCCAGCAACTGCTCATCCAACACAAGATTTGTACGCCGCATGTGTATAGTGTAGCACAGGTGAGAAGCGGTGAAAGAATCGATTGGCAGGCGGAAGCGCCTGCCCCACACGTGGGACAGACGCTTTCGTCTGTCAACCAGGTGATCTCTACCGCAGCGTGACGATGGTGGCGCCCCATCCTCCGGCTTCGACGGGAGCGTTCCGGAAATCCACCACGAACTCCGCGCGCGCCAGAACCGAACGCACCATCTCGCGCTGCACACCGATGCCGCGTCCGTGGATGATCCGCAGCGCCTTGAACCCCAGCCGGTGCGCCTCGCGAAGGTATTCTTCCACTACCGCCTTCACATCGCACGGCGGAATGCTGTGCAGATCGAAAACGTCGGTTATGGGAATGCGAATCGGCTCCATAAAAACCAAAGGCCCGGTCAGCCGAAGCCGACCGGGCCGGATGCAATCACCGCTACTGCGCGCACCTGATGCTAAGCGACCTGCTGCTGAGACCGGTACTGGCTCACGATCGCTTCCATCTGATCTTTCAACCGAAGTTTCAGCTTCTTCAACCGCGTCTCCTCCAACTCTTCTTCATAAGTCAGATGGGGAAGCGATTCCAGGGCATCCAGCTTCCGGGCAAACTCCGAGTGCTGGCCGGCAAGCCGGCGAAACTCCTCGTTTGTCACCATCAGATGCGCTCTCAACTCTTCCTGTGCGTTCCGTTCCATATCGGGCAATTCCTCCCAAGAAGTTGCCTCGCCGAGTCGGTCGGTTCGGAAACAAGGCTCGGTGGGTAATCTCGTCGCGTTGTGAAAGGACGGCATCACCATCCTAACGCCACCTTAACATGAATGAAACTTCATGACAATAGCCGCTTCGGGAGGCGCCTGGTAGTACCCGATGCGCGAGCTAACTTCTTGAAATCCCATGTGATTGTAAAACTTGCGGGCGGCGAGATTGGATTCCCGGACCTCCAGGTACACAACCCCCGGCGACTCGGCCAGCAGGGACTCCACCAGTTTGCGCGCCACTCCCTGGCGGCGGAATCCCGGGGCCACGGCCAGGTTCAGCAGCTCGGTTTCACCCTCCGCGAGCGCACGCGACACCATGAAGCCCGCCACCCGAATTCCGCGGACCGAGACGCGAAAGTCGTATTGCAGGTAGTCGGCGGCGTCCCACTGGGCAGCCTCGGGGCTGGCGGCCTGGATGAGGGCAACTTGGGCCAGGTCGCCTGGTCCGCCGCGGCGGATTACCCCGCTACATCTTGGGAGCGTAGTAGCCCCGCCGGACATTGACCAGGATATTCTTGCGTTCCGTCACCCGCACGTCGATGGCGTGGAACAGGCCGTCGGTCTTCAGCGGCTCGGGCCGGTAGGAGATGTTGTACTGATGACGCAGCTCGTTGGCGATGTTCTCGAACGACTGGTCCAGGTCCTCCACCTTGAACGGGAAGAAAGCCCGCCCGCCGGTTTCCTGCGCGAGGTACTTGAGAACTTTATCGCCGTCGGTTTCAATGCGGGTGATGTTGGTCGAAATGGCGTACATCACCACGTCGGCCTTCTGCGCCATTTCGAGCGCCTGGTCGCGGGTGTAGCGGCTCTGGTTGTCCTCGCCGTCGCTGAGGATCACGATGGCGCGGCGGAACTTGTGCCTCGGCTGGTCCTGCGAGAGCTTGTCGCGGCAGGCGAAGTAGATGGCATCGTAAAGCGAGGTTCCGCCGCCGGGACGCAGATCGCGGATGGCGGCAGTCAGTTTGTCGGTGTCGTTGATCAGGTCGGCCACCAACTCGGCTGAAGTGTCGAAGCTCACCACCAGGGCCTTGTCGAGGTTGGTGCGCATGACGCTGTCGATGAACTGGCTGGCGGCCTCCTGCTCGAACTTGAAGCGTTCCCGGACGCTGTTGCTGGTGTCGATCAGAATGCCCAGGCGCAGGGGCAGGTCGGACTCCGCCGCAAAGTCCGAGATGGTTTGCCGCCGCTTGCCTTCGACGACTTCAAAATCGTCCTTACCGAGGTCGGTGATGAAGCGGCCTTTCTTATCGGTGACGGTGAACAGCAGGTTCACGCGCGTGACGTCGACCGTGATACGCGTGGCCTCGTCGCTCTGGAGGACTTGGCCGGCGGGCCTGGCGGGGTCCTGCCCGGCGGCCGCAACGGCGATGGCGATCACGCCCGCGGCCGCGAGTGGCACCCAAATTCTCATATGGTTCGATTATAGCGTCCCGTGATCGCCATAGATGCTGTCGCGGGGGTCTGCTATAGACTCAACGGATTCACCCATCGCAAACCTTCGAATCGCGCAAAATCGCCGTCGGTCGAGCAGAGGTCTAGTCCGTGCTCGATCGCAAGGGCTGCCAGATGGGCGTCGGGAATCAGTTTCGCTCCGCCGCCGAGCCGGATCAAAAGGCGTCCCAGTATTTCCTGGTGGCGATCGCCCGGCAGCGGTACCCATGCATTGCGCGCGCTCAGCCAATGCTCCACCTGCCGCCACGCCACGTTGACCGGCGCTGGCCTCTCGTAGATGCGGGGATTGGTGACCACCCGCATAAAGCCGAGCAGGCACTCCCAGGGAAGCCCCACGCGGGTAGATTCGCTCAGTTTCCCATCCAGCCACCGAACGGCTGTTTCGTGCAAAGGGGATCTGCGGTCCCAGGCATAGACCAGCAGGTTCACGTCGACCAGAATCATCTGCCGGTTCCGCTCCGTTCCGCCTCATCCAGAACTTCCCAGACATTGTCCAGGTTGGGATAATAGCAGCTCCCCAGATCGACCGGCTGGGTACGGAATGCCCGGGTTTCAGCGGGCGAACTCAATCGTGCCAGACCTTCCCGAAGAGCGTCGTTCACGACCTGTTTGAAAGTGGTATCTCTCGCCTTCCGCATCTGTTCCAGCAATACTGCAACATCGTCATCGAGGCTGAGCGTCGTCCTCATACATCAAAGCATAACATGAATGATGCATTGATGCCCACTTCGGGCTCCTAGGGTGGTGAAAAGCGTCGGCGGCAAGACCCGCATCGGGCGTTCCGCCGCCGGCGCTACAACCCTTCCATCCAGGCCTCCAACTCGGGAGGCAGCGGCGATTCGACTGCGATCTCCTCGCCCGTCGAGGGCTGGTGGAAGCGGATGCGGCGGGCGTGCAGAAAGTAGCGGCCCAGGGGCGGCCGGCCCTCCACCTTGGCCGGCGCGCCGTATAGCGTATCGCCGGCCACCGGGTGGCCAATGCTGGAAAGGTGCACCCGGATCTGGTGCGTGCGGCCGGTGCCGATCCGCACTTCGGCTCGCGCGGCGGCCAACGAGAGGCTCATAGTTCAGGTATGCTATGGCGTGTTGGGTTCCCGGCGGGAGCGCCGGTTTCGAATGCCGCGAATCAGAGGTATTCCTGGGCCGTATCGGTTCTTCTTCACGAGCTTCGACTGCAACGAGCCGCCGCACGTTCATGTGGAACGGGAGGACAAGACCTGCAAGTTCTGGCTCCAACCGCTTGAGCTTGCCCGCAACCATGGCTTCAGCGCCCGAGAATTGAACCTGATTCGCCGCCTCATCGGGACCCATCTGGCTGCTATCCTGGAGGCGTGGTATGAGCACTGTGGTTAGCGTCGGTAACGATCCTCGCATTCAGAAGGTCCGCGTGACCAAGGATCAGATCATCGCCGATCTGGTCGACGGACGTGTCATCAGCGTGCCGCTGGCCTGGTCCTGGCGGTTGTCCGAAGCCACGCCCGTCCAGCGGGCAAACTTTCGTCTCATCGGAACCGGCCAGGGAGTTCACTGGCCAGACGTGGACGAGGACATCAGCGTCGAAGGCTTGCTTCATGGCACCCCGGCGCGCCGGCCAAGACCCGGTGCCGCAGTGGTCAAGGTGCGCGCTCAAGCGCCACCTGGCGAGGTGTTGCAGCGGACGGGCAGGCAGCGCCCGCCACTGAACGCCGGTCATTAGGCCGACCGGGATCCGCGACGGTCGGCAGGCGGACGTAGTGAGACCAGGGAAGGGGAAGACGCGACCACACGCCAGATTTCGCAGACAGTGTCTGCCAAATTGCTTCTGGAAAGTGCCGGCTCCCTAAAAGGCAAGGACGGCCTCGCGGGAAGCTTTGGCGGCAACCGGCTCCTTGAGGCCTTTTGACGGGGAAAGATCGACGCGGACACCCAGCATGTCCGCGAGACGGTTTTCAATGGCGACCATGTCCAGAAGCGACAGACGCCGTCCGGGAGCGAACTCGGCTATGACATCCACATCCGATGCCTCGCGGACAGCCGTCCCCCGCGCGTAAGAGCCGTGCAGGAACAGATGCTCGATACCGGCGGCTTTCAGCTCGCTCTCATGTTCCCGTAGTTTGGCTACGATTGTAGACTTGTCCATGCCGCGATCCTCTTTATATTCTCCCGCATCTCAATAGCCGCGGAATTGTCAATGGCAGGCAGCACCGCCTGCCCCACCACCGATGCACTCGGGCACTCTCGATTCCGGCGAGAAAATGTAGAAACTCCAGGGGGACGAGGCGTGCCTCGCCCCTACACCAGCCCTTCCATCCAGGCCTCCAGCTCGGGAGGCAGCGGCGATTCGACTGCGATCTCCTCGCCCGTCGAGGGCTGGTGGAAGCGGATGCGGTGGGCGTGCAGAAAATAGCGGCCCAGGGGCGGCCGGCCCTCCACCTTGGCCGGCGCGCCATACAGCGTATCGCCGACCACCGGGTGGCCAATGCTGGAAAGGTGCACCCGGATCTGGTGCGTGCGGCCGGTGCCGATCCTTACTTCGAGCAGCGTGAACCGTTCAAACCGGCGCAACACGCGGTATTCGGACCAGGCCGCGCGCCCTTTGTCGAGGCGCGCGGTCATGCGGGTGCGCCGCACGGGATCGCGCGCGATGGGACGTTCCACACGCCCGCTCTCGTTCTTGACCCTGCCGTGCACCAGCGCCAGGTAGACCTTCTCGACCTGCCGTCCCGAGAATTGCGCCGCCAGTTGCCGATGGGCGTCGTCGTTCTTGGCCACCAGCAGGACGCCGCTGGTGTAGCGGTCGAGCCGGTGCACGATGCCGGGCCGCAGCGCGCCCGCAACGCCAGAGAGCGCGCCGAAACGACCGAGCAGCGCGTTGACCACAGTTCCGGAATGGACGCCGGCGCCGGCGTGGACCACCATGCCGGCCGGCTTATCGATGGCCACCACATCCGGGTCTTCATAGAGCACAGCCAGGGGAATGGCTTCCGGCACGGCGCGGAGCGGCGGAGCTTCGGCGGGCTCGACGTCGATGGCCTCACCCGCCCGCAACGGGTGCGAAGACCGCTTTCGGACGCCGTTCACCAGCACGCGGCCCGCCTGAATCCACTGCTGAATCCGCGAGCGGCTGTATTGCGGCAAGCGTTCGTGGAGCATCTGGTCCAGCCGCTTGCCAGCTTCGTTGGGTTCGGCTGAGAGGCGCACGAGCGGGAATCGACCTATCTAAACATCCGCGTGCTCCGGATCCGGTGAGGACGCGACTTTCTCCTCTGGCACCGGCGGCGCCGGCATTTTGTCCTCGGATGCCAGTATCCGGCGGTCATGAAACTGCACCCGGCAGTAACGGCAGTGAAACAACCTTCCTCCAGCCAGTTGCTCCAGATAATTCAGAAAACCGGTGTCCAACCGATCGATCTTGTCAGGCGCCTTCAGCCGGGTGACGCGGAAGGTTCCGCAACGCGGGCAACGGCAGTGGGGACCGAAATGGAACATGTAGTGGCGCGGAGAGAACTTCTCCGTGTCGCAATCCCGGCACGCATAGATCGCCATGTAACTGAAGCGCTCGAAAAAGGTCCTGTGGACACGCCGCACCCGCCCGCCACAGTACTCGCATTTCAGCATATCCAGGCTATTTATAGCGCAGTTTGCGGAACCGGCACAAGCCGCGCCACAATGAAAGATCGTCCTTTCCATCCGTAGCTCACTATGCTGGACCGGATTTCGGTGCATGGCGCGCGCCAGCACAACTTGAAAAACATCGATGTGGAGATTCCCCGGAACGCCTTTACGGTGATCACGGGACTCAGCGGCTCCGGCAAGTCGTCGCTGGCGTTCGACACCATTTACGCCGAGGGCCAGCGGCGCTATGTGGAGACGCTCTCCACTTATGCGCGCCAGTTCCTGGACCAGATGGAGCGGCCCGATGTCGATTCCATCGACGGTCTCAGCCCGGCCATTTCCATCGAGCAGAAGACCACCAGCCGCAGCCCGCGCTCCACCGTCGGGACCATCACCGAGATCTACGATTATCTGCGCCTGCTGTACTCCTCCATCGGCACGCCGCACTGCCCGGTGTGCGGCAACCGGATTTCGCGGCAGACCACCGAGCAGATTCTCCAGCACGTGCTGGCGCTCAAGCCCGAGGACCGCATCATGGTGATGGCGCCGGTGGCGCGCGGCCGCAAAGGGGAGTACAAGAAAGACCTGGAGAAACTGGCCCGGCAGGGCTTCGTGCGCGCGCGGATCGACGGCGTGCTGCGCTCTCTGGACGAAGACATTGTGCTCGACAAGCGCAGGAACCACACCATCGAAGTCGTGGTAGACAGGCTGCTGGTGAAGGCGGGGATCGAAAAACGCCTGGAGGCCTCCATCGATGTTGCCACCAAGCTGGCCAACGGGCTGGTGCTGATCGCGGTGGTGAACGGCGAGGAGCGCCTGTATTCGCAGAAACTGGCCTGCACCGAGTGCGGCGCCAGCATTCCGGAGCTGGAGCCGCGCTCGTTTTCGTTCAACAGTCCCTACGGCGCCTGCGAGGAATGTCACGGGCTGGGCAGCAAGTGGGCTTTCGACCCGGCCAAGGTGGTGGTGGACCCCTCCAAACCGCTGCTCGACGGCGGTCTGGGTCCGGCCGCGGGTTCCCGGTCGATGCAGCAGCGGCTGGAGGAATTCGCGAAGAGGTCGCGCATCAATCTGAAGAAACCGTTCGAGGAGCTTCCCCCAGCGACGCGCGCGCTGCTGCTCGAAGGTGGCGCCGGGTTCGACGGCATTCTGGGGACCTTGAGCGAGCTTTACGAGGAGTCCACGGAGACCTATCGCGAGTGGCTCACCGAGTACATGTCGCCGGTGGAATGTCCGGCCTGCCGGGGCCGGCGGCTGCGGCCCGCGAGCCTGGCCGTGCGCGTGAAGAACTTTTCCATCGCGGAGTTCACGGCACTGCCGGTGGCGCGCGCGCTGATGACGGTGCGCAACTGGGAACTCACCGAACGCGAGGGGCAGATCGCCGGCCGGGTGCTGGATGAAATCCGCCGGCGCCTGGAGTTCCTCTCCGCCGTGGGGCTCGACTACCTGAGCCTGGAGCGCTCCGCCGCTACGCTGGCGGGCGGGGAGGCCCAGCGCATCCGGCTGGCCACGCAGATCGGGTCGAAGCTGCGCGGTGTGCTCTACGTGCTCGACGAGCCCTCGATCGGCCTGCATCCGCGCGACAACGGCCGGCTGCTCGACACGCTCAAGCATCTCCGCGACATGGGCAACACGGTGCTGGTGGTGGAGCACGACGCCGAGACCATCGAGCGGGCCGATTACGTCATCGACCTGGGCCCGGGCGCGGGACGCCTGGGTGGCGAACTGGTGGCCGCGGGCACTCCCGCCGAGATCGCGCGGAATCCCAACTCGCTGACCGGCCGCTACCTTTCGGGCGCGCTCGAAATCGCCATTCCGACGGAGCGCCGCCAGCCGGGGGAAAAGAAACTGGTGATCCGCGGCGCGCGCCAGCATAATCTCAAGTCGATCGACGTGGAGGTGCCGCTGGGCCTTCTGACCGTGGTGACGGGCGTTTCGGGCAGCGGGAAATCCACGCTGGTCAACGAGATCCTCTACCGCGCGCTGGCCAAGGAAATCTACGGCTCGCACGAAGAACCCGGCGCCCACGACGCCATCGAGGGAATCGGGAATATCGACAAGGTCATCCGCATCGACCAGGCTCCCATCGGCCGCACCCCGCGCTCCAATCCGGCCACTTACACCGGGCTGTTCACGCCCATCCGCGATCTCTACGCCATGCTGCCGGAATCGCGCGAGCGGGGCTACCGGCCGGGGCGTTTCAGCTTCAACGTGAAAGGGGGCCGCTGCGAAGCGTGCCAGGGCGACGGTCTCAAGCGCATCGAAATGAATTTCCTTCCGGACGTGTACGTCACCTGCGACATCTGCCGCGGCCGCCGCTATAACCGCGAGACGCTCCAGGTGAAGTTCAAGGGCCACTCCATCGCCGACCTGCTGGATGCCACCGTGGAAGAGGCCTTGCCCCTGATGGAGAATCTGCCCCAGATCCGCGCCAAGCTGCAGACGCTCTACGACGTGGGCCTCGGATATGTTCACCTGGGCCAGTCTTCCACCACGCTCTCGGGCGGCGAGGCGCAGCGCATCAAGCTGGCCAAAGAGCTGAGCAAGCGCCAGACCGGCCGGACGTTCTACCTGCTGGATGAGCCTACCACGGGCCTGCACTTCGACGACGTGCGCAAGCTCCTGGACGTGCTGCAGCGCCTGGTGGGCCTGGGCAACACGGTGGTGGTGATCGAGCACAACCTGGACGTGATCAAGACCGCCGACTGGATCATCGATCTGGGCCCCGATGGCGGCGAATACGGCGGCCGCGTGGTGGCCGCGGGCACTCCCGAGCAGGTGAGCCGGTCGAAGAAAAGCTACACCGCCGAGGCTCTGCGAAAAGTGCTCGGCAAAGGGAAGGCGGCATGAGCAAATACTCGAAGCGCCCGCTCGATTTCGCGGGCCTCAAGACCGTCCCTCTGAAAGAGCGCGGCGGCAAGGTCAACATTGCGGACTTCGCTTCCGTTTTTCGCGCGGGCTCCGGTGTCGCGGGGTGGCTCGATTCGCTGCCCCGGATACTGGCGGGCAATTCGTTTCGCGCGGTAGTGGACGCGCTGGCCGCTGCGCGCACCCGGCAGCGCTCCATCATCTGGGGACTGGGCGGCCATGTCATCAAGTGCGGTCTGGCGCCGGTACTCATCGACCTGATGCGCCGCGGCTATGTCACAGTGTTTGCACTGAACGGCGCGGCCGCCATCCACGATTTCGAAATCGCCCTGGCCGGCCACACCAGCGAAGACGTGGAGGCAGTGCTGCCGGATGGCCGGTTCGGCTCGGCCGAGGAGACCGGCCGCGACATGAACCGCGCCATCGCGAAAGGGGACAGGGAAGGGCTGGGCATGGGCGAAGCCCTGGGCCGCTGGCTGGATTCCTCACCCCCGCCGGCGCACGCGGCCTCCAGCCTGCTGCTCCAGGCGTACCGCCAGGGCACTCCGGCGACCGTGCACGTGGCCATCGGAACGGATACGCCGCACACCCATCCCGCCGCCGATCCGGCCGCCATCGGCAGCGCCTCGCACCGCGATTTCCGCCTGCTCTCGGCGTATGTCGCGGATCTGAATGAAGGCGGGGTCTACCTCAACGTGGGGTCCGCCGTGGTGCTGCCCGAGGTGTTCCTCAAAGCCGTTTCCGCGGTGCGCAACCTGGGCCACCCGCTGGCCAACTTCACCACCGCGGATTTCGACTTCCTGCAACACTACCGCCCGCGCGTAAACGTGGTGGAACGCCCGCACGCCGGTTCCGGCGGCTCGGGATATGCCATTACGGGCCACCACGAACTGATGGTCCCGCTGCTGGCGGCCGCGCTCATCGAAAGGGATTCATGATCGAAGAGCAGCCGCCTTTGAACCCGGAACCGGGCGAGGCGCCTCCGCCGGAGCCGGAGCGTTACCCCTTCTGGGGTTACCCCGATCTGCTGGTGTTTGCCGGCCTGGTGATTCCCAGCATGTTGATCGGTTGGGCGGTGGTGAAGGCCGGGATGTTCCTGTTTCACATCCACGCCCTTCGCGTGTCCGAACTCCTGTGCGAGCAGTTTCTGGGTTACGGTGTTTTGTTCGGCGGGCTGCTGCTGATCTTCCGGCTGCAATACGAGCGTCCCTTCTGGCGCTCGCTGGGGTGGACCGGAGCGTCCATCCCGTTTCTCTGGAATGTCATCTGCGGCTTGGGCGCCGCCTTCCTGGTGGCCCTGATCGGTTACTGGATCCACACGCCCAACGTCAGTAATCCGATGACGGAAATGATGCAAGACCGCACTTCGGTGATCCTGCTCGCGACCTTCGGGGTCACGTTCGGGCCGCTGTGCGAAGAACTGGCGTTCCGCGGTTTCCTGCAGCCGCTGCTGGTGCGCAGCCTGGGCGCAGTCCCGGGCGTCCTGGTGGCCACGATTCCGTTCGGGCTGCTGCATTTCCAGGAATACGGCAACTCGTGGCGTCACGCCGTGCTGATCGCGCTGGCGGGCGCCTCCTTCGGATGGATGCGCCAGGCAACCGGATCCACCAGGGCAGCCACCATCATGCACGCGTCTTATAACGCTCTGTTCTTTTTCGTGCTATTCGCGCAGCGGAGGGAGTTGCCGCACATGTGGTAGAGGACTGGGACCCACGGCGGCTCGAAAGCTCGCAGCATTCTTAGAACGCCGCGCCGAGAGCAATCCGCGGGAGGCTGGACCATCGAAGCTCCGACTCCCGGAAGCGAACTTCCAGCGCGCAAGGAATCGGATGCCCGTCAAGTTTCCGGCTTGCGCGTGCGGCCAAGTGACGTCGCGATCGCGGGGTGATTCGTTTCGTCAACGCGCAAAG
>Ga0224534_1001623_pt1 | contig 11634 bp, 6 predicted proteins | sample 714E12024metaG_FD_172012 | JGI IMG/M metagenome (GOLD analysis project Ga0224534, IMG submission 172012) | Peat soil microbial communities from Stordalen Mire, Sweden - 717 E1 20-24 | ecosystem: Environmental > Terrestrial > Soil > Wetlands > Peat | place: Sweden: Norrbotten County, Stordalen... | reverse complement strand
CGACAGCACGCCCGTTGCCGCGCTGGTCCCGGCGTTGGTCAGCATGTTGGAGAAGCTCTGGCCCCATCCGTTCGCGTTCTGAAAGAACCCCACCACGCCGCTGTAGTCCGAGTTCAGCACCGAATCGAGAGAGGTGGCGTCAAAGGCGATCGACCCGTCGTTGTTGACGCTCAGGCCCAGATTACCAAGCGCGGACAGGTCGGATGAATTGGTGTAGCCCAGATTGGCTGTGCTGGTGTTGGTTGCATCCAGAATGCTTGAGGTCACGGTCAAATCGCCAGCGCTCCCCGCAGTGCCGGAGGTGAGCGAGAGGTAGGACCCACTGCTATCGATGACAACCGATGCCGAGACCCCGATGTTGGCTTGGGTGATGGCGTTGGCCAAACCCGAGAGTGTGCTGTTGGAAGTTGGTACCTGTATGGTCCGCGTTGCGCCGCTGCCCACCTGGATGGAGATAGATCCCGTAAGCGTATCGCCCTGACCGGCAATCGGAGTCAAAGTCGCGGTCGAGGCCACCGCGCCGGCGCCGGTTGAGGCATTCGCGTCGGTACCCGCCGTAACGGATGAACTCAGTAGCGTATCGCTGGTGGCAACGATGCCGGAGTTCACCGTCAATGCCCCGGTTGCGCCTGCCGTCTGCGATAGGAGCGAAAGCGTGGACTGCGTACCGCTGGTAACGACTGTGGCTGTAACCCCGATCCCGGAGGCCACCATGGTGGGGGTCACGGACAACGTCCCCGCGGACCCGCTGGTTCCAGATGTCAGAGTCAGGGTGTCCACGCCGCCGGTGGTCGTCACATCGGCCGTGAACCCGATGCCCGGTGTGCCATTGATCGCCGAGGCCACTCCGGAGAGCGTGTTGTAGCCGGTCGCGGAGCCGGTGTAGATGGTGTTGGCCGCCGGCGGGCTCGGCGCACTGCCGATCACGATTTTCTCTGCTGTGCCGGCGCCCACCTGAACCGACATGATGCCGGAGAGCGCGGCGATGCTGGTCGCATGCAAAGTGCCGCTTGAGGTTACCGTACTGCTGCCCGCCGTGCCGGAGTAGGTCAGCTCTGTGTTGGCGGCGGCTGCGTCGATTGCGGATGCCAAACCGGCCAGCGAATTGGAATCGCTTCCGGAGCCGGTGTAATAGGTATTGTTCCCTGGATCGTTGGCGCCGCTGCCCATCACAAAGGTCTGCGCCGGACCGCTGCCCACCGCGATGGAAACGGAGCCTGCCAGCGTGGTGCCGGTGTTGTTGGAGATCGCGGCCAGATACCCATTCGGATCGGCCGCATTCAAACCGCCCAGGATCTGCTGCTGCAGGAGCGAAAGCGTGGGAGAACCGAACAACGGCTCCGGATTGCCTGAGCTGTCGTTCCCCTCCTGGGTGTTCATGGCGCTGACCAGAGAGTTGTAGTCGGAGACGAATTGGTTCATCGTTCTCTCGACCCCGGCATTGTCGTTGGCGATCACCACCTGCACCTGCTCCAGGCTTCCATCCGACTCTTTGGCGCTCGGGGCCAGCAGTTGGAAGGTCACGCCGGGAATCAGGTTGGCAACCGTGTTCGAGGCGCTGGTCAGGGCGATGCCGTCCACGGTCAAGTTCGCATTCGTACCCGGCACCGAGGACGTAAAGCCCAACGATTGGCTGGTATCGAGAACATTTGAAGTCACAGTCAACGTCCCCGTGGTCCCCGTGGTTCCAGACAGCAGGGACAAACTCGAAGTCCCATCGCTGTTGGTCACAATAGATGCCGTGACGCCGAGGCTTGCCGAGTTGATTGCGCTCATCAGCCCAGAGAGCGTGTTGGCGCCGGCGCCGGTGCCGGTGTAAACGGTGTGGGCCGGAACATTGCTCGCCGGCTGGGCTCCGATGACGACGTTCTCCGTCGTGCCGTTGCCCACTTGGATGGCGATGGAGCCTGAGAGCGTATCGTTGGGGTTGGTAATTCCAGCCAGCGTGCCGGTCGAGGCCGTGCTGCCGGCGCCCGCCGTGCCCGTGTAATTCAACAGCGCACTGGTATCCACAATCGAATTCGAGCTCACGATGACATTCCCGGCGGCGCCCGACGTGCCGGAAACCAGGCTCAGCCGCGAACCCGTGGCATCGGTCAATACGCTGGCGCTCACGCCCACCCCGGACGAGTTGATGGCCGCCGCCAGCCCTGCCAGGGTTTTGTCAGAGGAATTCAGCGCAATCGTCTGCGGCGCGCCGTTGGCTCCAACCTGCAGCGTGATGGAGCCGGCTATCGTATCGGAGGCGTTCCCGATTGCAGTCAGGTACCCGCTCGATGTCTGGGCCAGATTCGTCACCTCCACCGTATGCGTTCCCGCAATCGCCGCCGAGTTGGCCGCGGTCAGCGTCAACACGTTCTGGTCCGAGCTTGAACCCTCTTTCTCCGACATGATTCCCTGAAAATCGGTCAGAGAACTTATGTCGTTCGAGAGGTTCGAGAACAGCGTCCCAAGACTCGATATCGCTGTGTCCTGGGCCTGCAATGCGGTCAACTGCGTCTTCCACGGCGTCTCCACATTCTGCAGGTTGCCCACGATCTCGGCCACGGTCGAGCTGACGTCAAATCCAGCCCCGCTGGTTGGCGACCCGAAACTCAACCCCACTGTGCCCATCAAGCCCTCCGTGGCAAACTGAAGCAGCCATGTAACCACCCGGCCCCGCACCGGATTGGAAAAACTTCATGGCATTGAACGATTGCAGCCTGCCGCGCCACTCCAAGACCCTGCCTGCCCAACACTTCATCGGCGCCGAGTGTCTCATCTTTAGCCGCACGGATTCAAAAGCCGTGGATTCGGCGCCTCCCTCTCTGAAGCACAAAAAATGGGGGCGCCCTCGCGGACGCCCCTCCAAGTGAATTGCTTGAAGCTGTCTTACTGCAGCAGCTTGGTCACTTCCTGCTGGATGCTGTTGGCCTGCGCCAGCGCCGCGATGCCGGTCTGGCTCAGGATCTCGTACTTGGACATGTTGGACGTGGCCATCGCATAGTCGGTCGCCTGCACCGCATTCTGCGCCGAGATCACGTTCTCCTGTTGCGTGCTGAGCACCGAGCTCACCGAGTTCAGCGTGTTGATCTGAGCGCCGATGTAGCCGTCCTGCGCGGCCACGTCGGTAATCGCCTGGTTGATGCTGGTCAGCGCGGATTCCGCATCGGTCTGGTTGGACAGATCGCTTGCGCTCAGCGACTGCCCGGCGCCGTCGGAATAGCTCATCGTTGCAATCCCGCTCGATGCGCTCGAGTTGGCCGCGAAGTTCGCGTTCGGGTGTGAAGCTACCGATGACGAGCTCTGCCCGGTGGAGGAATCGTAGAGACTATTCGCTCCAGTTGAGTTGTAGACCCCCACGTTGTATGCACTGGCCGCCATGTAGGAGAGTGCCGCCGTGGTGGTGGTGTCGTGCAGCGTGTTGGACCCTTCCGTAATGGCGGTGGGGTTATCCGTGGCCCCCGTCAGAGACAGGCCCGACGAGGTTACGGTGGCGTTGATGCCGATGCCGCTATTGCTGATCGCGGTCGCCAAAGCGCCCAGGGTTTCGCCGCCGGCCGAATTGCCCACAGCGATGGTGCCGGTGCTCGAGGCGCCGCCCAGCGTAAAGACCTCAGTCCCGCCGGAGCCGGTGAGGCTGATGCTGCCGGTGACCTGGTCGCCGGTGGATGCCGTGGTCAACCCGCCCGCCAGATTCAGCGAACCAGCCGACTTCGAGCCGGGGCCTCCCGTGCTGGCGGCAACCGTTGCCGACGTCACTGTATCAATCAGCGTGTCTTGCGCGCCGGAACCCACCGTGATGGTGGTGGCCGTAGCGCCCGACTGCAGATTGAGAACGCCGTTGGCCACGGATGCATTCAGGCCAAGGGCCGTGTCGTCGGTGATGGCGGTTGCCAGGTCCTGGAGCGTAAAGCCGCCGGTGGTGAAGCTGGGGCTTGAGCCGCCGGACGTCGCGCCCATGGTGAAGGTCTGCGCCGTCCCGCCGTTGTTCAGCACGATGCTGCCGCTAAGCGCGTCGGTTGCGCCGATCTGTCCGGAGGTGCCGATCGAGGCGTTGGCATGGGTGGCCGCTGTGGATGCGGTTCCTGCCACCTGAGTACCTTGCAGCGCTCCGTACTGATCCACTAGCGCGCCGGCGCCAACGGTGATGACGCTTTGGCTGTCAGTGGAGGTGATGGTCAGGCCTCCGGTGCCCGCCGCCGTGGCGCCCAGGTCTGTGCCCAGGTTGGTGTTGGCCAGGTTGATAGCCGCAGCCAGCCCTGCCATCGTCTCGTCCCCTGCCGCAGTGCCGGTGTAGTAGTTGGTGCTTGTGTCGGTGCCGGCGCCTACGCTAAAGGTGACCGCGCCCCCGCCGGTGCCGTAGACATGGCCCAGTGAGCTGGTGTTGGTCAGCACGATGGAGCCGGAGATTGGATCGCTGCCGGAGTTAATTCCGCCGTTGCTGTAGTTGAGGGTCGCCGCGGTATAGGAAGAGTTGGCCGCGCCGGACAGGCCGCTGGTTCCGGTCTCGGCCAGCGTCATCGTCAAGTTCGATGAATTCGCGGTCAGGCCGGTTGCGCCCGCAGTCGACGACTCCAGATAAACTCCACCTGTCGCCGCATCCACCGAGGCGGTAAGGCCGAGATTGGCCTTGCCGCTGTTCGAGGCGTCGCTGCCTTCGGTGTTGATGGCAGTCGCCAGAGCGGCAATACTTGTGCCGGTTATGCTGAAGGTGCCGCCGCCCGTCGCATACGTGCTGGAGGCGCTGCCGGCGCCCATCACGAATGTATCCGTGACGCCGTCGTTGGTGACGGTAACGGTGCCGCTGAGAGTACCGGTGCCGGCGAGTTTTCCGGAATCGGTAAGCGCGATCACGCCGCTGAGGTTCTGGCTGATGTTACCGTTCGCCGGTGTGGTAAAGCTCATCGTCGAAACGTCGCTCAGAGCGCTCGAGGTGACGGCGATGCTTCCAGTCTGGCTACCCAGTGTTTCCAAGTCTGTGAAAGCCAGCCCGGTACCGGCGGTGTTGATTGCCGCTGACAGGTTAATATCAGCAACACCGGCGTGCACACCATCCTGGCCCTCTGCAGTGATCGTCGACTCCAGCGAAGCCAAGGTCGAAACGCCCGTGGTGCCGCCCGTGTAAAACACGTTGTTAGTGGCAACAACGGTGTTATAGGTCTGGCCGCTGTATTGGTCGTTGGCGGCAAGCCCGCCCATCACAAAGGTATCTGTGACGCCCATGTTCGAGAGCACCATGGTTCCGGTCAGGGTATCGCCCGTTTGGACAATCGGGTTGCTGTTGATGTCCGTTACATTGGTCTCGACACCTGAGTTTAGGCTGTAAGTCGCTGTGTTTCCGTACGAAGCGGAGAGATCGCCGGTCATGGAGTTGAACTGGTTGACCAGCGTGCTGGTAGCTGTGGTTACATTGGGGCCGCTCGTCGCGGTCACAACCAAGCCGGTAGCCCCGGCCGCAGCGGTGAACTTGTAGTCTAACGGCAGAGCGGTGTGGGCGGCGGTGATGGTGGCGGCAAGGCCGCTCATCGTCGCCGGTTGCGCATTGGTAAAGTATTGGGTGGCCGTGTCGTTGCCGTTGCCCACACTGAACGTTACCGCGGTTCCTCCGTTGTTGGCAAGGATGATGGAGCCGGCAACTCCCGCGCTGGCGGAGTTTGTTCCCCCAACGGCGAACGTGACTGTCGGGTTGCCGGTCGCGGAGGCCAGCACCTGATTGGCTGTGTCTACCAGGGTGTCTGCGCTTTGAGTGAGGTTGTCGGTGGTGGCGCCGGTTGTGCTGTCGGTTACCGTTAAGGTGCCGCCTGTGGCGCTGACAGCGACGTTGAGGTCGAGGTTGCTATCGACGGAGGTGATGGCTGCCGCCAGGTCGGTGAGGTTCGCGTTGCCGCCAAAGTTGTCGCTGTACCAGGTTCCACCGGTCGTGGGAGTGGCCGAATTGGTTCCGGCCCCCATGGCAAAGGTGTAAGCGTCCGCCGGGTTCGCCGCATTTGCGTTCTTGAGGACGATGGAGCCGGTCATGGTATCCGTGGCGTTGTCGTTCAGATTGGAGTAACTGACCGTGGATGCGGTCGTGGCGCCGGTACCGCCGCCGGCGACACCGTTGCTGCCGGGGGCGTTGGCGTCCGTCAGAGTGGCCTTCAGGCCAGTGACGTCGATGCTTGTAATGTCAGCTGTACCGGTAATGACGAGGTTGCCCGCCCCATTGGCGGCACCGACAAGGGCCGACATATGCGTGTTGGTGGCTTGCACTGTGTCAGCCATGGCCTGCACCAGGGATGCCAGCGTCGTGTTTGATGTGGTGACGTTAGTAGTGGTATCGTTTAGAGTCCCACCTCCCCCATTGCCCATGGTGAAGGTAATCGTACCGGCGGAGCTTACGATGACTACCGAGCCGGTGAGCGCAGTCGGAGCAGCCGCGGTGTAGCCCGCTCCGCTGGCCAGAGAGATCGTGCCCGTGGATGCGCCCGGAGCGCCGGGAACGACTGAAGTCATCGCAGCGGTGTCAACGATGCCGCTGTTTACGCCGATCTGCCCGCCGGTCTGGCTGGCCACGAAGTTCATCACGTCCTGGGTTCCGCCCGCTTCGCCCATGGCCGCGGTGATGCCCGTGTTCCCCTGATTCGAGTTGATCGCCGCCAAAAGATTGGCGACACTGGTGCCCTGCACAGCGACATTCGAGGTTCCGATTCCTGTGGTCGCGCCCACCCCGCCCATTGTATAAGTGACGGTGCTGGCTGCGGCTCCTGCGAGGCCGTTCGACAGGATGATGCTGCCGGTGAGCGTGTCGTTCGTATCGTTTGTAGCGCCAGTACCTCCGATGACTATACTCGCCCCGGTGCTTGCCGTGGCCGCGGTCAGCGCGCTGGCCACGACAGTGCCGGCGATCCCATCGTTGGTCTGGATAAGCGAGCTGCTGTTCATGCTGATGGCCGTGCCGATCGACGTCGAGCTCAGCACGATCTGGCCGCTAGCATTAAGCGCGGCGGAGATACTTGAATTTGGGCTCCCGGTTTGATTGTTGATCTCGGCAACCAGGCCGTTGACCGTTTCCGCACCGGTCGTAAAGCTCGCTCCGCCCGCGTTGGTAGCCGAACTGGCGGAGCCCATGGTAAAGGTAACCGCGGTGTTCGTGCCGTTCTGGAGGACGATCGTGCCGGCAAGCGCATCGGCGCCCGTGAACGAGCCGCCATTTCCATTGAGCGAGATGGTGGTCGACCCATCCGTGCCGTTGGAAGCAGTCAGTCCTGCCACATTGGCGGTTTGCGCTACGGACGGAGTCGCCTGCAGCGCTGACACGCCAACCTGTTCCAGTGTGGTTCCCGCGGACGTGGAGGTCATGGCGATACCCGAAGTGCCCACGGTGGTGGTGACGCCGAGTTGCTGCGAGATGGCGGTGGCCAGATTGCCCAGGTTGTCGCCGTTCACGGTGAAGGTTGAGCCGTTGGCCGTGCCGGCGCCCGAACCCGATGCCACGCCCGTTCCCATCACGAATGTGACTGGACTGGCTCCGGGGACGCCCGCGTTGGAGAGAACGACGCTGCCGGTGACGATTTCACCCGCGGTGCTGGCAACGGCGCTGCCGAAGCCCAGGGTGCCGGTCGCGTTGCCGCCGGTTGCGCCGGCGGTTCCGGCGGTGAAGGCCAGGCTGATGGGGGTTGCGGAGACAGTCGAAGTGCCGACGGTCAATTGTCCGGATCCCTCCGCGCCTGCCAGCGCGAGGCTCTGCGTTCCGTCGCCATTGGTGATGACCGTGGCGGTCACATTGCTATCCGCGCCATTGATGGCGGTTGCCAATGTCGATAGCGAGTCGATTGCGGAGGTAATCGCAATCGTAACTGCCGGCGAGCTGCCCGACTGGAGGGTGATCGACTGGCCCTGGGTCAGCAGTTCATTGGCCGCCGTGCCGGTCAGATTGATGGTGCCGCCGGTGCTGGAGGAACTCGGAGCCAGGCCAGCCGAAACCAGGCCGCCGGAGATTTGAATACCGGTCTCGCTTCCGCCGCCGGTGACTCCCGCCTGCGCCTGCGTAACGAAGCTGGCGGACAGGCCGAGCCCCGCGTTGTTAATCGCGCTGATCATTCCATTGGCTGTGTTGGTGTAGCCGGTGGTCCCGCCGACAGAAATATTCGTGGTCGCACTGGTCTCCGTGCCGTTGGCGCCCTTGACCAGATAGTTGACGTTGATCGCGGTAGCGCCGCTTTGGTTCAGACTGTCAGTGGACTCGGCGTTCTGGCCGCTGCTCGACAGGTTCAGAAATACATTGCTCGAGCCGCTGCTGTACGCCATCACGCCGCCGGTGTCGCCCAGGTTGGACGAAGAGAGCGTCGAGACGTTCAGCTTGTCGATCGAAGATCCTTCGGTCGAAGAATCGCCGGTATAGATGGCGGTTTGTTTGCCGAAGACCGCCTGGTTGTTATAGGTCGTCGTGGTTCCGATGTTATTCACTTCGGAGAGAATCGATTGGTACTCCTGGTTGGCTGCCGTATCCTGGCTGGAGTTGAGGGTGCCGTTCGAGGCTTCGGTAGCCAGCGTTACGGCCCGGTTGAGCAGGTTCGTCACTTGCGACAGCGCGCCATCGGCTACTGTCAGCAGGCCCACGCCCTCACTGGCGTTGGTCTGCGACTGGGCCAGGGCCATGGAGTTGGCCTGCAAGCCATCGACCAGCGAAAGGCCGGCGGCATCGTCCGCGCCGGAGTTGATCTTCGATCCCGAAGACAACTGCTGCAGCACGGTGTTCAGGCTGTTATTGGTGTTGTTCAGGTTGTTTTCCGCGTAGATAGCTGAGAGGTTATTCAAGACGCCCAGGGACATGGGGTTCTCCTTGTAGATGCGTGGATTTGCGGCCCTGCCCCTGAAGTGCCTATCTGGAGGTTCTCCGTTCTGGGAGTGCGCCCATATCTTGTGTAACCCTTTGGGCTGCTGCTTCCGAGTCGGGTACCGCCGCATCTGGCCCCTTCTTCGGCCCGGCACTTATGGACTTTATCCGCCCGCCCATTGTGTCCCAGCCCCGGACACTTATACGGCTTCCGTTCTAATTCTTTAACCTTTCACGGCGCCTGCCGATAACACCAGCGAAGGAGTTACACGGCGATGATCGAACTTACGCGGCTCAACGGTACGCCGATGGTGCTCAACAGCGACTTGATCAAGACCGCCGAAGCCTCACCGGACACCATGCTCACGCTCATCAATGGAGAAAAGCTGATTGTGCGCGAGACGTGCGCCGAGGTGACAGAGCGCGTCCTCGCCTACCGCGCGCGCCTCTTGGCCGGTGTGGCCCGGCGCCTGGCCTCTTTGGGCGACTTGCAGCGTGTCGTCTCCATCGCCAGCCTCGACGTTTCAAGCCAATCCAACCCAGAGAAGGCCCCGCCGTAGTGCCCCAACCTGGCCCTTGACTGCTGATCTCAAGAACCAACGTCGCCACACCCGGCTTCTCTCGGAGCTTTGCATGAAGAAGGCAATTCATGGATAAGGCGAGCATCGGCGGAGTCCTTCTGGCCGTCCTGGGCATTGTTGCCGGGTTGCTCATGGAGGGCGGAAACCTGGGCCAGATCCTGCAGCCCACCGCGGCCCTCATCGTCTTTGGCGGAACCCTCGGCGCAGTGCTGCTCCAGTTTCCGCTCTCGACGGTCCTGGACGCTTTCAAAAGCCTGGCACATGTCTTTGCGGCGCCGCGCAAGCAGAATGACGAACTGCTCCGCCTGCTGCTCTCCTTCGCCAACAAAGCCCGCCGCCAGGGCGTCGTCTCCCTCGACGCCGACCTGAACGCCATCGAAGACCCGTTCCTGAAGCGCTCCCTCATGCTCGCCGTCGACGGCACCGAGCCCAGTGACTTGCGCAAAATCATGAGGGTCAGCCTGGACTCCGCGATGGAACGCGAAGATCAGCTCCCCATGGTCTTCGAGTCGGCCGGAGGCTTCTCGCCCACCATCGGCATCCTCGGCGCGGTGCTCGGCCTGATTCAAGTCATGCAACATCTCGACAATATGCAGGAGGTGGGCCGGGGCATCGCTGTAGCCTTCGTGGCCACCATCTACGGCGTGGGCATCGCCAACCTGTTCTTCCTGCCCTTCGCCGGCAAAATGCGCATCCGCATCCGCGACGCCCAGCAGCGCCGCGAGATGATGCTGGAAGGTGTGATCTCCATCCTCGAGGGCATGAACCCGCGCATGCTCGAGGTCAAGCTCGCCGGATTTCTCCATGAGGCCAGCCCCGAAAAGAAGGAGCGCGCGGCATGAGACGGCATCCTGACCGGAGACATGCTGGCCAGGAGCGCTGGCTGGTCTCCTATGCCGACTTCATCACCCTCCTGTTCGCCTTCTTCGTCGTCCTCTACGCAGCGTCAAAAGCCGACCAGAAAAAGCAGATGCAAGTGTCGGAATCCATCAACGCCGCCTTTCGCTCCCTGGGCGTCTTCGGCGACGCAAAGCGCCGGCCGGGCACCGCAAGCGGCGCCAATGGTATCGACAAGCCGGTGCTGCCCATGAACATCGTCATGGGCGAAGATGTGCTCTCGCCCGCCAGGGTTCAGGACGACCTCGGCAAGATCCGCCGCGAAATGGAACAGTTGCTCTCTAACCAGGTCGCCCAGCACACCGTGTCCATCCAGATGGGACGCGACGGCCTGGTCATCAGCCTGCGCGAGGCCGGCTTCTTCAGTTCCGGCTCCGCAACCCCAACACCCGAGACGCTCCCCACACTCCGCCTGATCGCCGAAGAGCTTGGCCGCGCACCATACGATCTGCGCATCGAGGGCCACACCGACAACATCCCCATCCACACCGCCGAGTTCGACTCCAACTGGGAACTCTCCTCAGCCCGCGCCACACGCATCGCCCGGCTCTTCCTCGACCTCAAGGCCATGCCCCCGGAGCGGCTTTCCGCCGCCGGCTACGCCGAGTTCCACCCCGTGGCCAGCAATGACACCGCGGAGGGCCGCGCCCAGAACCGGCGCGTTGACCTGGTCGTCCTGCCTCGCACCAAAATCGATCTCTCCGCCCCCACTTCATCCAATCCGTCTGGCCCCTGGCGCAAAATCACCGATGACAACTGAGCGGAGTTAGCGTGGTTAGCGGCGTTGGCGGAGTTAGTGGAGGCATATCGAACCAGTAGCGCTTCTCCCAACCCGCTAACTACGCTTACGCTCAATCCACCCCCAGCACCTTCACAATTACCCGCTTCCGGCGCTGCCCATCGAACTCGGCATAAAACACCCTCTGCCATGTGCCCAGGTCCAGCTTTCCGCCGGTCACCGGCAGCGTGGTCTCGTGGTGCAGCAGCAGCGACTTCAAGTGCGCATCCCCATTGTCCTCGCCTGTCTGGTGGTGCTTGTAATCCGGCCGCGCCGGCGCCAGCTCCTCCAGCCACTTGCCGATATCCTCGATCAAGCCGCTCTCCAGGTCGTTTACGTAGACCGCCGCCGTAATGTGCATGGGCGACACAAAGCATAGGCCATCCTTGACGCCGCTGCGCCGCACAATCTCCTCCACCTGATCGGTGATGTGCACCATTTCGCGCCGCTTGCGGGTTTCAAAAACCAGATACTCCGTGTGACTCTTCATCGCGCCCTCCATCATGCCCATCCCGCTGACTCGCTGACCTGCTGGCTCGCCGACCCGCTGACTCGCTGACCCGCTGACTCGCTGACCTGCT
>Ga0224534_1001622_pt1 | contig 11638 bp, 9 predicted proteins | sample 714E12024metaG_FD_172012 | JGI IMG/M metagenome (GOLD analysis project Ga0224534, IMG submission 172012) | Peat soil microbial communities from Stordalen Mire, Sweden - 717 E1 20-24 | ecosystem: Environmental > Terrestrial > Soil > Wetlands > Peat | place: Sweden: Norrbotten County, Stordalen... | reverse complement strand
GGGCGCGTTTCATTTTCCAATCTGACCGCGCGTGACGCCGAGTTGGTTGAACAATTTCAGTTCGCGCCAGAGCTGGCTGCCGGTGATTTCGCCCCGCAAAAGCTGGCGGTACTTTGAAATCGTCCGGGCCACCTGTTCCGGCGTTTCGTTGAGGAATTCCACGCGGAAATGCCGCACACCCAGTTCGATCATCCGCGACACATACTCCGCGCCGGTCTGGGCCAGCGCGTTGAACACCGTGTTGCGGCAGCCCATGTCGGCCTTCACCGGATGCTCCGCGCCGACGCGGTCGCGCAACTTCACGTCATGCCGGTCGCACGGGCGGCCGCAGTTCCGGAAATCCGTGCCGCTCGAAAGAAACGCGCAAAACACGCAGTGCTCCATGTGAAACATCGGCATGTGCTGGTGAATCGTCACCTCAAACCATTCCGGCGGGGCAGCCGACAACAACGCTTCGATCTGCTGAAAGTTCAAATCGCAACTCGCGGCCACCCGCTCTAGGCCGAATTTGTTTTTGAAATAATCCGCCGCCAGCCGGTTGGCGATGTTGAGCGAATAATCGCCAATGCGCCGGTCGTTGGCGAAGAACTTCAGGTGATCGTAATTGCGGACCAGATAGCCGTCGGCGTTGCAGGAGCGCACTTGCTCCAGCGTCCATTCCTCGCCCGGCTTGAAGATGCGCGGGGGAGCCACAAAAATTGCGGATTGCGGATTGCGGGTTGCGGATTCGCAGCCGCGCGCCGTGTGAAACAGCGTCACGGCGTCGCGATATTTTTTCGGGTCTTCGAATTCACAGTAAACGGTCATCACGCCGCATTGCAACACGGCTTCGAGCTGGGGAAGATTGCGGACGAGCGCGATGAGTTGTGCCTCGGAGGGCCGAGTTTCACGAGGCCCTGATTTAATGTTGTCAGGGACTCGCAGAGCTCGCCCCTCCGATGGTTTTTTCAGATGCCAGCGTTTTGGCTGCACACGTAACCGGTCCAGTTCCCCCGTGATTTCGCGGCGCAGGCGATTCAACTCGCTGACCGGCAGCAAAATTTCACCAGACAGATTATTTTTCAACTCGCCGAGTTTGAACGGCGTGCCACCGAGGCGGCCAAGCTGCTCGCGCAAACGTTCGGTCGTGAGCGGCTGTTTTTCGGCTTTGGCCAGCGGCATGGATGATTCGACTTTTGCGACATTTCCGAATTCATCGTGCGCAATGAGCGTGAGTGGTTTGCCTTCGACGCCATGCACCTCGATTTCAATGGGCCGCTGAAACCTAGGCGTGTCACCTTCGAAGCTTTGACGCAATCGCCGCTCCAGTTCCGGGTCGCTGGTCTTCCAAAGCTTGTCGCCGACATGGACGCGCGAGAAATCAATGTCGCCGTGGCCAAACGCGAGCAGGACTTCATTTTGTAGGACCGGCATCCTGCCGGTCTCACGTTTCTTCTGAATTCCATGAGCGTGTTTTCCAGACGGAGACAGGCTGGAAGCCTGTCCCACTTTTATTTCATACACACGCCCACCCTCCTCGTTTTCCTCCGGTTTCCCGGCATCAAACACCACACCGTCGCCCGGTTTCAACGGGCCTTCGAGCCGGACGGTCACGCCATCGCGCAGCACGCGCGTGACTTCGCCGAGATATACACCGCGTTTTTTTCCAAATCGCGCATGGACGAGTTGCTGGTTGTTGGTGCCGCCGAGCCAGCCGGGGTGCAGGCCGCGACTGAAAGCCATCTCCATGTCGTAGCGATCATTCGGAGGGACGAGCTCTGCGAGTCCAATTTTTGAATCAGGGATTCGTGTAACTCGTCCCTCCGAAAGTTTGTCGAGCGCCTGCCGGTAAATGCGTGTGATGTTTGCCACGTATTCGGGCGACTTGAGCCGGCCTTCGATTTTCAACGAAGCAACACCGGCGCGGATCAATTCCGGCAAAACTTCCAATCCGGCCAAATCCTGCGGACTCAAAAGATATTTGCGGCCGCCGAGCGGAACTTGTTTGCCGTCGGAAATCAATTCGTAAGGCATCCGGCACGCTTGCGCGCACTCGCCGCGATTGGCGGAGCGTCCGCCCAGGGCCTCGCTGGTGAGGCATTGACCCGAGTAGGCGATGCAGAGTGCGCCGTGAACGAAAACCTCAAGGGGCAACTCGGTAGGGCGCGCAGTCCCCTGCGCGCCGTCGTTGGCGGGCAATTCAGCGGCGGGCAGAGGACTGCCCGCCCTACCTTGCGCCGATTGAATTTTTCCAATTTCCTTGATCGAACATTCGCGGGCGAGCACGACGAGGCTGCAGCCGAGTTCACGGGCAAATTCCACGCCGGCGGCACTGGTGATGGTCATCTGGGTCGAGGCATGAATCGGAATATCGGGCGAGATTTGGCGGATGAGCCGGCAAATGCCCGCATCCTGCACAATCACCGCGTCAACGCCCGCCGAAATCATCGTCCGCAGGTATTTTTCGGCGTCCGCGAGTTCGTTCTCGAAGACCAGGGTGTTGAGTGTCACGTAGCCGCGCACGCCGCGCCGGTGGAGAAATTCCATCAGCTTCGGCAAATCGGCCCCGGTGAAATTGTCGGCGCGCATCCGCGCATTGAACTTTTCGAGGCCGAAATAAATCGCGTCGGCGCCGTTCTCAACGGCGGCGCGGGCGCAATCCCAATCGCCGGCGGGCGCGAGCAACTCCGGCAGGTTTCGAATTACCGGCGTTTTAAGTTGGGTGGTGGCGCTCATTTTGGGCGGTGGAATTTAACACGAAGGCACAGTGCGGCAAAGTCGCAACCAAAGTAGCGCGGACTTCCAAGTCGGCTGTGTCGCGGGTTTCCAAACCCGCTGCCGGTATGGCTGCCGTTGGTCTTGCCGACTTGGAAGTCGGCGACACAGCAGGTTTGGAAACCTGCGCTACGAAGTCCGCCGGTCGTTGTCTGGAAAATCCTCACGGGTGGTGACGATTCTAGCGGATAGCGTTGCGAAGGCACAAAGAATCTTCGGGCCATGCGGCATTTTGAACTTGGCAATCAAGCCGAATGCGTCACTTTTATTCTGTGATTCATCCAACCGCCATCATTCATCCGAAGGCCAAACTGGATTCGACCGTTCGCGTCGGGCCGTATGCCGTGATTGACGAAGGCGTGGAGCTGGGCGCGCACTGCGTCGTCGGGCCGCACGTTTATCTCACGGGACTGACGACGATCGGCGCGCACAATCAATTTCACGCCGGCTGTGTCATCGGCGACGCGCCGCAGGATTTGAAATACAAGGGTGAACCGACGCAGTTGTGCATTGGCGATCACAACGTATTCCGCGAACACTTCACGGTGCATCGCTCGAACAAGCCGGGCGAGGAAACCGTCATCGGCTCGCACAATTTCCTCATGGCCAACTGCCACGTGGGACACAATTGCCAACTGGGCGACCATATCATCATTGGCAACGGCGCGTTGCTGGCCGGGCACGCGGCGGTGCAGGACCGGGCGTTCATTTCCGGCAACTGCCTCATCCACCAGTTCTGCCGCGTCGGCACGCTCGCGCTGATGCAGGGCGGCTCGGCCATCAGCCAGGACCTGCCGCCGTTCACGGTGGCGCAACGCGGCAATGAAATTTGCGGGCTGAACGTCATCGGCCTGCGCCGCGCGGGTTTCACGGCGGAACAACGGCTGGAATTGAAGCGGCTTTATCGCGCATTGTTCCGCAGCGGGAAAAATTTGCGCGGGGCAATTAAAGAAGCGCAAAAAACATTCACCAGTCCGGCGGCGAAAGTCTTGCTGGACTTTGTGGCGGGGGCAAAACGCGGCGTGTGCAGGGACGCCGGTTGTGTGGCCGGGAAAAACGAGGATGAGTAGAGAGGCGCGTATGTATAAAATCATTGGAGCGGACGGCAGAGAATACGGTCCGGCAACCGCCGGGCAGTTGCGGCAGTGGATTGCCGAAGGCCGCGCCAACGCGCAGACGCCAACGCTCGCTCCCGGCGCGCCGGAATGGAAACCGCTCAGCGCGCTGCCGGAATTTGCGGGACATTTCACGCCGCCAATTCCGCCGGTGATCGGGCCGCTGAAGCCGGGGACTGCAACGGCGGGCCAGTTGCCCAAAACCAATTCCTTTGCAACGGCAGGATTGGTTTTCGGCATTTTGTCGTTGATGAGCTTCTGCTGCTGCTGTGGATGTCCGTTCAACATCCTCGGATTGGTCTTCTCGCTCATCGGGCTGTCGCAAATCAACCGGCATCCCGAACTTTACGAAGGCCGCGGTCTGGCCATCGCCGGGCTGGTCCTTTCGGTGGCAAGTCTGGTTTTGGGATTCGGGCTGGCCTTCCTCAATTTTGCGCTCCACCCGGAAAACTTCGAGTGGCATTTCAAAACCTTTTGAGTTGAACCATGGCCGCCGAATCTCAATCCGTTCCGCCGAAAATCGCCACGTCGCAGTCGCTCGCATTTTTCACGGTTGTCGTGCTGGTGGCGGCAGCCCTGGGTTCGGGCGCGGTTCTGTTTTTCTTCGATCCGGCGAAGCACGGTTTTTATCCCATTTGTTTGTTTCATTCGCTGACCGGCTTGAACTGTCCGGGGTGCGGCGCGACGCGGGCGGCGTATCAATTATTGCACGGCCACCTGCTCGGCGCGCTGCATGACAATGCGCTGTTCGTTCTGACGCTCACGGCGTTGACGGCGCAGAGCGCATGGTTGGTCATGCAAAAAATCCGAAACCAGCCGGTCGCGTTCATTGTGTCGCCCATAATGTTGTGGGGGCTTCTCGTCACCGTGTTTGTATTCACCGGCTTGCGGAATTTGCCGGCGTTTGCGTGGCTCTCGCCTTAGGCGCGCGGACAAGCTGTCTGCGCTCCGGGGCAAACGGAACTTTTCGCTTTTGTCGGCGCGTGTCGTCGTGTTCAATCGTTGGCCTATGAGTCTGACACATCCATTGACGACAACGACATTTGAACTGCCCGGTTACCGCGTGATCAAATCGTTCGGCGTCGTGCGCGGCATCATTGTGCGGTCGCGCTCCATCGTCGGAAATTTTGGCGCCAGCATTCAGGCGATTTTCGGCGGGAACATTTCGCTTTACACCAATCTTTGCGAACACACGCGCGAAGACGCCTTCAACCGGATGCTCACCCATGCCGGAGAACTCGGCGCCAATGCCGTCGTCGGGGTGCGCTACGACGCGACGGAGCTTGCGGCGGGCATCACCGAGGTGCTGTGTTACGGCACAGCGGTTTATGTTGAAGCGAAAGCCGTTGAAACATGAATCGTCAAATCGTTGCGCCGGAAAGAGGGCGATTTGACCATTCAACGATGTAACTGTTTAACGATTTAACGCAAACCATGTCCGGACACAGCAAATGGGCCAAGGTCAAGCACTTCAAGGGCGCGATTGACGCCAAGCGCGGGAAAATTTTCTCCAAACTGGGGCGCGAAATCACCATTGCCGCCAAAATCGGCGGCGGCAACCCGGACATGAATCCGCGCCTGCGCATGGTGCTGCTCAAGGGCCGCATGGCGAACATGCCGCGCGACAACATCGAGCGCGCCATCAAAAAGGGCACCGGCGGCGGGGAAGGCGCGAATTTCGAGGATTTGACTTATGAAATTTACGGGCCCAACGGCGTGGCGCTGCTCGTCGAGGTGAGCACGGATAACCGCAATCGCACGGCGTCGGACATTCGCAGCATCGTGACCAAGAACAACGGCAGCATTGCGACGCCGGGATCGGTCAGCCGGTTGTTTCAGCGGAAAGGGCAAATCATCGTGTCGCGCGAAGCGGCCGGGGAAGATCAATTGATGGAACTGGCACTCGAAGCGGGCGCGGAGGATTTCAAGGCCGAGCCCCAGGGATATGAAATTCTGACCGAACCGGGAAATTTTGAGGCTGTGCACAAACAAATTGAAGCCAGGGGCATCAAATGCGAAGCGGCGGAAATCACGTCACTGCCCACCATCACCCTGCCATTGTCCGATGAAGCGGCCATCACGGCGGTCAACAAATTGATTGAGGCACTCGAAGAACATGACGACGTGAAGGAAGTTTATTCCAACGCCGAATTCCCCGGCGATGCGGTGAAGTCATGAACCCCGCGCCTGAAACATGAAGGCATTAAGCGCTGACAGTTTTCTCGCGCGGCTGCTCGCCGGGTTGGCGGCGGTGGTGATCCGTCATCCCCGCTGGTTTTTCTGGCCGCAGATCGGATTGTTCCTGTTCTGCGTGGTTTACGCCCTGCCAAAGCCCTACGGCCATCTCGACTTCGACAAGAACCAGGACAACCTGGTCGGTCCCAATCAGAAATATCACCGGAATTTTCTCCGGTTTCAAAAGGAATTTCCACAGCCGGACGCCCTGGTAGTGGTGGTGGAGAGCGATAACATCGAGAAGAACCGGCAATTCGTCGAACGCATCGCCGCCAAAATGCAGGTGGAAACGAATTTGTTCCGCGACGTTTTTTACGCGCAGAACCCGATGATGATGGGCCCCAAAGGGCTGCTCTACGCGTCAGAGACGAACCTGATGGAGTTGAAAAGCATGCTCCATGCCGCCCAGCCATTCATCCGGCAGTTCACCCAGACGACCAACCTGATCTCGTTTTTTGAACAGATCAATACGGCGTTCCGCACCGCGCCACGCGAAGCCAATGCCGAAACCGACTCACTGGTCAACTCGCTGCCCGCATTGACGCGCATCGTGACCCAGGCCACCGATTCCCTGCAACGGTCCGGCACGCCGCCATCGCCCAATGTCATCGCCTTGTTCGACACCAGTGGAAGTGGTGTGCTCTCGAATTACATCACCTTTGCCAACGGCCACATTTTTTTGGTCGAAACCCATGCGCCCAGCGCGGAAACCAACCGTGAAACGGCGGGCCAAGCGCCCACGCAAACCCAGGACGAACTGGACGCCCGCGCGATTGACCGTTTGCGCCAGCTCGTCAAAGCAACGCAAATGGAAGTGCCCGGTCTCAACGTGGGGCTCACCGGCCAGCCGGTCTTGGATTACGATCAAATGATGCAATCAGAGAAGGACGCCACGCTGGCCAGCATCGTGTCGCTTGTTTTGTGCGCGCTGATTTTTATCTACGGATACAATGAGACCGGCCGGCCCTTCAAAGCAACGCTCTGCCTGGTCGTCGGGCTGGCCTACACGCTCGCGTTTGCCACGCTGACGATCGGACATCTGAACATTTTGACGGTCATGTTTTTGCCGATGCTCATCGGCTTGGGGATTGATTATGGCGTGCATTTGATCACCCGTTACGAGGAGGAACTGCGGCATGGCAAAACGGCGGAAGCCGCGCTGACGAAAGCGATGGTTTTTACCGGGCAGGGAATTTTCACCGGCGCGTTGACGACTGCGGGTGCGTTTCTGGCGATGGCGTTCACGAATTTCAAGGGCATCCAGGAAATGGGCATCATCTGCGGCGGCGGCCTGTTGCTTTGCTTCATCCCCATGATGACCATGCTGCCAGGGATGTTGTTGCGGGGGCGGCAAAACGTCATTGAGCATCGGGTGACCGAGGATGCCACCCGCGCGCGCATCGAAAACATCTGGCTGCAACGGCCAGTGCTGGTGATGGGCATCACCGCCGGATTGTGCGTGCTGGCGTTGTTTGAAGCCCGCAAAGTCCATTTCGATTACAACCTGGTCAAATTGCAGAGTCCCAGCCTGCCATCGGTGGTCTTTGCCCATAAACTGCTGGATTCGGCGGATAAATCGCTGCTATACGGAGTGGTTATCGCCGACTCGCTGACCAATGCCGTTGAACTGGCGGAAAAACTAAGGAAGCTTCCGGAGGTCGCGGATATTGAACCGCCATTTTACGCCGATTTTCTCGCGGACCAGACCCCTAAATTAAGATTGATGGGCGAGATCAAACAGCAAATTGCAACCCTTGCGTTCAACCCGCTGGACCTGCGCCCGGTGGATGTTTACGATTTGAGCCGCACGCTTTACGGACTTTATGGATATCTTGGCAATGCGCTCGACGAGGTGGGAACCAACGAACCGGCTCTGACCCGGCAATTGATTGCCCTGCGTCAAGCGATTGAAGATTTGCGCAAAGCGATGCTGGCGGGCGATACTACGGCCCTCGAGGAACACTCGCAAAAACTGGCGCAGTTCCAGCAGGCCTTGTTTTCCGATCTGATCGGGACTTTCCGGTTCCTGCAACATCAGGACGACAGCGCGCCGTTGCGCGTCGAGGACCTGCCGCGGGCGGTGCACAATCAATTTGTGGGTGTGACGGGGAAATTATTGCTGCAGGTTTATCCCAAGGATGACGTCTGGGAGCGTGACAACCAGGAAAAGTTCGTCGCCGCTCTGCGGACCGTGGATCCCGACGCTACGGGCGCGCCGGTCCAGTTCCTGGAATACGAGACGATGATGAAGAACAGCTACGTGCAAGCGGCGTGGTATTCCTTGACGGCCATTGCGCTCATGGTGTTCTTCCATTTCCGTAGCGTGGGCGCCGTGATTCTGTCATTGCTGCCGGTGGCCATCGGCACGCTTTGGCTGGCAGGGTTGATGGGCTGGTTCAGCCTTCCCATTAATCTGGCAAACATCATGACGCTGCCTCTGGTCATCGGCATTGGCGCGACCAATGGCATTCAAATCCTTAATCGTTTTGCGGAGGAACGCACGCCCGGCATTTTGTCGCGGAGCACCGGCAAAGCTGTGCTCGTGTCAGGGTTGACGGCCATTGCCGGCTTCGGCAGCCTGATGCTTGCCAAACATCACGGCTTATACACGTTGGGTTGCCTGATGGCAACGGGGATTGCGACCTGCATGATCGCGGGGCTGACATTTTTGCCGGCGTTGTTGAATTTGCTGGGCCGGTGGCGTCCGTTAATAAAACAACCCAGCGCCGACAACTCGTTGTCGGCACTGGGTCAGGAGGAACCGAGGTAAAACCTCAATTGTAAAAAAAGCATAAAGAAAATTCACAAGAAGTCAATATCAATGTTAAATCTAACTTCTAACGGCTTGAAAACAAGCAAATCCTGTTTTCAATAACGATAACGCAAGGTGTTAAATATCTTGTCAAAACCCTGTCAAAACTCACGCTTCCGGCTTAAGGACACGAGCATGTTCACCCGGTCCAAAATATTCATTCATCGCTTGCGAATCTGTTACTTGGGCTTGGCAATCGGTTTTCCATCCGCCGCCTTTGCCGGGGATGGTTTTCGTGCCGGGCCGATCTTCGATCAATTTGCGCTGACGTTGGATTCCGGCCAACGCACCGAAGCCGCCGGGCCGTTTTTTTATGACCAGCGCAAAGATTCGGAAAAAACATGGGCCGTCCCGCCGCTGCTATCTTATGACACCGATCCCGCAGCCGAATCAAAGGAATTCGATTTACTTTACCCGGTGCTGACTTATGAGCGCTATGGAATGGAATACCGCTGGCAGCTCGGCCAGCTGCTCAGTTTTTCCGGCGGTCAGAACCCGGATGATTTCCCCGCAAGACGCTTCACGATTTTCCCGTTTTATTTTCAACAACGCTCGCCGGACCCGAACAAGAACTACACCGCGCTGTTTCCGCTTTATGGTCACATCCGGGACCGGCTGTTTCGCGACGAAATTTTCTTCGTCATGTTTCCCATTTATGGCGAGTCGCGGAGGAGGGACGTCGTCACCGACAATTATCTTTATCCGTTTTTCCATCTGCGGCACGGTGAGGGCCTGCAGGGGTGGCAATTCTGGCCGCTTATCGGCAGTGAACACAAGGACGTGACCACGAAAACCAACGGCTTTGGCGAAACGGAAATCATCGGCGGCCATGACAAATTTTTCATGCTCTGGCCGGTTCATTTCAAACAAACCACCGGCATCGGCACCGACGACCCGGAAAAACTCAGCGTCAACTGGCCGCTTTACGGCGTGCTCCGCTCTCCCAAACGCGATTCGACCTCGGGGCTCTGGCCGTTTTTCACCTGGGTTGACGACCGTGAAAAAAAATATCACGAATGGGAGGGCCCTTGGCCGTTCGTCGTTGTCGCCCGCGGCGAGGGCAAAACCACCACGCGCGTATTCCCTTTGTTCAGCCGTGCGCACAACGCCACGGCAGAGAGCGATTTTTATCTCTGGCCCTTGTATAAATACAGCCGCTTCCATGCCAGCGCCCTGGATCGGGAACGCACGCGCATTTTGTTTTATCTGTTCTCGAGTGTGACGGAGAAAAACACCGAAACCGGTGCGGAGCGGAAGCGCGTTGATTTCTGGCCGTTGTTCACCTGGCGCCACGATTTTAATGGCAACCGCCGGCTGCAAATTCTCGCGCTGGTTGAATCGGCGCTGCCCAACAACCGGGGCGTCGAGCGCAACTGGTCGCTGCTGTGGTCGTTGTGGCGTTCGGAAAACAATCCCCCGGCCGGCGCCGCCAGCCAGTCGTTTCTCTGGAATCTGTATCGCCGCGACACGACGCCCGGGTCGAAAAAATGCTCGCTCCTGTTTGGGTTTTTCCAGTATCAATCGGATTCGGAAATGAAAAAGTTGCGTTTGTTTTATGTTCCGGCGTTTAAATGGCATGCGCAAACGGGCCGCGCGGTGAAATAAATTATGTTTGAAAACATTGGCGAAATTTTCCTGTTGTTTTGGCGCACACTGCTGTCCCTGCCGCTGGCGTGGCGGCAGCGGCAGAAGGTCTTGGACCAATTCTTTGAAATCGGCAACGCGAGCCTGCTGATGGTCTGCGTGCTGTCGTTTTTCATCGGCGCGGTCATTGCGTTGCAAACCGGTCCGGTGCTGGTCGAACGCGGCCTGGCCAGCGCCGTCGGCGGCATCGTCGGCATCTCGATGGCCAAGGAACTGGCGCCGGTGATGATGGCCATTCTAATTGCGGGACGCATTGGTTCGGCGATGGCGGCGGAAATCGGCTCCATGCGGGTTTATCAGGAGGTTGACGCGCTGCGCACAATGAACATCAACCCGGTTCATTACCTCGTGCTGCCGCGACTGATCGCCATTGCGGTTGCACTGCCGATGCTCGTGGTTTTTGCGATTCTGGTCGGCTGGCTTGGCGGCGCAGTCGTTGCCGAGAGCAACAGCCACATCGAGATTCCATTTCAGGCCTTTTGGGCCAATTTGCGTGACGTGGTCGAATTGAAGGACGTGGCCAACGGCGTGTTCAAAAGTTTTTGCTTCGCGCTGATCATCGGAGTTGTCTCGTGTCACCAGGGCCTGGCGACCATCGGCGGGCCGCGTGGCATTGGCCGCTCGGTCACGAAGGCCGTCGTCAATTCCATCGTCCTGATCGTGATTTTTGACTACGTGCTCACGCGCGTTCTGCTGAAATAATGAACACCTCAACCAGCAACCATTCCGGCGTCAGCCTCCAGGTGCGCGGCCTGCGCAAAAGTTTTGACGGGCAGGAAGTGCTCAAGGGTCTTGATTTCGAAGTCGAGCCCGGAGAAATTTTTGTCATCATGGGGCCGAGCGGCAGCGGCAAAAGCGTGTTGCTCAAGCACCTTATCGGCCTCGAACTGCCCGATGCCGGCGAAATCCTCATCAATGGCGAATCCATCCAATCGCCGGAAATTGCCGCCAAATACCGGATGGCGCTGGTTTTCCAGTCCGGCGCGCTGTTCAGTTCGCTGACCGTCGGCGAAAACGTCGGGCTGTACTTGAGCGAGCACCGGCTCAAACCGCCGGAGGAAATCGCCCGCATCGTCGC